>BNJU01000271.1_pt1 | contig 169838 bp, 212 predicted proteins | sample 8539281 | NCBI WGS metagenome assembly BNJU01 (sample SAMD00202456, study PRJDB9452) | human saliva metagenome | isolation source: human saliva | place: Japan | reverse complement strand
ACTTTTAGCGACTTTCCATATTGATTGAATGCCCATGACGCCTCATAAATCTCTATCTCCTTACTATAAGTGGACTCATGAACCAGTACATCAGCTCCCAGCAAGTCGAATACTCGCATCTGTTTTTCGGGTATCTCCCAAAATAGTAATAACCTTGTCTCTTTTTCGAGCCGAAACATAGCTCTTTAGCAATAATTGTCGTCCCATCTCTAAAAACGACATCTGATCATTTTTGACCCGACCAAAGAGGCGCGCAGAGGTAAACCTGCTGCTACATTTCTCAGCATCCACGTCCTTCTAAATCTTTTGAACAAATCGATAACCAACACATCGTGTGATCTAGCTTTTCCGCATAAAACCATAAAACTTATCGGTTTCTAAAATTTTCCCTAAATGCTAGCATCAAATTCATGAAAATGAATGTGGATAAGGTAAATGAGTCTCGAAGTACGGCAGGCTTTCATAACTAAATGTTTAATACTAACCGGTCCATATCAACATCTGTCTGTGTCAGGTTTTGAAAAGCACGGCTGGATAAAAATCCCGGCAAACCGACATGGTCACCATGCAGGGTAATAAAGATTTTTCTACATCTTTACGCTGGCTTTATTAGTTGTTTCTAGACTGACGCTGTTCCTTCACCGCAATCAAACATCCAAATTTCTGGTGATTCATCTTTTAAACGAGGCTGGAAACATTTCGCCTTTAGTTGGCTACCAGCACCGTTCCTAAAAATTTGAATTTCCATACTAACATACTTTCTTTCTATACCGGTTAATCTGCTCGAGGGTAAAGCACCGCCTGATTCTGAGCATAAACTGCTAGGTATTCCGCGTCCTGAGTAGGTTTAGTGCTAATTCTATAACTCTTCCTGATTGAAACTCTTGTTTTAATCGTGCCATCTGCAGACGGCTAATGTCGCTGAGCAAAGCTGCTAGGAATTCTTTTCCAGTCGTTTCGCACTTTGATACTCATCAAAGTTCATCATTTTTAATTTGTTGATTGTCGCTCAAAAATTTTATACTGGGAAATATCTGAGCTAAAGTCAAATAAGAGGCTGTCGTACTTTCTTCCTCACTAAGACCTGCGCTTCTTCCTTCATTTTCATAAGAAAACCCAAACGATTTCTGCCTGATACGCTAAGCCGAACAAAAGGCTTTTCGTTCATCAAACGATGGTTTATCCGTAACAAATGTAGGTTCCGACTCAATTCAAAATAATAATCCGTTTTGCACTGAGGAGATTCCTTTTGATAAAGTTCCGCAATAAGCATTGATAACGCTAGGTGGTGTGATAAAGCTTAATTTTTCCCTCATCTGACAAAAGGCTAACTTGTTTTGCAGTAAACCTATCTAAGCTAGTAAAACCACCATACTTAAGGGGTAAACCAAGATAATTCTGATAAAACTCTCTAGCCTCATTTATCTCCGAAATGTAACTCGATTTTGCAGTTCTTGCTTAACATCATAAGAAGTCGGGCAGGCTATTTTGTCCAATTCATAAAGTTTATAGCTCTGACGCCATGTAATCGCGAAAAGGAACAAAAAGAGTCTTGATCTTTTCCAAAAATAGACTGACGTGTGCTGCCGCTCATCAGACTTAGCAGACAGGCTGATGTGAGGAAATTGGCTGGCAATGAAATTTTCTGCCTTATCCATTTTATTGTAAACAAGCAATCGAGGAATGGCTGTTCATACCAAGTTCTTTTAAAAGATCTTGAACAACTTTTTCATGCTCTTCATGATTGGATCACTGCATCAACAACATGGAGCAACAACCACTTGTCGGCTTTCCTCGCCGTTGACTTGAGCAGCAACTGTTCGGTTGGCAAACTGAATAAGCCAACGGTATCCGCCTCAGAGTAGCTTTGAAAATGATCTGTCAAATAAATTTGCTTGTTGTCGCATCAGTGTAGCAAACAGTTCATCAGCCTCATACCGCTTATTATCAGTCAAAAACATTCATGATGGTTGACTTGCCTGCATTGCTATAACCAATCAGCCCACTTTTATTTGTACGCAAATCCAAGCGCTCGCGGTTTGTTTCCCGATCAGCATTTTTCAGTTGCCGTTCAATATCTGCAATTTGTTTGCGAATAGAACGGCGATTCAATTCTAATTGGCTTTCACCCGGGACCACGGCTGCCGATACCCTCAGCCTGACGGCTGAGCATGATACCCTCGCCTGAACAAGACGCGGCAGCATGTATTTGAGTGGGCTAAATGAACCTGAAGTTTGCTTCGTGACTGCGGTGCCCGCATGGCAAAAATATCTAAAATAAGCTGCATGATCAATAACTTTAACTCCCAGTTCTGCTTCCAAATAGTATTCTGGCGAGAAGTCAAACGATTATTAACAATGACGCTATCAGTCAGCGTCCGTTGCAATTATTTGCTGATTTCAGTACTTTCCCGAACCAATGAAAACTCTTACTGTCATAGTGGTCTCTTTTTTGAGTGTATGTCTGAACGACCTCAGCTCCCTTGCGTTTTCGCAAGACTGGCTAATTCTTCCATAGACAGATCGAAATTTTCACTATTTCCCAGTACAAAAGGACACCAATAAGAATGACCCGTTCTTGTTTTTGTCTTGTTTCAATCATTCTTGTTCCTTTCACTTTCAGAGAATGTCTCTTTTGCCAAGCAAATATGAATAACAACCTTGGTTTTTATTATATCACAGCCATTAGAAAAAGTCTGACAATCTTTTTCCTATGAAGAATTTCATCAGCATTTAATTAATGTAAAACAACTTAAAGCCATGAAATCAATTTCATAGTGATTTTAATTTTCTTAAAAATCAGCAACAGCCTGATTGATTTTTCCTTGTAGTCCGAATCATGACCGAATAAAATGAAACAGCCATATTTGTTTAAACCAAAGTCAACTGCCGCTTTAGCGAAAACGTCTTGTGTTTTGCTTAATCAGCAGCCTCTTCCAAACCAATATCACCTGCAAAATAAGGAAAGAGTTCTCTGTAACCAATTCCGCGAGTTGCTTGTGCGAGGATAATTATCATACAACCACTTTGGCTTGTTCAACAATCCTGTTGCCATCATCTTATCAACGCGAGCATTAATGGGCGTAGCATATCTTGTGATTGTCATGCTTTGAAGCCAATCAATAGAACATCATAAGGACTTCCTTGATTTTTGGACACCTTACAAATTTGTTTGATTCCATGAACGCATCAAACGTCAGTACGATTAGGTTCTCTGTCACTGCTGGTTGTTTGTTTCAGCTAACTGAGAAAGTTCTGTATCAGATAAGGTTTCCAATTTCTTCGATAGGCTAAAACAGCTTCATGATCAACTTGGCCTCCCAAATGATAAATCACCTTCCAGAAGACTTTGTAAATAAAGCCCAGTACCACTGACAATACATGGGAAGATGTCCACGTTCGCAAATGACTTGGCAATTTCTTTTGTTGCTTCCTGAACAAAAATCAAAGGCGAATAATTTCTCATCTACCTCTAACATCAATCAAATGATGCGGAACTGCTGCTTGTTCGGCAGCCGTGGCCTTAGCCGCACCTAATATCTAGCTTTTGATAAACCTGCTGACTGTCACCACATCTCACCATGAAATTGCTGGGCTATTTAATTCCAGTGCTGTTTTTCCGACTGTTGTTGGACCTAAAACAACAATTAATTTTGTTTTTCATAGACTTTTTCCTTGAAAAATATATTATTTTTAAGATAATGGTATTATTATAACATATAAAAAGGAGACTTAATTATGGCTAAGAAACATGCATTTGCTAGAGGGTCTTGCAACAGGTGTTATCGGCACTGCTGCAACGGTTGCTGGGGCAGTCTTTTTGCTGTTAAAAACAATCATAGATCCGAGAAGAAAAAGCAGCCTTCATTGAAGAAAACCGTAAAAGCTGCTCGCCGCCGTGTCATACGTTAATTGATTTATCTAGAGTATCAATAAAAGCTTTTCAAGTAAAACTGACTCTGAAAAGCTTTTTATTTGCTTTCTTCTTGAGACCAACTGCCCATGCCTTTAACATCATCTCCTTTTAAACGACAGAAAGTTCTTTTTATTATAACATGCAAAGAAAAAGGGACCCCTAAATAAACTATTAGTATACTATTTAGCAACTGAATTTTTAATCAATATTCAATCTTACTAATCTGTATCGTGTTTTCAAAAATATTGACAAGTTACTTATCTGCTCTTATATTATTAAGATATCAGCTGACGCATTGAGAATAGAACATAGGAGAACTTTGATGGAAAATTATAAGTCGCAGCACCATGACTCTTTTGCAATCAAATGCTTATATATCGCACTACAACAGCCAATTTAATACTTGTCTTTTCACTTTATAGTCAACTTTTATTTTATTTTCTTTTTCCTTCTTTACGTGTGCGTTTGTTCTTTGCGATAGCTGATGACTGTCGTTCATCTGTCTTTTTGAGAAATATTAATTACAAAATTTGTCGATTATTTGGCTACCATGCTTCACCTCAAAAGTTGGTGAGATTATGGACAGACAGTGTCTTATGATGGGATAACACTGCTGACTTTTTGAAAAATAACTGAAAACTATAAAGCAAATCTCATCAGACCAGACATGTTGGGTTTCAAAGTTCTCTTTATATGGCTAAATGCTGGACTGATAGCTTTTTGGCTTTGCAGAACTAATCTTTCTTTATGCAAAGATCAATACACAAAGCGGCAGCTCACATTTATGGACCAGGCGGTGCTGTTGCTATCTTTATCATCATTTTATCCAAATAAAAGCTTAACACAGGACTGCAAAAATACTTTTTGCCAAATGGTTTCACCTCAAAGTGATTTTAATGGAGCATGAACAGCCAATTGCGCCAAATAAGTGCCATCCCATTGAGCCAGCTAGATAAAATCTGCTGGTTTTATGTCATTCTACTCAGATTTTCACCATGATAATCATTAAAACCCATGTACTCTAAAAGACTCATACTTTAAAAATCAGTGATTTTCTTTGGCAAAAACGATTGGCATTTTGAGGTTTAATAGATGTCCGCCTTTTGATGACAGAAAGGTGAGCATTGGTATCAGCTCTGCTATTTTCCTAGTGAAGCAAAAGATTGGGCTTATCTTTTGACCGCAAAGAATAAAAGCGGGTATGTCATTTGTTGGATAATTTCTCTTAAATCAAGAGTTGACAGAGACTTTGAAAAGGCTAGAAAAGAATCCTTCTCTACTCCTTTTGTTTTTAAAAAGGACTTGAGAAGCAGCAGTGGCAAGTAGCTGCAACTTATAAAAGAAAACTTTCAAATCATGCTGCGCGCCAGAAAACAATGAAGCCTTTTATATATGGCAGTATGGTCACCAGCGCCATCAGCCACGGCGAGATGACACCAGTACACTAACACAATCTTCTTTCTATCCTTTGAGTTCAGTAGCAACTTGTTCCACGTCAGTAGGAAATTTTCAGGCATTTTTCCTTCATCAAAATCAAATCAAGGCTAGACAGTCGTAATGAGGCAGCAGAGCTATCACGTCATCCGCCGTCTTATCCTGTCCCAAACCATGCAAAAGATTAGTTTTCATATGTTGTCCTTTTCAGTCACATTTAATCCAGTCACCGCTTTCATCATGTTCCTGTTGACTTCATCCAAACGGCTGTACCTCATAGACACTCTCAGTTTGCGAGTGAGTATGTTCAGAACCAATATTCCAGTCTGCGCAGGTCACCAAAACCTTGTTAATGCCTTTGCTTTGGGCCTCTCATCAATGCTAGCGCAGCTGTACTTTAGCGTAGCCTTTCTTCATGCTCACCAGGCTGAATAGAATAACTCAATGCTGGGCTGAAACATTAAGCAAACCTAAAACTATTTAGATGATGTCTGACATTGCAAATACCAATCATTCGCTTATCGGATTAGCCGAATGTGCAGAAAAACCGTTGCTGCCACCCTTTCTTCTGCTGGCTTATCATCTTTGAGAAGCTCGTCTAGGTAAACCAGCCAATCAGACAACTTATCAAAATTTGTAAAGACCAGCTCCGCCGTACATGTGCTCACTTTTAAACGCCTTTCCTTATAAGCCAGTAATTCCTCTTCCCAATCAAGACTAGGGCGGACTAGGGATTAAGTTTTCGGTCATGAATGTGCACCCGCTTTCGTTTAGAGTTTTTGAATAGTTTTCTGAAATATCCAATTCTTGAATTTGCTTGACGAAAATCATCATAGCTGCTGCTGGTTTGGGGAATTTCAGTCCTACTTTTAACAATAATCTTAGTATCTCGCCTTCACCTTTTCCTTGTAATAAATTAAATTGACTATTGTTTATGCATTCTTTGTTATTTGAAAAGATAAAAACCTAATCCAGCATTAAATCGATACATAGGCTACAAAGTTGAAGATAATCTGATCCGTTTATGTTTTCACTAGGCTTATATTTTGCATCAGCAACAATAGGACAATCCGTCGATGAAAGAAAATCGGATAGATTCCACCATCTCCAGATTCAAACAGTGAATAGCCACCACTCTTACTTTTATTCTGCGGATGTTCAAATTCAGGTCAACAAGGTCGCCAGATATTCTTCCCAGAGCCAAGCGACATCAAAGAGGCTGTGAATCTTTGCTGGGATTGATTCAGCCTATGCTTTGTTTGATGCAAAATCATCAAGCGGCTGTTGCACTTTGCCATATTCATAATAATGAAAGCGCGACGTATGGGCGTCTCGGTTAGGGTGGATAATTTTCTGTCGATCTGAAAAACTTATACGACGGTGTCACGCGCACAATTTTCAGCCATATTTTCCCTAACAGATGCTGAACTGACAAAAGCGCTCGCCATTTGAACAGTAGTGCTGAATAAAGGCAATCGTGTGAGATCAGCTGCATGAGGGCATTATCAAAAGGAAAAATTCCCTAGTCGAATAAGGATTTTCCTCTAAAGGAATATTTTCTTAATATGTCGAGCAACTCTCAATCGTCCCTTTGACATGGCTGTCATTGTACGCTGGTATTCATGAAAGTCCCTTTGCGCAAAAGCTCGCCTGAAGATACTGGAGATACGTCAAGAGCTGATACCAACTATCCTCCTGAGATAAACCAACATCCGGACTGGCTTCGGGTTGACTGCAGCACCTTTTTGACAACATATAATGGCACAGTTACTGTCCCTATTAGCAAAACGAGAATAGGATGGTCCATCGCTCATTCTGCATACCCGTAAAAGCCAATAATATTCTGCGTTTTAATCTGACCACTTACTGTCTCCAACACCCACCATTCTTTTTCCAAATCAGGAGACTCCAGCAAATCAAGTGGAAAAATAAAGGAATATTATCCTCTTTGGAAAGATTTTCCAGAGTCCCGTCCAGCAATTTCTTTCTGATAACGAGGGTAGTCGGCTTCAAATTTTAGATTTGGGCAACAGAGAAATCACTGCGAGTCTCATCTCTTTCTTTCCTCATTATTATAAGCATCCGCAATTTATCAAGACTATCTGTTTCATCTTAGGAACCGCGCAAATAATCTTTTGGCTTGGCTCTAAGTAGTAGACCAAAGAATGTCCATAGTCAAATCAAGATCTTTCGCTTTTCAAGAAAATAAGATGGCCCAGATGATAGCGAGCTGTTCAGCCCCTTCTGCATTTGAAATAGCTCTTTATTTAAGTTTGTCGAAGCGATTCTCTAGCTCCTTCGCGACTGTAACATTATCAAATTCGCTCATTATTTTCCCACATTCCTACAGTATCTGCCAAGCGTATCTCGACGATTCAGAAACGACGGCGCATGGCAAACTACGAGTATCAACAGAGCTGTCAATATCGGTTCATGCATTGCCGATAATCATAGAGCCATTTTCGGGGACCTATAAATCTCTATCCGGTTTCATGTCAGGGTGGCATAGTACGCCGAAACGGCTCCCGCTTTCCCCATGGGATAGTCGGGTGACATTGGAGGTTCACAGTTCACTATCTTGGAAATCTCCACGTGTTGCTCGATCGACGAGTGAAGACGAATTTTGTATCTGGATTTGCTGCTCTTTGGCTTTTCACAAAACTCCGATCCTGTCACTGGCTTTAAAACCAATCTGCCTCTTATCACTACACAGGTCGCAGCATCCACAAAATCCGTTGTAACTCATAAGATCGGGTGACTTTGAACAAATCCACCTGAGATTTTCATCATCAGGAAAGATCTTCCACTTCACTTTTGGTCCATTGCATACAATTTCACTAGCAATCTGCCCAGCAGAGATAGGGTTTTCCCAGAAAGCGGCTATGTACCACGTGGAGGATGAGGTTTCGAGACTGTCCTCAAAATCTGAAATCGTATTTGCTATCTCCACTGCCAGGTAGATGATGGTTCCTCTCACAACATTTTGTTTCTTTTTCTACTATCACCCCTTTTAAAACTTATAAATTGATCATAAAAATTTTAACTCCAGTGGTACTTTGTCATCAAGAATTCAAATCGTAATTCGTCAACTGTGCATATCGATATTCAGTTATCTCTACTACCACAGAACCTTTGACGGCCTTTGGGAGACCATTGCAATTTGTTTACTTTATTACCCTACTCAGTAGTCTCGAAAGTCGCACATGTACATTTTATCTTAATGTTTTCTCTCCGAGTTAAGTTCCTGTAGCCACAAGGCGATGGCTTCCATTACCTCCCTTTTGAGGGCTCCCGTCGAGCAACTACATTTGAATTTTGTGAAATGTCGTAATCGATCGTGTCACCGTAAGTTGGTCTTTTTATACCTATTATTTTCAAATCCATAACCTGTTTTTGGAGTTCCCTTTCCATTTTTTGTCTTGCTGTTTGCTTATTCAGCTTTCTTCTTAGGCCATTTTAAACTCACTATATTTGTTGACATTACTGACTTATCCGCCATTTCCTATCCATCATAGTTATTTAATTGCTAATACTGAAAGCTTTTGTGTCTATAAAAAGCAATACAGTTTTAGTACTAGATCTATATAGGTTCTTTAACCATTTAATAGGTTCATCACTACATAAAATATATAAGTTAATTGTTTCTTGAAAACTAAATGAAATTAACGGCTAAATTCTTAATTAAATTAATTATCATGCTTAAATTTATTGATTACATACCTTCTTCCACCATTGTTCCCAGGTAATAATATAGTCATCATCAACTTTCCATTGAAGTTTTCCAGACTGTGTTAATTTTCTTTTACATAGTTAAAACCTTTTCTGTGACTAATTTACATGGGTTCTTATTACCACCATGACCATGTTTATATGAATTCCATCTACTAAGCAACATTTATCTTTACTTGGCACGAACTCCAACATACTTGTCCTGTTTTTTTATCTGGCAATTAGATAAACAACTTTTTGATTTTTATTAAAACAGTTAACCAATCTCTCTTCTCCAGTCTAAAAATAACTTCTGGTGAGTATGATAAACAAATTTCATCATAACCATTAAAATCATCACCTCGCCATGGTTCTGATGATTTCAAACGATAACATCATCTGTAAGGAACTTGCATATTTTCTCCTCTCATGCGACCTGACTTATATTTTATGATTAGAAGCAATCAAAATATGGTTTAAATTTTTTCTACATTTTCTCCTTCATAACCTTGATCATTATATCGATTTAAATCTTTAGTCACTTTTTACCATATGATAACCAAATATTGTAGTCACTTTTGCTGCATTTATCACCGTTCTCAACTTTAAAATGTTTCTTATCAGCATTATAAGAAAATATTCCAATAAATTTAACTTGTTCTTTGTAGATAATTAATAATCTTTTATTATAATTACATCGCTTTTTCACATGATCGTTACACATATTGAATTTCTTCTTCAGTAAATCAAATATATCATTTTAATTTTATCATACTCATTTAGTATCTCCAAACTATCATAATCATTCGATTTGGTCGTAAACCATTATGTTTGCTGGCGTTATGCCGAACCATGAGCTGTTTGACAATACAGGAATACTGTTTACAAACAATGCTACAACAACCAACCGCTGCTTTTTAAATTATCTCCCCTCTTCCAATCCCGCCGCTGTCAAAGATGTCTTGAATTTGTCCAAAGGCTGGGCGGAAGTGTTCGAGTTGTGACCGTCAGACAAGTAGTTGTGTTGTGGCCGACTAAGTTTTGACAGGCCTGAGCACTTGATAGAGATATCGTGTCCATAAGTTACATATGGACTTGCTGTTGAGTTCAAAACTGGGTTGGCCGGTCCCGATCATCTTGTGGAAAGCCGTGCGCTGGGTTTCATGAGTCTTTACTGGTCATCAACCATCCGGGTCAAACAAGCAGCTTATAGTCAATGCCAGCGTAAACTACAAAATCCGATATTGTTCAGCTTGTTCTGGGTATTCTTCGGATAGCCTCTTTGTCCGCATCTGCCACTTCATCATCCAGATAATCATTGACCCCGTTGTGATGGACAGGTAATTTCAAATCATGGTCGCTTGTCAGCTGGAAGCTGAGAATGTCCGCTTCACGGGGCTGATGTGTAATTTCAATGCCTCGCCCGATGCGGTTGCGTATTCGCGTACAAAGCTCAGCTGTTTCCTTGAAATAAACCTCGCAATCAATTTGCATCATCCTGCTGGTGGCAGGGGTTAGCGGACGGGTCATGAGTGCTCGGTCGTGACCAATTTCCCCATCATAGTGGTCAGGTAGTCCTCAAAGCGCGTCAGAATCATGGGAAAAATAAGGTTGATAATAATGGTTGCCTCCTTGCATCGGTTATAAATTGCTCCTTGTTTTCTTCTATTTTACCAAAAGGCGGAGATAGGGAAAACTGCTTTTTCATTTCGAGGAGAAGGCGTTTGTGTTTGAGGCAAAACTGTCTTTTTTAGTTATGGTTTAAAACTATGTCTTTCTCTAAATGTATTTTCAAAAGTACTCGGCTTTTGTACAATAAAAGCAGCGAAAGAGACATATGACACAATCAAAATTCAACTAGTTGGATCTTCTTCGTCCGCTTCGATGCGCTTGACTGTAAAAAATAAATTGAAAACATCGTGATGACATTCAATGTCCTTTTATGATAGTTTTCCGAGTTGTCATTGAAACAAGCAGCAAATTGAATCATTGCTGATGAAAACCGTGTTATTGATGTTTTGACAGATGGTGAATATTCTGATATACTGACATTTAGCAGATTTTGTTGGGACTTAAAGGTATTGGTTACATTGCAGACCGTACACCCCAAAAATATGATGGCGGACATTTGAAACGTAAAGAACATCGGTATTCGCATTACCAGCCCACTTTCAGGTAAAAATCATCATTTTTAGACCACAAAACTGCTCAAGGAAGAAGCTGGTGATAGGCAAACAAAATTAACGATTTGGGGACCTGCACGTAACGCCGTTATTTTATCTTTGATAAGCTTGCTGGTGAAGGGGCAAGTTTACCAAACAACAACGGGTAAACTGGTGCCTCCAAAGGCCTACAAGAAATTTTTGACCGTTAAGGAAGCTGGCGGTGAGATTATTCAGTTTGATGACTGCCTTTAGAGACTTTTGATGGTCAAATCTCTTCGTTTTTGCTGATGTGTCTTTGCGCTGGCTGATTTGCTTCAGTGAATTCGTTACAATCAGCAACAGTAACGCTGATTACGGGCATCAGTGGGACTCAAAGTTTGGACACATAACTGCCGCAGAAGTATGAAAAAGCCGTTTCTGCCTCGACGGAACTGTAAACGTTGCGGAAAGTGCGCGTGATCAACACTATGACCGCTTCTTCTTAGAATGGGACAGTGACGTCTCGAAGGTGATTTGAGCTCTTGCTTCTCTTGAATAAAATGCTGAGGGTTGTTCTTGAGACTCCCTTTCAGTAAGACAACTGATAGCGATGATGAAACGTGTTCTCAAGTTGTTGAACGACCTTTCATTTGCCTAAAGACGTTTGCCACTGTCACATCAATGCGGTTTTGCCTCTTGTGTTCTGGTAGTAAAGGTTATTTATCCTGTATGCATTCGTCAAGCAGGCCAAAAATCGCTAAAAAGTACGGGGTTAAGCAAAACTCCATTTGGAGCATTGTCTTCTCCAAATGGATTTTTAATTTATTTAAAGAACCTCCCTGATACTAAAGGGATGCTAATTTAACAGTGCTTTTGGGACGAGGCAACCTTCTGAACCATTTTGATTTACAGCAAGGTGACACACAATAGTAAAATAAGCTGAATGTCCATCTTTTAGCTTTATTTTGAAAATAATGAATGATCTTCGTCCAAATGCCTCGAAGTCGAATATGTCAACTCCAAAGAATTTCTTGAAATTCGGATAAAGGCAGATTTGAATAATAAATCCGACTGCATCACCAGTATTCTACTTACCAAACGCTTGATTTCTTCTGTCCTTCAGATTTGTCTTTTGATTGAGTGAAGGTCGGTATATAGACATGTCTCAAAGGCTGATGAGATGGCGTTTTTAATGACCACCAGAGAAGTCATCATTAATTCCCTCCTTTCAATTTTATAAAACAGTGGTCGAAATGGTTCGATCAACTGTCCGGGCTCTACAAAGCTCATTGCGGTTTTCTTCAAATAATCTGATTCATCTACCACAGTTGACAACCCACTCAAGGAGTTCTAAGGCTATAAAAGGACTTTTATTGGCTGTTGACCAGAAATGGGTGAGAAAATCTGCAAAATCAAACGCAGGCCTCCATAAGTGATTTTAGAACGCAGACTGACACTTCTTGATTGTGGGTTTATAAAAGTAATGGCGATCATGCGTAAACAAGAATAATCCAAATCAGGTATTTCTGCCCTTTCAAAGAAGGTACACTGCAATCTTGTAAATCAACAACCCTGTTATCAGGAAAAAGATTTTGGTACTGTTACGGGTTTCTTCCTTTTCAAATTCAGATAGTAGTCTTCATAGCGATCTCCTGCAAACAGGGACCAGGGTTGAAGCCGGGATGGCCTCCGATAAAATAAGGCATGATGCTTTCTTTTCTTTGTTAATAACCTGATACTCTGTGCGAATGGTTGTATGCTTTAAAGTGTGGAGTAATCTTTTAATTCAAAATAGGGATATTGCATCAGCATTTCTTTGTCTGAGGGTAATGGGTAAAAAGCACTTGCAGCTCTTTTTCCCAGTTGCTCAAAGCAGTACTTTTCTTTCGCACTGGGCCGATAATCTGGGGATGCTGCCATAACGATAATGAGGTGTTTCTTAGACGTGGCCAAATGCCCATATCATTTGTAAACTGCCGCAAATAGGGAAAAAGAACCGGTTCAAAGGGAACTCAATGAGCAGGTTTTCCCTGCCATGGGTATTCTGCCACTGTCTTGATCTTTGATGAAGACAAAAGCGCCATAAACTCTTTAAACTGGACAGTTACTTTCATTTTAGTTCAGCGCGTACTTGTCTCCATTCTTACTTCATATTTTAACACGGTAAAACAAAGCAAGAGTGCAATCAAAGACTGTCCTCTTGTTTTGATACTGTCTTTATCCAAAATTTAGGCTGTTTTTGGAGTATTCATTAAATATAGGATATATTGAGAAAATATTGAAGTAACAAGCTTTTGATTTAATTTCAGTCAAGACGCACACATCCGAAACGACAAATGATTACCAAATGCGATTAAAAGAAATACTGGCATCAGTCCAATTATTTGGGTCTCAGCTAACACCTATGCGGTAAGGCACTTTTCTTGGGATAACTTGCTCTTGCGTATCAAAGAAAATCAACATAAAAGAGACCATAAGCACTTCCTCACTAGCATTTGACGCGTGAGAGACATCCATCGAGACAGATAAAGTAACGCTGACATTGCGTTTCAACCGTGCTCATGTAGCATCTGAAGAAACTTCTAAGTGTTTTGACATATATCAGTCGGGCATCATCATCAAACGTGATATGATTCTAGAATTCATCCTTATAGCAAAGACCATTTTCAGTGATATAAATCTTTACTTGCGCAGTCGATAGTCCTGTAACCACATGATTTGGTCGTAAAGTCCTTGCGGACCAAATGCAATCAATCCCAATCTGTTTGGGAGCATTACTGGCGCTAGCTTCTGCGACCGACACCTTTAATCTGGTGCCAGTTTAGACCGCCTTTAGCATGCGCGTACATGTTCGGTTTCACCATCAAAAGCACGCGTCAATCACTCATATAATAATTGATGCAGAGTCATTGAGATCTTTAGCAGACTTCAAAGAGCAGCAAATCTTCCTCACGAAGGTCTAATTGACCACCATTGACAGCAAAAGTATGAGTTGACCCCTTCCACCCATAGTTTTCTCAGAATACTTACCCAGATAAGTCGCATCCCAAGATGAATTTATTATGAATAATATCTTCTAATTCTGCCGCACGAATATCTGCTGGGTTGTTTGGATCATAGAGATATTTGGTTGGCAGAGCATGGGCTCAGCTATCGCCAAAGTAGCCACCATCTTTGGCAAACTTTTGACTGCCTTGTCTATGTGCAACCATCATGTTGTGGTGGGATTGGAGAAAACCTTGGCTGAGATCGTATTGGATGCTCACGGAAATTTTCCAACCAGATACTGACCATACATCAATGGGGCCAATTTCGTGAGGGTAGCGATAATTTAGCCTCACAAATTCTTTAAAAGCCAAAATTCAGCATGGTTGACATGCTCTATATTTTCCACGATTGAAAAGTCACCATGTTTGAATGCAAAGCCTCTGGGGGTATCGAAGTGATGAAGTGTTACAAAAGGTTCCACATGACGTTTACTGGCATTCAGCTCAGATTATGATAAAAGGCAAGACCTTTGGGTTAACGGCTCCATACTTTGGAAATATCCGCGACCAAGCAGTGAAAATGCAGATACTCGGGTGACGCCAAATTCTTCTGCCAACTTTAAATCAACAGTATTGATGATAGAAATCGCTGGCGGGTTCGGCCTGTACCAATAGTTATCTTCTAAATATTTATCCCAAGCAACAGGACCCTTCCATCTGCATGAGTGGCACCGCTGGCCTGATAAAGCTGCTGGTTGCCTGCACCAAAATAAAATCTTTGATATGTTTTGCTCGCCGGTGGCCTCTCAATCTTTGAGGCCGTTCTTCGCCCGCAAAGGCAAGCGCTCCCTTGCCATCACGCGTCAAACCAATATATTGAGCACCTGCGGTCTGGCTAATGGTTGGTACCAGAGCTTTATCCGTTTCTGCCTTCATATCTTCATGGTTAGAAAGCAACTTGCAGGAACCAGAATGACTAATTGGTATTGGTCTAAGAATTTCGCGGTGGGCATACATAACTTCAGCTGCAACATGACGCTCCGTGATAACTTCTGACGGCTTTATTTAAAAGCATTAGCTAAGGAACCGCTGGGTACCGCCGCCGGCACATAAACGAGAACATGTTGTTTCTTCAATGTAATAGCATGAGTTGCTGGCTCTTCTTTGGGTCAGCACCTGTCAAGGGCTAACATCAGCTTTTTCGTGTCAAAAGTTAGCTGCTGCTTTTTCTTTTAAAGCATCGGATGAACTTTTACCTTCAACTTCTTCAGCCATGATCTGTTCATCATAAACTTTGTAACAAGGATAATAAATGACGATCGCAAGGATTAAAAAGTGCTGCAAGAACAAAGATAAAAGCGCACAAATCCAGTTCCTAAGACAATGCACCTATAGCTTGGGTGTTGTCATGGAGATTAGCAAAAACTGTTCATTTCAGGGGTATCAACAAAAACTTAAAAATCAAACATTAACAATGGTGAGGCAGAATGAAAGGGATGAGACGATGATTTAAAACAATGAGGTGCTCCAAACAAGATAGGTTGCTGACGCGCTAAAAGAAAGTTGGCACGACGAAGCACGTCCCATGTTGCTTATTGCGTTTTTGATTTACATAACCACATGAACATGAAAGGAGCAACTAATGTTTGCTGGTACCACCCATAGTTACGACAAACATCTGAAGGTTTCCTGAGGTAATCACTTTATCAGCATGTTGACCGAAACAGATCAAACGCATTCAATTCGCATTTGAATATGTAGCTGCAATAGCCGAGAGAGAAGCTCCAACAATAGAAGGACAGATATGAGCAAACCCAGGTGCGGCGTAGCTCAAAAATAATCATAATACCAAGGCCGCCATCGGCTGCTGAAAAATAAAGGAGCAACAAGGTTCAATTGTTGAGCCACATTTATAATAACTGCATAACCGTAATTGGATAGCATGCAAAGTAATAATGGAAGAGCAAATGAAAATATCTTTAAACGCAGAGAGTGTTTGGCGGTACTCTCGGAGCATACCAATGGTAACATTATTTTTAACACAAATCTTGGCGGGCAGTAGCGGTATAAAGGCTGCAATGAAGCAGTTAACAAGCCTGGTTCCTACATAAAGGCACTCAAAAACCACCTTCTTTAGCTGGATCACGCTGCATGATTGAAAGCCGACCCTTAAGCTTCTTTGTTGATAAAATTAATCTGGTTGGTCTTTTTCTAGTTGGCGGTTCATCGGAAATCATTAAGTGATTGCTGGTTAACGCAGCCACTGAGGAAACCAGCATCCCCCATCGTATGGATTGTGGGGTGTCATCCTTATGTTTCAATGCCTTTTGGTAAGTAAAACAAAGATATTAGGAACATAAGCGATCAACAGAAAAATGCTCAATAGGATGACCGGCATTGCAGATAAACCCGTCACAGTAACGTAAATAAATATTGCGCGAAATTTTTTCAGAAAGGCTTTCCTTTTCAATTTGAGCAATCAATGTGTTCATATTTTAGCTCTCTTTTGTGCAATTCAATTAAATGTTTCATCCGTCTTTTGAAGTATGGTTGACATCAAGATCTTGTCCGTTACGTGCAAATGCCACTAGGTTCAATATCATCACTGTATTCTTCCTTAACCAAAAGGCTGTTTGAGCTTTATGGGCATCAACAATACAGTCTGTGCCTTCGCTCTGCTATCATTGCTCTGTTACAATGCCACATTCAAAAGCTTCAAGTAATTTAAACGTGCATCTCTGCGCAAAACTACAATCTCAAACCCCAAAAGAGTCGCTTCTCTGTTCATCTCTTTTCCCTTTCTATCTTTTCTTCTGACTTCGTTGGGTTGCTTTAAAACCTTGTTCAGCTCATCAATATTCTTGAATCCTTCTGTACGAAGCCACTGGCGAACTGCTGCTTCGCCTTTTTTCAATATAATCTTTTAACTGAACCAGCCTGGCACGTCATAAAGGACTTCGTTAAAAAGTAACTGACTGCTGCAAAAACAAGCGTATCTTCGAATAACTTAGCGAAAACACTACTGCTCAAATAAATATAAGCGACGGTGTTGCTTGATCGCGTTGTTAAGGGTTTGCTGCTTGATCGCGAGTGTGAACAATTGGTATCGCAAAACCAGAGCATGCTTCATGTTAACAGGAACCTCAACCTTCAGAACATCAATGCCAAAACGCTCGTCTGAAGACTTTCATAGCATCAGCGCACATGAGCTTTACTTTTAACATACTCAACGCTTGCGGCATCGGTAATGGTTTCGTCATAGCTAAAATTTCAGGAAAAGGAATATCTTCTGCCTTTTTTGTTCAGAACAATTCGTTCAATATAAGCCTGTTTTGCTGGTTAACTTCTTCATCTACATCAACATCATAATAAAACAGAAATTTAACAACATCTACCTTAAACGTTTGGCGACCATTCAACAAAGACAATCGGCAACGTTTGGTGTACATTGTATCATAACGGTCTTCTCATAAACGGGCAAACCTGCATTTTTATCCAAATGTTTTGCTGCTGGAAGACCATGTTGCTACGATCAAGCAGCATGGATGCCGAAAGCTTATAAAAGGTCGTCATTCTTCTACCTGCTACTGAGACCTTCAGCTCTTCCATTTGAGCAATCGTTGGTTCTTGCACGTTTGATACTGCGCCATCAAGCGTTTTTAAAAGCACCACGCTCGGTCCAAAGCTAAAGCTGAAATAATTCCATTTTCATCACTCAGGTTTTCCATGCTCTTTCGCGCTTTTCTTGGTGTCATGTCATCTTTTAAACCTCCGCTGCCTCAATTTGTTTGGCGCATAAATTATCATAATTTTCTAGGATAACGTGTCCAGTGATTTTCCTGAGCGTGACGCACACCAAGTGTTATTCGCTTTTGCAGGCAATTTCTCATCGCTTTGCTCCTGCCAACAGAGCGATGTAATTCCAGCTACCGTTGAATCCCTGAGACCAGCTGGGTTAACGACTGCTGTTTAGGAATAGTGACCTTATAAAATGTTTGACCATGCTTGGCAAAGAGCACCTTGAGAACCAGTGGCAATGACCGTCAATCAATTACTGAGATGGGGCTAGTCAGCATGCTTTAAAACAGCAACATCACTTTGTAATCTCCCGTTCCATAATTTGAGATAATTCTTCTGTGACTTGTGGCAGTTGGTTTAGCTGCACAAGTTGCGTTTTAACGCCAACAAAGCACTGGCCACCGAACAATCGAGCTAATAGGAACCTGATGTTTGCTTGCAAATCACTGATCGTTTGAGAAGAATAATAGTCTGCAGAGGACACCCTGGAAGACTTGCTTCCTGAAATTGCGCAGCTTCTAATTTTGGGCGTAATTTTCCATTCGAAAAACCCTGAGTCTTTGGCCGCACTATAAGGTCCTTGTTCTAACATTTCTGTTTGATAGCCACCGCCTGTAAAATAGCACTGCAATTTGCTTGTCTCTGCAGAAATCTTATGAAAGAAAGCTTTACTGCCAGACTTGTCAAGTTCCGCTTCTAAACATTCACTAGGTTTCCCACCAAGAAGGCCCTAGCATAGGACATCGTCCCTAACTGAGACCAGGGCCACGTGTCACATTCAATCCCTTTTTCCTCCGGGTGTTTATGCGTTTCAATGACACGATTGACCAGTATCAACCTTTAAGTCATCCAGCTGGTAAGCAATATCAATGGAGGAGTTCATCGTGACTGCCAGCATCCTAGTAGTGACTCGCGCACTCAATCATGATAGTCTGCCGAATCACGCTGCTAGAAATTCATCAAAAGTGACGGGATCTGCTTGACTCATTGTCGTTATGTGCATCTAAATGTTTCGATCTTAGCAGTAGTTTCTTATTTTCTGCTGTCCCGGTTGTATGCTGGGCTAATAAAAGCATCTACAATATCAAATAATAACAACTTACCTGTAATAGCGCCATAGCAGCTAATGACATTTGCATTAAGTTCTTCTTTTTGAATACAGAGCAGAAGTCATATCTCTTGCTAATGCCGTTTCTAACACCCGGTACTGCTATTGGCAGCGTACTTACACACTATTTCGCTGCAACCGCACACCTGAAATCCGCTTCACCACTGCTGACTGCTTCGCCGCACTGCACCAAAGGTGGGATAGTGCGTACGTGTAAAGTCATGGGTCCCTACATCTAGAACTTCACCAACACTTCTGCTTTTAGATAGTTTGAATGGTTCCATTTTGCATCAGTAACAATATGGTCACAACCAATAGCGTTTTCATTTTCATTTCCTCACTCTGTTGTCGTCTTTAACACATTTATTTGACGCATATCTTACACGGATCTGATGACGGCGCTTGTCCATATTTAGCCTCTACAGGTCGTAATCATGTGGGCAGTTTCATCTCCAACAATTTCAGCACCAAAGAGTGACAATGACGCGCATGTTGTGGCCGCGTGTCGTAAGCACGACGTTCATCGAACACTTCTGCTGCAATCATACCTTTGACTTTGGTGACTACTCATAAAACTGCGCCGCACCATAGGCATCAATTGCCAGTCCCCAAATTTTATCATGCTGTGCCTCTCATGTACAAGCTGCTAAAGTTGAATCTACAAAATCCAAATCTTTCACTGTCAGTAACATCTAAAGCACTGCATTGATTACTCTTTTATGTTTTAATGACGTCTGCAGTCTTTACCAGCTGCATCTGAACCAATAATAGTCGCCATGATGTCATTCTCCTTGACGGATTTTACAGTCGACGTTTTCCGTTTTCTTTCAGTTATATTATACTATATAACTTGTTTAAAATCAACATTTTCAATTTATGTAAACATTTTTGGTGATATTTATATTTCCTTTTTCTGATGATAAAAATATAATTTTTGTTTTGAAGTTTGAGTGTTTTACGCATAGAGTCCGAAGTCAGACCGCATATGGTTGCTAAAGCAATCTTGAAAGGTCTTCTCTCCTTCTGCTGATTATCTTATTTTTCTGATCACTTTTTCGTTATCTAACGATTTGAGTTAATAATCTCGATATATTTGCTCCGGTTTTTGGAAGCTTATCGTCATCTTGACAATCTGTGTCAAGAGCTGTCAATTTGACGACAGCTGATAAAATGACGTAAAATCTTCTCCAATCTTTGAAGGAGTCAATCAGCAAATGTTTTCCAATTGCCTTCTCAAAACGCCATCTTCTGAGTATAAAGCTTCGTGGAAACAGTGTCATCACTTCGTTTCGCTGACACCATTGCCGCTGACATTTGAGAAACATTTTCTAAAACGATGTTGTTATTTCTCCAATAAGACTGAGTGATACTTCTCATTTCGCCGCAACACGTGGACTCTAAACGTCTCTGATTAACGCTTTTGCGATGGATCTGAAAACAGGAAGCAATTGGTGATGACTTGCAAAGTTGATTTGTTGTCTCTTCGGCCAGCAGTTCTGATTGTTCCCCGGTCTAAAAGATCGTGTCCTTCTTCTTTTTAACTCAACATGCTTTTTGTGCCAATATAGTGCTTTCTTCTATTTGTCAAAGAAATACTTTTTTCTTCGTAGGGCATTTCTTTATCGTGAAAAAATATTACTTCTAGCTACCATTGAATATATTATGCTCCCAAGCCTTAATTCGGATTAAATCGCGACGGACAGTCATGTCTGATACAACTGTCGTTCCACAACTGTGTGAATGGTTCTCGCTTGTGTGAGTTTGTGATTTCTTCTAATCGTTCTTCCTTCTTCATAAATACCTCTTTTCCTTCTTTCTTCTATTATATAATATTTTAAGTTTTTCGATATTCAAGCATAAACAAACGATACGTTTAAATAACAGTTCTTTTCATAAGCGAAAGAGTATTTATGAGAGAAAGGAACTGTCATGAACAGTGTATAACTTTTTATACTGTCCGACCCATAAGTAGTTCTTTCATTAGACTACTCTTTTTTTGGAATATGTTTTGCTATTAAGCCTCACAACTTCTATTTTCACCGCCCTAATAGGGTCAATAACTGTCTACTTGTTGGATGTTATAGGATTAACCAGCTTGAGCATAAAGTGTCTGACCTCGGTAACGCTCTTTATGTGACTATTGGTAATTATCTGTTTTGCGCGCCAAAGAGGCAATCGATTATCAAAGAATGTGACAAATCAATAATCCCCGCGACATGGTCTTCTCCGCTTGCAGGATCCGCTTGCAGCAAGGGTGCTTCACGATGAACCTTGTCGGCATTTGTGAATAAGGTTTCCCCAGTTGGCTGGTCTGAAGAAATACAAAAAACATCGGCACAAAGAATAACGCATTTTTCTTCTACAAATAGTTCTTATAGGCAGTTAAAATATTCAAAGACCCAACCTGTTCACTCAAATGACCGCTGCAGTTCATGAACGCGAACCAAGAGCTTTGTTGGATCTTGTTTCGCCTTTTGAAAAGAATTGAGGCAACTCAAGCTTTGGTTTGATGATAGGAAGTTTGCATCACCTCTACATTGTTTCCATAACAGGCTCATAAGGGCTTTTGATCTGACTTGGCGTACGAACGGTTGATGCCGTGGATGGCAACGCGCCTGGTGCTGATTTGTTTTCAGCAGCACCGCAACATATCTAACGCGCAATATCATCAGTTGCCGGTTATCGCTTAAGATTGTCGCATCGCCAACCTGCTCTGCTTCTAAACTTCCCATTTTATCTTCTGTTAGTCTTCATCCGTTATAAAACGTTTTAAAATGAGTCATCGGCGAGCAGCTTCAATCATAGCCAATCCTGAAAAAGGATCCAAATAGTGTTCACGATCCGGCTACGGCAAATAATTGTTTTCTGATTTGCCATCATACGATCCCCTAATTTTTCTGACTGCCTTTTCCGACCAAGTAAAGTTTCTTTTCGAATCGTGTCGTAGCGGCAAAGCAATCGCATTTGTTCAGATAGGGTTGCCAGGCGAAATACGCTTATTCAGTTGATGGAAGAGTATCATGCTGACTTTAACTGTCGGCAATAATTTTTCCTCTGGTTCTTCTTTCATATCAGCAATATGCTTGATACCAACCTCGTTTTGCCGCGATAAAATTAAGGGGTGATGTCATATCTTGAATGCTAAATTTTTTATCAATAATGAAATAAAGACATATTTAAATTCAATCGCACTCTTATGAATCGTCATCAGCGTCACTACATTTTTAGGTAACTGACTTCAACATCAGCCAAGTCATTTTTGATTTTCTAAATTTTGTCAATCATGCGAATGAAACATTATAAACCCTGTTTTCTCAAAGTTATCGGCACGCAGGGGCTAGAGCATAAGGTGGCTTGGCGCTGTTCGGATTTGGTGAAGCTTCCCGCAATCATAGTAAAATTTATAAATTTTCCGTCAAATCATAGAGCAATTGAGACTAAACTCGCCAACTTTGAGGAAAGTTTCCAAAGCATCGTTGACGTTCAGTACTTTCTGTGAATCAACTGAACTTGCTGGCCTTGTACAGCATTCTCCATCTTTTCATAAGGTGCGTTTTGTGTTGATCTGGTAGATTTTTGAGCTGAACGAGCAAGTCATCACTCGTCAAAAGCAAGCATAGGTGAACTTTCTGAAACTACTGAGCATAATCATTGAGGATTATCAATAGAACATGAAGTATCCAACATGACCATAACTTCCTGATTTCAGATGGTTTTGTTCCTACCATCAGTCTAAAAGAATGCCACGCCGTCATCAAGGGTTTGCAAGATACCATCATTGCCCGCGATGAGACAAACAGGTAATATCTTTAAGCTGAACCTTTTTCTTCATTGTAAAGAGGCGATGTCTCATAACAACATTTGACGACTCACCTGGGCGGTTGATTACCTGTATCATCTTCTACCTTAAGATATGATTTTGCTGATCTTTATGTCATAGATGAGAACTTGTGTTTCATTTTAGGATAAGGAATTTTCTGGTGAACTGCCAGCCACAAGCTGATGGGTATCATCGTAGAGAATTTCTCCAACCATTTCATCCGCAGGTGCGTAAAACACTATTGAGCGCATCTAAGACTTCTGACGACTCGAAGTTCTGCAGAATATGGTTTTTCATGCTGGATGTTCTTGAAATCACCAAGTGCGATTAAAATCTGTGAGATACTGACGAAACCGATAGATGAGCATAATATCTACCATGACGATTGCGCCCGATGAATAAAAGTTCCAACATGCGCTCTTGGTGTGATTGACAATCTGATATTCATCCACCATGACTTCGTGTTCTTATCATATAAAGCGAATAGCATCATTTTCTTCTAAAATCTGGATAACAAAATGTGTCTGAAAACTCAAAAGGCATTTTCTGCATCTTTGCTTACAGGTATTGTTTTAATCAAGTGTGGTGCGGTACACAGCAAAGGCGAACTTTGATCCTGATGCGAAAAATTGTTTCAAGTGTTTGGTCCTCTTAACGACTGTTGCAAGCACAAAAGACAGGATGTTGCTCCTGCTACTGTCACATCGTTACCAGATGGAATGAGTGTTGCAATGTCATTTTGCTAATTTCCCAGACCATCTCGCTTCATATAGACTGTCAAATGAACCAATCCTGCCAACTGCTCAAATCATTTTTAAAGGTGCCTTTTGATAAGCTTGCATTGGAGTTCCTTTAGCCGTGCCTTGTAATCTTCTAAATCCGTCACATCACGAAGAGCGAGCGGTTCCTGCACAAAGTGTTAAAAAGAGTCTTTCACTTCTTGTTCAGAATAGCTATCCTTATGAGTGGTAATCCTTTGAGAGAAATTCTCAAAAGCCTCTTTGGGGATTATCGGTTCCTGACTGAAATATAAATTTTGCCAATGGTTGTCTAAAATTGCTCGAATCTTTTCGATTTCCAGCAAAAATTCTAACAAGCTTGGTGGCTCTTAACCAAATCATGGTTCTGTAATCAGTAAAGGTCGTCAAAGACATGTTTTAAAGAAGATGCCACTCGCTTTTATCTTGTAAGAATTCAATTTGGTGAAATTCCCAAGGTATAGCCGTACTGTTCGTCACTAGTACGGGTAAGGCATCCATGGTTAATATCCGCAGTCTGCAATCCCAAAGTTGTTCGCTGAAAATTTGAGGAAGATGTCATTTGTCAAACATAATTACTCGGTGTTTTCTTTTCTAAGCGCTCCTTAGCTCACCAGCAGCCTTAACGGTAAAGGTGGAAATAAAAAGCGATCAATCGTTTACCTCGCAATTTTATCCACCAATCGCTCAATCATCACAAAGGTTTTCCTGAACCAACGAGGCAGAAACCAAAAAATATTGGTTCCTGAAGATTAATAAATAGCCTCAATTGCTCAGGCGTTCGTTTTGTTTCTTATCGGGCAGGCTTCTTGGTGTGAGGAAGCTGTTCTTGATCTGTTAAAAAATGGTTTAAAGGTCATTGCCTTCTCCTCTTTTAGACTGCGTGTGTAAGAAAACCCTGACGTTTTTCTTTGCGTGGCAGCTGATAAGTTTACGAGCATAAGGCATGTGGCGATCTTCTTCAAAAGCCAACAATATTCAGCGGCTGTTCCCTGAACAGATTGCCGCGGCGGCATCCTGACTGGCAGGGGTTAATGAGAAGAGTTTCCTTTCTGATTTGCTTTGCGGCTTTTGCGATAGAGTCTTTTATTATAATCAAGCAACAAATCGCTTCTTTTTGACTATAAAACAGCATCATGCAAATGGTATTTCTAATATTAAATAGCCTTTTCATCTTCTAAAGAGTCCCTTATAACTTAATTCTTATGAACCGTTTCGGAATTTTCGATGGATTTCATATTGGCTAAATCGATTTTTTGAGTTCTGCATGTATGAAGATATAGCTCCAAAATCTTATCCTGTCTCATTCAAAATTTTTACAAGACCGAAGAGCTTCTATATAAATACTTTGCGGACTGGATCCATTGTAAAATTTTTTGCAGATCAAGGTATTTTATGGTTGTAATCAACAATTCTAAAGTGCCATCCTGACAAGCGATCAATGCGATCAATAACCCTCTGATTTTAACGGTGATCAACGTGCTCAAAACTTCTTCTTCACTTTCTACTGAACAGGTTATCCTTTTAAAATGGTAGCCGTACCACGAAACAATATCTTCTAAATACCCAAAGCATAGCGACTTTCCTCGCTCTTCATTATGACCAAGTGAAGCTATCCTCGCGGTTGGTTTATATCAATAGCACGATTTGGTACTGTCAAATCATCAATAGATTGATCTTGCATAACCAATTCCAAACACGCCCGGTGCAATCGTCCCCACCGATTTCAACATCAGGATGAATCGTTTCAAACTCTTGCAAGCCGGGATATTGAAGGAAATAGAGATACTGATTGTGTAAAAGTTGTCAGGGCAGACGATGATAGTTAAGGTTGATCTATTGGAAAACGTGCTGCCATAACCTCTGCAACGACCTGCTTGGTCTGCATCTTATCGTTCCTTCAGAATCGTAAGTCCTTCTTTGTAATTTTTTGGCGTAAATAACGGGTACAACAACTGACAAGGTCTCTTCTTTAGATAATTCAACGGTCCAATAACAAACGGTTAAGCTCAATCACACGCGACAAAAGCGCCTTGTAATTACCAATATCTTCTGGATCATATTAAACGGTGCGCCCGCACCGACAACTGGCACCTCCATATCTTGCAATTCAAGCAAATAGGAGGAGGTGTCCTCTGCCTCGTTTAAATCTGCGGCAAGGTTAGACCAATTCCTGGTGTTTGCATTGAAGAGTGACAGGGGCGGTGAAATGATTTTCTTGAGATTTTCCTTAGTGACAATATCAAAACGACGATTGGGAGTTGCTTCATTGATTTTTACGTTCTTCATCCGATAAGACTCTTATTTTGGACAATTTCAAGAAAATGAGATTGGGTTGTTCCAGAGCAAAAAACAAATTTATTGCTGGGGCTCCTGAAATCATAGACTTAACTTTGTCCTGGCATCAACACTGGCAAGAACCGTCGATAATCGGCCGCCAACATGCCGCTGCGTGAGATTAACCAGAAAATCAGCCAACTTCATTTTTCTTGTCAAAAATCATTGTGAAGTATGCAAAATAACCGTAAAGTTTTAAACATGGATTCTTTCCTGCTCGGTGTCACTGACACTGTGGATTAATTTTGAAGGAGTATTCGTTAAAATGGCTTCTGAGTTGGTCCAATTTTGCTGGATACTGTCTCCTTTGAGCCTGTATTTTAACCAGCTCTTGTAAGGTGACATGACTTCTGCTGCGGTTTATTTAAGGCTTTTGAATCAAATTGCCCATGATTATCTGGCCGTAAGTCCTTAAAAAACTTTGTTTTCGCTGCTCATCAGCATAAATGACTTTGTAATTTTATCAACAGTTTTGCCTGATTTTGCCATATAGGCTGATTTGAGCAGATTCATGAGCATCCTCAGCACGGGTATAACGTTTTAACCCGCTCCAGATCCTAAAATGAACCGGCGGTGCGACTCATAGACTCCGCTTTGCCAAAATATTGGAATTTCAAACATCGAAAATGCATGATCTACGGTTTATAGGCATCCACATCCCCAGAGGACCAAAATATCCTTGTAACGATGATGACCTTCATAGGTTCGGCGAATGCTCTTAGCAACATGTTCCTTCTTCTTTTTGATTAATGACGTCCCAGATAGTTACATGTTCCTTGTCACATATCTGTCAAGACCAGCCTGACTGTCCGAAAAAATCGGGCGACTTTCGATAGCGAAAGGTTTGGTAGAGGCAGTGAAAGCTTCTTGCTTTGATACCACATATTCTGGTTTTGGTTTGAAATTTCCAGCCAAACCGAATGAAATCAAGGCTAGCCTGATAGACATTCGAAAAAGGATGAACGATGACTTTTTGACCCAGCAGGGTCAGCGGTAATGTCAACACCTTTTCGTAACAGTCTATCAGGTTTCTTCTTCAACAGAAAAAAGCGTGACGCCAACAACAATTGTCAAATCCTGCAAGCAAAAGCTTCTAAATGACCGAATTTGGAATCTGTTGTTGCAAAGAAGGCCAATCTTGCTGATTATCAAAATGGCCAACATAAATGGTTTCAACTCTGTAAATCTTAATCAAATCTTCCTGCTTTCAGCCGAATTGTGAATTTAATTCTGAACAGTCAGTTAGAAGCCTTGAGTTCCTTATACAAATCCACCAATTGATTGATGAAATATGAGCATCTTGGCAAGACGCCCAAAAACACGCAAATCTTGGTCTGAAAAACTGGTTAAGCGATAAAAAACCATAACGGAAGTCCATTATCATCAATGGTTTCGCCCTGATGAATATCATTAAAACAAAATAACGTGCCATTGCTCAAACAGCGCGTGAGTAGCAAAGGAAGCCCGCTCGGGCAGGGTCACCAAAACAGCTCGCTCCTTCTCAAAAGACAAGGGTTGAACAATACTCAAAAGACCACTTGCCAGCCTTGGCTGTTTGTGCTTCCCTCGGTAAAATCTCTGTTATGTTGTATGGAATGTCGGTATATAAAAGTTCATTGTGCCTATCAGATTGATAATTGGTAGCATGTCGCTTCTTTATATTATCTTTAAAATTGATCAAAAAATATTCGTATCATTATAATGATTTGGGTTTTGACGACTAAACGTTTTCCAATTCTTATAATTCTTAATCTCTATTATCTAACATTTGCTTTGTTAATGTCCATAAATATATATACGGTTTCCTTCTATCCAAAGAATCAATTTCAATCGGTCCTAACATCTGAAGTCTGCTATGTATGGGTAAACGATTTCTGTGTCTGATTCGTTGTTGATACTGGGATCGCCCCGCTCGTGCGGTGGTGAAAAACGGTAAGGAGGTAGGAAAACAAGGATCCTCCCCGCTCGTTGGGTGGAAATCAAACTTTGGTTCTCTAACAAGAAGGATCTCCCGCTCGTGCGGGGTAAAATCGACCGTCACGGTCTGGGCTATCGTTGCCGTCGGATCCTGTCGTGCGGGTAAAATCTACGTTTTGCTATTGTCGTTTTGTATTCAGGATCACCCCCGCTCGTGCGGGTAAAATTATTGAAGCATTTGAAAAATAGGGTGGTTCTGGATCTCGCTCGTGCGGGCGTCGTTTCAAAATGGAGATTCAAAATTGTCTTCGAGATATACCGCTCGTGCGGGTAAATAAGACGTCCCAATAAAACCGCTAGCTACGATTTGATCGCTTTCAAAAAGTTGTTCGTTGGTTGACAAGTCATAAATCGATTTAGAATCGTGAAAAGGCTCTATGGGGCACTATCCTCTATTTCGTAATAACAGCCGCCGTCTGCAATTTATAATTATCTAAAAATAATTTTTCTTTTTGGCGTATTGCATTAAGTCATATACTCGATTTTTCAATGGGGCTGATTGATTCTTTCAACGCATTTATAGAACATATCAAAATTTATCCATATCCGACAAAAGTCGTGATTTCCGATAAATTCAAAAAATTCACAAGTACAACTTGAAGGTCTTTACCATCTGATCCAAAAGTTCTGACTAATTCCTGTAATTTCGATATCTGTTTTGGTAGGGTACATCTCATATTTTACAAAATAATTAAACTCTTCCAATTGAGAGGGATCAATCTTGACAGCGCCAATTTCTGAGTGCTACTTTTCATTTCATCTGTGCGTCTGTTTCAATATCTGTGACCACATAAGGGGACTAGAGAGGACTGGTATTATTTTAGAATGAGCGAATACCTTCTTGTTTTTCAAAACTTAGCAACATGACTAAATCTAAGCCATTTCTTCCTTGATATTATTGTTGGAGTGCGACGGTTGTACTAAAAATTCCTTCAAAATCAACGACCTTCCTTTGAGCATTCGTAATTATTCAAAACAATGATTTCATTTCGATAATAAAAGCTCCAGCGTTGCTTCACCATTACTTGCTATCTTTTACCTGCTCTCCCGCAATTGCTCTCTGACCTTTGTATTAAGAGTACCTACATGAACTTTCTACTGTAGCAATCTCTTGCATCCATTTTGTCAATCCTTACTCTTCAAAGATGAGTTATTTTACAGTTATTACAGTTGGTAGCATTCAAGAGAATTCTCCTTGCCTGCTAAACTTTTTCATGTTTCTAGCTTTCTCTATCATCCCACAAACGAAACCTTATCTATCAGCAGTTCTTCAGCTTCTATGTCCAGTAAAATATTGTATCATAACGATTCTAGCCATTGGTTTCACATCCACAAAAGAATCTCTGATTTTTTCAACGTGTAATCCTTCCAATATCATCTATTCATGATTGGCAGCTACTTCAAAGCAATTGGAATAATGGCTGCTTTATATAAATCCACCATGTAAACAAGAGTTAAATCATGACCGGTATGAACAAAACCAAGACCGGAGGCGCTAATGCTACTGCATACTGTGTGCTAAACCATATAGGGCATTAGCAGCAGATAAGATTGATTGACGGCTGTTCCATCTTCAAAATTATCAGGACTATGTTACTCGTTTTGTCCAAGAACTTTATACTTTCGATTGCAACTTATATACTTTTTCTATTCTAGCCTTCTCGACACCTCTGCTGCTGCGTGTCCCACGAGATGTTTTTATCCTCGTTGGGAAATCTCATTTGATACGTACGAAACTCTTTTTTAACCGTGAACGTGAATTGAAACTAGCCGCGCCTGCTTTACTCTAAAAATTTAGTCCGAATGCGCCAAGGCTCGCCCATGAGCATATTGACGGTTCTCTCTCTATCAAGCTATACTGGTTCCAGCGGTAATATGATGGTTCTACTGCACGATGACTAATATCTGTACCTGGTCCCAATAAATACCTCAAAGCTTTGCCGCCCGCTTTGGTATTCTAACTGTACCATTACTATCACTGGCGTGTGGCACTGTCAACTCTGTTGATTTTGCATGTTCAACATAATAAAACGACTCTGTCACTTATTTTAGGAAGTTCCTTTAAGGAAGTTTTCTTGGCATGAATTTTCGCTTCATTTTTAATCACCTGCAAATGACTGTCATCAAACCAAAACCATAAGCTTTCAATAACGCGATTCCCTCTGTTAATACTTTTCTGAAATCTATCAACGCATCACTTATTGTTAAGTACCTTCGTAAACAGTCTTTATTGGTCTAATAGGTTTTGAAGCTTTACTTTTTAAATACTTCATAACCTCTTCAACAATTAAAATTCAGCTTCATCTAATAAAGCCATTTTTCAGACCTATCCTTTAAATATTTCATCTGATATTCACCCCAGTAACATGAGCAACAATTCCTCTTTTTTGTTATCTGATGGTGAAAATGACGGGTTTTTAAGCAACACGAAACTTTCATTCGTTCCTTTTTAAGTATTTAAACAATTGTCATATAACTTTGTCTGGGCACTTCCTTCCACTCCATAGCACTAGTAATAACAAATCGGGTTTCCCGAACTGATAATAACAGAATAATTTTTCGCCTTAAGTATCTATACGCCATAATTTTTCTTACGTGCGAATTTGCAGCTTCTCTATTTCGTTGAAACTCCTCTCAACCAATCATGGAATGCTCCACATGTGATTAATTCTTCATCCTTCGCCTATTATTCATATTTCTACTCTGAAAATAATATACATCATCGATCTATACTATTAAAAAATGTCATGTTCAGTTAACTACTTGCTCTTGCCACAATAGTTCAAAGCAACCAGACTCGTCATATCTAAACCAAATTTTCTTTCTTTTTGTGAAAATAGAGAACTTTATCCTGTCTTAATTGGTAGATTCTTTTCCGATTGAAATAACTATCCGTATAAATTTCTAACGAGATCGGTGTCTGATGATTCCCTTTTCATATACCATGCAACCTGCAATCTAGTTGTTTCAAACTATCGAGGAGCAAGTCATTTTGTTACTGAATGATGAAATCTGAGAGGGCAAGCCTCCTTCCCATAAGGCTGATAAGGAGACCGCAGACCACCATCTTTAATCATTTTCTACAAAAGGCATGATTCTGATGTGAAATTGCCGACAATAGCATCCTCCAAATAGTAACGATTGGTTTATTGTGTGGATCTTTCTTTTATCTTTGCATTATGTAATCTCTCAATAAATTTCCTTGTTGATCAACCCGGACAATAAAAATCCATTCATTTAATTTCCTGATTTTTCGTCCCTCGTTCCTTCTGGACTTGTTTCTGAATTCTGTGTGGGTGCTGTTTTAATAACCAGCCAACGCTTCTACTTCTTCCAAGCTCATATAGGACTGGTTCTTTGCATTTTTCAACTTTGGCAAACTCTTTTGGCTTCAGCCAGGCTTTAATGCATGTCCGTTAAGTTTACGGGCTCTTCAAGGCTGACAAGATTAACAGGACGGTCACTCCTGACTGTTATAATCAAGGTCTGCAGGCCGTAGTTTGATGGCAAATGAATTAATCTTCCCTCTTGGCATAGATCAGCAAAGGCTTTAATAAATAACTGTAAGGAATCTACTAAATCTCTCTATTACCTCGTTGCACAAGAAATTCATGAATCGCCGCATTAGCATAACGATACAATGTTGAAGAATTGAATTCAACTGTATAACATACCTGCTGGCATCATCATCTGAAACTGATCATCTGCCAGTATGAAGTCCAAACTCGGTTTGGACGGCATAATTAAATAGGATGAAGCAGGTGACGAAGAAGCATCAGCCTCTGTTTCTTTATCCGTTAGCTACCATCCTTCCAAAATAATGCTACGTCAAGAAACGGGTGATTGCATCTTCCGAGCTTCTCTTTATCCTGCCTACTCTTTCACTGCAGCCGTATTTTCAACTTCAGTATTTCCGATAAAAACCAATAACTTTTGCCATCAGGTAGGAACTGCTTCAATTTCGAAATATCTGTAGCCAGTTTGAGACTCTTTTTCATTCAAATCAATTTTCACGATGAATAATTTTCTCTGCAACATAATTCCTGGCTTTTCTCGTTCGTTTACCAACTGTTCTTCTTCAGCGTGTTCATAAAAATAATCTCATGACTTTTTCAAGATTGCGACTAACTCATTAATACTTCTTCCCTCGTATTGAGTAGTTTTGGGACTACCAGTATCATCACGATTTGATGTTTGATGGAGGAAGGGTTTGAATGGCGTAAATATCTAAAAATAGTCTATCTTGATTGTGGATAATCATTGTCTTTTTCTCCTTATTATCTTGTTTGTAGTATTCTCTCGCCAATCAGGACGGTTTCTGATCACCAAGTAATATAGATTTTGGGATAACACAAAATCAATCTTGGTTTTCAGGGACCTTGATTTTAAAAGTTTAACGAATGCCTTCAAATGATGAGTTAACTCTTCAAATGTTGAAAGAGGTTATCATGACGATAAAAGCACGTCTACATATTACAGTCGTATCGTCTCCTTTGCGCTGCCTGGTGAACTTCAATATGGTGCAGCATGTAACTGCTTTGCTGTGTGATGGACCTTGCTGGTAAGGGCGTACAGTTGAACGATTAAAATACGGTTTCTTCATCAACTGCTCTACCAATTTTCTAAAAATTCTTCTGGTAATTTTCAGCTCTTTCAACGACCATATTTCTGTATGATGATTGGTTTCCAATGAATGACAGTGCAACTAGAAACAACTTTTACAGGTGAAGTATCGATTTGATTGCTGGTTTCATCGGTATCTTTCTGGTAACTGAAACAGTTGGTTTAGATGTTCGACATTTTTCCCTCCTATTTTAAGTACATTTGTAATAAGTGAAAACTTTCGTGGCAGTAATATATTGTGAAAGGATTTTGGTTCCCCGTAACTCCATCAATACGTCTCTCAGTTACCTTCATATAAAAGTGATTTAACTTCTTTTAAGCTTGATTTTCAAGTTCTCTCCACTCCAAAGATTTAGAATCCTTGTCGTCTGATTGAATATTGGACAACCATTGTCAAAACTGATCAATTTTGGCTCACAGTTGCTTCGATTCTAATGCCATTTGTTTTCATAATCTGTCGAAATAAAGCCGCAGTATCGATTTTTTAATTTTTAGATTTCCTTTTCCTGTATGTTTTCTAATAACTATCACATCCTTAACAAAATAAGCATAAGTGGCAAATAACAACTTTTTACTCCACTTCATCATTAATTCTGTTAACCATCTTTTGGATATCCAGTCTTTAAATTCGTTAATGGAAAAGAGTATCAAAAACTTCAGTGATGAATGTTAGCTGTTTTATCCGTTCATCACCGAACTGTATTGATGCTAACATTCTCCAATATTATCTTTATTGTTCTTTGCCAATCTGTGTACCAGGTATATGATTTAATTTCTCCATACCACCAGTGTTGATAAACCAGATGACCTCCATAAAGATTGATTGAGTATAATGAGATTGTGGTTGAAAAGATTACTCTTCATACTTCCATAATATTCATTGGTTCCCAAAAATAGATCGTTTTGGAGAAATAGCGAGGGTACCTTCTCTGCACTCAAATTCAGGTTGGTTTCTTTTATCGTGGATCAATATAAGCTTTCTTCTCCCACGATATTATATAGAAGGCTAAATTATCAATTCTTTCTTTTCCACTGACACCAGCTGTCAATAATAACTGCACTATCAAATTCCCAAACAAGGCTTTTAAATATGTGCATGATGGTTGTCGCCTCAAGAAATAAAATAAGTCAGATTCAGCAACAAGTTTTCATAGAGATTTTCCTGAAAATAAGCCACCCAAATTGTAAAGCCAACCTTTTTGGATAATCCCGCTTTCCTATCTTTTCATACGACCTCAATTTCACTATAGCCATGATAGGTCAGTAACCATCTTGCAATTTCTACGATTAGAGACGTTCCTTATTGTTTGTCATAATTATGCTTTGGTGGCTCACAAGCTAACTTATTTGAGCTTTCCGACACTAAACTTGATTAATATCCAAAAATTTTCCCAGCATCCTTATTCAAATCCATAACCATTTCAATATCCTCTTTTTCTCGCGACGGATATTCTTCATCAAAGGTAAAATCTGTCTCTCATGTGTCAAAAGTAGTCGTCAATAATATCTGGAAATTTACCTGTTTTGCTATGAGAGAGTCCAATGGTTTCGTAAAGGTCATCTTCATACTCCTCAAGGTCATCTTCTTCAATTTCTTCTATCTGTCTATATTTTTCATCAATTTCAAGATATTATCCATAAACACTGCCATTTGCATCAAATCTTGAAAATACTGTGTGTGGGACGGCTAAAAGCACTCTCAAAACGGCTATCTTGAGTTTTGTATCTCCAGCTAAATCACTTGTAATGATGGGCATTTTGAAAGAAATCAAGCAGGACACTTCTGTAGTTGAACCTTTCTCATCGAAAACTACTGAAATCCAAGGTTCATCAATAAATTAAATCTGCTCGCGATTTTCGATTTTCCTCCATTCTTACGCCATATTTCTCATCATATACAAGTTTATAACCTCCGATGAAATTCATTATTTCATCAAATATAATTCATCGCGCTAAGCCAGGAGGAATCTTGCCAGTGTTCGAGTTCATCCTGGCTGCATTTCCAACTCGTAATCGTGTCGTCCAACATTATAGAGTTGATTAAAGCCTTATGAGGCGGTCTCCAAGGTATTTTGCAGGCAACTTTTTGCTTGATAATGAAAATCGGTGATTAATTCGAGAAAGATCTGCTCCTGCTCAAACAAAACTACAACCATCGCTTCAACCTTTTCCAGTACAGCCAATGAGCTTCAACAATGATCTTCAATATCACGCACCACGAGGCATAAGCCCTTTCCATCACCTGTCATCAGGATGACTATTTTTCCTAACCAGCCTATGAGATTTTTCCTTACGACTTCTCTCGTTTTCCCATAAAACTGGATCTGCAATTTTATAGTCTCTAACTTTGCTCTTTATTCCAATTTTAGCTCATGTTCACGCGCCGCATTATGATGTGTCAAAAGTTTCGAGTTGGATAATCAGCCTCTAATTTCCCTACATCATAAACTTTTTGAACTAAAATTGATATCTTCTGGCAGATTAATCTGAATCCGGCAAATAATACTGGGTTCTTGCTCGTAAAGTAATACGCCATAAACAAAGGAAGAGCCTTCCTCACATTTCAAATCGTCATTCGTTCCTATCTACGCAAAATTTTGGAAAAACGTAGCTGCTTAGACGATCTGTCTTGTGATGCAGTCCCCATCCGCTGAATCAACCAGATCGCGGAGCCGAAATCGCTAATCCATGACGCCAAAGAGGTCAGAATGTCCAGCGACTGCTCAAATTGCTGCGTTCCAATAATGATTTTACGATCAGGTCTGTTAGCATCTTTTCCAATCATCTTACAAAGTTCTTCGTTCCTTCCGAGCCCTTTCTGTTGCTATAAAAGCGAATGAAGATTTCAGCCATATCTTCACCCAGACTATCTGCGACTACTTTTTGCTATGAGACTCGCTTAGCAGCGATGACAATAATACCTGCCACGCCTCCGTCAGACAACAGCGCTGCGGTGTCTAATACGTCCTCTTCCTCAACTGCGGAAAGAAGTATATATATTTTCGCTACAACTCCTGTTGTCTGACAAATGTCAAAACTCATTATTACTGGGTTATCGATGGATAAGCTTCTGTAACATGTTTGAGATGGCTGTTCGCTTTTCTTTCTCTTCAAAACGTTTTCCCATTCAAACATATAACTGCCCGGTCCTTCTCTCAGCCGGTGAGGTGGCTGAAAAGGACGATATAGCACACCTCATAGACACCCGTCGTCTCAGGGCCTCCAGTAATACTTGAACCATGTGCATCATGAGGCGCCGCTTCATCAGTACTACCAACCTAACTTACTGAACCCTAGATGCCTCCAAGGCCAAAATGTTTTTGTTTAGTTATGCAAGCATCAGGAATCCGATCACGGTCCCCACGACAAAATCATCCGGCACCTGAGTGCCTTCCAGACAAACCATTCATTAACAATTACACTGCCGTTTCAAAATCATCCAATGTTGATGCTGATTCCTTTGAGCGAGCTCAGAAAAATCGGCGTTCCAAGGCTGCTGTCCCAGATCTAACTGAACAGAAATATTGTCATCCAAATCCTCTTTCTATGCTCAGCCATTTTCAATCCTCGGAAAAATGCCATTAGAATCGCATGAGTTGGCGGTCCAAAAAGATACCATTTCGATCAGTTTTCAGCCAGTTGCTCTGTTGCAACCAGAGCTGCCTCCGTTTTCTATCCCCATTGGAGCTTCTAAAATAAAGATGCCAGGTTGTTCTGTATCAGCTATCGTTTTTGATGGTACAGCGGACATCTAGGGTTCAAAAATCGAATCGTGCCTGATAAAGGCCTCCGATCGGCATTTCTTGATACCCACAAACTGCTGCGTTTCCATTTTCAAAGCCCGGCAGTCGGTCGACTTTATTTTCACCCACGCTCGCTTCTGCGGAAATCGAGGAGTAATCTTCATTGTAACTGGCAATCGGTCAGCCATAATGAGCGAGCCAGACACAAATGACGGGCGGGCTGTTTGATGGTGTCGGAGAAACTCGTCCACAGATTTAAAACCGCTCAACTAATGCCCAATTTAAAATCTCTTCTTGCGCTCGCTCCATGATAAATAGTATTTCCAGATTTTCCTGACTGATAATGATTTGACTCCTGTGACCGCTTCAGATTTGCCTGTAGCCCTATCATCAACAAGGCTGCATGATGTCACTCAACGATTGTGCAATATCTTCGCGGCTTTAGTTTATGTGCAGAATATATTGTCCAGCTAGAAGCAGAGTTTTCTCGGGGATGTAACAAGTGTAATCGAAGAAATCGCCAGAAACCAACCCGTTCAGTATCAACAATTTCCCGAATCCGATCACTTAGAATTTGCATAACCTTTCTTACTTTGGAAAAGCTGGGTAGCCTTTACCAATATCATGGACGGCGGCAAAGACTGGGCTGGTGTTTGGCTGTTTTCTCATCTTTCTTACGCGTCTTTTCGAGAGGCGATGATAAGAGCCTGCCTTCTCAGCCAATGTTCCACACAGTAGACCATAGCTACATTTTTGCTTATCCTCTAAATGCTGTGAGAGGAAGCACAAAAGTGTCCGCTCTTCCCTTTTCCTTAGAAAATTATACCTTAGTACTCTTATCCATAGATAACTTTTCCTTCTCCTAAGCAGCGGTAACTCCAGTTCTTACTCTGTGATTACAATATGTAATAAAATATGAAATATGCAATATAGTTTGGAAAAATTTACACTGACCGACTAACTTACCAATTTTTATAGTCCTATATTGTATCTTGCATTTTAATCTAAAAGAGCTGAGGCACAAATGGTTCTTAGCCCTCATTATCTTACAATATTAAGTTCTGTCCTGACTACAAATTCTACTTGACTTCCATAACGTCTTAAAAGAAACTGAATACCTTCACCACCTGAGGTTCTCATTTCATAGATAACTGTCTTCGTCAATAACATGTAAGTGGGTAAAGCATCTTTGGAGATGTCCGTGATGGTCTTATCTACTATTTTAGCCGAGTCAATAAGGTTCCCCGAGAACATCATAATAACCTGATCGCGAATAAGAGAGGAGATGACGTATGAAAAATACCTGTGCTTTAACAATTTCTTTCCACATCAGCATTGCTTATTGACTCAATTCGATCTAATCGATAAGTGCAGCTAACCATTCCTCATTTTCACATTTGTCAGATGTTGATACTAAAGATAATATACAGCGAAAAAGAATAAAGGCAGAATTAAAAGCACTTTTAGTTTCTCCCTTTACTGGAGTCTCGATTTTTACTACGATTTCCGTCTTCAAAAGTATCCTCAACAGCTTGAGAAGAGTTTGCCTAGATGACTAAATAATTTTGAGTCATGATTTTCATCATTAAAAATAATTTAGTTGCTTATAAAATGATAATTCATTTTTCAGTTTGTTTGTCTAGATTGTACGATAGTCTCATTTACTACTTACGATTAATAAGTTTCTTAATAATATTTTTGTTTTCTTACTTAATGCCCTACTTTCTAAAAGAATTTTAGACAATGTATAACTCTATATCACTTATTTCCACCAGTTTCTGATGTATAATCCAAATAATAATATGACTCTTTTGTTTGTTTGATATCAAAGTCTAAAATTTAGATGTCTGGCAGCATCTTTTAATTTTTCGAATATCTTTATTAAACAGCATCAGATACACCAAACTTATCTGGGATAAACGCTTACTAATTGTGTTTCCTTTTATATAATTCTGTATAGAGATAAAGAAAATCGTTCTGCCCGTAGCTCGTCCATTACTAACCTACTTACTTTTTATTTTCTTCTTATTATGCAAATTGAAGGATAAACCTATCTTCTAATTTCATTTCGCGCGAACGAACTAGTAGGATCTTTAGAAAAGTGAGACAGACTCCCATGATTGCTACGCATTATTCACAAAATAGTGTAAATACTACAAAGTACGTATAGAAAAGTTCAGTCATCGTAATGAAAAGCTCGATTCAATTTTGTCGTCTTGCTTTCCTTAAAATAGATAGAATAAGCTCCCGGCGAAACACCGAACTTTAAAGGGTTGAGCTAAAAACAAGACGCGAAAAATTCCAATTTATCACTGCGTTAAACTAAAACCACTACACAATAAAAGTTAGAACACTTTTGTCCAAAAATTCGTAGAAAATCAGCGTCAGTGAACTTTTCTTGAAACCTTGCGATACACGTTCGAGCAATCAATAACACTGAGAAAGAAAGAAAGCTAGCAAGGTGGCTAGACAGACCGTCGCTAACAGCTTTTCTTGTAGCCCTCATTAACTTTGACACATTTCCTCGTCTATTTGATTTTGTGATTAAGTAGGTATCATCTCAGGAAAAGGTTGATAAATGACAGAGGCCGTTCCACGAAATCTCTATTTCTGAAGACTCAATTCACAACCTTTATGAAATAAATGCTTTTTATAAAGTAAAGCTAATGCATAATCGCTGCAATCAGGCCCAAACAATGCCTGTGCATTGGCGGCAGCTAAAGGAAGTCTCGCTTTTCTTTACAGACCATAAATTACCCACGGTGTGCAGTTAAGTGCGCCCACTGACGGTTAGACCGAATCCTTATTTCCTGCTAAATTATTCATAATCTGAGGATATAAGACACATACATCATTATAGACATAAGTCCTTACACCAACTAATATCAACGTCTTTCTTTCCGCAAAGTTCTTCATTACCTCAATTCTTTCAGACTGTTTTCCATTTTTAAAGCTTTTTCTGTTTTGAAAATGTCAGAGTGTTTTCAAAAGAATGTTAAGCCATCGTTTGTCTTTATGACGCCATTGGCGAGTTTATCATTCTTACGCAATCAATAAACTGCGAGTCTTTAGCAAAGTTTCATTTCCATTTTGCCAATCGTTTTCGAAACCCGGTATAGCTGATTTAAAGCAAAAAATCATCACTAAAGCCATCCTGATGACATGCCGCCGGATTCCCTTATAAAAGTCTTTAACAAGAGCCATCTCACCCATTCTAAAGTCTTTTCCAGTTAAGTCTTGATGAATCGTTCTATATCCTCTTCTAATTTTCTTTCGAATATGGCTAGCTACCTTTTGAAAATGCTTTTCTAAATAGTTCCACAGGATCTCATAAACAAACCTGTCTCGGGCCATCTTTAAAAATTTCAGATACAACATGTGTACTTTGCCTTTCTCTGATTCTGGTCTTTTGATTGTAAGACAAGGCAGCAAGCAGTGGTCAGTTTTAACAACTGGGAGGGTTGAAGGGTGATAATTAAACTGACAAGTTGTCACAAAAACGTGCGGTGAGCGCGTAACAAAGTCATAAGGATAAAGCTAAATGACTATCATCCCTTTAAAACGGAAATTGTTTTCACAAACACAGGTCTTTTATAGGCTTGACAAACGACGTTTACAGAAATTAATTTTCTTTTCATATTGAACTAACAGCAAAACATCATTGATGGGCACTGTCCCTTGCTAAGTTATCTGTTTAAAAATAAGAAACAGACGGCTATAGCTTATCAGCTGTCAATTTTTACCTCACTGCACCAATCGGTTAGGGACTTTGGTGATTTTCCCATGTATTTGGCAACTTCTTCATCTGTGAGATTATCATTAGATTTTGGAAAGTCAGGCTGTGAGGCCATTGATTTCTTACTTTGTCCCAATTTTTCACCAGCATAAACGTCAAAGAGTTTTACTTTGAGATATTAAGAACCCATATTCATAGATTTCTACTTATTGCCCAAAGCATTAGCTTTATCGAAAGCGACCGTAAGGTCACTAAGAACTATAGGTACCACCGTGAGGCAGAAGAAGATTGATTAACTGATTTTGTCAATCTTCAAAAGGGATTTTCAAGGCCTTAGAATCACCTCCTAATGTAGCCACCAGATTACTGCGACGTTTCGTTTGAAAAATCGATAATATTTTTAGAGTGAAACTAGTGTAAACTGTCAAAAACTTTTATTCATTAAAAGTTCTAAAAAGACTTGTATTACTCCCTACAAGTCTTACATTGTCATTTTACGTGATGATACTCTCTCTCACTATTTCTTTTTATGAAAAGAATACTAAGCACTATTAAACCTCAAAACCATAAATGCCATGCAGAGTTGATAGGTTTGCTTGCCCATTAACTGGAGAACTAATAGGATAAGGATACTAATATATTGACAATGCTTGTTATTTTTAAAAACCCATTGTTCGTCATCATTGCTGCAAAAAGCATCTTAGAGCTTTCATAGAGGTGCTTGCTCCCATGACCACAAACCGTGTACAAAAGTAAAGGCAGCACATTATCAATAACTTCATCAGACAAAAATGAGCAAAAGGATTTGAAAATACCGTTACTAAACAAGCAAATATAAATATAACAGCGTAGCTGTTTCTAAAAATAGTTGCAATCATATGCTTTTTCGTCTTCTTTTTCCCTAGCTTTCAGGCAAAAGGTGACTATTGAACCCGTGCATACATAAAGGCAGGTGTTCTCACATGATTGCAAATAATTGAGCTGACTACCGCATAGATGGACAAAATGCGTAGTCCATGTCTTCCCATAGAAAGCGTCGAAAGCCATGATAAATAAAAACACTCTCCAGTATTTTCTTGTATGGATAAAGGAATTCCCAAAACGGATAAGCTCTAACTACTTGTCGGAAGCCTCTTGAAGCGCTTGAAAACAAGAGATTTACAAAATGAAAATACCCTAAAAACAATGACTAGCAGCGATAAAATAGACGAAATAGACGGCTCAACGAATTCCCAGAGGAACTAAGTAATAGTTTAACAAGACATCTAGCACTGGAACTTAGGGTTCCAATCCATGGGCTTTGTTTTCTTCTCAATTTTCAAAAGATTTGAAAAAGATTAATAAGGTCAATAAAATATAAGGAGACATGATCTTAAAATAGGTAGTCGATAGTTCCAATAATTGACCATCAAAACCATAAAAACTTTCAAAAAGGTCTGCTCAATCCCAGACAAAAAGAATGAATGACAGTCCAATTCCAATATCAGTTAGTAGGGATGATTTTAAAAGATTTTTAAATCGTTGGTATTTCTTTATTATAAAAAGCCTTGGCACTCTAATATTAAACGACAAACTAAAAGGCTAAGAATACTCCAAATGCAAAAATTCTGGATAACAGAAATGTGCCAGACAAGGCAGCATTAGAATTATCGACAGCAAATGAAGAGAAATTTGACCAATCAAAACTTGAACAAGGGTTTGTGTAACGAGAGGAAAAACATAACGGTCTCACCTCTTTTAGAATAACTCATAATGCCTCCCGAAATGGTTTTTAGGTATAAATAAATGTCTGATTTAATAAGATTTGCATAAATAATATGTAATATAGGTGTCTCCTCTAAAAATGGACAATAGCTTTCTTACAATCGTCATAAGTCACATCATACTCTTCTTGAATGACCTCAATGATTTTGTCCAAAAGAAAAGTTTTTGAGAAATACAATATAAAATTTCAGCACCTATATCATCAAAGAATAATACTCTGAGATTCTAATCTATCATATCCTATAAACTCATCGTCAATTTTATCAACAACAAAATCTCTCTCCCTTTTGTTGTGAAATGATTTTTCATACCAATACGCTTTCTCTTCATCATAAAAACATACTAAATCAGATCCAAGCAAAGTTCCATCTAACTCAGTGCACTGCATCTACATCCACCACCACACCAAGGTAAGGGCAACCAGCATTTCGAAATATCGTCAAATGTAATATTTCTCAATTTATGAAATATAGAAGAGGTATGCCAAATTTCATAAAAGATTTTTCTTTTACATTACCTGCTACAAGTTCATCAATGCCGTTCATCAAATCCACAACCATAAACATCACTGTTATGGTTGATAGAACTAGCTCTTACTCCAGCTTGGCAAGATGTTTCTCTTTTTCTTGTTACTATTAAAGTTCAGGCTTTGATGCCATACACTTTCAAGTAAATCTAATCGGTTGTAAAAGCTAGTGAAAGCAATGTGTCCAAAAGACATCACTTTCATTTGGAGGAACTATTTTTAAACTTCACTTTAAATTCTCCACGAGACAATCTCTCTGTTAAATCTAAAAATACAGGATACCAATGTTTCTTATCTGCTAGAATGCTTCCATTATTAGCTCTACCTGTTGGGCAAATAATCATTACAGATATATATTTAATTTAAGCATATCGTTTAACCTAATGGTGTTAATCAAATCATCTACATTGTGCCTTCCTAATGTAAAAAGTGTAGAAAACAGGAAGATTATACCTTTGTAAATTTTTAATACCTCTATTGCCTTTTTAAAAGCTTCCTTTCTACCCTTAGCTATCATGAACTTTAGAGCAACTTCCATCCACAGTCACACAAATTCTATCCAATGCAGTTTAGATAATTCGCCTACTAGAATCTGTAATGAGGTTACATTATATTTAAAAACTTTAGCAAAATGATATTTATCAAAAAGCCTTTAAGATGTCTAATATCATCTCTAATAAACGGTTCACCTCCAGTAACACCTACTGCGGAACTCCCATTAAATTTAATCACTGGAAAATAGAATCCAGCTTCCTCAACAGACATCTCTCCTTTTTACTGGCAAAAGGGACTGCTTCTGCTGAACAATATGAACAACTTAAATTACAAATGATTTGTTACACAAACATCAACCAATAACGGATATGGTGAATAATCTCTCATTAAAATACCTCCTAAAAATCTGTAGCCATGCAATGACCTACAGACCTTGTTTTTACTAGTAGCTTACCCCAACAGTTTACCTTAGTTGTTTTAGAACACTAAACCTAGTCAACATAGTATTTACTCTTGATTTGATAATTATTATAAATCAAATCCAAAAAGAGATTACCCATCCCATATACACAATTTCATATTATCCTTCTAAAATGAGATGGTTTTCATAGGGTTTCAACATGCAAACTCCTGCCAATTTCATTGCTGCTACTGATTTCTTCATTTCAATAATGCACGTCGTCTTATATTTTTATAGAGCAAATGATTTTGAGCATAATGAAGACCAAAGCGTTCATAAATTTCTGTTTCATCAAAATGATAGATGCTAATTGTTTTCAAAATACAGTGCATCAATCAGTTTATCTCTTTCAATGCAGTTATAAAAGAATTCAGAGCCATACGTGAAATAAGACGTCGATTTCGGTATTTCTTTATAAAAATCATTGACCATCTCATCATCTCTCTAGAAGAACCATAAAAGCTTTCATGTCAAAACATCAATAGTATTCGTAAAAAGTAACAGCTCATAGAAACCCCAGTATTCAACTTTAAATAGTAATTTGTTAAGTAATCTGGGTCCTGCTCTACTATAATAAGTTTCACCGGATAAATCTTGCAACCTTATTTTTACTAGAATAACATTCAAATGGTGAAAAATTCGACCTTCTTTAAATTCTCTGTTGCTTAATCAATACCGCTTTTAATCGTTCAACATCTTTATTATTAACACACTCCCTCACATCTTTAAGGAGCTCATTTAATTCATCCTGATGGAAATCATTGACAGTATCACATAAATTCTTCAATAGGGCATATTTATTTCGTACGTGCATTTGTCTAAGTTTACTTATGTCAGCTCAGATTCTCCATTTTCAAATCTTGAGAGATGTGAAGTTGATAAATTTGAACCTTCTTCCTTCATTTTAGACCGCGTGATTCTCTAAATTTTTAAAATATTTTCCATATTCAGTCATCAATAGTACCTCAATTGTTCATATGGGATTTATATTCAGTTAATTGCAATTTATTATAACATATAAGAAAAGAGTGAGGAGACATGAGAAATAAAATTTTTATGACTTTTGATAGTGGTGATTAGAAACAATTATCATTATCGGCGGTGGTAGGCTCACTAACCACATACCATCTACCTGTTTGAAGGTAGATTTTTCGTTATCTCACTAGCGCAATTTTTCGGTTAGGCTTTGGTGATTTTTCCATGTGTTGGCAAACTTCTTCATCTGTGAGATTATCATTAGGATTTTGGAAGTCAGGGCTGTAGGGCCATTGATTTCTTACCTTGTCCCAATTTTTCACCAGCATAAACGTCAAAGAGTTTTACTGGTAAGGCGTTTCACCGCTTAGCTGCAATAGCATCTACAGATATCGTGATGGCTCACTTCTTCTGAGAGAAGCAGGGCAATATCACGCGAAAACAGCTGGGAATTTAGTGATATCTTCAAAGACTAAATCCGATTTAAGAGCTGCTTCCAGTGCGATTGAGATTCGCTCCCTGCTACATAAGTTTCTGAATATCGGTACAGTTTAGCAGTCTGCGGATGAACTTGACCAAGATAACCGATAACTCGACCATCACCGTTCAATCAAAGCTGTACGTCCGGGATGCATATTAGCCATTTCTTTTGGTCGCAATCAAATTGAACAGTGATTTCAAGCTTAGCAAGAATAGCTTCCAGAACACCTTTGCATAGAAGAAATCAACTGGTGTCGCTGGTGTTTGGAAATCTTTTTCAGTTACTAAACCTGTCAGAGCAAAAGGACAATATCTATTTCTTAGGGCAAACCTCTTTTTGGGATCCACTGTTTGCCCAAAGACTTTACCACTTTCATATAGTGAGCTAGATTATGTGCTCTTACGATACCTTAGCACATTATGAGGCAATGGTATCTCAGCATTCCAGAGACAATATTTTCGACGCAGTGCCGAGACGCTCAACGGTCATCAGTACATCGTTCCTGGCTACCTTTGCTAGGATTTGGCGTAAAAGCAACCGCCTTTTCAGGCGCTGTCAGAGCATAGGAAATAATTTCTGAAAGACCACCACCCAACGGCCAAACTTCTTATCTTGCGACGTAATGTGACTTGGTCAATTCACCGCTGTTCCTGCTGCTTTCGAGCGGTGTTGTCGGTAATTTATCGCAACCATAAATACGGGCGATCTCTCTGACCAAATCAGCCTGGGTGCTAATATCCCAACGGCGACGCGGTACAGAAAACCGTGAATTTTTCGTCACTGCCAGAAAGACCAAAACCAGGCGAGCAGCACTTTCAACATCTGAGAAAACCAGAGTCTGTACCCCAGCGAACATTGACATACTCAGACTAGTGGATAACTCGAACATCATCTGTCGGAACTGCTCCTGCACTGACCTGACCAGCGAGAACTGTTCCCATCTGCCAATTCCTGTCGGCATTGTCGCAGCAAAATCAGCGCCTTTAACAACATCAGCGTACTAACGACTTTTTCCAAAACGAGAGCTACTCGAACGCAGATTAAAGACGGCTGCTTGTTTTACGAATTGACTTTCCATCAAAGACGGCTGCTTCAAGGACAACATTTTAGAAGAGGCATCAATCAGTTGCTTTGCACACCCATACACACTGCAGTGCCACCGTTTATCTGCTAGCAGTAATGACAAAGATCACTCTTCAATCAAATCACGCGCTTCACCATCGAAGTGTCACTATACTCACCAGCTTTTGCCTGACGTGCAAAGAATATCCTGGCCTTCAAACCATTCTACGTCAAAGAGTAGCATAGCGCCGTGTCCAAAGTAAAGACCGTAGTGGTCACGTCAACCCATCATTAATCCGGACGAACGCCAGCCATTCATAAGCAGATTTTGCAGCCACCGTGGACCTGGTTTCAATGGCTACATCAACCACACGCGCTTAGTAAGTCAAAACCTTGTCAGAAGCGATGGCCACCTTGATAAGGTCAGCTGCCTTTCTCACTCTCAGTCAAGACTTTATCTTCAAAATGAACAGATTTATCATAAATCGCTGCTACTGCATGAGCCTGCACACCGCGCATGGATAAAAGCATCTGCACGGTGGAGTGTGATGAGACAGCTCAGCGATTTCATCATCTGGGTCCAAATAAGGGAAGATATCTTTCTCACCCGGCACAGCATCTCTCAGGCAAAATTTCCAATGCCATCTGAATGCTCCTTAGAATCATGCTGGTCCGGCAAACAGCTCCTGCCAGAGCAAATCCCACTGCCAGAGATTCCATACCGCGGATTTTCCCTTTTTAATCTTGTAATTATCTGCAATACGAGCTCCCGGAAGAGCAACAATTACTTAATGCCAGCTGTAATATTTGGTGCTCCACAAACGATTTTGACGAGATTCTTCCTCGCCAGTATCCACACTTGACAAAAGATGAAGATGCGTTTCTGGAACATCTTCACAAGAAAGGACATGACCAACGACTAATTTTTGACAGTCCTTCTGCTGGAACGTCTACCCCTTCAACTTCAATACCTGTTGCTGACATCAGCGCCAATTCGTGACTAGGTCATCAATATCAACTAATTCTTTTCAACCATTTATAACTTTACCAACATGTATTTCCTTTCCTAACTTAAAGACTTTTTACAACCAATCCGTATCCACTTTGACACCAACAAAAGAATGCTTTAGAAAATTGTTCAAACTCATATTTAGTATGTCAATAACTGAGCCTTAACATTCTTTTCCCAAACGCCCAGCCAAACCTCATGATAAGCCTGATATTTGCGCACGTTCTAAAGCAAATTCAAAAAGCTGTTTTTCCTAAACCTAAACCTCGATAAGCTTTTCTCAAAAATATAAAGACGTTGAATTTCAAATGCATCTTCTAGTACCTGCTCGGTTTGAGAGCTGCCCAGTTCACTTTCAAAAATCCCGCTGCTTTACCGGACATCAAAATAAAAAATAGGTTTCTGATTCTTTATCAAGCTAATTCTAATTTAAACAGCGGACAAAGTATAAAGCTTCGTCAAAAAGTTTTGCAGCTGCTCTGTGTATTATCAAAAGCAAAGGTTTCACGAAAAGTCTGAATAGCAATTTTCTGAAACAAAGAAAGCTCATCTTGATTGACTTTCTCATTTCAACCTGTGACATTTTCACTCCCCTTTAACTTGTGGATGGCTGAACTAAGGTAATTATCCTGCACAAAAACTCTAAACAACCTTATAGATTTAATTGAATTGTTCTGTAAAACGGCTGTCACCTTGGTAGAAACCTCGAATATCATTGATTCCATAGCGCAGCATAGCCATACGTTCTTGCACTAAACCAAAAGCACAAAAACCAGAATATTCTTTCAGAGTCAACGCCGACATCTCAAGAACACTTGGACGAACCATACCGGCACCAAGAATTTCAATCAACCTGTTTTCTTACAAACATACAGCCTTTGCCGCCGCATTTGAAAAACACGAAACATCGACTTCAACAGAAGGCTCCGCAAATGGGAAATAAGAAGGACGCAGACGAATCTTACGATCTTCACCAAACATTTTTACTAATCATTTCCAGTGTCCTTTGAGGTCACCCATAGAAATGTTTTTACCAACAACCAAGCCTTCAATTTGATGGAATTGATGGGGAATGCGTCGCATCATCTGTATCGACGGCGAAAACGCCCGGGTGAAATCATCTTAAGCGGTCCTTTAGAAAAATCATGTTTATCTAAAGTACGTGCCTGAACAGACTGTAGGTGTCCGAAGCAAAATATCTCAGAAATATAAAAAGTATCCTCGCATATCACGTGCCGGGTGATCTTTGGGCAAATTCATGCGTTCGAAATTGTAATAGTCTTGTTCAACTTCACAGCCATCAACCACTTTGAAAACCCATTCTAGGATATATCTTCAATTTCTTCACTTATCTGACTGAGAACATGGCGATTGCCTAGATGTATTTGGCGTCCCGGAAGAGTGACATCTAATATCTCTGATTCTAATTGCGCTTGAATTTTGGCGGCTTCAACGATTTTAGCTTGTTCTTCAAAAAAGCCTTTGTAAGACATCACGGACTTCATTGACTTGTTTTCCAACAACAGGACGCAACTCATTTGCAGTAGATCCTTTAGACCTTTTAAAAAGTTCTGTCAAGGAACCTTTCTTACCTAAACACCTAACACGCAAATCTTGTAATTCTTTGCTGTGATTGCTGCTCATTTCCTTTTAATGTTGCTTGAGTTGATTTTCTCAGCTCTTCTAATTGTGCTTGCAAAATCCATGCGATTTCCTTTCCTATTTAAGGACCTTGTTAAAACAAAACGTGCCAAAACTCCTTAAGCGGAGCGTTGACACGCAGTACCATCCGTTTTTATCTAGTATGACTAGACTCTTTAATTATTTAAGTCTTTCTTTTCTGAGTGAATTCACTAAACTTTCATCCAGCGGGTTTCAGTCACGCCCCGCATTCCCTGTCAAATTTCCATAAAGCTACTAATCTCATAGACTTTTATTCAATTTGCTACCATTCTAACAGATTTCGCAAAATTTCTCAGTAGGCTGAATAAAAAGATTCCATGGGGAACGAGATTCATTGCAATTTACAGAAATAATTTTGTCGTTACCGCCTTCTTTCCCTTGTTGAGAATTACTTTTGGAAAGCACTATTGCCGTCAAAGATTGATTGTGTCCTTACAGTTTTTCAAACCAAAGCACCTCAAGCCTTTTTAAGATATCTTTTCGACTCTTTTTAGCTTAACGAGATAATCTTAGGACACCTGATTCTGCATGGTAACTCATATATACTATCTACAGCAGACATGGTGCCTTTTACTGAGTGACCACAATAAACTGGGCTGGACTTATCAAAACGATTCAGATAATCACCAAAACGCAACGACATTAGCCCTCGTCGAGACAGCCTCAACCTCATCCAAAATAACAAAGGGAATGGTTTTAACACGAATTGATGCGTGAAATATAATGCTAAAGCAGACAGTGCCTTTTCACCACCAGACATGATTGAGAGATTGAATCTTCTTGCCGGGCGGCTGCACTGAAATTTCAACACCGGTCATCACAGATCTCTCTGTCAAAAGCAAGTCAGCTCTCTCCGCCAAACATCTGCAGTAAGAGGTCGCTTAAAACTGTCACGAATAGCTTCAAAGTCGTCTTTGAAAGCGTGCCTTGACCTCATCATCCATATCATGAATAGTATCAGGAGAAGTTCCTTAGCGTGAACAAGGTCATCTTTTTGACTATTTAAGAAATGCAAAACGCTCAGACACTTCGTCGTATGACCGATGTGCGTCGGCGTTGACCGGTCCAACCTCTAATTTGCTTTTTCCAATTGGCTTGCAAATGAGCTTGAGCAGCTTCTAGATTTCAATCGGTCCTGCCTCTTGTTTAGCATCATCTAGCTTTTAGTTGATAATTCTCCCAGCCAAATTGATGGCAAAAGCGCGCAATTGATTGATAACTGATCCTTTTTGCTTCTAATTGCGTTTGCTGACGAATGAACCTTCATTCTTTTGATTAGTTTTTAGGAGATTGGTCTCAACCCTTCTAGCTGTGCTTCACAGTCTTCCAGTTCAAAACAGTAGCGGACAAGTTCTCGGTCACTCTCTGTTTTTCTAGCCTGAGCGTTTGCTAATTGCTGTTTGAGTGATGGTAAACGTTTTTCATCCAAATCCTTCTTGCTATCTAAAAGTTGCATCATACCAGCTTCATTTTGCTCCAATTCAGCTAATTCTTCTGCCAAACGTTTTAAATTCGTTCTTTCAAATTTCATGTATTAGCCAAATCGCGCTCAGAAAGTTGCAAAGAAGAGAGTCGTTGACTTAAAGCAGCTGTCTTTGCTGAATACTATCTTTATCTTCCTTGATTTGAGCAATCTCTTTGATTGAGTTTTCCTTGTCATCAGCAATTTTATACAGCTTTTTCTTGTAGTGCGTTTGGTCTTTTTCTAAGTCTCGATTAAGATCCGCCTGATTTGTTTGTTTTAATTGGGTATAGCAAGACCAGCTCTTGTAAATGAGACTCTGATTGTTGATACTCCATCTCAGCCTTTGCTCAGCCAATCGGGCTTGATTTCCTTTTCCCTTAATTCTAAAAGATCTGCTTTTTCACTTCCAAGTCCTGCTTGGTCTTTTTCAACCGTTCTTTCCTGCTCAACTTGTTTTTCTTCAAAAGCGCTAGCTCTGTGTCAAATGATCCAGTTCTGGCTTGATAAAGTTGTATTATTTTTGACGGCCAGTACCCCTGAAAAAGGACTCCTCCGGACGGATCTCGTTCCATCTAATGTCACAAGACGCACTTGATAACGTAATCTGGCGAGCTGCCCGATTGGCATGACCAACCGTATCAAAATCGCTGTGACCCAGTAATTGCCAAAATTGTTTGCAAACGAGGCTCAAAACTTACCAAATCACGTAGCTAAACCGAGAAAGCCTGGCTGGAAGTTAATAGGCTTTGATTTGACCCAGATAAACGACGGGGTTTTAATGGTTGTTAGGAAGAAAAGTTGTTCGACCTTGACGGTTCTTCTTTTAAAAATCAATAGATCGTTTGGCTGCCGCTTCATCTTCAACAATAATATTTGACTGCTGGCACCTAAGGCAATCTCATGCGGTTTGATATTTTTATCAAAAGTTAAATGTTCACTAACTGCGCCAACAATACCTTTAATTTTATCAGCCTGCTGAAGAACAGGACCTAACACCTGCAGTAGAAATACTACTATGGCTTTTTAAGATGGACTTCAGACTGCTTTTGATGTGCTTTCTGTCTTTGACTTCATCCAACAATTGAACATAGCTCTGCTGCTCAGCATAGCAGCTTCTAAATTCTGGAACAAGCTGTGCTGTTTTTGATAGTCCTTAGCAATTTCTTTGAACTTTGGTTTTAGCAGTTTCAAAGTTTGCGGATTCCCTTTGTTCCTCGATCTTTGCTTTCTAAGTCTGCTTGTACTTGTTTGATTTCTGCTGTTTTTACTTTCGGATTCTTGCTTTCGACTATCCATTTCTGCTTTTAAAACAGCCAATTGGTTAGAAGTATCAGCCTCTTTTTGCATGAGTCTAACAAAATCTTCTCGAAAATCCCAATAATATGATCAGGATCTCGCTGCAAAACGTGACAACCCGTTTCGACATTTTAAATTTCTTGTGTTTTGAGATCCTCTCTAATTGTTCCTAAGTCAACTTCTTTTTGAGCTAATTTGTTTGACAGCCTTTTGCTCTGACAATTGTTCTAGGCTTTTTGAGTAGATTGCTCTTTCTCGTCTTTTGACTAACCTCTAAAGTGAATGCGTCTCAATCTGACGCTCATAATCACTAATGAGACGTGTCATTTCAAGGAGATCAGCCTGATTTTTGATCCATTTGACGAGAAAGTTGATGCCTAGAGTCTGATTCTTAGTTTCTAATAGATCACGTTCTTGATAATAGGCTGCTAAATTTTGTTTAACTTTTCAAGCTCAGCTTGGTTTTTCTTACCAAGGCTCTTTATGATGGAGAATTTGGTAGACCACAAGTCTAACTGTTTCTCCTTGCGTTCTGTTTCAAAACCAGAAATTCTTTTGGCTGCTTTTTGCCTGACGTTCTGAAAAAGGCTTTTTATCTGCGTCTCCAGTTCATAGATAATATCATCCAGCCGATCCAAATTATCCTGAGTCTGTGTCAGCTTAGACTGCGTCTCTTACGTGTTTTTGTATTTTTAAGACACCGGCTGCTTCTTCAAAAATTGAACGACGCTCTTCTGGTTTTACTATTAAAATCTCTTCCACACGTCCTTGAGAAATAATGGAAAAGGAATCACGTCCCAAACCAGTATCCACAAACAAATCGTGAATATCGCGCAGGCGTACTTTTTACCATCACTAAGATAATCGCTGTCCCCATTACGATAAATATGGCGTTCAATCGCGAATCTCCTCTTGAGCGTCTTTGATAAAGCATCGCTATTATCTAAAATAACCGTTACTTGAGCGTAATTGAGTGGTTTGCGTCTTTTCGGTTCCTGCAAAAATCACGTCTGGCATCTTGCCGCCACGCAGGCTCTTAGCACTGACTCACCCCAAAGCCCAGCGTAAACTCTCCGTAATATTACTCTTTCCTGAACCATTTGGTCCAACAACTGCTGTCACCTCTGTCGAACTCAACTTGGTCTTATCAGCAAAAGATTTAAACTGCATTTTGCACCCCCTTTTAAACATTAAGAACCTCGTTGAAGTTTTTCAAGCGCATTTTTAGCAGCCTCTTGCTCTGCTATAATGATTTTGGCCTGTCCCGCTACTAAGTTTTCATGATTCATAGAAACAGCAACTTCAAAGCATTTTTGCATGGGCGGGTCCTGATTCTTTTAGAAAGACCTCGTAATCGATCAAAACATCCTCGTCAACTTGCAATAATTCTTGAAGTGCCGTTTTATAATCGGTAACACGTTCATAATTATTATTTTCAACCTTAGGAATCACAACTTGATTGAGAGGCCTCAACAGCTTTAAGACCTGCATCCAATAAAAGAGCACCTAAAGCTTCAACAAATCTCCCAATAGTATCTCTTTGACGACCGCCAGATTTTTCTTCACCCTTACCTAATTTAATATAGCGGTCAAAGTGACAATTTCTAGAAAACCCGCCAAACTTTCTTCTACGAACAATCATCGAACGCATTTTTGATAAATCACCCAGCTTTTTGAGGGTATTTGTCAAAAAGATAACGTGAAATCGTTAACTCAGTCAGAACAGCGTCTCTAAAAATTCCATAGCGCTCGTTATGTGAAATGTTTAGGAGGCGATGCTCACTAGCATAACTAGTATGAGTAAAGGTGAGTTTCAATAATTCCTTGTCAGAAAAGACGATCTTAAAGTCTTCTGCCAGTCTAATGTTTTCATATAAATCCTTTCTTTTATCCTTAGACTCTTTCTATTATAGCAAAAATCACCCAGAACAACCATTTCCGAGTAATCTTTGTTTTTCATTCTTCCTTTCAAGCTGTCCACTAGATTTTGCTAATGGTAAAGCAGTATCTGGCGAGGTATCATAAATCTTAAAATCATGATCTACAGCCAAATCTGCCTGCATGAGAGCATTCTTCATCGTCATATGGGCAATTCTTTGACACTGTTTTCTTTGCTGAGATGTCCCAACAAATCTTTTTGTTTTATTCCAGTTCGAACCATTGTTTCTGCACCATCATCATTTGATAGGGATGTCCTTTATCGGATAAAATACGCTGTTTTAAACTCCAAGGGTAGATACCTGAGCGTAAAATTTCAATATCATGATTGGACTCAATCAGATAACCATCAGCATTTTCAATCAGATCCGCCATATGATCACCGATATAACTCTGCATCCGTCAATATGACAAAAACTCTTGCCGTCTTTCATCAGGCGGTAAACTGTGGTTGAGCAGCATCATGGCTGACACTAAACTTAACATCAATATCCCCAAAAAGTGATGAGCTTTTCCCCCAGATCAAAGATATGTTTTTGGCTGACATCAATTTTACCAATCATGCTATCCATAGCTTGCCATGTTGCTGCATTCGCATAGACATCCAAACCATATTTCCGAGCTAGTACACCAACACCGTGAATATGATCTTTATGTTCATGTGTTAGCTAAAATGGCATCAACATCATCTACTTTTCGGTCTATTTCTGCCATCACTGACTAATTTTTCTTACCTGAGAGGCCTGCGTCAATTAAAATTCTCTTTTGAGGAGTTTCCAACAAAACTCATTGCCACTTGAACCAGAAGCCGTGAATGCTGTATCTAAAACCTGTTTCTGTCATGATTCGTCTTCATCTTCTTCCCATTCATCAATTGCATCATTATCGTTTTCATAAGGTAAAACGATGGTAAAGGTCGACCCTTCGCCTTCCTCACTATTGGCCCAAATAAAGCCTTTATGCTGTTTGACAATTTCTTTGGCGATTGCTAATCCTAAACCAGTCCCACCTTGAGCACGGCTTCGCCTTATCAACACGATAAAAACGGTCAAAAAATAGAGGGAGATCCTTCTTAGGAATACCCAAAGCCTGGTCGGATATAGAAAGGATGAGTTGTGTATCTGTTGTCTGCATCGTTACAGTCACCCACCGCCATCAGGTGAACATTTGATTGCATTTATTTAAAAATATTATCAATTACCTGAGTCATTTTATCGGTATCAATTTCAATCCAAAACTGATTTGTCAGGATAATCTCTACTCATCTCGTAAACCTTATTAGTTGATTGCTGACTTTGAATTCTGATCAGACGATCCAGAATATAATTCATAAAAGCTGTAAAATTCGTCAATTCAACATCTAAATGACTGGGTCTGATTATCAATACGTGATAAGCTGAGCAATCAGTAATCATACGCATCATGCGATTAGTCTCATCAAGTGATACCTTGATAAAACTAGGAGCCACCGATTCTGCTCAGGGCACCATCGTCCAAAAGCTTCTAAATAGGACTTTACAGAGGTTAATGGTGTCCGCAGTCTCATGGCTGACGATCTAGAAACAAAGAGACGGCGTTCACGTTCTTCTTTTTCCTGTTCGGTCGCATCATGCAAGACAGCAATTAGTCCTGAACAAAGCTTTACTTTCACGGCGGTTTAAGGCAAAACGAATGCGTAAAGTGATAAATTCATCATAATATTCATCACGCCGCGTCAGAACAATTTCTGGCGTTTTTGTAATCAAATCATTGTAAGTATAACTATCATCATCCAAAATATCCAGAATATTGCACTCCAATGCCTGCTCACGTGTTACATTCAGTTGCTTTTTGCGCCATATCGTTAATAACGGTAATCTTTCCGCGGCGATATCATGTTGCCAAAACACCATCTGTCATATAAGATAAAATACTAGTCAGACGGTTTTCTCCGTGCCAAATTTTCATGCGTTAAACGGAAAACTTCTGATAAATCATTACGTTATTCACTAGTTCTGACAAGTCAGAGTTATCCTCAACCTTTAATTTATCAGTATATGCGCTAGTAATCAAAGAACGTACTTTAGCATCTAACTGTTTAACTTGATTATTATTTTTATACTCTCTGTAATTGAGAAAAATAAAATAAAAGAGAAATGATTAAAACTGCTAATAAAAATTCGTAAAAATAAGGGACTTGATTCAAACACATTAGTCATATGATTTCATGTAATAACCAACACCGCGTCGCGTCAAAATGTACTCTGGACGACTGGGTGTATCTTCAATTTTTCACGCAGACGACGAACGATGACATCAACAGTACGGACATCTCCAAAATAATCGATAGCCCCAAACCGTTTCAAGTAAATGTTCACGCGTCATCACCTGACCTGTGTGTCGCTAAGTGATGCAACAGCTCAAACTCACGGTGAGTTAACTCTACCTCTGTTCCACGTTTTTAGCAAACAAAAGCATCTGGTAAGAGACGGTCAAGTCCCCAATAATAATTTCAGGTATACTGAAGCATTTTCTCAGCCACTGCGGATTCAATATTTTCAGTACGGCGAAGATGCGCTTTTACACGCGCCAGTAATTCACGATTAGGAAAAGGTTTAGTCACATAATCATCAGCACCAATCTCAAGACCACAACCTTTATCAAACTCACTGTCTTTAGCTGATAACATAATAATTGGAACATGGCTGTCTAACTCTCAGCCACTTCAAGACCGTCTAGTTCTGGTAACATTAAGTCCAATATAATCAAGCTCAGATTTTCTTCTTCATATTTACTAATGCTTCACGCCGCCCATCAAAGGCTGTAATCGTGTCATAACCTTCCTCATCAAGTTAAACTTGATGATATCAGAAATTGGTTTTTCATCGTCAACGATTAGAATTTTCTTCATTATGAATACCTCGCTTATGGTCTTAAAATAGAAGTTTATGAAACAAGTAAGAAAGATTAAAAATCATGCTATTTTATTAATTTTTATCTGATTTTATATCAAGCCCACTTAGAGTAAACTTTATGTTAGAACTATTTTATGTTTACTTAAAGCTTTACTGCTTAAAGTAACCTCTACGATTATATCAAAATCAATGGCAAATGAAAACCAACAAGTTTATTTCAAACTATTAGAGAAAGTTATCTCACTGAATTTTCTGATAATATTTGACATCTTAGAAAAAGGTATGATAGTATAACAACATAATGTTAGAAAAGCTAACAATAAATTTATGTCAAATAAGGAGAAGACTATGGCACTCATTACCTTTAAAAATGTGGAAAAAATACTATGGGGACTACCATGCACCTCGTAATATAAATCTAGAAATTGAAAAAGGACAGGTTGTTGTTTTACTTGGTCCTTCCAGGATCTGGGAAGTCCACACTTATTCGCACAATGAATGCTCTGAATCCATTGACTCTGGTGAACTCATTGTTAACGGTCACGAAGTTACCAACGCTTCAACTAGACCTAGTCACACTTCGAAAAGAAGTTGGTATGGTTTTCAACATTTTAATCTCTACCCTCACAAAAACAGTGCTAGAAAACGTGACATTAGCTCCAATTAAAGTTTTAGGAATGGATAAGAAAAGGCCGATGCTAGTTAAGCTGAAAAATATCTCACTTATGTTAACATGTGGATCGCAAAGATTCCCTATCCGGGCAGTGCTATCTGGCGGACAAAAACAGCGTATCGCTATTGCACGCGGACCAGCTTGTGCATCCTAAGTTACCGCTTTTGATGAGCCAACTTCGCACTGGATCCTGAAACCACTTGGGGATGTCTTTTAGCCGTTATGAAAAATTTAGCCTTAGAAGGCATGAACGATGTCGTCGTCACTCACGAAATGGATTTTGCACGTGAAGTTGCCGATCGTATCATTTTATGGCTGATGGAGAAAATTCTAGAAGATACAACTGATGTTGATGTAGCTTCTTTAAACATCCAAAAGATCCACGAGCTCAACGAGTTCTTAAGCAAAATTATCAATCATACCAGTGAAAAGTGAATATCAACCCAAAAAGAGAAAGGAATGAACATCAAAAATTTCTCATCAGTTTGGCTTCTGATTATGATTGCAACAAAGCCTTCAGGATTATCCAGTAAACGCTGATAATGTAACCTCTCCACAAGTTAAAATTAAAAAGGGTTGAGTGCTTAGGTCGAGTGTGCAAGCAAGATGTTCCTAATTTCTGTTATTACAATGCTGAGACGGGTAAATACGAGGGAATGGAACGATACTGCCTGTAAAATCGCCAAATCTATTGGAGTAAAACTTGAACTTGTTCCTGTTACGACTCAAACTCAGGAACCTCTTATGGACAACGCTAGTTGACCTAGTTATTGCTACCTATACCATTACTCCAGAACGTCAAGTTTCAAGGTATTTCTAAACCTTATTATTATGACCAAATTGGTTTTGGTTCGTCAATCAAGCAAGATCTCAAAAATTTCTGATCTCAGACGGACTTACTATTGGTGTTTCTCAAGGCAACAACTAAGGTTAATCTTGAAGCTTTATGCTAAAAACACCACTTAAAATTTAACTATGTTCAATTGGGAAGTTTCTGAACTTGCTATTTCTCTCTATTCTAAACGCATTGACGCTTTTTCTGTTGATAAGTCCATCCTCACTGGCTATGTGCAGAAGCAATCTAAATTGCTAAAAATCTGGCTTTACATACGCAAGAATATGGTATTGCCAAACAAAATCAAATACTGCGTAACAAAATATGTTAATTATTTATTATGGACTGTTGATAAAAGTCTTGAAAGCTTGTATAATAAACATAATCTTGAATCAGCCAAACCAGATAAATAATGAGTAAAGGAGATATTGTGTTACTATTTACCGCTACTTCCGGCCCTTTTGCTCTGAGCCGCTGGTCTGCATTTTTGCCAATTTCAACTCAATTTTTAAAAGGCTTCTTTTTATACACTTGAAATGTCCTTCTTCGCTTTACTGCTTTTCTTTTTAATTCTTGGTGCTCATTTTGGCGCTATGAGTTCCTCTAAAACTAAGCTTCTCAAAGGAATAGCCTGTGTTTATGTTGGAGATTTTCAAAATACACCATTATTGGTACACTCGTCTCTTGTTTATTACGGGTTAGCTATTATGACAAACGGTGCTGTTATGATCTCAGCCTTCTTTACTGCAGTACTTTGTGTTGGTATTTACCACGGTGCTTACATTGCAGAAGTCATTCGCTCTGGTATTGAAGCTGTGCCTAGAGGACAAACCGAAGCAGCTCTTTCTCAAGGATTTACCTATCAAGAGACTATGAGTCTAATTATCTTGCCGCAGGCCATCAGAACTATCTTGCCACCAATGACTGACCAAGTGGTTAACTTGATAAAAATACATCAACAGTTGCTCATTATTTCAGGCGCGGATATCATGCTTACGCCAAAGCTTAGCCTACGAAACAACTACATCACATCCCATGCTTTTGCTGGTGCCGCCTTCCTTTACTTCATCATGTGTTTTCCTCTTGCAACTTGGGCTCGACGTAAAGAAGAAGCTAACAAAGAAGCTTATCATTTATAAAGGGAGGCTGACTAATGAAAGCATTATTAACACCCACAAATCTCAATTTTTTACTTCAAGGTTTGTGGCTAACACTTTATATCTCTTTATTTCCATTGTACTATCTACCATTTTTGGGAAACGATTCTAGCTGTTATCGCAATGGTAAAAATAAACCGCTAAGATGGATTGCTAGGTATTTATATTGAGTTCGTCAGAAATGTTCCAATCTTAGTGGATTTTCATTGTCTTTCTTGTCTTTCAGGAACCACTCCTGCTGGGATTACTGCTTTCACTGTTTTTACCTCTGCAGCTCTAGCAGAAATTATCCGAGGCGGATTAAATGCTGATTGATGGACAAACTGAGGCAGGACTTGCTCAAGGATTAACCACTCAGATTTTTATTTATATCATTTTCCTCAGGCTATCAGAAAAATGCTGCCAGCTATCATTTCCCAATTTGTAACTGTATATTAAAGATACTCTTTTCTTTATTCTGTTATTGCCCTTTCAAGAATTATTCGGAAAAGTCAAATTTTGATGGGAAAATATTTTGAAATGATCAGCTCTTTGCTCTTTATGGGATTGTTGCAGTAACTATTTTATCATTAACTTTATCATTTCAAGTTTTTTCTCGCTGTCTTGCTAAAAAGTGGGAACAAGCACGGACTAAAAATCGAGTCTGGATATCAAAATTCCAGACTGATACTTTATTTTTAAAAAAGTACAGCAACATTAATTTGCCTTAACTTGTCCTAGTTGTATAATCAAAGGTCAAACCGCTTTGAACATTAGAATAAAGACATTGAACTCTAGACTGCCATCCGATGACTGGCTTCTAGATGACTGCCACTGGCTAAGATATCATTGTTGTCATCATAGATAAGAGTCACGATAACGAACACGCTTATGACTATCCAAAGCTTTTCTAATCAGTGTTTCATCAATAATTTTGTCCCCTTGAGTTTGAACTATTGGCTTCTATTAGCCCAAGCTGTTTGTGTTGCTACATTTTGAGGATTACTCGTTGAAGCATCAAATCGTTTCAAACCACCAACCAAAGCATAAGCCAATACGTGTCACGATCAACCGCGTGATCATAGTCACCCGGCAAATCATAAAGCTGATGCCAGCCTGCTGGCTGCCAATTTGTCCCTGCCATTTCCGTCTCTGGCGGTTTCGGTACCGACGAGTAGCCTTACTTAACAAAAGCATTGCTACTGTTGGTACTGGTCTCGTCCTGAACGATTTTGGTCTGATTATTGGCATACGGTTAGTAGCAACATCAGCGTTAAGGTCAGTTTTATTATGATTAATAATGAAAGAACCTGCACCACTCCATTCAATTTGTCTACCCAAGGCATTTTTACTGCATCCGTCATAACAGTATTGGCAATTCTTGACTGGGAGTCGCTTGATGGCTCATTGAACCACTTTTGAAAGTATATCCTTGTTTTACCTGTCAATAATTGGGCAGCCTGCTTTATAGGGTTACTATCAGCAATATGATCACTGGTTGCAATATAAGTACAAACAAATACGCTCAAAAGCAGCAAGGAGAGATAAGCATAATTTTGCTGTTTTCGCTGAGACTTGTTCGTTTTTCTAGTCATAGAAACTCCTCTAAAAATACCATTAAAAAGTAGGCTAATCCTACTTTCCAGTAAATTTATCAATGATTGACTGCCATTTATCCCAGGATAAGATAGACAAAGTTTCTACCTTCACCAATAAAAACTATAACCAATCATTAGACCGATTGCCAGAAAAATGAGACATAAAAGAGCAATGAGGACAACAAAAGCTAATTGATCTCGAACATATTTTCCAACCACTATTCATTCCTATTCTCCATTAACACGGCTAATTGTTGCACCAAGCTTAGTCAGCTTTTTCGTGAAATTGATAATAACCACGATCTAAATGATTTAACACAACAGTTGTCTTACCATCAGCCACCATACCCTGTTAAGATAAAGGGCAGCACTAGCTCGCAAATCAGTTGACATAACTTGGGCACCTTTGCAGTTGTTCGCCACCATGAATCATGGCTGTATCACGTAAAAATTTCTGAAGTGAGCCCCATCCGCCGCATTTCTTCTAAATGTTGAAAAACGATTCTCAAAACTGTCTCGATCATTGTTGATTCACCCTTAACGACTGCCATCAGTGCTGTAAACTGCGCTTGCATATCCGTTGGAAAAACCGGGATGGGGCATGGTTTTTAACCGTTACAGGTCTGAGTTTGGTCACATCAGATATCACTCGAATTCCTCTTCTTCTTCCAGTGACTTGGGACGCCCATTTTCTCTAATTTAGAAATAAGAGGACGATTGTGTTCCCACAGCATTCTCAACTCAAGACATTTCCATTGGTCATAGCTGCTGCAACCATGAAGGTTCCTGCTTCAATACGATCTTGAACAACACTGTGGTCAGTACCGTGCATTTTATCAACACCTATAATGGTCAAGGTTTCAGTTCCTGCACCAATGACTCTGGCACCCATCTTATTTAGAAGATTAGCCAAGTCAACGATTTCTGGTTCACGTGCTGCATTTTCGATAATCGTTGTTCCATCAGCTAGTAGCAGCCATCATAAGATTCTGAGTCGCGCCAACACTTGGAAAATCCACTGTAAATGTTAGCACCCTTTGACGATCTGCGGTGGCTGTAATATCACCACCTGTCTGTTGAATCTTTGCTCCCATAGCTTCTAAGCCTTTCAATGCAAATCAATGGGGCGACTGCCAGTGTACAGCCTCCGGGCATAGAAACCTTACGCATGACCATTTCAGTGCTAAAAATAGGTCCCAAAACAACGATAGATGCTCGCATTTGACTGACATATTCATAAGGAGCCACATCTAAAATATCACCTGTTGCATCTACCGTATTTGGTTCCTTTCTTCATCAAAATCGACTGCAACATTTAAACCACACAACATTGTTCATGGTAAAAACATCAGACAAAATAGGTACTATTCTTCAGAAGCGTTTGCCCTTCTGTCGGTAAAATAGCCGCTGCAATAGCGGAAGAACGGCATTTTTAGCCCTTCAATAACGACTTCCCTTTAGTTGTGTATTTCCGCCTTCAATAATTATTCTATCCACGAATTTCTCCAATTATTATATTTTTATTCTTGCATATACCACAATAAAGACACTATTCGAATAAATTAAATCGCAAAAAGATATCTTGACTTAACGAAATGACAGACCAGATAAAGGTACTAACCATATAACCAATGACAATGCTAATAAACAGCAAAAACAATTTGAGACGTCCTATATTCTCAGAAGCTCGTTTAACAATTTTTCCCCAATCAAATAAATTAATCAGAAGATTGTAAAAATAGCAATGAATATAAAATGACTCATCAACATGATACTATTTCGTAAAAATTTCCATAAGTCTATTATACCAAAAAGAGAGTGGATAAAAATCGATAGAGCGTCATGAAATGGCGATGTCGATTTTGTCGCTTAGTTTCGCAAAGTGGATAGGCATTGACATTGTCTGGCGTTCATGGGATTAGATAAGCTTCAATGATTCCTAAACAGTTAAAGGTTTAAGCCTCAAAAATTAAGATGCGAAAAATTCCATCAACCATTGTGTTAAATTAAAAACCTCTGTACAACAAAAAGTTGGAGCACTTTTTGTGCCGTCTCTTTTGTTTCTTTATTTAGATCCTACATTTATGCAGTTAAGAGCACGCCGCAAAGCAACCTGAGCACGTTGAACTTCATCAATACGATGTTGCTCTTTTAGCTTCTTCAATTGCTGTTTTCAGCACGTTTTTAGCACGTTCTGCCCGAGAAAGATCGATATCACGTTCACGCTCAGCCGAATCCGCAACAATAGTCACAAGATTGTCCTTTTAATTTTCAATAATGCCACCATTAACTGCAACCCAATCAACATGACTGTCATCATCAATACGCTTAATTTTCATCTCGTGAACTTCAAGGGTGCAATTAAATTTTCAGTGATTAGCTAAACTCCCAATTCACTCATTTGGCGTTTGACCAAAATGAACTTGGCATGATGATCATATTTTAAACCATCTGGCGTTACAATTTGTACAGTCATTTCTGCCATTTGATCACCTCATTTAAACACCCATCTTCTTGGCTTTTTCAACAACATCCTCAATAGCTCCAACACTTCGGAAAGCATCTTCTGGAAGTTCATCATATTTTCCTTCGAGAATTTCTTTAAATCCACGGACAGTTTCAGCAACAGGAACATAAGAACCCGGCTGTCCTGTAAATTGTTCTGCAACATTGAAATTTTGTGAAAGGAAGAACTGAATCCGACGCGCACGGCCAACCAGAGTCTTTTCTTCATCAGATAACTCATCCATACCAAGAATAGTAATAATATCTTGTAACTCACGATAACGCTGCTAACACATGCTGTACTTCTGTAGCAACATCGTAGTGCTCTTGACCAACTATTTCAGGCGAGAGAGCACGTGAACTTGAAGCTAAAGGATCCACCGCTGGGTAAATCCCCATTTGTGTCAGACGGCGTTCAAGGTTAGTGGTTGAATCTAGGCGAGCAAAGGCTGTAGCTGGCGCAGGGTCAGTATAGTCATCGGCTGGCACGTAGATGGCCTGAATTGAGGTAACAGAGACCTTTTTCGTCGATGTAATCCGTTCTTGTAATTGCCCATTTCGGTGCCAAGGTTGGCTGATAACCAACGGCTGATGGCATACGGCCAAGAAGAGCTGAAACTTCAGAACCTGCTTGGGTAAAGCGGAAAAATGTTATCAATGAAAAGAAGCATCATCCTGACCTTCTACATCACGGAAGTATTCAGCGATGGTAAGACCAGTAAGAGCAACACGCATCCAGTGCTCCAGGCGGTTCATTCATCTGACCAAAGACCATAGCTGTCTTTTCAATAACACCAGATTCTTTTCATTTCCCAATAAAGGTGGCCTTCACGTGTCCGTTCACCAACACCAGTAAATACCGAAATCCCGCCATGCTCTTGAGCAATATTATGAATTAACTCCTGAATCAAAACGGTCTCCGACATCGGCACCACCAAAAGGCCGACTTTACCACCCTTTAAGATAAGGGCAAGAAGGTCAATAACTTTTAATTCCTGTTTCAAAATCTCAGTTGAAGTTGATCGATCATCAAATGATGGTGCCTTTTATGAATTGGCTGACGTTCAGCATCTTCTGCAAAAGGTTTATCAAGGTCAATCGTATCTCCAAGAACATTAAAGACACGACCTAGTGTTTCTTTTCCAACCGGAACACTGATAGCACGGCCCGTATCAAAGACTTCAAGCCCACGTGTTAAACCATCAGTTGACTCCATAGCAATGGTACGAACTAGTCCATCACCGAGTTCAAGGGCAACTCAAGAACAATTCTTTGAGACTTGTCGCCATCTTTATAAACGACCAATGCATTATTAATCTCAGGAAGTTTATCATCTGTCGCAAATGCAACATCAACAACAGGACCAACTACCTGAGCAATTTTGCCTGTGCTCATTTTTCTCCTTTTAAAGTATTAGATTAGTCTAGGGCATTGGCACCCGCAACAATCTCTGTAATTTCTGTGTAATCGCAGCTTGACGCACACGATTATATAGTTTTGTTAAATCTTCAATGACCTTGTCTGCATTATCTGTTGCAGTCTGCATAGCTGTCATACCTGCAGCATGCTCTGCTGTTTTAGCATCAATAATCGCTCCATAAATCAAACTTTCTGCATATTGAGGTAAGAGTTGTTCCAAAATAGCTTCTCGACTAGTTCTAATTCGAAGATAGCGACATTATCTTCACTAGCTTCATCTGCATCCAAATCAGGAGATAGGAAGCATTTTTCAACACGAACCTGACTGGTTAAACTATTAATATGATGGCTGTAACAGACATAAAGTTCATCAAAAAGTCTCATTTTTGGTACATTTCAACAGACTTGGAAATGATACGGTTAACTTCTTCAAAACTGGGATTATCTTCCAACCCACGTAATTCAAAGGCTACTGGAATATGACGAGCTCTGAAAGTCCGATCCCATTCCACCAATAGAAATAATGGTGTAATCATCACCCTTTGGATGATAATCTTTAATGGTATCCATAACGGCCTTTAGGATGGTTGAATTGTAGGCACCAACCAAGCCTTTATCAGAAGTAATGACAATATAAGCCGTCTTCTAATTGGACGTGAAATAAGCATCGAGTTGCATAGAACCCTTCCTCAAATCAGAATGTAAAAGATCCGTTGTGATTTGATTAATTTTTGAAGCATAGATTTGAAAATCTTTAGCAGCTTGTTCAGATTTAACCAATTTAGCAGAAGACACCATTTTCATGGCACTGGTAATTTTTTCCTGTCTTTGTGTCGAAGTAATTCTTACCTTGATTTCACTCAAGAGAGCCTGTCATACCAGATCCTCCCATTATTAACTAAATTGTGACTGATCTTTGAAAGTCTGAATGGCTTTGTCCAGCACTGCTTCTTCTGGAAGATCTTTCGTTGTGCGAATCGTTTCCAAAGATACCAGCGTCGTGTGAGTCAATGTAATCAAACATATCATCTTGGAAAGTCAAAAATATCATCAACAGGAACACTGTCTAAAAAGCCATGTGTCAAAGCATAAAGAATCAAGACTTGTTTTTCAACTGCCAAAGGTTTGTGAAGGCCTTGTTTAAGAACTTCTCGTGCGACGTCCCGATGAAAAGCTTTAGCTTGTGTTGCTGAATCAAGATCAGAACCAAACTGTGTAAAGGCTTCCAAGTTCACGATAAGAAGCCAAGTCGAGACGAAGAGTTCTCGCAACTTTTTCATGGCCTTAATTTGGGCAGAACCACCAACACGTGATACAGAAGATCCGGCATCAATAGCTGGACGGATTCTCTGAGTTAAACAAATTTTCTTGACGAAAATTTGACCGTCAGTGATGGAAATAACGTTGGTTGCAATATAGCTGAAATATCACCCGCTTGCGTTTCAATAAATGGTAAGGCTGCATAGAGCCGCCGCCCAGCTCATCAGAAAGCTTAGCAGAACGTTCCAAAAAGACGGCTATGAAGATAGAAGACATCCCAGGATAGGCTTCCACGTCCCGTGGACGGCGCAAAAGCAAAGAAAAGTTCACGATAAGCTACCGCTTTGCTTTTGATAAGTCATCATAAACAATCAAAGCATGTTTGCCATTGTACATAAATTCTTCTGCCATTGCAACACCTGCATAAGTGAGCAAATGTAAGCAAAGGTGAAGGTTGCGAAGCTGCAGCTGTTACTACAATAGTATAATCAAGAGCGCCATATTTACGAAGAACCTCACTTGACTGCGGAACAGTAGACTCCTTTTGACCTATAGCAACATAGATACAACCATATCTTGTCCCTTTTGGTTAATAATAGCATCAATGGCAATTGAAGTCTTACCGGTTTGACGGTCTCCGATAACCAATTCACGCTGTCCGCGGCCAATTGGTACCAAAGCATCAATGGCCTTTATTCCTGTTTGCAAAGGTTCAGAAACAGATTGACGCTGCATGACACCAGGAGCTGCCGCTTCGACAGGACGTGTCGCGATCATTTCACTTCACCCAGACCATCAACAGGCTGACCAAGCGGATTAACGACTCAGCCCAATGAGCGACTGGCCGACTGGTACTCCATAATTTTTACCAGTACGCTTAACCGTGTCACCTTCAGCGAATACTATTAAAATCACCAAGAATAATAATACCGATATCACTAGACTCAAGGTTTTGCGCCATTCCGAAAGTTCCATTGTCAAACTCAAGCAATTCACCGCTCATAGCATTATCAAGTCCGCAAGCACGAGCAATACCATCACCGATATAAGTAACAACACCAGTCTCTGTGACATCAAAATTTGGCTGAAAGTTTTCAATTTGCTTTTTAATTAAAGCGCTAATTTCTTGTGCGTTAATTGCCAAAAATCACACCACTTTCTATTTTCAAATTCATTTTTAATTCTTGTAATTGGCTACGAATACTGGTGTCAATTACCTTATTATCTTTAATAATAAAAACCACCAATGATTTCATCATCAATCAATAAGATTTTCGTTTGGTTAGAGCAAATTTCTTTTTCAACAAGTGCTGTCAACTGTTCTTTTTGATCATCTGAAAGAGCGACAGCTGTCGTTACCTCAATATCAAAGATATGTGTCTTAAGACTGAGCTCTTTCAAACCTCTTTCATTATAAGATAAAGAAGCTGCTGACGTTCATTTGTAAGATAATCTCAAGAACTGTTTCTATAGTTCGAACAAGACTCTTGAAACAGTCTTACAACTTCAGATTTAGCAGACAGATCAATTGCCTTGCTTGCTAAAAATCTTGTACTTGCTGATCATCAAGAACACTCAAAATTGCTCTAACTTCATCATAGATAATAGGGACTGAATCTCTTTTCAAGAGCGACTCAACAAGACTCTGGCATGAGATCAGTCACAGCCTGCGTTTTATCCATTAGGCATCTCCTAATTTGTCTAAGTAGCTATCAATTCGTCACCTTGAGCTGTCTTATCAAGATTTTTGCCATATCATTTTTCGGCTAAAAGAACATCAAGATCGCTACATCTGCTCTTAACGCTTGATAGGGCTTCTGCCTTGCTTGTAGCAATATCTTGATTGGCCTTATCTTTTAGACGACCGGCTTCCTCATGAGCTTCTGTTATAATCTTAGACTCTGAGCTTTTACCAGTTTCCTTAGCGTTATCAATAATTTGGGCAGCTTCATCCTTAGCTTGGTTAAGCTTCAACTTGACGTTTATCTCTCAAAACCTGAGCATTTTGACGTGAATTTTCAGCATCATCAATATCCTTTGCAATTTTTCTTCTCGTGTTTTTGAAAAATAGCTGCCAGCTGAGACCAAGCAAATTTCTTTAACCAGAAGTACATAAAAGGATAAAAGATCCTGTCACGATAAGCAAATTTAGCTCAGACTTGTTCCATTAATAAGTGTTGACATAAATCACTGCTCCTTTCTTAATTGCCTTTTTAGTATCAATATTGACCTTTTTACCAATATAAGTCGTCGTTAAAAGAACAAAGACATAGGCTTGTATTCCTGAGATGAAAATAGAAAATCCAATCCAAGCCATGTTAAGCAGAAAGGCTATTGGTGTCGCATACGGGCTAAAAATCAGCAAACTGTACCAAAAGCGCCATAACAACTTCACCAGCATAAATATTACCATATAAACGAAGAGACAGTGAAATAATATTCGTTAGTTCTTCTAAGAGATTCATAGGCAACATAGCTGCTGTCGGTTCTAAATAATCCTTTAAGTATGTTTTCAAGCCATGCTTACGAATACCTTCAAAGTGACAGATTACCGCCACCATTAAAGAAAGACCAAAATCAACTGCAAAATTTGCTGTTGGAAAGTCCATAAATTATAATCTTTAACTGAATCTTTGTTAATAAACCAATATTGTTAGCAACAAAACAAAAAGGAAGAGACAAAAAGCAAATAGGCTGTAATTTTTGTAGTATAAGAACCTAAATTAGGGCTTGATAATTCCAAGGACAAAATCATAGATCCATTCTAAAACATTTTGTCTCGCCCGTAGGCTTATTTTCAGATGGCGGCTTGTCCAAAAAGACAAAATAAGAATGCAGTAAGAACAACTAAGAGAGAGACATCATCAAGATGGTTAAGTCAAACTCAATACCTAAGAATTTAACCGTTGGATTTATTGTTTTCCAACTCTAATTCCTTTTCTTATTATGAAATCAGCCAACAAAGAATGTTTGGAAGCAAGAAGCACGAAAGAGTACATTTCATGAGAGCAACACCCATAATCATGAGCGTTTGTAATTTACCATACATTTCAGGCTGACGAGTTGCAGATTTGCAATATTAGCAACCAAAATTCCTTCACCAAGGCTAACGCCTAAAACAGCAATCCCAAGTGCTAAAAATCTTTAAATTCAACATAATGAATTCCTTCAAATACTTGTTTAGTTTAGTCCTATTTTTGCAGGTTTGTCAACGAAAAACAAGAAATTTGGTTATGTTTTCTTAGACTTTTCCTAACCTATTCTTTTTAAATTATCAATAGCACTTTCTCAACATTATAGAGACGCTCTTTAATTTGATTACTTATCTTATAAATAGTCAAAAAGAGACTTAAACGCTTTTCGTCAAGTCTCCTTATTGAAGGCTTAAATTTCAATATGCCAAATTTCTTTAGCATATTGTGTAATCGCTATCATCTAAGTAAACTATCAGAGTTAGCAATATTACGCAAACTCATACGCGACCAAGTTTCTTTTTATCACGATAAAGAGCATCAATCTTTTCTTTGAGCCTGCACATAGGCTAGTAAAATCTCAAGTAAGAAATATTCATCATTATGGGTAATCAGGGCTTCATAAATTTCAGTCCCTTCACTTTGACTATTAGAATCGTTCCATTGATAAAGGTATCAACAACACGTTTGATAACAGGATTAGATTCATAGACACCCGTGAGTACAATCGCGATTTTCATAATGACGGTAGACATCATCCTTGGTCATACCAAAGATGAAGCAATATTCTCACACCAACTTCATCTTTGATCTCAATATTAGCACCGTCAAGCGGTCTAAAGTAACAGCACCCGTCATCATGAATTTCATGTTGAGACGTTCCGGAGGCTTCCTGCAAAGTGAGAGAGTCTGTCTAGAAAACATTGGCTGCTGGAATGATAAGTTCCGCTAGACTAATATAATTTTCAAGAAAGACAACTTTGAGTTTTCTTGAAGGCTTTCATCGCTATTAATAAGATTAGCTAATTCATTAATAATTTTAATCACAGATTTGTAGCAAATGATATCCTGGTGCTGCTTTTGGCTCCCAAAAGATAAAGACACGCGGAACCATATCAAGATTTGGATTATCCTTTAGATCCCAACATAATTTCACAATATGAAGAACATTTAGCAGCTGACGTTTATAGTACGCAGACGCTTAACTTGTACATCAAAGATAGCATCTGTTGAGACCTCCACGCTGTTGATTCTTTTTATATAAGCAGCTAATTTTTGCCTTTGGCATCTTGTTTAACCTGATAAAAATGATCAAGTACAGCAGAATCATTGGCAAAATCATTTAACCTTTCTCAATTGTGAATATCTGTGCGCCAGCTATTACCAATCGTTTGATCAAGCGCTGCAGATAATTTGGTGCTGCAATTTGAGTCCAACGACGCTGTACGATACCATTAGTCTTATGTTGAATTTTCCAGGATAAAGCGTATAGAAATCGCAAGGTATCTTTCTTTGAGCAGTTCTGCTATGAAGTCATAACACCATTAATAGAGTGACCGCCAATGATAAGCCAAATGCCATATGAATTTGATTATCTTTAACAATGCGAGTATTTTCAATAATTTGAGGATCAATGCCTTTTTGGGCTAAACTACAACAAAACGGTTATCAATTTCAGAATAATTTGATAAACACGAGGCAAGACATTCTTGAAAAGCCCAGCATCCCACTCTTTCAAGAGCTTCTGAAAGAATAGTATGGCAGTATAACTCCATCGTTTGCACAGTCGTTTCCCATGCTGATCCTACCTGCAGATCGGGATTCATCAATCAGCAACCGCATGAACTCAGCAGGTGCTACTGCTGGATGGGTATCATTGATATGAACAGAAATTTTTCGTGAATTCTTTTCAGCGGTAAACCCTTGTTTAAGATAAGATTTAATACTGGTTTGTAAACCAGCACTGTCATAAAGTATTCTTGAATCATGCTAACTCTTTACCTTCATAATTAGAATCATCCGGTAGAGAATAGCTGTAATATTTTTAACACGACGACGTGATTCCAGAGTTGGGTAATTCAATTCTTCTTCCGAGAATTCAACATCCCAAAGACGCAAATTATTAATGTTATCGTCACTAAAACCAATTTGCGGAACATCATAAGGAATAGACGCAGGATTTGTGCGCCATCATAAACCGGAACAATGCGTCCTCTTTCGTCAGCCTGCAATAAACATTGCCAAAGTTTTACTCAACAGCATCATGATCCTTACGTGTCTCCCAAAACATTGCCGACAGAGCCAAAACCAAGAGTCTGGTAGCTCCACCTGATAACCATCAACGATATGTTGCTTAAAAGACCATATTTATAACGAAGGCCATTCCCAAAACCGACAACCAGTTGTCGCTAATGAATCCATAAAGGCTGCTGCCAGACGGCCGAGACTCGCCATTACCAAGTGCATATCATGTTCAGCATTTTTAACGTCCTCAAAATTGACACCAAGTTCAAAGCAAACCCTTCCTTAACCGTATCTAAGATACCTAGAATTTAAGTAAATTAGTTTCCAGCATACGTCCGGGGAAGAAACTCAATTGAAAAATAATAAGCTACCTTCTGTTGATTTTGGGAAATCTTTGCGATTTCTTTTCTAACCAAAGTGGCGTATAATATTTACGAACAACCTTAGCCAAAGAAGCAAAGAAAGTTCCGTCGGTGTTGTTTCCAGGTATCTTAATTAATTGCTCTTCATGCAGAGTGTCTTTAAAGTCACGAATAGATTTTTCCTTTGTTAGTTGTCCTTTTCATAGGGACAGGACTAGCCTAGCTAGTTCTTTATATAGATGTTCATAAGATTGATGGCTGTATCCCAAGAGAAGTCAGTTGTCATCGCACTGGAGAATTTTCCAGTCTCTTTTCTATTATAATAGACATCTAGCGCAGCTTCGCGCGTTTTGTCAGCTAATAACCTGAGTAGAAGTCTTGGAAACCAAAACCTGTTCCTGTCTTTTTCAAACTCATTATAAGGAATAACAAATATCCTGAAGTCCGCCTACTTCATGTACAAGCGGTAGGTACCATAACGCATAGCCATCATTTGTGACAATACAAGGCTCAAATGCACTCGGCATTAAGAAAATATCGCTGGCAGTAAATTTGCTGAGCTAATTCTAAATCAAAAGTGATATTGCTGACATTTTCGTCTGGATAAGCTATGACCGAACCAAGCAAAAGCATTTTCAAAATCAGCATAGCTCGTTCCTAGTAAAACAATCTGTAAATCCAGTTGCATCACTGTATTAGTTGATCAACAACCAACTGAAAACCCTTCTGATCCGTCAGACAGAGACAATACCACCAAAGGAACATCCTCACGTACTGGTAAACCAACACGCTCCTGCAAAGGTTGCTGTTTATTTTAGCTTTACCCTGACAGATCATCTTTTGAAAAATGCACTGCCAGATGGATCTGTTCCGGGATCAAATAAGTCCGTGTCAATACCATTGACAACACCACTAACTTACCTGATTCCATCCGCATAATTTGATCCAGTCCTTTACCAAATTCAGGAGTCATAATTTCTTTTAGCATAAGATGGTGGAAACAGTGGTGACACGATCTCGCAGAGCAAACGCGCCTTTCATCCAGTTGAGACAACTCATTCCACGCGCAGCGTCCCATCACGATAACGCTCATCACCAACTCCAAAAAGCTCTCCCACATAGAAGGATTGAATTGACCTTGAAACTCGATATTATGAATGGTGAAATACTGTCTTAATCCCATGATAAGCATTAATCCAATGATATTTTTCCTTTAGCAAGTAAGGAATCATGGCGGTGGATAACTATGGACATGAAGAATATCCGGAATAAATTGAATTTTTCCATAGCTTTCTAAAGCAGCTAATTTAGAGAAGCAAGGTCGTTCACCATCATCAAATTCACCATAGATTTGACCACGATAAAAATAATGCTTATTGTCAATAAAGTAAAAGTCAACGCCATCTCTGAAGATATGTTTTGATACCAACATATTCACGACGCCAGCCGACATTGGTGAAAAAGAACAGATCTTCTATTTGGTCACCAAATTTTAGCATCAACAACATCATAATAAGGAAGGATAACACTGACTTCATTATTATTTTCACAGGATTTGGGCAAGGCACAATAACATGCCCAGGACCGCCTGTCTTTTCAAAGGGAGCCCTTCCGCTGCTACAAATAAGATTTTCATTGAATAATATCCTCAATAACTTCACTTGCTTTTTGCGATAACAATAGGTTTATCTCCCGTACCGCGAATGGTCACCCAGGAGACAGTCTTAATATTTTTATCAAGAATAGCACTTCATCTACTGCACCATCACCAATGCTTACTTTAGGAAAACAACACCGTTAACAACACGGGAATGATTAGCTAATATGGTAGTAGCGAAATAATGGAATGATTCTACAGTTCCTTTGATGATGCTTCCTAGTCTAAACTGACATTTTTACAGTCGAATCCACTGCAAAATACGGGTCGCTTCTTCATTTTTGACCTTAGTATAAACTTTCTTTGGTTAGAATAAAGCAAGGAATAAAATTTTTGAGATTCCAGTATATCCATATTGGCATTGTAATAAGACTCGATAGAAGAAACTATGACAAATAACCAGTGTATTCAAAAGCAAGGTATTTCTCAGCTACTGTCAATCACGCAATAAGAAACGAAGATTAATCGGTTCTTCTTTTGATTTTCTTTTTCCATCTGCTCAATCAACCAAGAGGTATTCACAATATAGATACCAGCAGACATCTGTTTCATTACCAGACTGACTATCACGGCGTCCCTGCAACAGTATCCGTTTCATCAATTTCTAAAATGTCATTAGTTGCACAAGAACAGCATTGATTGGCAATTTTATAAACAACTGTTATATTGCGTTTATTAGCATTATGCAGATGAATCACTTGCTGCAAGTCAATACACAGAATATCACAAGACATGTAAATGGTTTGATCAGAACCTGAACGTTTTAAATAAGTCAAGATTTGATCATAATAATCCTTATCGGCATAAATACTATCTTCTGGGGTATTATAGAAACCTAGGAAATAATGACTTAAGAGTGTATTAAGACCCCATTACGACCGCTTCTGATATGATCAAAAATAGAACGAATATTTTGTCCACGGAAAATACCATAAACACTTCGAATACCAGCATTTGCTAAATTTGATAATTGAAAATCAATTAAGCGGTATTTACCATCAAAAGGCAGATTTGCCAAGGGACGCGTATCTGTTAATCCTTCCATTTCTGGGAATCCAATAGCACTTCCTAGAATTGCAGAATATTTATCAATCTTCATTTGGAACCCCCACTACTTCATTATAACCAATAACTTGGACTTCTAGTACCATCAATCTCAACGTTCACCAATCTTGGCACCTTCGCCAACAATGGCACGTGTAATTTAGCACCTTCGCCAATAACAGCACCACTCATAATAAAGGAACTTGATTTGGGCACCTTCTTTTGACCTGGAACATTTGGTCTGACAAAATAGAATGTTCAACCCTTACCAGAAACAAAACAGCCATCCACAACTAAAAGTACTCTTACATGAGCTTCTTCGGTGATAAAGTTTATGGGTGCAGATTAAGTTTTTTGAATAAATCTTCCAAGAACGATCACGGCTGTGAAGGTCATTGTCTTCGCCAATATACTCCATATTAGCTCCTCAGAGAGTGATTCAATGGTCCAACATCTTTCCAATAGCCGTTAAAATTATAAGTATAAACACGCTCACCTGACCAAGATAAGCAGAATGACATTTTTACCAAAGTCAGACATATCAATATTGTTCTTTTCAGCATCAACAAGCATGGTCCGTAAACGATCCCAATTGAAAAATATAAATTCCCATTGAAGCTTTGGTTGATTTTTGGCTGTTCTGGTTTTCTCTTCGAACTCAACGATACGGTCATTAGAATCCGTGTTCATAATACCAAAACGATCTAGCCTCTTTAAGAGGTACATCGATAATCTGCAACTGTCACAGCTGTACCATATTATCTTTGTGGGTTTTGGAAGCATATCATCATAGTCCATCTTATAAATATGATCACCTGACAAAAATAAGAACGTACTCAGGATTAATACTATCAATATAATCAATATTTTGGTAAAATCGCATCGGTTGGTTCCTTGGAACCAACGATTGCCTTCTGTTGCAGAATAAGGTTGAAGAATTGTTGCCCTCTAGAATTAATACCATCCAAACCCCAGCTTGAGCCATTTCTATATGACTCATTAAGAGCCAGTGGCTGTACTGTGTAATAATACCAACATTATTAATGCCTGAATTGGCACAATTTGAAAGTGCAAAATCAATAATACGATAACGCCTGCCAAACTGGACAGCAGGTTTTGCAATGCTTTGCGTCAATTTTTCCAAGTCGTGTCCCTTGTCCCCAGCAAGAATAAGAGCTAACATTTCATTCTTCATATGCATTTCCTTCCCAAACTAAGTTTTTACTTTCTCAAACGACGTTTTATTTTCCAAATACTAGCACCCAAGTCTGGCAAAGTGAAGCTGAGCGTATTTCATATTCCTTCCACAAATTTTTGTGTTTTGACTGTCATATTATGCTCTTTCCAAACTCCACCGATTCCTCAAGTTCAGTATTCCATACTTCTTCATATATACCGCAACCGGAACGCCTATTGTAAAACCTTTGCGTTCCACAGGAAACCATATTGAAGATACAGACTAATAGATCTCCCTTCTCATCTGATAAAAGACAAGACACTTTCATCAACATTATCAGCATCAATAATTTCTAAACCATCATAACTGGTGTCCAATTGCCAGAGTACCTTATGATCTTTATAAAATTGATTGAGTTATTGGCAAAATCTTGCATTTTAAGATTAAGTCCGTCTCTTCCTCAAGATTAGTCCACTCAGGGCATGGTCATATTTCCATTCCAAAGAATTAGCAAATTCACTTCCCATAAAGAGCAGTACCAGGATGGCAGATTTGATAAGTATATAAATTTCTCAGACCAGCAAATTGATTATAACGATCTCCCCACATTTTTTATGCATCAGACTCTTTTGCCGTGCACAACTTCATCATGTGAAAATGGTAGATAAAAATTTTCGGAAAAGAGATACATAAAACCAAACGTCACAAGAGTTAAAATCGTATTTGCGATAAATTGATCTTCTTCAGAATTTTCAAAATATCATTCATCCAACCCATATTCCATTTATAGTCAAATCAGACCATCTTCTTCACGCCTGCCTGTAATCTTGAGTTGAGCTGTTGACTCTTCTGCAATCATCATCACATCTGGATGAGCTAATTTGAGCACTGTATTTAAAACGCTGCAAAAATAATAACCTTCTAGATTGCGATTGTTACCTTCTATGTTAGGCTCGCCAAGGCCCTTCGTCATAATCCAAATAGAGCATATTGCTGACAGCATCAACACTGAGATACCATCAATATGATAGAAATCTCATCCAAAAATTTAGCACTAGAAATCAAGAAAGATTGCACTTTGATTTTTACCCAAATCGAAATTAAGAGCTCCCAACGATAATTATGGGCACGGTCATGATCCTGATACTCAAAGGTCGGTGTCCCATCAAAATAAGCCAGAGCATCATCGTTTTTGTGTAAAGTGACCAGGCACCCAGTCAACAATGACACCAATATTATTAAGATGGCAGGCTTCAACAAAACCTGAAACCGTTCTGGAGTACCATAGGTGTGCTCAAAGGCAAAAGAAGCCCATCAATTGATGGCCCCAGCTCATGCCTGTAGTTGATGAGCCATCAAGAGACATAATTCAACATGTATAATTCCATCTTTACTAAGTAAAGGAACCAATTCATCCTTTAATTGTTCAAAGCTATAGGGACTTCCATCTTTCATTTTGCTTCCAGAACCCGCATGAACTTCATAAAGTATTGACTGGCCTTTTTAAAGAACCTCCTAGCGTTTGCGGCCCAACCAAAGACCATCTTTCATTTCTTTTCAGGAATGGTTCTGATGAGAGAACCCGTTCCCGGACGCTCTTCAAATAAATAGCAAATGGATCCATCTTTTCAACAATTTGCCCACCTTGTCGCTTCTGAGTATTATATACATGGCCTTCCTGTGCAAAATCCGTAAAGACTTCCCAAACGCCTGCCTCATTTTATCCATTTTGTAAGGGATTATCAAACCAGCCAGTAAAGTCACCAATAAGATGAAGATCCTCAGCATTTGGCGCCCAAACTGAAAAATATAACCCTTTACGCCATATCAGTTTCATGAAAATCCCAAAAGTAGTGTTGGTGCATGAAAGTTTTCTCCAGTTCCAAATGTTCTGAGTGCTTCTCTCTCATTCATTGTATCACCTCCTCTTTATATCGCTTACCAAAATCCTTCTGACAGAAACGCTCAATTAGCAATTTATCTTCCTTTATTGCTGCATTCGTTGCGTTTGTCATATACCAACTAGGAGTATTTTCAGACTTTGACTGTGCTGCATTCATTGGACTATTCCACCATTTAAAGAAAACAAATTGCTATAAGAAAACAAAAATAATCCAAGAAAAACTTGGATTATTTTTAATTCAAAGACCGTAGCTGTCAAATTCTTCAAGTTGTCCACCAATTTAGAAAGCGTTTTATATTTGTTAATATTATATCATACTTTTCATCTTGTGTCATATCAATTTTTAGCGTTTTTTCACTAACATTGAAAAATTAATTTGAAAAGAACTTATCGTGGCTACTTATGCTGACAATCACTGAGCCAGATCCATATTCTGCTGACTCAACATAAACATGCTTACGGATGTCCTCATAGGTCTGATAAGAAAAAGCTCTTCTTGTGTTTTTAAACGAATTAATTCTTTAACAAAATTAACGGTTGACTTATAAAGTGTTACATTATTCAGTCAATTTGATGTGACCTCATCGGGGCATTATAACTATTCATTGCGCGTTCTTTATCAGCATGGGTTAATTCCCATCTGGACCCTGTTGGAAACAGTTTAGTTCGTAAAAAATTCCTGTCCTAATTCAATGAAGGCCATTCCCTGCATCAAAATCCCCAGACTATTTGCCAACTCAACACGTTTAATATGAGTTGTTTTATCATCTTCAGGATGTAATTCCATAAAAGCAGATCATTAGGGTTATAATTGTCATGTGCCTCTGACATAATTGAGTGCTTGGTCTCGGTACCAACAAGAACTTAATCTCGTCACTGCCTAACATGCCCTGGCAATTTTATTCTCAGTAGGCTCTCCTGATACAAAACCGCGTTTGAAATCGCCGTAAACCCCAGCAACCCTTAATACATTTCTACATCGTCATTGAAAACCAATACGCGGCATTTGATAAGCATTATCATCTTTTAGCCTATATCTTCTGGCATGAGCCCTATTCCCATATCCCAACCTTCACCATAAAAGCAAGATATTTGATCGATAGCATCAACAGCCTGACGAACAGCATTCATGGTTTCAACATCATGAAGCCTCATCGAGATCAGAAACCGAAAACCATCAATATTATGAGGCTTGAATCCACAAAGAATGGAATCAATCATGTAGTTTCCTAAACATTTCTTTTTCACTAGCGGTCTCGTTTCCCACAGCCCGAACCATTTTTGCAAAGGAACCATCATGATTCTCACGTAATAATAATAATCGAGCACCGCCAGCTGAAAAAGCAGAATCTGTGGAAGAATAGGTATGGTTGTAAACCACATCCATAATGACGCCAATACCGCATCGTGATAGCCTGAACGAGCTGTTTTAATTCTAAAACACGAGCGGTCGGCGTGCATGAGGATTAGTCTCGCAAAGCAGCTTCTGGAACATTGTGTTTTCGGATCATAACCCCAATTATAGGCGTAGAGCCATCTTCATTGAAGGTCTGGTGATGATCAAAAACAGAGCTGCAACTGCATTAATGTCCTAAACTCTTGAGATAATCAAAACTTGTTTGATCGCCATATAAATTTTTGGTTCCTGCTTTCAAAAGCACTAAGAATTTGCCGCGATTTTTCATGCCTGACGACTAAGTTTCAGATTTAGAAAAATCTCGGATGTCATCTCTGCTATCACCGCTTGGTTAGGATTGCTAAGACGCCAACTAGCCTCTTGCCTGTAGTTTGACTTTAAAAACCTTCCGGTGATAAATCAGTATCAGCAATAACAATTGAACGTTTCCCGTCAGCCGTCACGGCAATAGAATAAGGATCTCTTGTATCACGAAAATACGTCTGCGATAATAAACACACGGTAACGATAGGCATGATAATTCAAGTCACCTTCGACTGTACGCTTTCTCAGACCCCATGTGTATTTTGTATGATCATCCAGGGTTCTGTTTTCCTGCGCCTTCATTTTTAAAACCTTGAGAACACTTGATTTTTCACCAGTTGAACTGTAAATAATCAATTCAACCCGTCTAGCAGTTGGTGCCCAGTGCCGAAAATCAGTTTTATCTTCTTGATAAGAAAAACCAAGCCAGCCTTGAAAGCCCCCATTCATAATCAAAAACGCTTACTATTGACAGCCATATCGAAAAGCATGCGGCTGACGTTGATTATAGCACGGCTACGCAACTGCTGCTTGCCATGAGATAATACAGCGTATCATCCCTTGAACAATCCAAACCTCGCTTTTTAGACAGACCAGGATTGCAATTAATACTAAAAATCAGGCGTTCTAACGGACCAGTCAGCATTTTTGACAATCAGATAGACTTGACTTTGAAAAGTATTTCAGACTCATAAACGAGATTCCCAACAATTCCAAAATTATCAAAACGTGAGAAAGAGGCATCCCTTCCCATCTGTCCGCTCTGCCATTGCCATAAGCTAAACTCAAAATAATTTTCTGTATTACTATGGTAATGTACGACTACGGTAGTCATGTCTTTTTACCTAACTAATCTTGCTCTTTTGTTTTATCCATCTCATCCAGACTTTCTGCTTCTCTCGCAAAATTTCTGGGCAATTGCTTCTAGCTACAGTTCTTCTGTATCAAGAGTAATCGCATCATCTGAAATTTCATCTGTATTAGCAAAGAATTCAATATGATTTTTAAATTGCGCAATTCAATCGGTGCATCACCGCCGTACTCTCCATCAAGGTTAATCATCATCGCTTAGGGAGGATTCCCTTGAGGAATAATTTTAAGGTAACTGGTTTTTAATATACTCGATCTTTTTGTCGATTAATATGCCGCCCACCCTGTCAAAAACAGACGAATAAGATCTGTTAATTCAAAAAGATTAGCCGTTTTAACTAAGATAGCGTAAACTTACCATCATCCAACTTAGCATCTGGAGCAATCGTTTCAAAGCCTCCAACAGAATTGGTTAAAGCTACAAAAATCATGGAAGCTTCGCCTTCAAAAACGCCATGATCATAAAAGACCTTGACAGGGACATTTCGAACACTGGTAGAGCTCCGCCCCCTCTGACTAAGTAGGCAAGATAACCAAACATCGTCTGGCTGGCTAGGACACTATAGGGTCAATTCTGTCAAACTGCCTGCTGCGGCAATATTAATGAAATATTTGTCATTATAAGCCCTACCAATATCCATATGAGATGGTCTGGTTTTTACCAATGAGCTTAGTTGCTTCAACAGGATTGCCACGGGGGATTTTAAGAGCACGAGCAAAATCATTGGTCGTCCCCGTTGGAATAATAGCCACTTTAGGACGTCTTTTCAGAGGTGCAATCCCGCTGACAACCTCATTGATAGTGCCATCACCTCCGGCAGCATGACTAAATCAAACCTCGCTTGACTGGCACGTGCAGCTTCATTTTTCAGCAGAATCTGCTCTGGGCGTAGTCTGAAAGGCACTCGTTTCATAGCCAAAGCTCTCTAAGATATCTAAAACTTCGCTACATTTCTTCTTCATGATTTCTTGACCTGAAGTTTGGATTGTAAATTAAACGTGCACGTTTTTGTTTTTCTTACCATTTCTCTCTCTATCACAAACTTTCTAGCCAAGCTTCATCCTTAATTTCAATTCCCTAAAGTTTTAGCCTTTTCTAATTTAGAACCTGCATCACTCCCCTGCTATGACCAGACTGGTTTTTAGAAACACTTCCAGCTACATTAGCACCAAGACTTTTGTAGTTTTTCTTTAGCTTTAGCTGCGGGTCAGTTTGCTAGTTTACCAGTTAAAACAATTGTCATCCCAGTTAAAAGCAGCATCACTTGCTGTTTTTGCCGAGGATAAGTCAGAGTTCAAACCTGCTGTTTTTAACTCTATCAAAAGTTTCTGTGCGCCTGCTGTTGCAAAGTAAGTTTTTAAAGACTCTGCATAACAATTCCCCAAACCATCAATAGCAGCAACATCATCAAAATCAGCAGCAGCTAACTGCTCAAGACTCTCAAAGCGTTCCATAAGAAGTCTGCTCGCCTTACTGCCGACATGACGAATACCCAATCCAAATAAAAGTTTTTCGGCTGAATTGGCTTTGGAAGCCTGAATAGCCTTATAAAGCTTAGTTGCTGATTTTTTCGCTTGATCCCTTCGAGCTGCATAAGGTTCTCAGGAGTCAACTGATAGATATCAGCCACATCGCAAAATGAGTTCTGCTGTAAATAATTTTTTCAACAATAGCTGGACCTAATCCTATAATATTCATAGCATCACGACCTACAAAATGAATCAATTTCTCCTTTAATTGGGCTGGACAGCGTGGATTAACACGCGAAGAGCCACCTCATCCTCAAAAATGGATCAGTTCACTCTGACAGGACGGACAGACTGTTGGAATTGGCAGCGGCACTTGCTGGTCACGTTTGTTTTCAACGACATGTAAAACTGCCGGAATGATATCTCCAGCCTTATAAACAACAACTATGTCACCAATTCGGGATATCCTTTTCAGCAATATAGTCAACATTGTGTAAGGTTGCTCGGCGACCGTTGTTCCTGCCAGCTGAACAGGTGTTAAATTAGCTGTTGGTGTCACAACCCTGTTCGACCTAAACTGTCCAGTCAACCGATAAAATTTCTGCTGTTTTTCTTCAGCTGGAAATTTATAGGCAATAGCCCATCTGGGTGCTTTTAACTGTAAAAACCGAGTGCCTCTTGTAAGGCCAAACTGTTCACTTTGATAACAACGCCATCAATATCATAGGCAAGTTCAGCCGCTTTCCTTGCAACATCTTCAATAAACTGCCAAATAGTATCCATTGAGGAGGAAATAATATGACGAGGATTGACTGTAAAAACCGAGCTTGGCAAAACTTTCTAGTACTGCTTCTGACTGCTGGCAGCTGTCGGACCAGCCTCTTGATAGATAAAGGTCGCCAATTTTCGTTTAGCCACAACCTTAGTATCCACTGACGCAAAGTGCCTGCTGCTGCATTTCGCGGATTCGCAAATTCAGTCTCACCATTTTTCCCTACGCTCAGCATTGATAGTTTTAAAGGAAAGGCTTTAGGGCAAATAGCATTCCCCACGTACTGTCAAATCAATATTTTCAGGTAAATGCAGTGGAATATCTCGCACACGCTTAAGGTTCTCCGTGATATTTTTCACCAACTGTCCCGTCTCCTCTGGTAGCCCTCAACTCGTAAACGGCCATTGACATAGGGTTAGAGAAATAGAAAAGACCATCAATTTTCAATTCTGCTAAATAGTCGGCCTGCGGAAATTCTGCTTTTGATACGCCTATCAAAAGCATCTAATTCTTCACGAGAAAAAGCATCTTGTAAAGAAAATAAAGGATACTCATGTCTATACTTTTCAAAACCATCTAAAACAAGGTCACCCACACGATGCGTCGGACTATTAGGAAGAATATCCTCTGAAATTCTTTTTCAAGTTCTACAAGTTCACGATAGAGTTTATCGTACTCAGCATCTGAAACACTGGGATTATCTTTTTGTATAATATTCTCTGGCATATTGATTAAGAAGCTGAACCAGCTTATTCATACGTTCTTTCATATTTCTTATTTTACCATATTTTCACTAGCTTTTAACTAATTTTTAATTATAAAAAGAAAAGGGAAAGCTTTATTTTTGAAAGAATTAAAAAGCAGTGTAAAGAAAGAAAAAGCAACTTTCACGTTTATTAGAATGATTATTAAGAGCTGATTTTTCAAATCGGTTATAGAAGCAAAATCTTTATTGTCTCATAAAATAATCTTCGAAGAAGACTATCTTGTAAAATCATATATTGGGCTAATTTATCAATCACAAGAGCTCCAAAAAGAGGAAATCAATTCTCCCTGCTACAGTTATCCAAGTCAGTAAAAATGGCGTTTGGAGAACAAGAGAAATTTCGCTGCTATCGTTACCATAAATATAGCGTAAAACACAGAAAAAGTAAAAGAAGGCCTTATTAAAGAGGCCATTAAAAATGTATTCCTTTTTATATTTAGAAAAAGGATCAGGCCTAATGTTACAAAAACTAAGGTTGAACCACCGCCGACAAAGACATCAAGAAGACCAATAGTCCCAAAAAGTATTGGCAATCATACAGCCTAGAGTAACAGCAATGATGTATTTAGGATTATAGAAAGCTAAAAATTAAGCATTTCTGAAAGCCGAAATTGTATACCACCATAAGAGATGGCATTTAACGGCGGAGTCGCAGTCAAGGCGACATATACAGCCGCCACAATGGCGATATGGGCTAAATCACGAACAGTTAGTTGTTTTCATTGTTTCTCCTTTAACGGTTCTACCGTTTGTAATGTGCTTGGTGAAAGGAAATAAGCACCAAGGGTTGTCAGACAACTTATCCAGTATAGCATATTTTCAATTTTTGATATAGTAATCTTATGAAAAGATTACTACGCAATGAAAACCCTAAAAAGATTATTACCCATGAAACTTCCAAATATATATCGGCATTCTGACTACCTTTTGTCTATTTTTTCTAACACGGACGCCGCTCTTTTTTTCCTTACTAAAGCAGTTACTCTTTCAGCAGTCATTGCTAATGTCACTTATTACCTTTGCCTTCTTTACCAATGATTATTTTGTTTTTAACCAAAAACGTCAAGGCTGGCTGAAACGTTTTGTTCAATTTTTCATCGCCCGTCTATCAACCTTAGCGCCCTGATTTGCTGCTGGCCTTTTTACTTGTTGACAAGTTTCCGGGTATTATCAGTCCCGTTTTGTCAGAAACAATCATGATATGATTAATTTTATTGAAACCATTATTTCACAGTTTTTGATTATGGCAACCAATTATATCATCAGTAAATTCTTTATTTTTAAAAATAAAAAGAGAGCTAATCAGGGCTCCTACAACCAATCATTCCTTTTTGTTAAAAATTCAGTTCTGCAAAACAGGTACTGAATTTTTCTTCTGTAATTAGAACCAACCATTCTCACGCGAATACGGACTGCATCTGTTCGATTGTTGGCGTTAAAGCTTGTTAAAAATAGCTGTCATATAGTTGCGGATAGTTCCATTGGACAAAAGAGCTGCTCTGCTATTGTTTGATTGGAGGCTCCTTTTAGCAACCAATTGTAAAACTTCTTGTTCCCGTTCACTATAGCGGATTGCTGTCAAAGGTTACCTCTTCAACTAACTCTGGTGAGTACTCTGCTGACCTGAAAGGACAGTATAAATGGTTGCCATTAATTCACTGGCAGAGCGATCCTTACGTACATAAGCATCAACATGGGCTGCTAAAGCGCGTTTGAAATAACCAGAACGTTTGAACGTTGTCACAATAATGACCTTAGTATCTTGGTGCTGACGAATCCACTCTAAAACATCCAAACCTGTTTTGATTGGCATTTCAATATCTAAAAATAGCAACATCAACTGTTTTGCTTACCAAGTAGCTCAATTGCCTCTTGACCATCAGCTGCCTGATAAATCTCTTCAACATCATCTTCCATAAGCAGTAATTGGCAGAGCGCATCTCGCAGCATGGATTGATCTTCAGCAACTAGTAATTTCATTGACGTCCTCCTTCATTTAGGTAAATAGTGACGACTGTCGGATTGTTGGAAGAGGTAACTTCAACTTCTCCATTGACCAGACCAAAGCCGTTCACACGAATAGAGTGCAATTCCTGACCTGTCAGCTCATCAAAATCCAACACTCATTATCCTCAACAGTTGCTTAATCCTCCTCCCCACGTTTGATCAGTAATCTGACAGTCATCAGCCTGACTGTGCTTGATGACATTATTAGCCAGCTCCCGCAGAACCATGGTCATAGTAGACTGAGTAACAGGGGATAAGGTGTCCAAGTCCAACTGATTGTCAACAGATAGACTGATATCAGATAAACCAAAGAGACGCTCCATTTCAGTCAGCTCCTCCGACACTGTCCGATATTTGAGATGATTGACAAGTTCGCGCACCTCATGCATGGAATCATGACTGATTTGATTAAAGCTCTTCTAGTTGTTTTTGCACGGCTTCGTACTGACCCTTTTTCATTTGCTAAGCGCCAGCTCCGTCTTGAGACTCATCATGGCAAAGGTATGCCCAATGTGTCATGTAAATCACGGCCGATCCGATTGCGCTCATTTTTTCAGCAGATAGGATATTGATGGTGCGTTTTGCTCAACAATCTCTGCTTCCATTTTTCTTGCAAACGTAGATGATTTTTGGAAATAGTACATGCCAAATACAAAATTGGAAGTGTGATGGACATCAAAAGACAGCAATACTGTTCCTATGCACAATCCCATAAATAATGCCATTAATCCTCAGAAAAAGTGACCAGAGAAAAGGATAAAAAGCGGTAAGACCGATAGCTGTCTCCCAAACCGCCAAACCAATAGATTGACATGATAAAAAGAAACCACATCATGAGCTCCTTCATAAGCTAGAGTCATAAAAAGCAATGTAAGCCAGTGTGAAAACCATAAGACTGCAATTACCCTATGATAGCTGGCCTCAGCCGAACTAAAAAGCAGATAGGCAGCTGTAAAAACCAGCGGTTAAAAATTAAAGTCCACATAGGATAATAGTTTGCCGCAGTACCTAAAATGGGAAAAAGCGAGAAAGACGAGCCCTATATAATCAAGGCAAGTCATTCTTTTTGATGTCGTCTAAACACTTTCAACCTCTTGTTTTTGTTTAATGAATAGGGCAAGCCCTGCTATTATAGGCATAAGTCAGTGTAATAAACAAGGAATTCCATGTCAGCTGACCTTTTGAGCAAAAATTGACCACTAATTGGTTAACGTGATAAATGGGAGAACTTTAGAGATAGACTGTACCCAGTCTGGAAACATAGTAATAGGCATCCAAGATCCCCTAGAATGGCTAAACCCAAAAAGCAATATTCCTACAATAGACATGATTTGTTCGGATTTAATCCGTTCAATCAAAAAGCCCTAAAGCTAGAAAAAGACTAAGCTAGCCATTAATAACAGTAAACTTGTTCCTATCCAGCGAATCGAGTGTCATTTCCACATGCCTAACAAAAGCACCAATCATAAAAAAGTCACAATAATAGAAACTAAAAATTCAGCAAAACTCGAAAAATTTTTGACAGATAATATTTATAAATGGAAATCCTAGAATGTTCGAGATAAAGCAACAATGATTAGTTTGGTCTTCCTTAAGCATATAAAGGGAAAGAAAAGATTCAAAACTCGACATAGAAAAAGGCGGTCATAGTAATCATAAATGATCTGATAAAAATCTGTCTGCCCTTGTGTTGTGTCGCTACATCTTCATTCCTGAATAAATAAGAAAAGAAACCAACTGGCATCCCAACCGCCATGATGAACATGGGCTAGAGTCCTGCAGGTCTTAATCCACTCAACTTTTAATAATGCTTTCATGCTTCTTCTCCTTTTGTCGAATCAAACAGGATATTTAATAGAGTCTTATTTTGAATCTCAATCTCTGAAATACTGCAACCTTGTTTCTGCAATATAGACCATATTTGTTCCAAATCCTTGGTCATAAAGGTTACCGTATCCTGTTTTCTTCTATGTCGTAGACCTTATCAAGACTATGAACTAGCTGAGCATAAGTAATAGATAAGGTTACTTGTTTTTCTCTATCCTCACTGCGCATGGCAAATGGGGTCGTATCCCGAATCAGTTGTCCTTGGTGCAAGACCAAAATGCGATCCGCTGTATGCTCCACTTCTTCAATATAATGAGACGAATAGAGAATGGTCGTTCCATTTTCTTTCAAATCATGAACAATCTCCCAGAAACGTTGCCGTGTGGAAGTATCCATACCTGCCGTTGGCTCGTCTAAAAAGAGAACCTTAGGTTTTCCAATCAGACAAAGGATAAAAGCCAAGAGACGACGCTGACCGCCAGATAATTTCCCAGCCAGTTGCTCATACTGCTGATCTGAAAACTGCAATAATTGCCTAATTTCTTCTTCAGTCAATGAATCATCTGCAATTTCCCTGAAGAATGCAATCAATTCCTTAACTTTTTAAGACAGAAGGGATTGTATTTTCCTGTAGGAGAACTGCTACCTGAGCTTTTGGGCTTATGTCCTTTAAAAAGCACTTGACCTGAACTAGTCTTTATGTCTCCTAACATACAAGACATAAGGGTTGATCTTCCCTGCACCATTTGGTCCAATCAGCTATACAGTCACCCTCATTAACCTCAAAAAAATGTCCCTCAAAAACTTTTTCGCCTTAAATTGTTTGGATAAATTTGAAACGCTTATAACAGTGTTCTGCCATATTATGCTCCTCCATATGATGTTTTTCAGTTTGATCTTAAATATCCAAATACTCGACAATCTCGCCATGCTGAACTTTATCAGCTAGTTTCTCAACAATATCTTTGCCCTAAGTGTTCGCTAAAAGTTTTCAAATCATCCGCAATTTCAAAAACATTATTTTCCTCAACCTGATTGGGGTCAAAACTTGAGTCTTCTTTGCCTTTATCCCAGTAATTCCAATTAACAACTGACCGCTCATAGTAGACGTAATGCCTCTTTTTGTTAGTAAACCACTTTTCGAAATCAGCCTCTGATTGCTCTCAGATGCGACAGTATGAGAGTAGAGTTTATGCCCTTGAAAGACTTTAGTAGAACGAATGCCGCCTTTCAAAAACTGAGTTTGATTTCTATGAGTCATTTTCTTTCCTCCTGCGATAAAAATAGGAAAAATTCCACTAAAACAGTGTCATCACAAATGCCCATGAGTGCGTAAACATGCCATGAGTGAGATGCCCGCAAAATAATCAGTCATCAAAGCCAAAATACTAACAAAAGCTACAATCACGATAAAAATGAGCAGTAATTTCAATGATCTCACTGATCCCCCTGGTCCGTCCAATTCTTTAATAAAGCGATTTCGTTATCCCAATTAAAACAGAAGCAGCAATCAGCAAAGCCAATCATCAGTCCCAAAGTGTGAAAAAGATGGCCTCAAAGTGTAGGTTTCAAAAATATCTGTAAAAATACTCAACCCTGCAACAATAGTTGCGATGACAACATACACAATATAAGAAATTTTAATTTTTCATAGTCCCTCTTCGTTTTCTTTTATGATATGATTTTTATCGAAAAACAGCAAGACATTTTCAGCCCAGAATGTCATGACATCATATGACTTTTGTCATGTTTTTAGACAAAGAAAAAGACAAACCTCAACAAAGTTTATCTTCGGTTTTGAAATAGCTTTTAATCGTCTCCTTTTTCATCTTTTGTTAAGAGTATGATGTCTGGATTGAATAATCGTAATAATATTACCTCTTCGAGGCTTGAATTCTTTGACATATTTTTTTTGGTAACTGGCATTTAAAACAGCCCCTAAAATCAGAATTCTAGCAAAGACAATAAACCACAGCATCAAAACAAACAAAGTAACGGAACCAAAAACACGTAAATTTTTCCATGCTAGCTGTAGCATAGTTAATATAAGTACCAAATAAACTTGTCATGGTAAAAAGAGAAAAACTGGTAAAGATGGTTCCCGGCAAAATGTAGCGAATTTTTTTAATTCTGACATTAGGCAAGATATAATAGAGAACCCCTAAAGCAACGAAAAAGATGGCTGCTGTCACGGGTTGGGTCAAATTCATGAGAATATCATATAAATCTTGATTAAGAAAAAGAATTGTGATAAAAGAAAGGTTAATACGGTTTTACCGAAGGTGGACAACATAATAGTAAGAGCCAAAAAGAAAATAGCAACCAAACTAGAAAAATACCCACAATATGTCCTAAAAATCAAATCACGGTGATTCTGGATACCATAAAGATTTATTCATGGATTTCTGTAAAAAGGTCAGACTTTTTGACATGAGTCCATAACCCTGTTACAATGGCTAACCACAAGAGACTGGTAGAGGCTTATTAAAAATCCCTCTGACAATACCAGAAATATTTTTCATAAAGTTGTTCTGGTAGATTATTTTCATGAAAGACAAAAAGTTCCAGTATCAATATGAAGATAAGGAAACAAATTAGCCAATAAAATTAAGAAAGGAAAGATGGTCAAAAATCAAATAGTAAGCCACTGCTATACTGAGACAGATCCATTTCAGAACTTTTTATAATATTCTAAGAAATTCTGGACAAACTGGCTTGCCTGTAATTTTTCGATAATCTTTTTCACTGTCGCTCCTATTAATAAGTCCCTTCTTGACCCTGACTCGTTAGAATACGGGGACCGTCTTTTGTAATGACAAATTGATGCTCATACTGACAGGATAATCCGCCATCAAGCGTTTTGTGTGCCCAGCCGGTGTTCATATCAGTATCAATTTCCCAAGTGCCTGTATTAATCATGGGTTCAATAGTTAAGACCATACCCTCTTTCAAACGCAGACCGCGTCCTGCTCTGCCATAATGCGGTACATTGGGTTCTTCATGCATGGTTGGGCCAACACCATGACCAACTAAATCACGGACGACACCATAACCGTTGGCCTCAGCATATTCTTGAATAGCTGCTCCAATGTCACCAATACGATTGCCAACTACTGCCTTTTCAATTCCACGATAGAGACACTCTTTAGTCACTGCCATTAGATTCTTTACTTCTTGAGAAACATCGCCAACGGCATAGGCCCAGCAGGAATCAGCCACACTCGCCACGAAAACTATCTGTATATTTTTTGACTTGAGCCACATTGTCCAAAATTCAATTTTGAGACATCTAGGTCTTCTTTAGCAATGGGACCGCCAAGTACCATATCAACCTTAAGAAGATCGCGCATCTTTCAAGATATAATGACGTGGAAAGGCGTGTGCAACTTCATCATTGAGTCCGCAGCAAGTTGCGTGAGAGGTAATCCATAAGCTGCCCATCAACACCAATTTGTGCAGGGAAGATGGTTCTCTTCCTTACAACGTCTGCGAAACATATTCTTCAATTTTCCACATATCAAGTCCGGGTTTAATCAAATCACGCAAACCGATATGAATGCTAGCAGAAAATCACCCTGCCTCATCCATCGCTTCAATTTCACGCTGTGATTTTTAACGTAATCATTTTAACTCCTTAGTTTTTAATTCAATTTTTGCTGTCACAACAGCCTTTGTAATCACTTGACTGCCATGGGTAAATTTCAAAGTCAAGAGTCGCGTCCGTCGATTTTTCTGTAATAATTTTTAGGATGTATTTTTCAAAGGTCATCAATTTTGAACAGCGTAAAAGTATAACATCATTTTGCTCAATACGATATTCTTTTTAGCTTCTCGTGTCAATACACTGCAGTAATGTCTTTTATAAATTCTGTCAAAACGCCATGAGCTAGATTCCTGCAGAGTCAATCATAGCAGGCTCAACAACAAATTGAAAGCCGGTTCTTTCTTCTTGTAAATTGGCTGTGATTGTTCACTATGAGTATGAGAACTGGTTCTTTGAAAGTTTTGCAGATTTTTCCACAACCCTGACGGCGCGTAATCAACCCCCAAAAGGCTATAATCTTCCTTGACAACTGGCAGCATGTCAAAACCTTCTAAAAATCATCTTCGACTAATGTTAGCTAAACTAAGATTGGACTTAGAACAACAAGATTTCTCGTCATTAGCTGATTGAGAACCATATAGGGGTCCTTACTGCCACATCACGCATACTGATAATCGCCCACAACCATGTCATGGCTATTGATAATAGGATAGCGGACATGGTTGGTTTTATGATTAAACTGTTATAATCCTAACGGTATCTGTATCATGCAAGAAACCATGATAAACTTTTTCCTGATAAACTTCATCTACGGTCTTAATATCTGTCTTAATACGAACATTGGACAGGGCCGATTGATGATAGGTTTGCAACCGTAAAGGTGTCATAATTGGTGACCATCACTGGAATACCTAATAGATTAGAGTATCAAGGACTTTTTCAGAAACTGAGAACCCTCCGTCACCAAAACTAGCATTTTTATTTTCCAAGGCCGAAGTTGAATGTCTTCACGATCGCCAACAATTAAAAAGACCATCATTTGTCAGATAACGATGAACATTATCAATTGTCATGGCGCCAATAGAAAACTGCTGAATCTCATGACTGAGACCTGATTCGCCCGAAACGACTTCAGACTCACTGATATTGTAATTTCCTTATAAGTTAATTTACTGGAGACGTACTCTTACCTTTTCTCTCACGAATGGTACCGCTGTCGTGGTCTTGTTTCCAACAATACCGCGATTCTCAGCTTCTTTAATCGCACGATAGGCCGTTCCATCACTAACCTTTAAATGATTGGAAATACTTCTAACACCGACGTTTCCCAACCGTTAGATTTTTCTAAATATTCAGAATATCTTGATGCTTACTCATAACTTTTATCACCTGCTTTTTAAATCATATTTCAAATAATCACGCATTTTATGAGTGTATTCTATCCCTTCCTTAAATTGCTCAACCAATCTAAATCCCGCCTTTTCTGCCACTCTGGCACTTGCTCTATTTTCTTTATGGACAATAATTTCTAAGTCTTTTGAGATCGAGTTCTTGGAATGCCAGAAAGACAAGATTTTCAAGTGCTTCGGTTGCCAGCCCTGTTTCCAATAATGACGATGCAAAAGTAACCTATTTCAGCCCTCTTAGCTATTATATCTAGCTTGTCAAATCTAATAACTTTTCAATCATTTTATGATCCTGTTTGTTTTCTAAAGCCCAAATTCTAAAGGATTTTCATAAAATAATGAACCAACAAAAAGTCACTTTCTGCCAAATTTGCCTGACAAGGAAAAATAAATGCTAAATTCTGCACATCTCTTGCTATTTCATAAAAATCTTTATGATCCTGAAGCAAAGAAAGCGCATCAAGACACTGCGTTTCAAATTCCGAAAAGCGTCCTAACTGTCCATATATCCATGTTGTTATAATACAGTTTTTTAGCCTAATAGTCAAAGGAAAATTTTTAAAAAGCAACTATAAAAAGGAAGTTCCATTCTTTTTGGTGAGTCTAGATTCATCAACCCTCATGATAGAACTATAAGCAGTTCTATCACTTACCAACATAAAAGCAATCATTTAGGGGTGCTTTCTGCCCCTAGTCATCATCGTCATCTACAAAAGAATAACTGCCAATTGCCGCTGTGGTTACAGAAGTTTTGAGTTGTCATATAAAATAGCCGTGATAGTTTGACGCAATGGTTGATTGGGGCCCGCAATCTCAATTTTAGCATTGAAACGACAGAGTCGGTTGCATGCGCACCACCCCTCCTAAGTCTGATTGGCAAGAAAAAGCCAATCACAATCACTAAATGAAATAGCTTTTTATTTGTTATGAAAGATTTATAATAGGCTTATCGTAAAACTTTTTAATCGTTGAATTTCCTAGATAATATAGGAAGGTTCCTTGTATAGATTCAGTAAGGAGGCTTACTTATGTGGGCATTATTTGCATTTCTTTCCGCCTTATTTGCAGCATTAACCTCAATTCTTGCTAAAATTGGGATTGAGGACGTTAATTCAAACTTGGCAACTGCTATTCGAACTCTTGTAGTACTCTTCTTGGCTTGGGGCATGGTCTTTTTAACAAAAGGTCAGACGGGTTTAGCTGACATTAGCAAGAAAAGCTGGACTTTTCTAATTCTTTCTGGTTTAGCAACAGGTGCCTCATGGCTGTGCTACTATCGAGCTCTTCAACTGGGTAAGGCATCAGAGGTTGTTCCTGACTGACAAACTCAGCGTTGTGATTACCCTCATTCTTGCTTTTTCTTGTTCTGCATGAAGACTTTAGCATAAAATCTTTGATTGGCTGTATACTGATTGGCGGCGGAACTTTGATGATAGTTAGTTAAGTTATACTATAGAAAATTCCATTCAATGATATTGAATGGAATTTCTTCGTTTTCATCTCTTTATAATAATAACATCTATAAAGTGCAAAACTAACGGAACAGCTGCGCCAGCTTTTCCTGATTTTGACTGTTAGTATAAGCTAGAATGTGATCCCCTTCCAATAACACAGTCTCTCCTTTAGGAATAATATTTTGTCCTTGACGATGAACAGATATCAAAACAACATCACTTGGGAAATTAATTGTTTTGACAGTCTTACCATGAACAGAAGCGCCCTTTGATAAAACAAATTCAACAATCGCATTTTTCATCGTCATTTTAATTTAAGTAGTGTTGCTGTACTTTCAATATTAACTTCATTGATAATCACACTAGCTAGCAGGCTGGCCTGACTAACACGACTGTCCACCCCATATCTGCATTAAAAAGCCATTCATTTTTAGGATTATTGACACGGGCAACAACTCGATCTACTGCGTAGTTGAATTTAGCAACGGTTGACCCTACAAGATTGATTTCATCTTTTCCCGTCAAATAAGCAACGGCATTCGCTGTTTCAACAGAACATTTTTCAAGTAAAATAGGACTGGTCCCATCTCCATGTAAGACCTCAGCTTGGGAAAAATATTTGAAGGACTTACTCAAAACGTTTTTGATCTCGCTCAATAATTGTTACTTGATGATGCGAATCAATAATTGCTTAGCCACATAGCTCCAACCTTGCCACAACCGATAATAATAATTTTCATAGCTTCTTCCTCCTCAGAAAATAAAAGCGTTCTCTCAACTGATTAGCCGTATCAGAAGATGCAGCTAAATGGATAACATCTCGAGATGCAGTAGTGTTTCTCTATTAGGAATGAACGTCTCATTTTTCGACTTAAGGCTATGACTCGCACTTCATGGATAGGGAGAACCTCTTCTATTTTCTTCTTATCCAACAAAGGAGGAATATTAAAACGTACAATCTCTACAGTAGAATGTCCATTCCCAGACTCAAAAACAGAATCAAAATGCTTAAAGGTCAGCAGGTTCTTGGTTCGTTCAATCCCCCATTGTGTTGTTGCAATAACTTGAATGCCTAGCGCATTGTATAAATCAACTTTACTGGGAATCATATAATCTGGCAATGACCTTAGGAACTTTGTAGATTTTTAGCAATACAGGGCCACCAAAGCATTCGTATCATCACTATCTGTACAGGAAATTAAACTATCTGCATGCTCAATACCTGCTTTCACTAAAATTTCTCTATCAAAGCCAACTCCTACCAAAGATTGACCTGTAAAAATGATCATCTAAAGCTTCCAAATAGTCTTCATCAATCGTAATAACCGTAACATCATTTTCTTCTTGACTTAATTGATTAGCCAAACCAGAACCCTAAACGACCACATCCGACAATAATAATTTTTCATAGCTACCCTCCTTTTTGATAACAATGAGACCAATGAATTAGTGTTTTCTTCTCATATAAGCCTTACGAGCTTCCTCAATAAACAAAACTGGAATTGGACAGAGAATCAAATAGACCCAATGCCACACACCTATTGCCGCCGTGTTGAAGAGACCATGTAAAAATGGTAGGTAAGCTAAAAGACAGAATAAGAAAATTTCAAACATCATACCAAAAGTTAATGACCTTATTTGAAAAGAGTTTCACTTTAAAGATAGAGGCCTTTTTCAGTACGTGTATTCATCACCATTCCCAACTGGCAAAAGATAATAGCACCAAGAGTCATTGTTGTTGCCTGCTGGTAGAGCTGACCTGATGACGCAAATGCCCACTTAAACCGCCGCCAATAGCATAAGTAAAGAAGAAAGCTCCCATAGCAATAGCTGCTTCTAAAGGCCATACCAAAATAAAGGCCTTTATCAATAAACCTTTGTTGAGCAGACGGTCTGTTGGACGCCGAGGGGGACGTTCCATAATCCCATCTTCAGCTTCTTCGACGCCTAAACCAAGGGCAGGAATCATATCCGTTCCTAGGTCAATCGCTAAAATCTGCATAACAGTTAAAAGGTAAAGAATACCTCCTTTTGAAAAAGAAAAAGCTACAGAAGGCACGGCCTCGAGTATTACTATTAAAGATATAAGTCAGGAATTTCCGAATGTTGGTATAGACAGCACGCCCTCTTCAACAGCGCGTACAATAGAAGCAAAATTGTCATCTGTCAAAATCATATCCGCAGATTCCTTAGCAACATCTGTCCCTGTAATCCCCATTGCCACTCCAATATCAGCTTTTTTTCAAGGCTGGGGCATCATTGACACCATCACCTGTTACAGCAACAACATGTCCCAAAGCTTGCAGATTGGTAACAACACGATATTTTTGTTCGGGCGCTACACGGGCAAAGACAACTTCATCTGATAAGGCCTGTTTCAAGTCATCATCTGACATATCTTTTAATTCTAAACCAGTAACCACACGGGATTTCCCTTGGACAATACCAATCCGTTTAGCAATGCTGACAGCTGTTAAACCATAATCTCCTGTAACCATGACAATACGAATGCTTGCCTTCACGGCACTAACTCAACAGCCGCTGCCACTTCTTCACGCGGGAGGATCTGCCATAACCACTAAACCTTGAAAAACCATATCCTCTTCAATGACTTCTGGACTATAGTCAGACAAGGCTTTGGGAAGGTCAGCTACTTCTTCTAGATTACGATAGGCAACTGCTAAAACACGCAAACCTTGACGCGCATAATCATCATTAGCCGCTAAAATAGCTTCCGATCTGTATCAGTCAAATCTCTCAGCTGACCATTCTCATAAACCTTGTTACAAAAGCTCAGAGGTCTCTTTAGAGCTCCTTTGTAGTGAAATGAAGGACGAACCATTTACAGGTTGTTTTAGTCGATGCACAGTCGTCATTCGCTTACGGCTGGAATCAAACAGTAATTCTCTCACTCTTTGTGCCCAAGTTTCATTTTCAGTTAAGTCAATCCCTGCTTTTTCAGCCACAACATTTAAGCAGGCTTCTGTTGGATCTCCTAGAACCGTATAACGAGGATTTTTCATCACTAGGTGCTAGAACACGTGCATTGGAACAAAGTGCTGCTGCTCAGTAAGAACTCTAAACCCTCTTCATTGGCAACTGTAACTTCCTGATTATTTCTTTCTAAATGTCCATCAGAAGCATAACCTTGACCTGTCACTTCGTATTCATGATTTAAAAGTCCAAACATGGTTGACTGTCATTTCATTTTTGGTCAAAGTTCCCGTCTTATCAGAACAAATGACTGAGGTCGCACCCAAGGTTTCTACTGAAGATAATTTCTTAACCAGGCATGCTCCTTGGCCATTCTCTGAACAGCTATGGCAAGGGACAAAAGTAACTGTTGGCAAAAAGTCCTTCTGGGATAAAAAGCGACAATCATTCCCAGAGAAAAGATAAAAGGCTTGGGCTAAGGTTGTTTAACAAAGAAAACAGAAGCCAGCAAGAAAAAGATACCAATAGTTACCGCAATCAAAGAAATCTGCTTGAGTTAATAAGTCCAATTCCTTTTTGCAGCGGACTTTTTCATCTTCCATTGATTGGGTCAAATCAGCAATTTTACCAAATTCGGTTTGCCATTGCGATTTTCGTTACCATAACTTTGGCACTGCCATTTGATACACTAGTTCCAGCAAAAACCATATTTTTAAATTCCAAATTTTTCCGTGTCTGAATCAAGAACAGGATAATTATTTTTTTCCGAACAAGATTGGACTCACCCTGTCAAAAGCAGACTGATTGACCTGCAAATCAGTAGAAAAGATAATACGCCCATCTGCCGAAATGGCATCTCCTTCCTCAATCAGCATGACATCTCCGGGAACCAGTTCTTCTGCTAAAATCTTACTCTCCTTACCATCACGGATGACTCTGGCGTATGAAGGGCATCTTTTTCAAGGCTTCAGTAGCCTGACTGCTTGATCTCTTGGAAAAATGAGAAAAAGACCATTAATAACATTAACAAGCCAAAATGGCAATCCCCAATTCAATTGTCCCACTAAAGAAGGCAACTGCACCGCCTGCCCCAGAGCAAGAGTGCCATCATACTGGTAAAATTTCTTTAATAAATTTCAGCCAAACAGGCTCTCCCTTGACTTCATTCAACCGATTGAGACCATATAACTCTTGCCGCTTTTGAACTTGAGAAGCCTCAAGTCCATTTGAACTGGTTTGTGCAGCTTCATAAACATCATCAGATACAAGTTTTTCTATTCCTGCATCGTTTCTTGTTCTGTGCTACTCATAACATATACCTCATTTGACCTCACATGTGAATCAAGTCTTTCTTGCCTATATTATAAGCTTTTTATAAAGTTGTAACTCAAAAAGGCTAAAATTTTTCATTTATTTCATAAAAAATGGATAGCAGTGGTTTCATTCTAATTCTTATAAATCTACAGTCTCTCTATAAAAACGATTGAATTTCTATTCCAAATTTTAACTGAAATAGATTCAATCGCTTTTCTTTTTAAGTGAGATGAGGCTAACATTTAGCTTCTATAAATTTCTTTTACAAACTATGCCAAATGTCCTTATCGTATTGTTGGATTGTTCTGTCTGATGAGAAGAAACCAGCTTTAGCGATGTTTTGAATAACCTTTTTTATTCCATACATTTTGGTCCTCATAATCAGCTAACATTTCTTCTTTCTTAGCAATGTATTCTTTCAAGTCAATCAGTGTCATGAACCAATCTTTATTGATAAGCTCATGGTAAAGACGTTCTAAACGTTCTTTTTACCTAACGCAAGGACATCCTTACTAACGATGAAATCAACGGCTTCTTTAATGACTGCATTATTAGTATAATAATCCTTAGAAACATAAGTTCCTTGTCACTATCAAATCAATAATGGTATCTGAATCCTTACCAAAAATGTAGATATTATCTGAACCGACAAGTTCAGCAATCTCACATTAGCACCATCCATCGTACCCAGTGTTAAAAAGCACCGTTAAGCATGAATTTCATGTTACCTGTACCAGAAGCCTCTTTTTGAAGCCAAAGAAATTTGTTCCGAAATATCAGTAGCAGGGATTAATTTTTCTGCCACAGTGACATTATAATTTTCAACAAGGAAAACATTAAGGTAAGGACTAACATCTGGATCATTATTGATAAAGCTCTGATAAGCAAAGAATCAAATGAATAATGTCTTGGGCAATGGTATAAGCCGGTGCTGCTTTACCACCAAAAGATCACAGTAATTTTACGTTTTGGAAGATTGCCTTTTTGATTTCAAGATACTTATGAATAACATAAAGAGCATTCATTTGCTGACGTTTATATTCATGGAAACGCTTGATTTGCGTATCAATGATAGAATTTTCATCAAAGGTTAATTCCCTTATTTTCCTTGAGATAGCGTTTAAGAGCTAATTTATTGTTAAATTTGATTTTTTTGCCAGCTGATCATGAACAGTCTTGTCATCCGCAAAAGCCAATAATTTTTCAAGCTCAGTCGCATCTTCAAGATAACCTTCACCAATTAATTCTTTAATATAGGCTGCCAAGTCTTGATTGGCAAATTCAACCACCGACGGAAAGTGATCCCATTAGTCTTGTTATTGAATTTTTCAGGATAAATATCATAGAAAGGTTTCAATTCACTGTTTTTCAAAAATATCAGTATGGAGAGCAGCAACTCCGTTAACACTGGTTGAAAAATGAATATCCATGTGAGCCATGTGAACCCGATCATCTCTATCGATAATTTGAACAGCATCATCCTTATACTGACTGCGAACGATACGGTCTAGATGTTCAATAATGGTTTACCAAATGTGGGACAACTTCATTTAAATATTCCAAAGGCCATTTTTTTCAAGAGCTTCTGCTAAAAATCGTATGGTTGGTATAACCAATCATATTTTTTTCTCAATATCTACAGCTCATAGAAATCTAAACCATGTTTTTCATTCAAGAGACGGATAAGCTCTGGAATAACCATTGATGGATGGGTATCGTTGATTTTGCACATAGGCATAGTCAGCCAAGTCATGCAGATTTGAACCGCGCTCAAGCGCTTCGTCAATCAAGAGCTGTGCTGCATTTGAAACCATGAAATATTGTTGATAAATACGCAGCAATTCCCCATTTTTATCAGAATCATCAGGATAAAGGAAAAGAGTCAGGTTTTTCTTAATTTCAGTCTTATCAAAAGTAATACCATCCTTAATCAAGCCTATAATCAAGACCATCAATATCAAAGAGATTTAAGTAATTCTTACTATCCTTGTGATAGCCCAAAATATCAATACGATCTAATTTTGACTTAGCGTAAAAATCACGGAAAGGCACATCATATGAAATAGCCGTTGGCACTAGCCAAGAATCATCTTCAATCCAGTAATTGGGTTCAGCTTCCTGCTGATTATCACGAAAAACTTTTGCTTAAAAAGTCCGCAGTGGTAATTAAGTCCAACACCTTCACCATTAATACCCAGCGTTGCCATCGAATCAATAAAACAAGAAGCTAATCGTCCCAAACCACCGTTACCAAGTGATGGTTCTAATTCCACATCTTCTACTTGGCTGATGGACTTACCAGCAGCAGCTAATTCATCCTTAACGGTCTTATAAAGACCTAAATTTATCAGATTATTTGACAGTAATTTCCCAATCAGGAACTCAGCAGAGATATAATATACTTTACGTTTAGACGTATTTTTAGGGCATGTCTTTGGCAGCTTCTTTGACAAAGTGCAAAAGCTGAACATAAATAGCTTCATTGCTTAATTGTTCCAAATTTTGACCAGTTTTTCTTGGACATACTTACTGAATTGTTTTGTTTTTGTGTCATTTTCTTCATTTCCTCTTTGATAAAGTTTCGTTAATTTACTTAAAAGTCTATTTTATCTTGTGTTAAATCTTTGCTCTCATCCGCCATTGCCAGTTACCACCGATTGTTGATGGGGTATTCATTCTAGAGCTGGCTGGCTTATTGAGCAAATCCTGCATGAGTTAAAATAGCTGTATTGCTGACAGTTGAAAAAGAGCAGTCTAAGCATAGCCTGATTAACCGGCTCAATTGGCTTTACGATTAGTATAAGCATCCACAAATTCTTCTTGCTCAACAGTAAGACGATCATACCAACCATTGACAACATCATTATCATGCGTCCCAATATAAGCAACACTGTTTTGAACATAATGGTGGGGAATATCAACACTGCGGGACGCTTAAATCATAGAAACCAAATTCTAAAAAATTTTTCATGCCTGAAAAACCTGTTTCTTTTTTAGAAGCTGTCTGGCTCTATCATCTACGTAACTCAAATCCTCTGCAATAATTGGCATATCGCCCAAAACATTTTGAACAGCCTAAAGAGAGCAATACCAGGTCCTGGATGCCAGCTGCCATTTTTGCAGTTTTGGAATTACCTTTAATTTCCCAATAATCTGAGAAACCTTTAAAGTGATCTATCCGTAAGATATCATAGATCTAAAACTTTCTTGAATACGATAAATCCACCAAGCAAAGCCTGTTTCTCGATGCTTTTTCCAATCATAAATAAGATTTCCCCACAACTGACCCTCATCACTAAATTCATCGGGCGGACAGCCAGCAACCGACAAAGGCTGCAAGTCATCATCCATCTTAAAGAGTTCAGGCATAGTCCAGACTTCAACACTGTCTTTAGCTACATAGATAGGCATATCGCCAATAATTTTGATATTATTTTTATTAGCATAAGCTTTCAGCGCCAGCCATTGTTCGAAGAAGAAGTACTGTGTAACCTTATGGTAGCTAATTTCATCGGCTAACAAATGACGATAACGTGCCAAACGCTCCTCATCACGGCGAATAGCCTTTTTATCGCCCCACTCTTGCAAAGACTTATTGCCAAAATGCTCCTTGATGGCCATAAATTCAGCATAGTCATCAAGCCAAGTTTCATTTTTCTTCAAACAAAAGCTAATTTTTTTCAGATTAGTCTTGTCTGCCAGAAAATTGATAGCAGCCTTTTTCCAAAAATTGGTGACGTACTTTAAATAATAGAGCATAATCAACAATTTCTTCGTCTTCTCAAAAAGAAACAGAATTATAGTCATCCTCGTCCAATAAAGTCAGCTTCTTGTAATTTCTTAAAATCAATAAAATTCACATTACCAGCAACGGCAGAAAAAAAGATTGGTAGGAGAATCACCATAACTCGTTGTCGTTAAGGGTAAGAGCTGCCAATATGTTTGACCTGTAGGAAATCAACAAAATCATAAGCTTCCTGCCCAAAAAGTACCAATTCCAAATTTTTCCCGGTAGAGAACTGATATGCATCAGGATACCACTTGCGTTTTTCCATATAGTCTCCTCGCTTTTTATTATCATTCATAGAAAAAGTATAACGCAATCGTTTGCATAAGTCAAAAATTTTTCAAAAATAAAAAAAGCTTAGAAATTAAGCTTCTAATCTCTAACTTTTTTTAAGATTACGGACACTCTCACGTTTTTTTCAAAGTAAAAGGAACGATCACTTTCTGATCTTTTGACTGACGCTTTTGCACTTTTTCCAACAAACAATTCAGACTCGCTCTTCCTAAACGATTAACATTAATATCAAATGTTGTTAAATAAGGATGCAAAAATAGTGGCATAACTGGAATTATTAAAAGACACAATAGACATATCTTCTGGTACAGCTATACCATAATAAGATAAAAATTGAATAATCCGAAGAGAAACATCATCCCAATAATAAGGAGAGCCGTTATTTTTCTGAACAGTTTTAACAAAGGCTTCTAGCGTGCTAGCTTGTTTAGAATCAAAAAGAGCACTGTCATATGACTGTAAACCTAATACTTGCATTCCCTTTTGATAGCCGATAAAACGCTCAATATAAACATCACTTTCTTGATCATTTGTGACAAATAAAATCTGCTTATGCCCTTTTTGATTGAGGTGAAAGTCACAGCAGTCTCAGCCATTAATTGGTTATCATTATCAACATAGGTCGTTTCATCTTTATAATCAACTGGAGCACCGACAATGACAAAAAAGGAATTTTTATTTTTGATCAGATATTGACGTACAGGATCCTTCTTTCTGAGTAAAGCACGATAAAACCATCCACTCGCCCTTGCCGATACATGAGCTGTACCTGATCTTTTAGATCCGTCAAAGTATTACTGGTCGCAATCGAAACTGTGAATTTATTACGGCTTGCTTCATTATTAATAGCTGCCAATATTTCCATGAAAAAGGTTCGCTTAAACGATCTGGACTTGTTAAGGCGGGAAAACAACACCGACACAGTGAGTCAAAGCCACTAGCCAGCATTTGAGCAGCTAAATTGGGCACATAACCTAAATCTGTCATAGCCTGTTGAACCCTATCTTTCGTTTTTTTGCGAAATGGAGGAACTGTTTTTAAAACCCGACTGACAGTAGAAGGATTCACACCTGCCTCTTTTGCAACATCCTTAATAGTAACCATATACTTTTCCTTTATTTTAATGAATCTATTTTTACAACAGTTCTGCTCTGCTTGCAAGATTGTTAACCTTTTATATTTTCCAGAATCAGATATTAACAGATTGAGGAAAAAGTCTTTCTTTAAGACTTTTCCTTATAAAAGTAATTTAATATCTTGATGAAATTTTAAAAAAACTTGACAATTTTCGCAAACGATTGCATAATATTATTGTAACAAAAATTACAAAGAAAATTTCAGGAGAAATCGCTATGAAAACATGGCAAAAATCGTCGTTGGCGGTGCAGGCCTTATGCTTGCAAAGCAGTATTCTTGTTGCCTGTGGATCAAAGGATTCAAAATCAAGTTCATCTGATCCCAAAACCATTAAACTTTGGGTTCCAACAGGAGCCAAGAAATCTTATCAAAGTATTGTTCACAAATTTGAAAAAGGATTCTAACTATAAAGTAAGATTATTGAATCTAAGACCCAAAAGCTCAGGGAAAAGATCAAAAAGATCCTAGTACTGCTGCAGATGTTTTCTCGCTGCCGCATGATCAGCTAGGGCCAGTTAGTTGACTCTGGTGTTATCCAGAGATTCCTCAAAAATATTCAAAAGAAATAAATAAAAATGAAACACAGCAGGCTGCAACAGGAGCTATGTACAAAGGTAAGACTTATGCTTTTTCCTTTTGGAATCGAGTCTCAAGTACTTTACTATAATAAATCAAAACTCTCAGCTGATGATGTCACATCATATGAGACTATTACCAGCAAGGCAACTTTTCGGAGCAAAAATTCAAACAAGTTAATGCCTATGCGACTGCACCACTTTTCTATTCAGTAGGTGATACACTCTTTGGTAAAAATGGCGAAGATGCCAAAGGAACTAACTGGGGAAATGATGCTGGTGTATCTGTTTTGAAATGGATTGCCAGTCAAAAAGATAACGCTGAGCTTTGTCAATCTTGACGATAACAATGTCATGTCTAAATTTGGTGATGGTTCTGTAGCTTCTTTTTGAATCAGGTCCTTGGGATTATGAAGCCGCACAAAAGGCAGTTGGCAAAAACAACCTCGGTGTTGCGGTTTATCCAACAATAAATATTAATGGTCAGAAGTTCAACAGAAGCTTTCTTAGGTGTTAAACTCTACGCTGTTAATCAAGCTCCTTCTAAAAGGAAATACCAAACGTATTGCTGCTAGTTATAAATTAGCTTCTTACTTAACAAGTGCTGAAAGCCAAGAAAAATCAATTTAAGACAAAAGGACGCAACATCATCCCATCTAATAAGACCGTTCAAAACTCTGATACAGTCAAAAATCATGAACTCGCACAGGCTGTTATCCAAATGGGATCTTCTTTCAGATTATACTGTTGTTATGCCTAAACTCAACCAAATGTCAACATTCTGGACGGAAAGCGCAGCTATTCTTAGTGATACTACAATGGTAAAAATTAAAGAAAGTGATTACCTTAGCTAAATTAAAAACAATTTGATAAAGATTTAGCAGCTGCTAAATAAAAACATCATAAGTGAGGGGATTAAATCTTCTCACTTATTCTTTTTAACTGAATTAATAATAAAGTAAAGGAGATAAATATGATTCAGTCATCTTCTCATGATCAGTTATCTGTACTTGAAAACTTTTTAAAAAGGTGGGATAGATATCAAATTATCGTTTGTCATCATAGGGATTTGCCAATTTGATGAATAAGCAATTCATAAAAAGGCCTCCTCTTTCTATTAAGTGAGATAGCTTTTTCTAATTGCTTTTTGTCACACAGGTTATTCCAGCTTTTTCAGGCTTACTCACTCTCGGTACTAAAAACACAAGGGATGCAAGAAAATTGTGGATGGCGTTAAATTACAGGTGGCAGTTGAAGGCGATAATTCGATGCTGATGCTCATTTTTGGATTAGCCTCACTAATCTTTTTGTTTTGGTTTTACTACATTTATTGGTGTAATCTTAAAAGTGCCAGAAATCTCTATATGTTAAAAAGAAGGACGTCACATTCCATCTTTCAAAGAAGATTTTATGACTTTGGCAAACGCCGATTCCATATGACTTTGATGTTTATTCCTTTGATTGGTGTTCTTCTTTTTACCATTTTGCCACTCGTTTATATGATTTGCCTGGCCTTTACCAATTATGATCACAATCATCTTCCGCCCTAAATCCCTTTTTGATTGGGTAGGGTTGGCTAATTTTGGTAATGTTTTTGAATGGCCGCATGGCTGGAACCTTCTTCCCTGTCCTTTCTTGGACACTTATCTGGGCTGTTTTTCATAACTGTGACAAACTTTCTTTTTGGAGTCATCTTGGCACTTATCATCAATGCCAAGGGATTAAAATTGAAAAAATGTGGCGGACTATCTTTGTTATTACCATTGCTGTGCTGCAGTTCATTTCACTTTTTGCTGATGAGAAATTTTCTTAATGATCAAAGGTCCGCTCAATGCTTTCCTAGAAAAATTGGCCTGATTTCTCATTCTCTGCCATTTCTATCAGATCCTACTTGGGGCAAAATTTTTCAATTATCTTCGTTAATATGTGGGTTGGTATACCTTTTACCATGTTAGTCACTAACAGGAATTATCATGAATCTTCCGAGTGAGCAAATTGAGGCTGCAGAAATTGACGGCGCTAGTAAGTTCCAAATTTTTAAATCCATCACTTTCCCGCAGATTCTTTTTAATTATGATGCCCTCTTTAATCCAGCAATTTTATTGGAAATATCAATAATTTCAATGTCATCTACCTTTTAACCGGTGGCGGACCAACTAATTCACAATTCTATCAAGCAGGCAGCACAGACTTATTGGTCACTTGGCTTTATAAACTAACAATGAATGTACTGAGACTATAATTTAGCTTCTGTTATTGGTATCTTTTATCTTTGCCATTTCAGCTATCTTCAGTCTTTTAGCTTATACGCATACAGCATCATACAAGGAAGGGGCTGTTAAATAATGAAAAGAAAAAAACAACTTCAGATCGGCTCTATCTATGCTTTACTGATTCTCTTATCCTTCATTTGGCTATTTCAGATCATTTGGGTTATACTGACGAGTTTTCAGCGGTGAAGGCACAGCTTATGTTCCTTATATTATTCCAAAAACGTGGACTTTAGATAATTATATTAAATTATTTACCAATTCTTCTTTCCCATTTGGGCGCTGGTTTTTAAATACCTTAATCGTTTCAACAGCCACTTGTGTTCTGTCAACTTCTATCACAGTGGCTAATGGCTTATTCGCTTAGCCGTATTAAATTTAAACACCGTAACGGCTTTTTAAAAATTAGCTCTTGTTCTGAATATGTTTCCAGGGATTTATGAGTATGATTGCAGTTTACTACATTCTAAAAGCACTCAATCTCACCCAAACATTAACATCTCTTGTTTTGGTCTATTCTTCAGGAGCTGCCTTAACTTTCTATATCGCTAAAAGGCTTTTTGATACGATTCCTTATTCATTGGATGAATCAGCTATGATTGATGGGAGCCACGCGTAAAGATATTTTCTTAAAAATCACTCTGCCGCTATCTAAGCCCATCATCGTTTTATACGAGCTCTGTTGGCATTTATTGCTCCTTGGATTGACTTTATTTTTTTGCTCAGGTTATTCTTGGAGATGCCACTAGCAAATATACCGTAGCGATTGGACTCTTCTCTACGCTTCAAGCTGATACCATTAATAATTGGTTCATGGCCTTTTGCAGCAGGTTCTGTACTGATCGTCATTCCAATCACGATACTTTTTATCTTCATGCAAAAGTATTACGTTGAAGGCATTACTGGCGGATCTGTTAAATAAAAAAGAAAGTAAGGAAACGATATTATGACAACTTTAAAACTTGATAACATCTACAAAAGATATCCCAATGCAAAGCATTATTCCGTTGAAAAATTTTAATCTTGACATTCATGATAAAGAATTTATTGTCTTTGTCGGTCCTTCAGGATGCGGAAAGTCAACCACTCTTCGCATGATTGCTGGGCTGGAAGATATTACAGAGGCAACCTTTATATTGATGATAAACTCATGAATGATGCCTCTCCTAAAGATCGCGATATTGCTATGGTTTTTCAAAATTATGCTCTTTATCCTCATATGAGCGTTTATGAAAATATGGCTTTTGGCCTAAAACTTCGTAAATACAAAAAGATGATATTAATAAACGTGTACACGAAGCTGCTGAAATTCTTGGACTGACAGAATTTCTTGAAAGAAAAGCCTGCGGACCTCTCTGGCGGACAGCGGCAGCGAGTTTGCTATGGGACGTGCTATTGTCCGAGATGCTGGGTCTTCTTAATGGACGAACCTTTGTCAAATTTAGATGCCAAACTTCGAGTTGCCATGCGAGCTGAAATCGCTAAAATTCACCGCCGCATTGAGGGCAACGACTATCTATGTTACCCATGACCAAACAGAAGCCATGACCTTAGCAGATCGTATTGTTATCATGAGCGCTACTCAAACCCAGATAAAACCGGCTCTATCGGTCGTATTGAGCAGATTGGAACACCACAGGAACTCTACAATGAACCTGCTAATAAATTTGTTGCTGGCTTCATCGGAAGCCCCGCTATGAATTTCTTTGAAGTGACCGTTGAAAAAGAGCGTTTGGTTAACTCAAGATGGTCTAAACCTTGCGCTTCCTCAGGGACAGGAAAAAAATTCTCGAGGAGAAAGGTTATCTTGGTAAAAAGTTACTTTGGGTATTCGACCAGAAGACATCTCAAGTGATCAAATTGTCCACGAGACTTTCCCAAATGCCAGTGTTACAGCTGACATACTAGTATCAGAACTTTTAGGCAGCGAAAGCATGTTATATGTCAAATTTGGCAGTACTGAATTTACAGCTCGCGTCAATGCTCGTGACTCTCACAGTCCCGGAGAAAAAGTACAATTAACCTTTAATATTGCTAAAGGGACACTTCTTTGATTTAGAGACCGAAAAACGAATCAATTAATAAAAACAATCCTATGTATCCGTTACAAATGCTGTCTCGTTTTGAGACGGACTAAAAACAGCCTATCAAGCTGAATGTTTTTAATCAGCTTGATAGGCTGTTTTCTAGTTGTAATCGACTCCGTTGATCTTATTCTTCAACAATTTCGATATCCGCACCTAGACGATTCAATTTTTGAATAATGTCAGAATAACCGCGCAAGATAAATTCAATATTCGTAATAACCGTTTGACCTTTTGCCATTAATCCTGCCGTAACAAGTGCTGCTCCCAGCACGTAAATCAGTTTGCTTTTAACAGGAGCCCCACTTAATTCATTGGGTCCTTCATAGATAATTTGACCACCTAAGACAGAAATCTTAGCTCCCATACGTGCCAATTCAGCCACATGATTAACCCGTTTTTCATAGATAGTATCACGAATCTTTCCGCGGCCTACAGCTGTTAATAACAGCGGTGTTATGGGCTGCTGCAGATCAGTCGCAAAACCGGGATAAGGCGAAGTCTTAATGGAAACTGCCTTTAATTTGTCCTGCTTTTCAACAAAAACACTGTCTTCTTCAATAGTCATACGCACGCCCATTTCTTCCAGCTTTGAAATGAAACTCTCAAATGTTCATAAAGCACATTGGTAACCATGATTCCTTCACCAACAGCAGCTGCCAAAGCAATGTAAGAACCAGCTTCAATGCGGTCAGGAATAACTGATGACGCGTTCCATGAAGTTTTTCAACACCTTCTATGATAATCATATCCGTTCCTGCCCCGCGGATATGGGCTCCCATATTATTTAAAAGCGTTGCAATATCAATAATTTCTGGCTCACGCGCAGCATTCTCAATAACGGTACGGCCTTGTGCCTTACTCGCAGCTATCATCGTATTAATCGTTGCTCCAACACTGACAGTATCCATATAAATATGAGCCCTTTTAAGCGGCTTGCCTTCGGTTGAAAGGCGCATAGCCTCTCCCTCATAGAAACCGTTGCTCCCATTGCTTTAAAGGCCTTGAGATGCAAATCAATCGGACGAGGTCCCAAATCGCAGCCACCGGGCAAACCAACGACCGCCCGACCAAAACGTCCCAGCAAACTACTGTAAAAATAATATGAAGCTCTTAAACTATTAATCTTGCCATAAGGCATGGGAATATCCTTACACCGCGTGGATCAATTTTTAAGACTGTCACCATCACACTCAACACTTGCTCCCCATTAAAGTCATAATGTCAATTAAACTATCAACATCACTGATAGCTGGCACACCATCAAGTGTAACAATATCATCTGCTAAAATAATAGCTGGAATCAGAGCGACAACACTGTTTTTAGCTCCTGAGACCACAACCTCCCCTTTAAGGGCTTACCACCATTAATGACAATTTTTCTCATGCAAACAAAAACTTTCTTAACTTTTTCTTAAACGATAGAATCTTAACCAAGTTATTTTATCATATATTACACAACATTTCAAACTAACTGAATCATTATAAAAATAATGAAATTTATAAACACAAAAAAGCGGAAAAATCCGCCTTTTATGCTTGGACAGCCTTTTTCAGCTCCTCAACTTTATCTAATTTTTCCCAAAGGTAAGTCGATATCCGTACGCCCAACATGACCGTAAGCTGCTGTTTGACGATAGATAGGACGTTTCAGATCAAGCATCTTAATAATACCTGCTGGACGCAAATCAAAAATCTGACGTACTGCTTGTTCCAGTTTACTTTTCTGCAACAAGCGCTGTTCAAAAGGTATCCACACGAACAGAAACAGGCTGAGCAACCCTCAATAGCATAAGCTAATTGCACTTCTGCTTTCTTAGCCAAACCTAGCAGCTGCCAATGTTTTTAGCAATATAACGCGCCGCATAAGAAGCTGAACGGTCAACCTTAGTTGCATCCTTACCAGAAAAAGCACCGCCGCCATGGCGGGCATAACCACCATAAGTATCAACAATAATCTTACGGCCTGTTAAGCCAGAATCTCCCTGAGGACCGCCGATAACAAAACGGCCTGTCGGATTGATGAGATACTTGGTCTTAGCATCAAGATACTCAGCTGGAATAACAGCTTTAATGACTTTTTCAATCACATCCCGATGAATTTGCTCATTCGTTGCTTCGGGATCATGCTGTGTTGAAATAACAACCGTATCCACACGAACGGGCTTATCATTTTCATCATACTCAACCGTTACCTGACTCTTAGCATCAGGACGAAGATAGGCAATTTCTCCAGACTTTCTCAGCTCTGCCAATTTTCTAACCAAACGATGGGCTAAAGAAATCGGCAAAGGCATCAGTTCAGGCGTCTCATCAACGGCAAAAGCCAAACATGAGACCTTGGTCTCTCTACCGATCAAATCCAGATCATCTTGCTCATGATGGCCACGAACCTCAAGAGCTTCATTAACACCTTGAGCAATATCAGGCGATTGCTCCACCAATGACGGATGCACTCCAACTGTTTCTGCCGAAAAGCCATAAGCAGTATCCGTATAGCCGATCTCAGCAATGGTATCACGCACCACACGATTAATATCCACATAGGCTGTCGTAGAGATTTCTCCAAAAACATGAACTGAACCTGTATAAACAGCTGTCTCAGCAGCTACATGGGCGTCTGGATCCTGTACCAAAACAGCATCTAAATAGCATCTGAAATCTGATCGGCAATCTTATCAGGATGTCCTTCTGATACCGATTCAGATGTAAAAAGTTTACGTTCTGACATAAAATGTCCCCCATAAAAATAGATGTTTCTCTAAAAAGAGAAATTTGCGACCTACTAACCTGCTAAACACAAAAAATCTTTTCCCTTTCAAGTGTTAAACTAGTAAGGCGCTGAGGCAGACCGCCAATAGCGGCTACCATCAAATGACTAGCAACTTTAGATGCAGTCATTTAGAGCAAGTTACAAAGAACCGACTGAAAATTGAAAACTTTCCGAGCAATCCGCATTTAAGAAGATGCCTTGTGTTGATCAAATATTTTTAGTCTAGCAACCATGTTACAGTTAGCATTTAAAGGTTACCACAACAAGCCAAGAAAGAATAAAGTATTTTTAAACACAAAAGCCGCCTTTTTCGGGACTCATTAACTCTACCATTGTACCACGTTTTTATTAAATAGAGTCATTAAATTTATTTTTAGTGGCTCAACTCAATTTTTCTAGAGCTAATACTGCTAGTATCCTGCTATTTTTATAGCTTAATTACCATCAACCATAAATCACTATATTTTTCCAACCAGCTGGTTATAACTATTTTTAATAGAAGTTTTTAGCAGCAAGTCTACCCATAAAAATCCCAGTCCAAATGGACTGAGATTCTTAGGGAGATTTATGAAAAAGAAAAGTTTTAGGATTCCTATTGCTAGGATAACTATAGTATAAGATAGGATTCTTAAAAGAAACTTAAGAAGGAAAATTTTTAGAAAATGATTGCTTGCTATTTTTAAGTATCTAACTTTGATGAATGTGAGGAAGCGATTTAGAGGAAGAAATAGTGTTTTTGACAAAAATAGAATATTATACTCAAGTATTAATCATCCCATTTATAAGTTTCATCAATTTTTATCAAAACTATATCCAGCTTGTTCTAATTCATTCAACTTAGGTTCAATTTTTTCAATAACAGTTTTTCTATAATTAAGTTGTTTATAGACATCAAAAAGTATTTTTTTAATCCATAATATGTAAGTTTTATTTTCAGGAATATAATCAAAGTCAGTGTCGACGTTTTTATCATTTGAAATAATACCTTGCATAATCTAAAAAGGCTAAAAATTGTTGGTTCGGTAATCCATTAATCTTTTTCCAAAGTTTATCAGGCCATTGGTTGAATCCGTCTTCTTTCCATAAATCTTTACTTGCAAGATAAGTCAGTAAAAGCAAAATCTTTTTCGATCATATTCATCATATTCAGCTCCTGAAATATCAATATTAGAAATCGTAGTCCTAAATCATGAAAACTAAAAAATATGATTATTTTCTAAGAAGTACAATTGTTGAGAAAAATCAAAAAACTAGCTTCATCAGAATTCTATTCCAGCTGTTATATATTTCATTATACCGTTGTTCACTACCTCCACTAGCCTGTTCAATTTCCTTCTTCTTTTCTCCAACAATATATGAAATCACAGCACTATTAATATATTTTCTTGAATATTGAAGTACTAAAGTAAATAACTGTTCTTTTTCTTTCTTCAGAGAAACTAGCATACTTTGCTACAAAATATTGATAAAAATCAGTATTTTCGATCGAAAGCATAGCTCTTTTCTAACCTGTCCTCTGACAAAAAGATATCTTCTAACTGATTAACTGTTGAATTGGGATGCTTCTTCACTAGATAAAAATAAGCAGATTTATTTTTAAATAGAGGTAAGGATAGACCTCATTTAATACAGACTGTTTATTACTTTGAGAGGAAAACAAATTTGCAAGTGTTGTGGACATATTACTGCTTTTTATTTTCTTCTCTAGAATAAAGCGCTTCAACATTTTTATGGTATTATCAACCAATCCTTGATAAATATCTATATGGAAGAGATAAGCGTATATAACAAGTAATTGTTCTTCCAACTTGAACATGTCCAAGTTTTTCCTCGTTTAAAAAAATTCTTAGTTAACATAATCATTAAAATGCTCTCTATCTCGTAAATTTCTAAGTTCTCCTTTTTGCAGATTTTTAAAAATTTGAAGATATTGGAGCATTTAATTGCTTTTCTAAATTTTAAAAATACTCATCCCAAATATTATTGGGATGTAGAACAAAGGGCAATTCTACTCTTCTGTCAATAATTTTAGATAGATAATCATTTTCCTAAATACAATGTTATTAATATCACCAACAAAAATGATGGAAAGTTTTCTATCCAATAAGGCAAACAGTTTATAAAGATTCCTTTTTGCTGGTTATTAGAAATTCTATCAAAATCATCAATAACCTAGTATTTTATTCTTACAAGGAATCTTAGTCAGCAACCAAAGCATAAAAATCCATCTGATTTTTATTTTTGAAAAATTAGTAAACCACAACTATTAAGACAATAAAACTTTCCAAATACTTTTTATCCAATTGTCTCGAGAAATATCTTCCTATTCCTAAATCTACAACATTAGTCATCAAAATTGAAACAACTACAGCTAATACTGCTCCAAAGCGAATCCCCAGTATATAAATGGGTGCAACTTTGAAAAAGCCAATTCTATCGCAGTTCTATCATCTTTTAATTTCCAGAAATCAATAGTAACCAACTTTTTTATTTATATGTTTTTGAGCTTCGTTTAAAAATTCTGTTTTTCCCCGAACCCCATTTGCCATTTAGAAAATAAGTCTTATTTTCCTCCTTATTTAACAAGTCACTAAAATTTTTGAGCTGCTGTACTAGTATCAAACATGTTCAAGTATTATAAAACTCTTATTGACCATCCTTATTCTCCTAAATGGGCTCCTCTCTTATATAATTTATTGAATCTCTTGATGTTTTGAGTTACTTTTGTCTATCTAATTTTTCCACAACATTTTTTATATTTTTCCACTACCACATGGGCAAGGAGAATTTCTGGAAATTTTATTTACTTTTTCTTGGCTTTTTATATATCCATTAGACGCATAAACTTCTTTTCTTCGTCAACAAATACTGTTGCAATAATCCCATTTTACCATTAAATCTAACTTTCTAAAATTATCACAATTTCCAAAATATAAAAATTAAACGAAAATTTTCTAAACAAAAGCTTAGCAAAAATCCATTAATGAAATTTTTCTACATTTGTATGGCCTGCATGCTTATCTTCAAACGTTATTATTTGACTAGCATAATCTATTTCATCATTATAATGTTGAATAGCATTTCTGATATTATTATTAAGATTATCCATTGGTTTTACTAAAAGGTTCATTTTGTCAATATAATTAGAAAATTCATTGAATTTGTTTTTACTTTTTCTAAATTTTCCTATAATTTTTTTCCTCTAAGACATTTAGAAAAATTACCTCGAACAAAAATATTATTTAAAACCAATAATAATATTAATATTATCTAGAATCCATTCGTAACTTTCTGCGTAAAATTTTTAGTTCTTGGTAATTTGCAGTAGTTATGCCGTAATCTTTTTGATTAACTTCATCATATTTATTACTTACTAGCAAAGAGACTACAGGTATCAATTGATAATATATTTTAGAAAAGTCCTCTACTAAGTTAAGCGCTTTTTCGTTCAATAGCATCAAAGTCTTTTTATATATTCTATATACTCCAGAATGCTTATCTGCATACAGTTACTAAATATTCTTTCCCCTAAATCATTGTATTGTTTCAATATACTTTCATCCAGTATACTACTTATTCCTGTAGCTTACAATAAGCAACTGATGTAGTGCCATAGTTGCATCTATTTTATTTTTAATTTTTGTAATTGGAGAAATTGATTTATAAGGTATCAAATTTTCCCTCAAGTTTTGGGATACAAATAATTCTGTTGATTATTCCAAGACAAGCGATACAAATTAATAAAGTCACTTAACTCATCACTATTAGAATAATCTGCAAATCTACGTAGACTTGCAATTTTTCCATATAATCATTAGCTTCATCACTAGAAAAATCGATTCATTTGCGCCATAAATGGAGAAAGATTATCTAATATTCCTTTTCTCATATAAATTTTTCTTGTGAGTAACTCCGCTGACAGTTCTATACACCAGTATGGGAAATCAGGCTGACTATTCAAATGATATGCGTTTTTCATATTAATACCATATGGTTTTAAATTACTTTTCCAGAAATTAATGTTTTGACATTTTAGGACAATTTTACATTGAAAGGTACGTCATAATAGCCCATCTGTATTCTAATATTTATTACTTCATCACGTAGTCTTACAAATTATATAATCATTATTAGTCATCACAAGCTCCTAAACTTTTTAGTTAACAAATAGTACAAAAGACAAACTGTAAGAATATCTTTAGAATATTAAAAATTATTTTTGACTAATAATTAGATATTTTATTATTTTTTTCAATATGTAATATCAATTTTTATAAATATACATAAAAAGATAGAACATTTTTAGTAATTACTACCATATGAATACCTCATTTCTTCTTTCCATAAATCAGTCAAAACTATATCATCACTACTTGGTCTGTTTTCTTTTCTCTCTTTGTCAACTTTAACAAATACAGGTACTTGTATAGCATTACCTGTTATGATAACTTCTCCTTGACCAAGTGACGGAATTTTTTTGGAATGAAGATTTATCAGAGTCGGCATTGTATTAGATAACATCCGAAGATCGTTATCATTGACAAGTCTATGAATAAAAATAATTATGGACTTGTGAAAGTATTGTTGGAGAAATGTCAGCCGGTCGCTGACTGGCAAGAGTTAAATAAAAGCCAAACTTTCTTCCTTCTTTAATAATTTCTTCAAACACACTTAGTCTGTAATCCTACCAACTATCCCCAAGACTATGATTTTGCACATTTTAAAATATTATGTGCTTCATCAATAATCAGATGTTTTGTAAAAAGCACATCTGTTTCTGCAACTAAGAGTTTTTTGTTGGTCATAAATCATCTTTGATAACAACATTGGGATTAGCCGTGTAATTTCTTGATTGGCTTGAATTAAGTTAATAATATTCACACTTGAAAAAGATTGATTAATACTATCTGTTATTTCAACAACTTTTTAAGCTATCCAGAGCAGTATCGATTCGATGGAATAAAGGGATTAATGTGTTCAATATTGGTTGACTTCAAGCGGATTGGTGAACTTTTTGAAAATCTAAATGGAATTTTAATTTGTAAATATCATCTAATTGGTTAAAACTATTTGAAAGTTTTTCTTGTATGGTCTCAATGCTCAACTGATTTATAGCTTCTTCGGTCATCTCTGATTTATCATTAATATATAATGAACCTTCAGGAATTTTGTATGATTTATATGTTGAATTATATTCCAAAAGACAAAGTATTTTTCAGAACATCTTGTTCTGATTTTTTTCTAAATACTGTTTTAGCAACATTTATCCAATTATCTTTTGCATCTGAACTAGCTGCATCTCCACTAGTTAATATTTTCTTTAAAGTGCTAACTACAAATTTTGAAATGCTTTCTCCTGTGAATTTCTTACTATTCCAGGTTTGTAAAGCTTTCCTCAAAAAGGAACTTGTGTAGCTGATGTTGCTCCAAATAAGATTGACAGTATATCTGGATCAAAAAGGTAATCCGTTGTCACAGGGTATCTTATCACTGTTTTTCAGTTCTAGTATTTATGTTAAAAACTTTCTTTCCTTCTGCTGGATTAACTTCAAAAACTATTGACAAAGTATATTCTCCATTAAAATCAATTACAAAGTGGGACTTTTCAAAATCTCATTTCTATATTTTGAACGAAATAATTCTAAGTATAATTTATGCAGTGTATTTTGATTTCCCACTTCCAGTGTGCCAAAATACGCCAATGTGTAATACAAAGATTTTTATTAATTGATAATGGTACCGTTTGTCCTTCTAATATCGAGTTTGCCAATTGAAATAACATCATTATTTTTGACCTACTCCATAGATTGCTTTAAATCCTCAAGAGTTGTCAACGTTACTTCATTGCCTATCATTGGAACAAATTGACTGGTGATTTGAAACTTCTTATTTTCAATAACGCCTTTAGTCTTAATATGAACAATTCTATTGATTGAATTGTTAGAGTACCTATTATCAAATTCTGTACTTCTAATAGTATTCTGTTGATCAATAATTTTTCAGTAACAACAGTCGCTATTAACCTGATATCATTCTGAACAATTGTTAAAAATGCTCCAATTTTAGACCCGTTTAATACATCACCGTACCATAAGAATTCTGAGTCGTTCGACATTTGATACATTCCAACGCATGAAATATCACCATCTACTCAACAATAACTCCTAATTTTTTACTGGAATATCTTCTTTCATTAATCCATTTCGTCCTTGTCGTTGTTATTAGAAATTGAACTTAATAAAGGCTGTTAAGTTTGCAATTGTAAAACTAAACCACTCTTCTCCATCCAATTCATTTGAAGTTTTTAATGCTTCATCTTCAATATTTTTCGGAGTAATAATTTTTAAATTTCGTAGTTCATCATCTAACGATAGATTGTCCAAAATCTTTTCCTATCATCATCAGAATACCCGAAAACATATATTATCAATTCAGGATTTTGGAAAGCTCTAGTAATCATTTTAGCAATATGTTTGTCTTGAAATGAAAATCCAATAACGAACAATACTGACTGAGGTTTATCCAATTCTAATTGAAATACACGCAACATTTCCGTGAAAATGATTATTTAAAAATGTCTCTTGCCCTCTAATCCAGTTGGATCTTATTATAACAGGATTTTCAACTACTTCATGCTTTTATAACAATCGAATCCGTGTGTCGTTTCTCCCAATTCCATAGAACCATGAGGTTTAATCAAAAGAAATAGAAGGTAACTCATTTAAATAGTTATCATTCAAACCTCGATAGGCAACTGTTTTATTATAATTTGAGCTATTTAGTACCCTCTCAAAGTATCCATTAGTACCATCATTAAATATGAATTTATTAACCTTCATTAACCTATCAACTGATTTTCAATAAATAAATCGTAGTTAGTTGTAAAGATATTAATATTTTTTGTTGTTTGTCTTGAATTAGAAAGATAAAAGTAAATCAATAATTGTTTCAATAAATTTATCGTATTGATCTGCTACTTTCTTAATTTTCATTCGTTATACTTCCAGAAATTAACTCATCACTTATTGCCTTAATTTTTCTCTCTAAATTTTTGATTTGCAGTGGCATCTTCAACTTCTTTTCCTTCAGCATCTTTTTGAAATCATTCATTAAAAGGTATTGCAGAACTGAGGGCTCTGAACCAATTAAAAATTTAATCTCTTCGTAATAGCATTTTTCTTAGTTGTTTAATATCAATATTTTTATATTCTCCACAATCCCTCGTAACTCTTTTTATTTAAATATATTTCTACTAAATATTTATATTCATTATTATACCACTATTTCAAAAAGTTACAGAAATATTACAACCCAGATATGTTTACATTATTGCTCAAAAGCGTTCTTCTTTTAATTTTTACCTCCTACTTCTTCCATCGTCCTGATACTTTCTCACTAAAATTTTCATTTGTCTTCTTGTGTTTTCTTTCTCTTCTTGCTTTTTATGCTAATAACAATAAGAAATTCATTTTGTGGTTGAGGTTGGGTTGTGAAAACGTATGAGAAAAAATTTATCAGGTGCTTTTCTCGCAGGCGGATGATTTTGTGACAGGTGAGGTTCTGGGTAAGGATTTAGCCATTTCTCGGACAGCTGTTTGGAAGGCGATTCAGACTTTAGAAAGTAAGGGGCTTTGTCATTGAATCGGTTAAGAATCGTAGGTATCGCTTGCTTTCAGGATCTTTTGCCGGATGAGATTGAGCAGATGACTGGGATCAGGTCTTTTTCAATGAGAAGAGTTCTTCGACACAGCTGGATGCTAAGGCAGGTATTGAAAAAGGGGACCCTGCTCCTGCTCTTTATCTTGCACCTAGTCAGACAGCTGCTAAGGGCGTTTTAGTCAGCAGTTTTTACTCCTGAAACTGGAGGCATTTTATATGTCATACATCTTCACCCTGAATTGCCTTTTTAAGCAGTTACCTTCTCATACTTTGATGGCTGCTACCAGTGTGAGTTAAGGCCATCTCTCGTGACTAGGGATTGAAACAGACATCAAGTGGGTCAATGATATTTATTTGCATGGTAAAAAGGTGGCTGAGTATTTTGACCGAGGCTGTTTCTTCTATCGAGACAGGCTTGATTACCGATGTTATCATTGGTATGGGCATTAATTTTTCATGTTACTGATTTTCCTGAGGAATTGCAGAGCAAGGCAAGCAGCTTTTTTCTGAAAAAGCCTACTATCACGCGGAATCAGCTCATCTGAAATTTGGAATATTTTCTTTAATATTCCTAAGTCCGAACTGATAAAAGTCTACAAAGAAAAATCACTCGTCCTAGATAGACAAGTGACCTTTGTGGAAAATGATGTGACTTATAAGGGTATTGCGACAGATATTACAGATACGGGACAGCTCATCGTGCAATTAGAAAATGGGCAGGAAAAATCCTAACAGTGGCGAAATTAGTCTTTCTTCTTGGTAGCTGACAAGATGGCATCGGTAAACTTGTTGATAACACTAAGTCTTACGCAGACTGCGAAAGAGCAAAATCCCCAAAACCAGCCCAAAAGAATTGACCATCAAAAATCGCATTATTAAAAAGAAAATGGTTTCAGTCACAGTCGTTATCAGCATGATAATGAAGTCTTGTTTTAACATATTATTATTGTACCAAAAAGAAAATTCATGTTAAAAATTTTTCTTTTAGAAAGTCACATATATCTAAAAGAAAATCCCTATCCGAATTTTTCTTTTTGATTATGACTCTTCTTCAAGGACAATTTTATCCGCCAAGTCAAAGCCTTCGGGGATAAACTCTTTTGTTGCTTCTGTTGTTTCTTCTTGAGAATCATCTTTGTCTGCTCTTTTAGGGCTATGAGCAAATTCATCGGATGGCATCAAAGCTCAGCTCTTGGCACAGCCATAATGAGGGAAAAAGCTAGAAGCCTGACTCCATGATACTGCCAAACATAGCATTGAGATCTGAGCGTTTCATAGCTTTTCGTTCGGCATTAAAGCAGCATCAAAAGCCAAGATAGCATTTTCGCTATAGCAAGAACAGGCTCAGATCCCATTGAAAAGGGCTCGGTCTTGAGGTGAAATGCTGTCTAAAATTTCATTCCAAAAGAACCTTTGAGGGCTTCTAAACACTCACGTGATTTTTGACTATCTGCCACGGTTTTCTCCATAATGGTCATGACCTTGTCCTTATCCACTTTATAGCGGAAGAAGTCTCTTTGAACCTTGGTCACTTTCAGAAAGCTTTGCCTTTTTCCAGAGATTTGTAAGCTGAGTTCTTTAATCTCCGATTTGAGCGCTTCAATTTCTTGAGCAACATTATCTGGTAAATCTTGAACTGAATGAACTTTCTGGTCATTTTCAGATAGGCGAATGGTCATCATTTTCGCATAAATCTTGGGATGTGTTCCGTTTTTGATTTCCGGTAGACTTTTGGTCACAACGTCAATCATTTGAAAAATAGTCTCTTGTGATAAGGTAAGATTTTTGTCAAATGCTTCTCCATGATGCGTGTTTTCTCCGCCCGCTTGGACAACCAGAAGGTCACGCAGATAATTTAAAAGATCTGTCGCAAAACGGCTCATACTCTTGCCATTGTTAAAAATAGTATCTAAATCACTGAGTGCCTGCTAGAGTTTCATGTGCCAAAAGGGTCAGCCACATACTGATCCTAGTGCTCTTAAGCTGATACTGCAGTGATTTTCTTCAGCTATTTCTAGCGAAACATCATTATCATTCGTTAAGCTTAAAGAGCCTGATCCAAAATGGACAGGGCATCACGCATACCCCTTCAGCACGTCTGGCAATCAAACTTAAAAGCTTCTTCATCAAAGCTGAGGCCTTCTGAGAATGTCCGCCAAATGCTCTTTTTATGGCCTTGGTTTTGATAGCTTTGAACTCAAAACGTTGAACACGTGAAAGGGATAGTAGCTGGAATTTTTATGTAATTCAGTTGTTGCCAAAATAAAGACAACATTTTTCTGTTGGTTCTTCCAAAGTTTTCAAAGGGCATTGAAAGCCCCTGTTGAGAGCATGTACTTCGTCAATGATATAAACCTTGTAAGTAGCGGCTAGGAGCATAGGTTGACTTATCACGAATTTCACGGATCTCATCAACACCATTGTTAGAAGCAGCATCAATTTCCATCACATCTTCCAGACTTCCGTTGGTAATATCATGGCAAATATCACAGTTATTGCAAGGTTCCCTCGTCTGCTTGATGAGGGACAGTTCATGGCTTTAAGCGAAAATCTGCAGCACTGGTTTTTCCTGTTCCCTTGGTCCAGAAAGATAGGCATGACTAATCTTCTTTGAAGCAACAGCCTGTTTTAAGTCTGTTTGCCACAACTTCCTGCCCTACCATTTACATCAAAAGTCTGACTTCGATATTTTCGATAAAGCGCTTGGTACATCAGTCTTTCACTCCAAACATGTCAAAATGCCAATTTGTTTTTTCCAGAAGAATTGTCACAAATTGTTCTAAATAGCCTTGATCGATAACATCATAATCACCGACAAGTGTGAATCTAAATCCAGCACACCAATAAGCTGGACCGTCTTTACCATAGGAATAACAATTTCACTCATAGCGGCTGAATCGCAGGAAATATAATTATCATGCTTAGACATCTCCTACGATAAAGTGTTTGTGGCGCAGCCTGACCTGACACCCTTTTCCAAGAGCAATACTACACAAGAGACACCACCTTGGAAAGGACCTAAGACAAGTTCTTCACCGTCAAAAAGATAAAAATCCTGTAAAGATGGCATTAGGAAGAGTCTTATTCAGCATGGCTGCAGCATTGGCTAAATTGGCTCAAAGCATTTGTTTCATTATGCAAAACATCGATTGTGCCTGAGCCAGTAAAATTTGATAAGCCGAAATTTTTCTTGATTTTTTCATAAGACTATTATAACAAAAACAGCTTTAGGAGCGACTATTAAAAAGTCTTTAATGACTTCATTATGTTTTTAACTAGCCATTTGATAATTTTTGATAAAAAGATTGAACGTTGATAATATGACTACTTGTTCATTAATAGATACAATCTCAGTCAAAAACATCATCTTGCAAACAAATTCATTTTTAAAAAGCTGTATAGAAAGTCTTCATTGAACTTATCTTCTAATGAGAACTGCTGCTTTTTAACCCTTATGAGCGATTGCGTAGTTAATCATAGATGTCTGCCTTTTAGAGATCCTCAGATAGAAAAATTTTTCTAAATCAGATGATAATCTTTCAATAATTCTTCTATGTATGTTCCTTTAACCTTTTGAGAGTTTCTTTAGGGCTGCTTTTTCCACCCAAGGAAAATCAATTTCCTATTAAAGATTTTTGACCATTGAGATAGTAAAAGCGCATTAGTAGCATGCGAATATCAAAAAGTTGAAGCAAACACTCAGGGACACCACGATCAACTTCAAGTAAAGTGTAAAACAGCTTCCATAGTAGTTCTGACAGAATATTCTGTTGTAAAAACCGTATCTCGCGGTGTTTCAGCTAGTTTCCTAAAAAGCTAAATTCTTACTATGTTTTGGCACAACAAGTGAGCGATCGTTAGTTGTTCGCGGCATGAAATACGTTGTTATATAAGGCATATGGCAAGGGATCGTCGAGTCGAACAGGCTAGTTCATGAATAGTATTTTTCAGGAACTCCTATGCTGATAAAGCCATTCTTCACATTTTCAATCCCTGTACATTCATCAGGCCGTTTACAGTGACGATAATCTCCTTTGCGATCAGTATGAGAGCATGAGCCAGATAACAAGTCTCATTTTTCTTTTGTTCTTTAAAATGTAGTTTGTCGACTGATAGAATAGCCAAGCAACCAACTAGAATCTTTAATGCTGGTAGGTCCGCTGGTTACAATAGAGCTACTATAAGGATCCCTGGTTAATCTGATCATGTATTTAGTAATGCGTTGATCTGTAAAAAGTTATTGTAGAGACATGGTCCAATTAGCATCAGGGATATTTTCACAGAATTTTTCAGGACATCCAAAAATCACTATCTTGTGCAGCTAAATTCTTCCACAGCTGCCAACTGTCTACCAAGATCGGTGTTAATGGAGCTGGACTGATTATTGTTACCGTAAGTACTACTTTCGTAATGGAGCCATTGGTCACAAAACAAGATCATCTCTACTTAAAGTAATATTTTTTCTCGACCATTAACAGTCATTTTCAATTTTAGTAGCAAAGTCATCACTGCCAGAACGATTGACTAAAATATTAGTGACAACAGTCTGATAGCTAAAATTGACATTATGGTCTTTGGAGAAAAGCTACTGAGTGGTAGATCAATGATTCAGTAATGATTGTATTGTGTGAATTTTTAGGATGAGATTTTTCAAAGTCCCAACATGCTGAATGAATCGTATGAGGTAACGGCGCATTTTCCATAGCACTGGCTCCATGGTTCAAAAGCAAACATGGTACTCCAATAAAGCCAGAAGTTAGAGTTGAAGAAATCTTTCACTCAAAGACTTGATCAATCTGAACATCCTAGCAGATGACTTTCCGTGTTAGAACAAGATCAAAAATTTCTTAACTGCTTTTTGAGATAAGGTCAACTGACCGTCATCTGGTATTGCCTTTCCACGCTCATAGATGGCAGCGTGTTTTAGCAAAACTTGGATCCTTTTTGTTGTTTAAATGGTAGAATTCATCTAAATAGAGTGTTTGGGATTTTTCCAGAGAAGATAGAGTCGAAATAAATCCCATAAGACTTCAAAGTGAGGCTCCATTTCCCTGACCATCGATGAATGATGTAACCTCAAACGTTCATTACGAATACCATCCATACTGCCACCAGGAAGAGATAATTCTTCAAGAATATGCAATGCGTTCTCCAAGCCATTTGTCCGTCACGAATAAGAAAAACTGCTGTAGAAAGAGCGTAAGCCGCTTCCAAATAATATAAGCTGATTTCCCATCAACATTTTCAGGTGTTTTGTGGATGAGCAAAGGCTTCGATAGTTACCATTTGAATAATACATACTTGTTAACCCTCATCTATTATTTTTAGTAATCTTATTTAACACCTTTTTGCAGATCCAAAAATAGACAATAAAAAGGGCTGTCTAAAAATCTGACAGAACTTTTTAATTGTTCTAACTATAAACTTTCAGTAAATGATAAATACGCTGTGTTAGAATCTTCTGATTTTCACGCAGTCCTGAATCGATCCAATCTAAGATAAACCAACCAGACCGTAGTTTATAAAAATGTGCGCGCAAATCAATATCGGCTTACTAAGCTGCGTTTGAACTTCATTTTCTTCAATAACTGGTCTAATAAGGCTGTAGGCTCTATCATATAAAAATGTTCCAAATAATTTGCGATTAATGGAATGATAAGTGTATGACAAAGGCTTCGTTATCTTGAATATACTGAAATATTGCTAATGACCCTCCTGCCAAGAAACAGTCGTTCGTTTACGTCACCAATCATTTTTCGCCATCTGTGATATGAGATCCATTCTAATAAATCTATAAATCTTTAAAGTGATAATAAGTTTGTCAGTTAGCATTTAAAAATCGAACGAGCTCGGTTACGGTCACCTTTATCAAAAAGATGCCATGATTTCTTTTCAAAAGCTCTAGCAAAGCTTGTTCTGTTAAATTGTTCTATAAGACCTCAGTTCTTCATTTGTGTATCATACATCACTGGAAACCTGACTGTTATTTTACTGTAGACAAGCGGATTGTCTCTGATTTCACCAAAAACACCAATATATCAAATTCTAGACAGACTGAAAGCCCAATGGAACTTTAGTCTCTATTTAGCATCAGCCGATTTCAACTCCTGACTTCTTTGCAACTCCCTAATCCCATATGCGCAGCTACCAAGTTCTCCCTCCTATGGAACTTAGCTAAAGAACTTATTCGAAATTCGGAAATTCCGTCACAACTTGAGACCATCTTATTTAGCGTTGTCTGGCGATTTACGCTTGAGTATCAGCTAAAATGTTTCTCTAAACTCGCAATACTTCTCCGTATGCGTTTGCTTGCTGCCATAACGTCGGACATTAACGGTACCGCTTTCCACTCCTTATCACCAACAGATGAGTTGGTAGTACTTTCTTAGTCTGACTTTGACAGATCTTATACCGCATTTTTCATTACGGTCATCTACGTCAGCGCGAATACCATGGTCACGTAGTTCTTTAGTAACTTCCCAAGCATAGTCAATGTGGAGCTTCGTTTGAGATTGGAATGACAGTTACTTGATGCGGAGCCAACTCGTTGGAAAAGCTCCTTTTTATAGGTTTCAATAAAGTGTAGCTGTAAGCGTTCCATGGTTGAAACGATACCGCGGGAATCCTGACTGGTCGATGTTCTTCGCCATCAGCACCAATATCAGGTTAATTCAAAGCGCTCTGGCAACAGAAGTCCAATTCAATCGTGATCAAAGTTTCATCATTGCCAAGAGCAGTCTCTGACTTGGATATCCAATTTTGGTCCGTAAAAGCTGCTTCGCCTCTGCTTCGTAATACACGCCCTCTATCCATAGCAGCTTTCAGCATGGTCTGCGATTTTTCCCACATTTCATCTGTCATCGAAATATCTATGCGGTATCATTAGGGTCACGATAGATAAACGGAAACTATAATCTGTTAAATTGAAGTCTTCATAAACATCAATAATAATTGAGGGTACGCTAAAGCTCATCTTCCACTTGATCAGATAAACAAAAGTGTGACCATCATTTAGGTAGTCATTTCACGCACGCTAGAAGTCCCGATAAAGCACCCTGATTTTTCATAACGATGCATCATCCCAAGTTCCACCAATGAATTGGTAATTCACGATAAGAATGCACATGATTCTTATAAACTTCAATGTGATGAGGGACAGTTCATCGGACGCAAAACAAAGGATTCACCATCTCCCATGTCCTAGTTGAAAAGCTTTATATCTTCACGGTAATGATCCCAGTGACCTGAGGTCTTGTACAAGGTCAACAGAGGCAATTGGCGGTGTGTAGACATGTTGATAGCTCGAAGCAACTTTATCAGTGATGTAACGCTCAATGATGCGACGGATTGTTGCACCATCTGGTAGCCAGAACAGCAAACCTTTGACCAACTTCTGAGAAATCATGAAAGATCTCAATTCTTTACCCTAATTTACGATGAGTGCGTCTTTAGCTTCTTCAAGGCGTTTGAGGTAAATTTGAGATCTTTCTTATCGAAAACCGCGTACCATAGATCGCTGCATCATAGCATTGTTACCGTCACCGCGCCAGCACCAGCCACGTTACGGTAGGATGAAAGACTTGGATACGCCGAGTTGACAGCATGCGGTCGCGGCAGAGAGTCAGCGTATTCGCCTTGACGGTAAATTGTTAGACCACCTGCATTCCGAGTGTTCTTCGATCAATTCGAGTTTGTAGGGTCATCTTTGAAACATCTCGCGTGCCCTCATCCTAGTGACTTCTTCACGGACTGATGGGAAGTTTTCTTTGACAATTTTCTTCATTTCCTCTTCAGATGAGTGAAGATCTTCGTTGGAAAGTGCCCTACCTTCATTGTACCGTATCGTAGTAGAAACCATCTTGAATAGCTGGACACCGACACCATGTAATATCTAGGAAAAAGGCGGCGATGCTTGCGCAAACGTGAGCTGCTGAGTGCGCAGAGATGTCTAAAGCATCTTCGTGGTCAGAACATTTCAATGCTGCCATCTTGCGTGATAGCGCGTGTGGTACCAATAAGCTGACCGTTAAATTTACCAGCCAAAAGCTTTTCTTTTTGCAAGAGACTTGCTGATAGACTCAGCAATTTCAGACGTTATTACATTTAAACTCGGCACACAGCGCCATCATACGGGAAAAGTAATCTTAATCATATGTTTTCTCCTTTAACTATCTATTTCATTTATATTGGACAATTTTAAGAGCGAGCAATCTCTTCCGCAGTCTGCTTTTCTGATTGACTACTCATCTCTCATGCTAGAATAGCCTAACCATCGCTTCCTTTACGAACCATTTTGGCAGAATGTCATCACTGCATCCGAGTTTTCAAAAGCTTGCTCTGGTTGGTTGTTCCCTCTAGATAGAAACACCCATTCTCTGCCTGCACGTCCTGAAAATCAGCTGTCGGAGTCAAGCATAGATAGGAAGACGCTGGCATCCAAGCTCCTTTACCCAAGTGAGTCAAAAGTCCTGCCCTCAAACGGGAGGGCTCTCATTCTTTTTATCAAGTAGATTTTACATAGGAAAAATCTCTTCATAAAAAGCGCCATTCTTCATCTGCCATCTCTTCTGGTTCTCATCCAGATTTGTTCCGGATTTCTGTCCTGTCTAAGAGAGCCAAATCGACTGTGAGTCTGCACTTGCTTGACTCATCATCTCGTCTGCCAAATCCATCCAGCTTGATGTGAAGCAGCATGATACTGTTCAGCGTGAAGTGAAGACAATTGTTGACTTCCCACCAAGGCGATCCGCCAATCATATAAAATCTACCATTCTCCTCTTTCTGACGAAAAGAAAAACGACATCCTGTAAAAAGGACGTCGTCAACGTGGTTCCAATTCTTCATTTATGCAAGTCAAAAGACTCACACTCGAATCGGCTCTAACATAGCCACCGTTTTATGCTTACATAAAAATTAGGGTAGTATTAAAGATAGGCCTGCACTTTTCAGTAGCCAAGTGCTCTCTTTTGAAGACCGAACACACCTAACTTGGTCTCCAAAAATTATTATAGCAGGATTTGGGAATTTTTCAAGTCTGTTAATCAGAGAAATCTCTAATAGCATTAACCATACGCACAGGCGCTTTAATCACTTAACTGAAGTCTTAGCGGGTCTTTTTAAAGAGCTGTTGCAGGCAGTTTAATGGTTGATTTGACAATTCGAAGTGATCTGTCTCGGTTTTCCTTCGACCGCCAAGGACCATTTTTCCTTTTCTAGCTCTTTTGGGAAATAATCACTATCCAGATAAAATGCAAAAACCGATTTGCCAAAGGCTTCTGCTGAAATTTCATATAGTTTTTCTGCCAGACCTTTCTTGCTTAGCTGGAGTTGAAACGATAGCATTTAAAAACAGCATCAGCTAAAATCTCGACTCTGTTTGATAAAAGCGTTCAAACATCCTTATCTGTGATAAGATCATTCAAATAAGATTGGACTGAGCGATAATCGGCTTTACCACTAGCTAAGCTTTCTGCACAGGTCAGCCCTTGCGTCTCACTGGTTGACGCACTGATAAAGAAGTCAGCTGCCTTGTAATAAAGAGCTGTTTCATTATGACTCACCATTCCTGTAAATCATTGTCCACAAACGGCTAAATCTTGAGGCCTGTTCTTTCAACTCTTCAAGATGAGGCCATCTCCAGACAATAAGCAACTTCACTTTAGGATTGTTAGATGGATTTTTGGCATACTAGCAAGCAGAGCTTGAATATTTTTCATATAGAGCCCTTGACAGACTCAATAAGACAGTTTCATCACTAGCAATAGCCCATTTTTCTCTAAGTTTTGGCAATATCTTCTTGACTAATCGTCATCGCTCGTATTCTCTCAAGTCAATGCCTGTTGGAATAATTCGCTTGGGAATCTTGACTGAATAACCATCTAATAAATTTAAGGCAATACGGCTGGGACAAAGATAACCCATCCAAATCATTGAGAAAACCACGAACAATATATTTTTACCACTGCTTGGACGGATAAGCTTGCCATGTAGCAATATAGCGAACATAATCTTTCATACTGCATGGTAAGTATGAATAACAGGGATCCGTAAAGGCCTTGCCAACCATTTTGCCCAATATTCCCAGACTAAATTCTGTCTGCATGTATGAATGATATCTAATTTATAAGTTTTAGCTAATTTTTATAAGATTCAAAGAGTCCCCGATAAACAATTCGACGATCGGTAAAAGAAATACAAAAGGAACACTGGGTAAGCTGAATAATGGTTGGATCTTCATAACGTTTAACATGTTTATCAGTCGTTGTAAAAGATATAAACCTCGTGTCCTTGTTTTTCTAATTCTTCCTTTAGGGTTTTGATACTCGTTACAGCTACCTGAAATCTGTGGTAAATAGGTGTCTGTAGACCCTACACGCATCCTACCCTCCATAACTTTTTGGTAGACTTGGAGCCCAAAGTCATGAGCCACCTTATCAATATTACGACTTTGGAGCGACTAAATCAACCTGCCTCTGTCTTTTTGACTGTGACCATCAAGAACCTTTTGAATAAAGCTTCTTCAAATCCTTCAACCGTTGTTGCAAACTCAACTGCTTCATCAGTTATCAGCCTTTATAAACAGGAATGTCTCTTAAAAATAACATGCTGATGACTAGCTAAGGCTTCTAAAACAACAATGCCTTCAGTTTCTTTCAAGACTTGGAAAGAAGAGCATCAGCACCGCTCATTGCTCCTTCGAAAACTATCGCTCTTTTATATAACCTGCAAAAGTAACATTATCAGGATGTTTCTTAGCAACAATAGCTCTGACGTCATGGGGAATAACCCATTTTATTCGTTTCGCTAAACCAAATAAAACGCACATGAGGGCATTCTTTGGGGCTACTTTGATAAAATCTTCATTCCCTTGCGTTTAAAGTAAAGACCCACATACAACAACCTGCTCGTCACCATAACTGAAAATGCTGACGAAAAAGCGGCTTCTATAGCCTGATCAGGAACATAGTGCGCTAAATCAATACTATTTGAGACAACATAGATAGGGTTGGTAATCCCATATCCTGCAATGAGCCGTTTTGAATAAGGTGTTGGTGTGATAATAGCATCAGCTTCTTTATAAAAGCAGCAAAGGTATTTTTAAAAATGGAGCAATCCAATTAGAACCAACAAAAGAATTCCTAAAATCTTCTTCGGTTGAATGACCGTGCATAATAACTTTTTCCCAGCCTTTTTAAGCATCGTTTCATTAAGCGCCAGCTTTTTCAGACCATAAGTATTAATATGAACCAAATCGTAATCATCTTCAGGATTGGTTGTGTAATCAATTCTGCCAAAGTCAAGTGCTGTTCTTGATGTTTGATGGCACGACCAATACTGAGTTTTCTCAAGTAATGCTCCGCCTCCAAATACAATAAAACTTTCATGCTTTTTAATTATATCACTAAATCATTTGAGATGCCACCTAGTACTGTCAAGAGCAGAATAGACTCAAACATGCCATAAGTCATCCCTAAATCTCCTGAGCAAGTTTCCTATCAATGAGCATCTTTATTAACCCAAGCTGACGAAGCTTTTGAACTGGAAAATCACTAGCCTTGATCATCTAAAATCACTTCTTCTGTACAATTATTAAGATAATCAACAAAAACCTGTATTCCGATTAAATTCTCCCATATTCATACGTTTAGCAATTGGCTTCCATTAGACATGATAACAGCTACACCATCAGGTGTCTTCATCTCCCGAGACAAGTCCAGCCAATACAATTGGCATAGTCAAAAATAATCTTCTTGCGGTCCATAAACATGGTATTGCCTGATATAAAAGCAGTTTATCTAAAACAGTCTGGAAAGATTCTGAGCAAATTCACCCTGAAATACCATAGTAATCACCGTAAAAGACACAGGAATCCCTCTTGACGCAACAAAAATCAAACCATAAAGCTAAAGGTTTAAACCACTCTGCAACCGTTGACTCTAAAAGCCTGCCCTTTTTGGGAATCATGATTATCAACAAAAGTAACAGCAAAATCAGGATGGCTTTTCATCAGACTATCGTCTAAAATCGTTGACAAATCAAAATCAGAACCTTTTTGACCAGCCTCAAAGAGACTCATATGCAGCATAACATCAATCAGGTCAAATTGCAGGTCAACACTATGAAGATAATCGGTAATATCGAGAATGACTGTCTTTCCAGTACTCACCAAAAACATAAAGGTCTGCTTTAAGATGCTCACGAATATAATCGAAATAAATTGTGCCATAAAAGTCTTTATCAATATGTTTTAATAGCATCTAAACGAAAAACCACCGACACCACTTGTTTCCAAAAACTGCAACCTAATCTCACTAAGTGTCTCTGTACTCAGGATGTTTAAAATCAATATCATCACATCAGGTAATCATAATTACCATTTTCCTGATCAATATTTCTCCTGACTGGCCCAACCCTTGTTATCACCTAGGATCATGTAGATACCATTTTTCATTATGAAGAGCGTCATAATCAACGCCAGTGAAATGGTACCAATGCCATTTGAAATCGCTGTAGTTATCCTGTCGACCCGGAAAGTTAAACTGGGTCCAACCTTCAATCTCATAAGGTTCAGAAATCTTTTCTTGACGGTTGCTGGGATTGACTTTAACCACTTGAAATCTTTTCTTTGGCATCACCATTGGCCCTTTTGCGTGATTAAGCGACAATATCGGAAATAGGCATGATTTCTGCTCGCTCAGAGCATTCACAGCATTGAGATAATCTTCCCTGCTGCCATACTTGGTCCTGACAGTTCCATTTTGATTAAATTCACCCAGATCATAAAGATCATAAACGCCATAGCCAACGTCATTGGAACCCGTTCCTTTAGAAAGCCGGTAGCATCCAAACTGCTAATCCTAATATTCTTAAGATGACTGGCATCTTCAGCTAAATGCTGCCAATGCTTACCATCGTTTATAAATACCATCTCAAAAATACTGCATCATTGTTTCATTTGTCATGATTGCTCCTTTTTATGAAAAAGAGTCCAGAATATAAACTTCTAGACTCCTTGACTGTGCTGTAAAACAGACTATATCTGATAATTTATAACATAACCATCTCACTGGATTAGCTCATCAGTAAAATGGTTTTTAAAAGAAACTTCTGTCCTATTTAGTTGTTCCTCTTTCTCTGATACCATGATTAAGAACAATTTCTTTTTCTTCCAATTCTTCCTTGTTCATAATCTTTGTTAACATGCGCATAGTAACTGCTCCTAAATCATAAATCGAGCTGACTGATAGATGTCATATTAGGACGAGTATAAAGCGCAATAGCAGAATCATTACTCGTGATAATTTCAAAGTCTTCTGGGACTTTCTTACCAGCAGCAAACAAACCATTTAACAGCCCAGCAGCCAACTCATCCTCAGTAACATAAGCAGCTGTTGCGCCTGAATTAATGACACGCTGCACTAACTGATATCCTTCTTGATACTTATATTGAGCTTCAAAAACAAGTCCTTCTTTGAAAGGCAATCCTTTCTTTTTCAGGCCTTCTTTATAACCAGCCAGACGTACCTTGCCATTGATATCATCAATAAGGGGACCCGATACAAAAGCAATCTTATCATGATGTTTGGCCAATAAAGCTACGGCATCTTGTGCTGCCTTACTATGATCAATATCAACACTGGGAGTTGATGCTCCAGATCTACAGTACCTGATAAAACAACCGGTGTCCGTGCTCGTGAAAAATTCAGCGCGAATTTTTTCAGTTAAATGATGTCCCACAAAATAATACCATCAACCTGTTTAGCAAATAAAGTATTGATAACATTGACTTCCTTATCGTCATCTTCATCACTTGAAGCCAGTACAATATTATATTTTATACATGGTTGCAATGTCATCAATTCCTTTAGCTAAAATAGAAAATAAGCATTAGCAATGTTAGGATAACCACACCTACCGAAGTCGTTTTCTTACTTGCCAAACCACGCGCCACAGCATTTAACGATAATCAAGACGGTCAATGACTTCTAGGACTTTTTGCGGGTATTCTCTTGCATTTTTATTTCCATTCACAACACGGCTGATGATTGTCACATGGACACTCCGCTTCACGAGCAACATCATAAATAGTGATTGTGTCATCTGTAGTTCATCTTGTATCATCCTTTCTGTTTTGAAAATTACGCTCCCATTGGTATTCTAACACTATTTGAAAACACTTTTCGAAAAAAGAGTGCAAGTTTTATGAAAAACTTAAATTAGCTTGATTTTTGATTTTTGGAAAAATAGAAAGGAAAGAAGGTTTTAATATGTCAAAATTAGCACAGATTGTTCAAAAACTCAAAAAGCAAGGTATTGAAGCTGCTGTCCTTTCAGATCCTGTCTCCATTAATTATTTAACAGGTTTTTATAGCGATCCGCATGAACGCCTTATGTTCCTCTTCTCTTTGCAGATCAAGAACCTCTGCTTTTTACCTGAACTTGATGCTTTAAGAGCAAAAAGTATATTAGATATTTTGGTGACTGGCTATCTTGATTTTGAAAATCCTTGGGAAAAAATTAAGACCTTATTGCCTAAAACGAATTATTCTAAAATTGCCTTGGAATTTGACAACTTAAATGTAACGAAATTTAAGGGACTTGAAACAATTTTTTCAGGTCAATTCACCAACTTAACTCCTTTAATCAATCGTATGCGCCTGATTAAATCAGCTGACGAAATTCAAAAATTATTAATCGCTGGAGAGCTTGCAGACAAGGCTGTTCAAATTGGTTTTGATAGTATTTCCCTTAATGCCACAGAAACAGATATTATCGCTCAGATTGAATTTGAAAATGAAAAACTGAAGCGTTGATAAAATGAGTTTTGAAACGATGGTATTAACAGGCAGTAACGCTGCCAATCCTCACGGCGCTTCCAGCAAGTCACAAAATCGAAAAACAATCATTTGCTGTCTTTTGATTTAGGGTGTTGAAAAGTACAGGCTATGTCAGTGATATGACACGAACTGTTATGTTGGCCAACCTGACCAGTTTAAAAAGGATATTTATAATATTTGCTTAGAAGCTCAATTAACAGCACTTGACTTCATCAAACCGGGGGAGTGTTGCTCAAGTGGATGCCAGCTCGTTCTGTTATCGAAAAAGGCTGCTATGGTGACTATTTCAACCATCGTCTCGGGCACGGCATCGGTATGGACTCCATGAATTCTCATCTATTATGGCGGGAAATGATATGATCCTAGAAGAAGGCATGTGTTTTCTCGTTGAGCCCGGCATTTACATTCCTGAAAAAGTTGGTGTTCGTATTGAAGATTGCGGTCATGTCACCAAAAATGGTTTTGAAGTCTTTACCCAAACGCCAAAAAGAACCACTTCTATTTCTGAGTTATGCTCAAAAAGAAAGAATGATAAAAAGCCTATCCTCTCGGTGCTAAATAAAGCACTAAGAGGATGGGCTTTTTAAATAATTAAATTAAATGGAAATGAGTGCCATTATTTTCTTTTCATTTCAACAAATAGAATCAGACTGTTAATCGCAAAAAGAGTTATAGCAGCTAAAAGAACATAACCAATATAATAAGAAAACGTCATGGGACTAAAGATTGCGACAACAGCAATACTTTCCCTAAGAAAGGACAATCTGATCTGCAAACAAAAAGACCCACCTAGCATTTCCGCTCGCTAATTGTCCTGGCGAAACGTTAAAGCGTCGTTTAATGAAACTATTGGGTAATTACATAAAACATAAGCACTTCCCATTAGAAATCCTATAAACAGATTGAAAAATATCATTGTGATAACTTTTCACTAATGAAAAAGTGAGCAAAATACGGAATGATTCCTAAGATGAATCCCCAAATAACCTGACAAAAAGTCGTCAAGGTAATCATGCCCCAAAAACCCTTCCAAGTTTATTGGCTCTCAAAAACACTTCCCATCAGACATTGTAAAACCACCATCAATAGGCTGATAAGTCCAAGCTAAAAATATCAGATTTGCAGAAAAAACGATTGGCAAACCCCAGCCACAGGCATGACAGTCACATACATCATCACAATAGTCTTCAAAGGGCTTCTCCTCTTTTTAATATAAAGCTTATTATAGCACATTCTTTTTAGAAGTAGTACAAGATGAGATACTGACAAAACAAAAGAAATTAGACAAAGACTTCCTCATTGTCCCCAATGGTTGAAAAAGACTACTCTTTAATCTCACGCCCATTTAATTTTTGAATAGGTCGATTGTTGTTGAATCCAAGCGTTTTTCGAGAATTTTTCACTTGAGCCTTGCTGATATTTTTCTTGCTTTTTAAAGACAATCCAATTAACCCCTTCTGTATCAAAGGTGGTGTCGTCAAAGAACCCTCAAAATTATAGTAATCCAAATCTTTAGGAATAATTGACTGATAGCAACAGGTTGAGATAGGTTCTTTTTGTCTCTGCCTTTTGAGGCATTTTTCTTCAAAACTTGCTTTTAAGGTTTTTATTTTCTTTTCCATACTGATAGAGAATAGATATGACAGTGATTTTTCTTATCTTTTGTTGTGTAAACAAAATGACCTTCAAAGGGTAGGTTTTCCCATCAATTTGATTTTCACTGGCGCATGAAAATGGAATTGTTCAAGTGTATAGTTTTTCCCATTAAATTTCAGCGTATTTTTCTTATTTTTAACTTAACTTCGATGGTATAGACCATTATTTTCTATTTTAGCAAACAATTTTCAAAATTAAAATGAGAAAAATTTCCTCAAAGACTAAGGAAATTTCTCATCTTAGACAGCCTGAGCATCTTACCAATTGAAATCCAGCCGCAATAATTTAATCTCAGCTGATGAGCTGCAGTACTGGCAGGCCCTTTAAAAGACTTGGTTCTTTCCATTTCCTTGCCAAGCTTCTGCAGCTCTTTAAGGACAATCAAAGTCAACCTCTATAAAAAGCTAGAATTAGATCTTATTCTCTTTTTTGAAAAATTGTGGTATGATAAATTTATCAAAAATAAAGGAGTGATTGACTATGACTAAAGAAGATATTAAAAACAAGTCCGTCGGGCTTTTGATCATCGTGTGACGTACGTGTTTATAATGATCAAAAATTCCCAAAGAAGACATGGATTTTATTCTGACTGTGCTTGGCTCAGTCCTTCTTCATCGGACTTGAACCTTGGCGTTTTATCGTTTTGGAAAATGAAGCGGTCAAAAAGCAGCTCAAAGAAAATTGCCTGGGGAGCTCAATATCAGCTAGAAACTGCTAGCCATTTTGTACTCGCTATTGCCAGAAAGGATGTTCGCTACGATTCTGAAAAATATTCGTCAGAGTTTAATCCGTCGCGGTTTAAAGGACAAAGAAACCTTGGAAGCCCGCCTCAAACTCTATCAAACTTTCCAAGAAAAACGATTTGGCGCTAACCAATGAACGTTCCCTTTTGATTGGGCAGCCAAGCAAACTTACATTGCCATGGGCAATATGACTGACTGCTAGCATGATTGGCATTGATTCTTGCCCAATTGAAGGCTTTCATTATGCTAAAGCCAATCTCATCTTAGCTCAGGCAGGGTTCATTGATCCTGAAAAAGAGGGCATCGCTAATATGATTTCCTTTGGTTATCGCTTGCGTGATCCCAAACATCCTCGCAGCCGCAAACCGCGCCAAGAAGTTATCTCCTGGTCAGATTAAAAGCTCTGCTAATAACAAAAAGAAAAGGAAAATTCCAATGAAATTTTTACCTACCTGTATCCGTGTTGTAGACTTAGACGCTTCGCTTAAATTCTATCAAGAGGCACTAGGCTCAAAGAAGTTCGCCGCAATGACTTTCCTGAATACAAATTTACTCTGGTTTATCTGCAACTAGAAGACGACCCCGACTATGAGTTAGAATTAACTTACAATTACGATCACGAAGCTTATGACCTCGGCAATGGCTATGGTCATATCGCTGTCGGTGTTGATGACCTTGAAGCGACTCATCAAGCGCATCAAAAAGCCGGCTACACTGTGACAGACCTTTCAGGTCTGCCCGGCAAGCCAAAGATGTAGCTACTTCATCACAGACCCCGATGGCTATCAGATCGAAGTTATCCGTCTCAAAACAATTTCAGGAAAAATAAAGTCATGATCTATAGAAGGAGCCAGACAAAAAATGTTTGGCTCCTATATTTATCTCCCATTAAACTGCTTCATTTGCCTGTTTAATATCTCGATCTTGTTCACGGCGCTTTTATGGATTCACGTTTGTCGTAATCATGTTTTCCTTTGGCAAGCCCGATGAGAACCTTAGCAAAGCCGTTTTTGAGATAAACCTTAAGAGGAACTAAGGTCATCCCTGTCCCTTTGAGTTCATTGTCCAATTTTGCAATTTCTCTCTTTTAAGGAGGGCTTACGGGCATGATCAGGATCCTGGATTCCAGATATTACCCTGTTCATAAGGTGTAATATGGACATTATTTAGCCAAACCTCACCATTTTTAATCTGAGCAAAACCATCTTTGAGAGTAATTCTTGCCGCACGAACACTCTTAATCTCAGTTCCTGTCAGCACGATGCCTGCTTCATAAGTTTCTAGAATCTCATAGTCATGTCTGGCTTTTTTATTTTGAGCGACGACGTTTCCTTGAGCCTTTACCATGCTTGCCTCCTTTCTCGCCTCCTTATAAAAAGGCTTCTTTTTCTTCTTTTGTGAAAGAGCTGATTGTTTGCTACGCTTATTAGCCTTCGTTTTGCTGTCGCCACCACGACGTGAAGGACGCGGCTTCTCTTTTTCGATCGAGAGAGCTTTTCAACGACATCAAAATCACTTGGAAGATAGGCAAAATCAATATCCCTGTTTCCTTATCTGCCTTAAGCACTCTTACTTTTGATGGATTGACCAACTCGGGAAAAACCTTACCAGATTTCTCACCGTGCAAACTTAAAGTGCGTTCATTAAACTGATAAAATTCTGGTAGGGTCGTCATATGAATGAGACCTTCAATGGTATTAAAGCAGCTCTACAAAAGACCGAATTTGACAACACTGGAGGACAACACCAGTGAATTCTTGCCCCACATATTCTTCCATATATTCTGCTTTTTTTCATGGCCTCAACAACACGCTCAGCATCAATGGCACGACGTTCCAAACTGCTGGTTTGACTCGCAATTTCAGGAATAATTTGTGCAAAATGCTCCACTTTCTCAGAATTCGCTTTATCGTATTCACGCACAAGCGATGCACCAAAGGTCTGGGTAACGGCGGATTGGACTGGTAAAATGGGTATAATACTGCGCTGCCAAACCATAATGACCATGATTATACTCAGAATAACGCGCCTGCTGCATAGAACGCAGTAACATCATAGAAAGAACATCACTGCCCGGCTGCCCTTCAATTTTTCATCAAAAATCTTGCAGAGCTGTTCAGCTGATTTTGCTGGCTGTTCCCTCGAATACTGACACCAAAATGCTCGCATAGTCCATAAATTTCTGTAACTTTTCAGCCTTAGGTTCTTCATGGATTCGGTAGATAAAAGGAAGATTTTTCTTAGCAAAATGCTCAGCCACGCATTCATTAGCTGCCAGCATGAAAGACTCAATCATTCGCTCAGCTAAACCACGCTGGCGCAGCACGATGTCCATAGGAAAGCCTTTTATCATTAACCAAAATTTTAGCTTCTGAGGTATCAAAAATTAAAGGGCCCACGTCTCTCACGCATCTAAAATCTTGTGCAAGGTCACCATATAGTGAATAGACGGTACAATCTCATCGTATTGCTCTGTCAATTTCTTTTTGTCCCCTACAATAGTAGCGTGACATCACTGTAAGTCATACAAACCAGATTGATAACAGTTTGAGTAATCTGATAATGGAGCACACGACCGTATTTATCAATTTCATAATAGCAGACTGCGTCAGACGGTCAAGATTAGGATTGAGGAACAAATACCATTAGACAAAACGTTCAGGCAGCATAGGAACCACACGGTCAGTCACATACACACTGGTTCCTCTAGCTAGGGCTTCACCATCCAAAGCTGAGCCTTCCTTAACATAATAGAAACATCGGCAATATGAACTACCGAGTTCAAAATTGCCATTATCTAATAATTTGACATGAACCGCATCATCCAAATCTTTAGCATCCGCCCCATCAATGGTAAAAAGTAATCTCTTTGCGTAAATCCACTCGACCGATCAAATCTTTCTCACTAGGAGTATCTGGAACAGATTGGGCTTCTTTTAAAACAGCATCAGGAAATTCAGACACGATATCCATGGATTCCAAAACTTCCAAAACATCTATTCCGACATCGTCCTGATGACCAATCACATCCTCAACACTAGCCACAAAATAATCATAACGCCGCGTTGGATACTTTTTCAATTGCTACCTTAATAATCTCAGTCCCATCTAAAACAATGGGTTCTTTTTAATATAAATCTTTTGTGTAATTTTTGATTTTTACTCTTAATATAGCCAATATAAGAGAGGCTTTTTCATCATCCAAAACAAAACGTACTGACAACTGTTTTTAAACTGTGCTCAACAATCTTAACAACACGCGCCTCTGCTGCCGTTCCTTTAAGGCGATTAGCAACTTTTTTAATCGCTACCTCTACCGTATCACCATCAACTGCATGACCAACATCATTACAGCCGATAAAAGATCTTCTTCTGCTTCGTCGATACGCTGACAAAGCCAAAAACCGACCTATTAGCACTGAAAAATACCTGTAACAGTAACTTGGTCTTTCTTTTTCTTTCTTCTTTCTAAGTGAGATTGTGCCATCTTGCTCAAAGCGCAATTTACCCTTACTTTCGAGCTTGAAATCTCCTTGATAAGAGAAGGAATATTTGTGAACCAGCCATATCTAAACTGCTGGCTAAATCATCAACACTTGATTTTCCTTCTCTTCTAAATAAGTAATAATTTTCTTTCATTTCAATTCTTTCTTTAATATTTTAAAAAGAGAGAAAGAAAACCTAAAAAATATTATTAAAGTTCCCATCACTCTCTTATTTTAGGTGGTAACCTTTGTATACTCCCACCTTCTGCAAATTTGTTCGCTGTTTTAATGTTCAGTGGACTAAAAACAAGCATAATCGGAACAGCCTACTAAATTACTCAAATATCTGTATCCAGTCTTTTTCCATTATAGTTTTTCAATTGCCTTTAGTACTAGTCAATATTTAAAATATGGCAAAAACGATCTCAACAAGGTCATAAAAGATAAACTAAATAACTCTAACAAAAACTTAGGAGTTGAGACTACTTTTCCCAACCCCTTTTTATTTACTTGATAAAAACAACAATTGCTACAACGATGTCAAAAAGAAGACTAAAATGGCTGTAAAACGCTGCATAAAAAGCTTCAAAACCTCGAGCCTTTGTACGCTCAAGATAAAGCTTCTGATCCACTATTATCAAAAACATTGCTGCTAGGATTCTTTTGAGGCTGCATAAAAATAGCACTACAAGATAAAGGATAACACTAGCAATGCTGTTACTAAAAAGTTGTACATGTCCTTACTTCCTCCACTATAATCTTAGTCATTTTAACATATTTCAGCTTAGGATCTCAATATGCAAGGTCACCTTTCTTTCCTTAGGACAATATTTAGGAACCTGAATCTGGATGATTTTTCTTATTTTTACTAGTCAATACTTTTTACTGCCACAATGTGACATAGCAGATTAATCTTGATACGCACTAAATTTCCCTAACTTTCAAATATTTTCTAAAATTAACAAGACTCCATATAAAATTGAAAAGAACAATAGCTCCCTAGCATAAAAGACCCAGCGATAACCCCCAGCCTGCTGCTACAGTCGATCCTACAAAAGGGCCCAATACCTGACCAAAGTTGGTAAACATCTGATTGTAGTAAAGATTCTAGAGATACCTTCCTTAGGTGTTAGTTTTGTTAATAGAGCATTAACACTTGGCATGAGGGCTCCAGTGCCAAAACCAAAAAGAAAGCGCCAAATCTCCTAATTGCAGAGGTGTTTTTGACTGAGCAAGAATCAAATAAATAATACCACAATAAAAAGACCTGCTAATAACATACGGTGATTGCCAATTTTATCACCCTAATTTTTCCAAATCTTGAACTGGAAATAATGCTTGGAAAGCCCATAGCAGACACAATTAAGCCTGCAATTAACATCAGATTGTCCCTTGCCCTAGATATCTAATATAAAGTGCCAGAATAGGGGCAACAGACTGAGCTGAAATTTGAATAATCATACTGGTAACAAAAAGCCCCAATAGTATTTGCCGATCTTTAATTTGAGCAAAGAGTTCTTTTAGTAGATAAGATATCTTTCTTGGGATGCAGGTCGGAAATCTTCCTGAATAAAAAGTTGTCAGCAGCATTACCAATAAAAAGCAAAGTGCCAACCAAGAGAAAGACATTACGAATACCTAAAAATTCAGCAAACATACCGCCCATAAGAGGACCAATTAGACTGCCAGCAATAACACCAGTAGCCAAAGTTCCAAGATAGAACCTGATTCATTTTTAGGAGCCTGAGAAGCAATAAGTGCATTGGCATTTGGCACATAACCCTGCAAACATCCCATTAAGCAAACGTAAAAAGCAGCCCATAGACATCCGTCACAAAAAGCTGAGACCGCCCATGGTAAAAGTGCATGACAAGACTAGCTCGAATCATCATGGGCTTGCGTCCATAACGGTCTGCCAAACGTCCCCAAACAGGTGCAAAAAGAGCTGAGCTAAGGCTGAAATTGATACTGCAAGGCCTGCATAAAAGCTTGACTAAGTCACCTTTACGCCTAATTCCTCAACAAATAAAGCCATAAAAAGGCATGACAAGTGAAAAAGCTTGCTCCAGTAAAAAGCTACCGAACCAAGCTATCAAAGGTTTTTTCTTCAATTAACTGTTGTTATAATACGATCATCTTTTCTAAAATACCACATGTCATTATAACATAATTTAAGAAACCTGATGTTTTAATCTTCTGTTTAACGAGACAAAATAAAAATGGCATAAGTAACTTTTAAAATGTCTTTCAATCCATAACCTGCTTCCTCATGCAGACCGGACGCGTCATTCCAGTTATGACGGTTGTCATCAAAGTAAATGTCATTCATTTTTGCAACCTCCTCAGTTGACTGTCCACTTGCATTTTAGTATTTTTCAACTGTTTTATTATTATCAATTATTTGATCGGCACAAACTTTTTGGCCTGCAAAGGGCATTTGACAACAAAGGCGCTGCTGCGCTTCTTCTTGCGAATAACCATTTCGCTGCTTCAACCGCTTGATTTGTGTCTCTGGTTTACCGCTATTAACCAGATCTCATCAAACCAGTCCCTATAGTTCTGCTCAATCAAAAGCGGAATATCCATAAAGAAAATTGCCTCTGTTTTTAGCTAGCTGGTCTCGTCTAGTCTCCAACTCCTGTCTGATAATAGCATTTTTGTAGCTGAGAAGATTTGGCTAAATTGTCTGGACTGGAAAAAATGAGTTGGGACAATTTCGGACGATTGAGTTCGCCTGCTTCATTGAGAATAGCTGTGCCAAGCCAGTTGACCAAGGCCTGATAAAGCCTACCACCCTTAGCCTGTAAATCATGCACGACTTGGTCAGCATCAATAACTTGATAACCCTTTTGCCTGAGATAATTTGTAATCGTTGACTTACCAGAAGCGATACCGCCTGTAATCCCAATAATTTTTGTCATTATTTTTGGCAGGACAGGCAAAAATCGTCCCTCTCCCTCCTACTTTAATTTTTCTCAATAGGGCGTGGCATGGCGAGCACAAGGCTGATCTGTCTTTTCCATAAACTTGTAAGCAATCCTGCATACTGCCATCTTCACCCAAGCTATTCTTATGAGCTACGAATAGTCGAGCCTCCCTTTTCAATAGCCAGTTGCAGAATACGGATGGTTTCATCATGAATCCGTTTGATTTCTGATTTTTCAGTTGACTGAGCTAGCCGTTCTGGATCGACTTTGCTGCCCAGAGCACTTCGTCCACATAAATTTGACAAGTCCAGCCACTAAATGCTGATCCAAAAGTAGTGTTTTTGATGACCTTGTGATTTAGCCAGTCCTTCTTCAAAAGGCTTGAGTTTAAAATCTTTGGCATTTGGCTCAGGACCAATTTTTCTGAACAAAATAAAGCTTCAACCTGACTTTTTAGGCAATAATTCAAAAGTACCAAATTTGCGGACATCCTGATAGACCAAGGTTGACCCACCATCAGACCAAAGAAAAGATGAAAAATGCTTATTGTCCGGTACCTCATCTTCAAAAAGCAAATACTTTCCTTCCATGCGCAGATGAGAAATAATGGTCTGCCTGTTGAGATTTAAAAGAAGATATTTGCCACGACGGCCAATACTTTCAAAGATTTGTCCTAAAATGTCCAGCTGAAAATCTTCTACACCCGTTTTGACCATTTTGGGCACGAACCTCTACCGATACAATTTTTGCCAACAATCAAATGCTCTAAGCCACGCCTGACTGTTTCAACCTCTGGTAATTCTGGCATGATTGCTCCCTTTTCTAAACGTCCTTACCGCTCTGCTATTTTTCAAAAACTAATCCTTCAAACCAAGCAAAACGACGAGCATAAATCAGCTTTGTCCTGAGTGCATAGCAGCATCATCAATGATGGAAACCAAGCGTACACCACGCGTCACAGCTGGTGTCCAAGAATCATCTACAATATCATTTAGACATTCTGGATTAAGTGATTTCAGGGTAAAAATGGCAAATCTGTAGCATCATTGAGATAATCTAAAACATCATCTAAGTGATCGACCTTAATTTTGAGCTTGCTCTAAGCTGTGATCCCAACCGTCTTCTGTTTCTGCCACTTCAAAAGGAAAAATACTTTTAAAAACCTTGACTGTCCCAGATGGACTCCTGCCCTGCCAAAAGCTGAAATCTGCAAATCCAATTCACGCGCTGTATGCTCATGCTAGCCAAGTCAGTGATTTTATCTGCGGTGCAGTATCAGCAACTGGGAAACAATTAACTTGCTCTACTGTCACTCCTTTAAACATACGCCAAAAACGTTCTCAGCCCGATTGAGACTATCAATTAACATATCTAAATAATCCATTTTAAGACCTCCTTATAGCATTTCATTATTCATTTATATTGGTACCAGCACACCTCAAAATAAGATCTCGAAATGGCGTGACCTCGTTTTTCACTCTTGCTTTTAATGTCCCAATGCAAAGCTGTCAAGCTGTCATCAAAATACTCAGCCAACATCAGGCGATGCTTGTCACTAACCGATTCCAGCTCCGCTATTTCTTCCTCAGAAAAGAAACGCAGGCGCAAGGTTTCTTCATTGTGAAAATCAGAAATATCAAAAGTCATTTAGTGCCTTAAACTCATAAATCATGACAATAGTCTGCACCTCATCACCATTAGGATGAGACTTCTCAAAATGGCTATAAACATTAAGAAAGCGCACAGCCTCCACCTTGATACCTGTTTCTTCATTCACGTTTAGCTGTGTCGAAGCGTAGATTCATTTTGAGCTCCATTACACCGCCCGGAATAGCCCAAGTCTTCTTATCTCCGCGCAGTTGCAAAAGCACACGCCCGTCTTTGTCTGCTAAAAATCCGCCAGCAAAAGTCAGAGATAACCTTGTCGCGACCGACTTTTTGAGCGGATGTAGGAAATATAATCCATATTTAGAAGCCTTTCTATTTATCTGGAAAGACGTAGCTTGATCTCAATACTCCTTCTTATCATACCCAAAATCGGCTAAGTCTAGTTTCTTATCGCGCCAGTTTTTCTTGACCTTGACCCATGTTTCGAGGTAGACTTTGTCACCCTAGCATGAGTTCGATGTCACGACGAGCCATTTGACCTATCTTTTTGCAACATAGCACCTTTTACCGATGATAATGCCTTTTGACTGTCACGCTCCACCGCAATGGTCGCATCGAATATGTATCTTATGCGTTTCCTCATCACGCGCCATTGAGTCAATAACCACAGCTACCGAATGAGGAATTTCTTCACGCGTCAGCAACAAAACTTTTTCCCGAATCATTTCAGATACCAAAAAGCGCTCTGGATGATCCGTGATTTGATCAGCTGGAAAAATATTGAAAACCTTCTTCTAGATGATTCTACCAAAAGATCTACCAGATGACTGACATTGTGCCTTGCAAGGCAGAAATAGGGACAATTTCTTGAAAAATCCATTTTGATTTCTAAAATCATCAATCTGTTCGAGTAATTGATCCGGATGAACCTTATCAATCTTATTGATAACCAAACAACAGGTACCTTGGCGCTTTAAGACGCTCTATAATCATATTGTCGCCTTTACCCCGCTTTTCATCAGCAGGTACCATAAAAAGAACTGTGTCCACTTCACGCAGGGTTGAATAGGTAGACTCAACCATAAAAATCACCTAAGGCAGTTTTCGGTTTATGAATACCAGGCGTATCAATAAAAACAATTTGCTCTTTATCTGTAGTATAAATTCCCATAATTTTATTCACGGGTTGTTTGTGCTTATCAGACATGATAGCAATTTTTGCTTCCATGACATGATTTAAAGGTCGATTTCCCAACATTGGGACGACCTAAATGTCAGCTACAAATCCTGATTTAAATGACATGATGTCTCCTCTATCTATTTTTAATGAAAAAGCAAAAAACCAAATTTTTTGGTACCAAAATAATCAAGCCTGTCAAGGCAGCAAAACCTGAAATGATAAGAACAGCTCCTGCAACCATATCCTAGCATTTTTGTGTCAACATGGAAAAATGATAGTCACTGGCCAAATCAACCACATTTTTCAATAGCCGAATTGACAGATCTAAAGGTAATAACCAATATGCAGCAAAAGAAAAAGCCACTCAATGACTGATACTTTAAAACCAAACCAGCAATGACGGCTAAAAGAGCTGACACTGCATGTTTTTCATATTACGCTCTTCTTTAAAAAGCCGTAAAAATCCCCGTTAAAGCGAGATTCAAGGCTGGAAGTTAAAGTTCTATTTTTCCATTTCTTTTGGCTTTTGCTTATTATCTCTTTTAAGTCCATAGGCATCTAATATCTCTTCCGTAAGCTAAACATCTCTTTTTCTTCTTGGGGAGTGTAGTAGTGCAGTAACCATTGATATGTAAAAAGCCATGTACTGCAAAAGCCCATCTCACGCTCAAATGAGTGACCATATTCTTGCGCCTGTTCGTGAGCTTTATCGATCAGAAATAAATAATTCACCATATAAGCATCAAATTCAGTTAATACCTCAGCTAAATCTGGATCGTCGGTCAAGTCTTCCTCATCAAAAGAAAGGGAGCTTTTCTGGTTTGTATTCTAGACTGATAACATCAGTAGGACGATTAGTATCACAGATACTTGAGATTCAGTTCATGGCTGCGCTCATTGGTCACAAAAGTAACCGCCATTTCTTTGTCTTCTTTCCCTGTTTTTGTGCTGCAGATTCCAAAATATCCAAAGTTTGGTTTTTATTTCCTCAGAAACCCGATTCGTCTCATCAATCATTTCAATATACATGGTCATCTTCTCGACTATTAATAACTTAATTATACCATAAAAGACAGTTGCTTTCTAAAGAAAAGAGAAGTTACAACCAACACTTCTCATATCAGCGATAGTATAAAAAGACAAGGAAACGTTCACTGTCTTTAACATCATTCAAAGTCACTTTATTTTTCTTTCTCAGTTCTAGCGTTGATAGTTAGTCGTACATAGCGATTACTGGATCTGTCAGTAAATCTTTATTCTCCCAGCTCCTCCACTAAAATCATCTCTTTAGCTCTTTCATAGGGAAATAACAAGGTTGCTTTATTTCATCCACTACTTCTGATACAAAAGTTGATAGAAAACGACTATCATAGATGCCACTGACAATTTTTGCCCCGATAGCAAAGAATATATTCGATGTATCCGTTTGATTTCTAACGGACATCAGTTGACTCCTCATAAGCATTGATGATTTCAGCAACCACTGGATGTCGGACAACGTCTTTAGCAGAAAGATAGACGAAATCGATCTGTTTAATATCCTTTAGTTTTTCTGAAGCATCAACCAAGCCTGATTTGACATTTTTAGGCAAATCAATCTGACTAATATCACCATTGACAATCATCTTGGAATTAAAGCCAAGACGAGTCAAAAACATCTTCATCTGCATGATGGTAGTATTCTGCGCTTCATCCAGAATGACAAAAGCATCGTCAAAGTTCGACCCGCGCATATAAGCAAAGGTGCAATTTCAATAATCTCACGCTCCATGAGACGACTGGTTTGCTCTTTCCCCAGAATCTGATAGAGAGCATCATAAACAGGGCGCAGATAGGGATCAACTTTTTCCTTAAGATCTCCTGGTAAGAAACCAAGACTTTCACCCGCCTCCACTGCAGGACGTGTTAGAATAATGCGTTTGACTTGTCCACGTTTAAGGGCGGTGATAGCTAGGGTAACTGCTAAAAATGTTTTCCCCGTTCCTGCAGGACCAATACCAAAAACGATATCATGGCTTTTGACGCTATCAACATAGACCTTTTGACCTAGCGTTTTAACGCGAATGGGTTTACCATAAGAATCCTTGATAATTTCTTCTTCGTAAAGTGCCACAAATTTATCAATATTGCCATTTTTGCGCCATCGAAAGTGCTGTCACAACATCGAAGTATTGACAATCATTCCCCGTCCGACCAGAACTAACAACGCTTTGATGGTCAGGCGAGCTAATTCAATGGCTTCCTCAGTCTCACCCTAAAATCTGGACGCGCTCTGTCCTGCGCAGAATGACAACACCAAGATTCTCCTCAATTAATTTTAAAATGCCGCTCATTAGAACCAAATAAATTGACCATATCATCTGGATGAACCAAGGCCACTTCAACAGAATACTCTTTGCAAATTTTTACTCCTTTTTTTCACCTTTGTATGCTTTTCATTATACCAAAAAATCACGCTAAACGTGCGACTTTAATGATGCCAAATAATCTTCCCCAAATCCTGTCAAATTCGCTAAGATTAAAAGAAAAACTAGCTTCATCTTCTAAATAGCGACTGACCCTTTCAAAACTATCCGTGTGTTTCGGAAAAGTCGTATCTTCAAAGACCAAATCCGCCAAAAAAGCTGCAGGATCGTGACTCTTAGGGTGTCTTTGTGTCATTAGCCAGTATGAAAAATGATTTTCTCATGACCAGTTCTCCTTTAAAAAGTGATGGCGAATAGCAGAGCTTCTCGCATAGCGTTCAGGATTTTTCCGATAGAAAGCCTGATGGTCATTTTCTGCTTCGTAAAATGGCTGCGCTGCTTCAATCGTAGTCACGATCGGTCTGTTAAAATGACCTGGAGCCTGCAAATTAGCCTTGGACTGCTCCGCTATTTTTCCGCTGTTGCTCATCAAAATAAAAGATAACAGGACGATAGTTATCCCCACGATCTTTCAGATTGTCCAAAAGCATCAGTTGGATCGGTCTGCCGCCAATAGATTTCAACAAGGTCTGCATAAGAAATTTTGCTTTCATCAAAGATAATTTCGACAGCTTCCGTATGTCCAGTCATTTTTGAGCAAACTTGTTCATAAGTCGGATTAACTACATGTCCTCCTGTATAGCCTGATCGGACAGACAAAATACCATCTTGTTCTTCAAAAGCCTGTACCATACACCAAAAACAGCCACCTGCAAAAATCGCACGTTCCATAGAGATACCTCACATCAGAAATAATAGTTTTATTGTACCAGAAAATCTGAGATTTTATCTTGAGTTATCAATCAATTCTGTTCCGTTAATATCTTGTTTCACTTTCCTAGCTTTTATTAAGCCTCCCAAGGCTTTTTAAATTGACCTTTAGAAATCCCAAAAGTTGCTTTGATATCAGCAGGGGGTTGACTTATCATTGAGTGTCATAAACCCTCATTGTTTTCTAAATAAGTCAAAATCATCTGTGCATCATTTTCCAGCATTTCAAAGGAACGCGGTTTTAAGGATAAATTAAGTGTCCGATCTACTTTTACGAAAAACCAATAACACGCGCATCAACAACTTGACTCAAAGCGTGGTTTCGGTATACAACGTTCACTTGGATGAATAAAGCTAAGCATATTATTTTCTGGTAGATAAACAAAGGGTTCCGTCAATTTCAAACGATAGACAATAGCAGGTCAAGTCTGATTTTGCATATTATCATAGGCTGGTCCAGCTAATTTTTGAAAAACGTCTGGTTCAGCTGGAATAGCCCAAATACGATCTTTCTTATCAATTTCTAGATGAACATAAAGTTTATCCCCTTTTTTAGGCCACAATTCTTTTAATTCTGGCAAAACATCCAGAAAAACAACAAACTGCTTATCATGGCAAGCCAACATCAAGAAAAACACCCAGATCCCGTCGCACCCCAGCTACTGTACCCCAACCATATGTGGTACGTGTTGTTTCTATATTAGCAGTTGTCAAGCGTGCTTTTTGATGAATGTCTGTATAGACAAAGCCCTTGATCATATCACCAATCTTGTGCTGACCTTCTTTTTTATCCAAAGCAAAGGTTAGATCATCCTTCTGGATAAAATAAGAATTAGCATTTTCATCTGTCACCATCCCAGTGATGACTGTTGCAAAGCAATGAATTCATAATAAGATTCAAGTTTAAAAATGAAAAAGAGATGATTTGCATGTCTGCAAAACGAGATATGACTTTCTTGTTTCAAATCATTTTTCAATTTTTAACCCTGTTTAATTCCTTTCCTTTACATTTACAAAAGGGTGGATCTGCCATCCTTCTCTTCTGCCCTTTATTTTAATGAGACGACAAGATCTATCTATAAATATCTTATCCTAATGCGACTGGCAAAAACTTCTAAGCTTAAATCTTAAACTTCAAGAAGTTCCTTTTCTTTTGATTTTGCCGTCATACTATCAATATGCTTAACAACTTCATCTGTAACTTTTTGAATATCTTTCTCAAGAGATTTCAATTCATCTTCTGTGATTTCTTTAATCTTTTTCCTGCTTTTTAGCTTCATCCATGGCATACGACGAATATTACGGATAGCAACCTTCGCATTTTTCACCAACTTTTTTACTTCCTTAGCCAGCTCTTTGCGCGTTTCTTCAGTCAAGGCTGGAATAACAAACGAATAACAGAACCGTCATTAGCCGGATTAATCCCAATATCAGAAGCATTGATAGCATGTTCAATATCTTTTAATGATGATTTATCAAATGGGTGAAAACCAAAAGAACGCGTGCTTCTGGAACAGTGATTGAAGCTAGTTGATTGAGAGGAGGTTGGTACGCCATAATATTCTACTTCAATCCGATCTAAAAGACTTGCATTGGCACGGCCAGTATCGAATACTGCCGAATTCACGCGCGAGGGACTGGTGTGATTGTTCAAATCTTTCTTTTTGCTTTTCTACAATAGCATTTGCCATTTTAATATTCTCCTTATATTAAGATACTAGAGGCGTAAGCGACACAAAGCAAAATAGGAGGTTCAACGAAGAGTCTCAGAACTCTAGGAGAAGCTATCTTTTGCACAGTGTCGTAGCCGTGTTCAATTATTAAGATACTAAGGTGTAAGCGACACAAAAGCAAAATAGAGGTTCAATGAAGAGTCTCAGAACTCTAGGAGAAGTCTATCTTTTTGCACAGTGTCGTAGCTCGTGTTCAATTATTAAGATACTAAGAGCTTTAAGAAAGCGAGAAGAAAATAGAGACTAACGCTGTGCGCTGGCGCACAAGGCAGTCTATCTTTCTCGACGCTTTTAGCCTGTGTTCAATTATTCTGAATCAGAAATTTTTGCTGGTTACAGTTGTTCCAATTTGCTCACCAAAGATAACACGTTTGATGTTTCCTGATTCATTCAGATTGAAAACAACTAAGTCAATGTCATTGTCCATTGACAGTGAGCTGGCCGTTGAGATCCATCAATCTTCAGTCCGCGTTTGAGAACTCCCATATGGGTTAACTCATTAGAATTTGATAGCATCAGCATTTTTACGAGGATCATCATCACTGAAAACGCCGTCAACGCCATTTTGGCATCAAAATAGCATCTGCTTCAATTTCCGCTGCGCGAAAGGGCAGATGTTGTATCGGTTGAGTAAGAGGGAACCAACACCTGCAGCAAAGATAACAATACGACCCTTTTGAAGGTGACGCAGTGCCCGTCCGCGAATATATGGCTCTGCAACTTGCTGCATGGCAATTGCTGTCTGAACACGCGTGTCTACTCCTGCATGCTGGAGAGCGTCTGCCATAACAAGAGCATTCATAACTGTCCTAGCATCCCAGTATAATCAGCCTGAGACACGATCCATACCTGCCTTCGAAGCAGGCTCGCCTCTCCAAAGATTTCCACCACCGATAACAAGAGCAATTTCAATGCCTGAGTCATGAACTTCCTTGATCTCCTGAGCAATAGTTTGAACAGTTGGAATGTCAATACCAACTCCTTTTTCGCCAGCTAAAGCCTCACCAGAGAGCTTAATCAATACACGATTATATTTAGGTTTTTACCATTATCTATACTCCTTACTTTATCCTAATATTTTTATCATACTTCCATTAAAATTTATAGTCTCTTTTTCTTTTTAAAAATGTATTAGTTCATAACGACTTTCAAGTTAAAAATAATATACCTAAAATAAAAGAACAGCTAAATGCCGTTCTTTTCACTATTTAATTAAAATGAATTTGCATCAACACTTGATACCAGGACCTTGAGGTAGTTGTCAGTACAGGTTTTGTTATGTAGTACCCTTTGCAGTAGCAGGTTTTGCTTTTAGCAATAACGTCATTGAAAGCTTTGAAGTTTTCAACTGGTTTATCTGCATCAAATGATACTTTACCGATGATAGCCTGTACATTACCAGCTTTGTCGGCTATGTAAGTGATTTACCGCCGTTTTCGATTCTTCGACTGCCTTAGCAACATCCATCAGTTACTATTCCCGTTTTGGGGATTTGGCATGAGGTTACGCGGACCAAGAACACGTCCAGCGGCATAGCGATTGCCATCATATCCAGGTGTTGCAATAACAACATCAAAATCTAGACCAACCGCTGTTAATTTTTGGGACAAGATCGTCTTCACCAACGAAGTCTGCGCCAGCTTCTTTAGCTTCTTCAGCTTTTAGCGCCGCGGGCAAAAACAAGAACACGTTGCGTTTTTGACAGTGCCATTTGGCGATACCATGGCACCACAGATTTGTTGGTCAGCTTTTTAACATCAATGTTAGGGTTGCCAGACCTTCTGGTTGCATCAAATTTTTGAAAATTAGTTTCTTTTTGCAAGTGCTACAGCTTCTTCTACACTGTACGCTTTTTGTACTGTCGATTTTTTCAAAAGAGCAGCACGTAATTGTTTGCTTTTTAGCCATTTTATCTTCTCCTTGTAATGTGGTCATATCGATTTTCATCTCCACGTCCTCGTCACATCATGATCAAGTGATTGCGGGTAAATAGGGACGGGTTACTCTTGAGTCAGTAATGATGAATCCCATAGGAACGAGCAGGTACCTTCGATCAGTACGCATTGCAGACTCAAGGGTTTGCAGCGTTCAAATCTGGCATTTTGTTTCAGTGATTTCTTGTACTTCGTGCCACGCGTTACTGAAGCAACTTTAGTTTTTGTTTGGTTCACCAGAACCTTGTCAACACTTTGCTAGCTTTTTCAAAAAGAACGGCAGCTGGCGGTAGTTTTTGTGACGAAATCAAAATGGTTTATCTTCATAAACTAAGAGATAACAACTGGGATAATCATGCCAGCGATCAGCTGTACGAGCATTGAATTCTTTTGGTGAATCCCATGATGTTAATTCCTGCTTGACCAAGTGCTGGTCAACTGGCGGAGCTGGTGTTTGCTTTACCAGCAGGAATTTGAAGTTTTACGATGTTTTCTCGACTTTTTAGCCATTATAAAAATCCTCCTGTTAGTTCTTTCGTAATTAACAGATTTTACCTCACAAATATACCATTACAGCATACTTATTTATTATACATTATTCTTTATAAAAACAGAGTTTTTCCTTGATTTATTCTATTTTTATTTTATTTAGGCGTTTTACATTCTTATAAAATCGTTATAAAAATAAGATTATGACTATGTATAAATTAATGGCAATAGCCTTCATAACGTTAATCTTTTTCTTATATTATCGTTTCAACTTTTTCATTTAGAGACGCTTTGGTATTAATCTAGCAGACATTGCTTTTGCCGCTTTTTGCAGTAGAAATTGTCTTAGTATCACAGTTTTGTACTCACAGCTTTCTGCCGCATTATGTTGCTGGCCATGTCCATTCTTTCTCTAACCTTGGCTATCCGTCAGATCAGAAAAAAGACCTTTTCTTTCAGACGGTTCTTTAAATTCTTTTTGAGGTCAGAGCTTCATTTTGACTTTTCTTCTTTTTGTTTGGCGACTGTCATTGCTGCCTTTCTTGCCAGCTGATTATCACTTCATATTAAAAAGCGAGATAAGTACTAAAATGCTTATCTGTTTTCTTTTATTCTAAAGTTGATGAGTTGATCGTTCAACAATTTTTGCTACAATTAAAACCATTTGTTTTTGCTTAATTGCTTTTGCAAAACTTTTCTAGGCTTTTTGTTCCTCAGCAGGTCCAATAACACCTGCTTCTTCTAGTTCTTCCATTAAACGCGTTGCACGGTTCAAAACCAACTGAAAGTCGACGTTGCAACATAGTGAGCACTAGCTTTTGTGTTTCCAGAACCAAAGCTTGGCATCTTCAGAGAGAGGATCTCCTTCAGAATTTCCACCATTACCATTAAATTATCATCTTCAGAAACTTCACCAGGATCAAAACTTTCATCGTAATCGGCTTCTGCTTGTCCCTTGATAGAGGACACAGTACGTTCAACATCATCATCTGAAATAAAGGAACCTTGCAAACGAACAGGATGGTTTTCATCAATTGGTTTAAAGAGCATATCTCCTCGCCCTAGAAGCTTTTCAGCTCCATTTTCATCAAGGATGGTTCGACTATCTGTTCCAGAAGAAACCGCAAAGACGATTCGGCTTAGTACATTGGCTTTTGATCAAACCAGAGATAACATCAACAGATGGTCTCTGTGTTGCGAGAATCATGTGGATTCCTGCCGCACGACCTTTGTCCTAAACGGATAATGGCATCTTCAACTTCTTTGCTAGCTACCATCATCAAATCAGCCAATTCATCAACAATGACAACCAAAAGCGGCAAAGGTATATGCTTGGTCTCTGAATGACGATTGAATTCTTCTACCATTAGCATTGTAACCGGCAATGTTTCCTAACGCCAAAATGGCTAAAGTTCATAGCGATTTTCCATCTCGTCAACAACTTTTTGCAGGCTTTGCTAGCCTTGCGTGGATTAGTCTAGCAGGATTAGCTTGGGTAGAATATCATATAAACGAGACAGTTCAACCATCCGGGATCAATCTCATCGAGATTTGACCTGATCTGGTCGTGCCCATCGTCAAATGCATATCGGCAATAATACCATTAACCGCCACAGACTTTCCTGAACCGTCGAACCCGCCACCAAAATATAGAGGCATCGTAGCTAGGGTCAAAAAGACACGAACCAGACCATTAACAGCTTTACCTAAAGGAACTTCAAGCAATTTATCAGGCGACGTTTTAGCCCTGTTCCCAAAAGATTCACGGAAAGTCACCGTAGCTGCCTTCGAATTTGGAACTTCAATTCCCACAGAGATCCCAGGAATAGGTGCTTCAATACGAACATCCTGAGGCACAAAGCTAACGCTCAAATCATCTGCTAGATTAGAAATACGATTGACCCGCACACCAGTTGCCGGTTTAACCTCATATTTGGTAACAGATGGACCAGATTTCAGCTCGTTCAACATTGGCGCTTAATGCCAAAGCTAGTAAAAAGTTTCTTCTAAAATCTTGATATTATCACGAACCAATCTCTTCTCTTTACTTTGATTTTTGGGTTTTTGTCCTTAGCAAACAGATCGATACGACAATTTATAATGAAGATTGTCTTGGAAGCAAATCAACCTCTAAGGATTCATCTGACATATCCTCTTCTTTTGGTAACTGACTGGTTTGTTCACTCAGCTGGAACTTCTGCTTCAATGCTTCTCCCTCAGGATCCGGCTGATAACCAGTAATTTTCTGGTTCTTTATGGACTTGTCCATCAAAATCATCTAAATCAATGGTCGTACTGATCTAAAACCTCGCCTGTTTCTAAATCAATAGCTGCATTGAGCCCATGATCAAACGTTGCTGACTCCACTGGCTTCTTGAACAGCCTGCTGTCAAAGCGCGCCTCTTCTTTTTGCGTCAGCGTTTTTCACGATTTTCCTGCCGTTTAGCCTGCCATTTAGCGTAACTGTGCCATGAAGAAATTCATGACATCACGCAAAACATCCCAGGACTCATTGAAAAAGAGACCTAAAAAGAAGGAAAAAGTCCGCCGATTAAAAAGAACCAATATTTGAAAAAGAAAAGGGCAGCCAGCATATGAAGGGCTCCTAAAAACCACCGCCAGCAAAATTAGCGCACGAAATTTACTGAGATCACTAAACAATCACCAAAGTGCCTGATGACACTGCTGATTCTTCATCGTTGCTAAAGAGAAAAGATAGGCTTGCCATTCTAAAAGCATCCCAAGCATAGTGATGACAAAACCACCAGCAAGCCATCATGTTTTTCAACGTTTAGTAGCAAAGATAAATCAGAACAGCAAAGAAAATGAAAGATGAAGCCAGACTTCACCACCATCAAACAGAATGATATTATAAACAGTGACGCCTACTCGTCTGGTTTAAAAATTGCAAAAAGAGGGACAAAAAGCCATAAACAAAGCAAATACCATGCGCTTTATGGCTCTTTGTTTCTCCTAATTCCGCCTTTGATTTGGACGGCAGTGTGTTTCCGTCCTTTTCTTTTATTCTTTTGTTTTAGCCATGTTGATCATTATACCATTTTTATATTATTTGAGAAAAGCAGATACTATCATCATTTTATGATAAAAATAAATTTATCTTTTTATAACCAAGGGTAATTATGAAAAAGAATTTTAAGTTTAGTTTTAGTATCTTTTGTCTTGCTGGTAGGCTGTGAAAATATGAATCGATCGTGCTATTAAAGGAGAGATAAATATTAATCATCATATTGCTAAACAAAAAGCCAAAAATAAAGTTAAAACAGTTAAACAAGGTGACTTTCCTCAATTATCTCAAGAAAGTTGCTAAAAATGAAGCTGAGGTTACTATTGCTACTTCAAAAGGAGATATCACTGTTAAACTTTTTCTAAATATGCACCTTTAGCAGTTGAAAATTTCTTAACCCATGCTAAGAATGGCTACTATAATAATTTGACTTTCCATCGTATTATCTCAGATTTTTGTGATTCAAGGCGCGATCCAAAGGTGATGGCGGTGGTGGTGAATCCATTTGGAAGGCAAAGACAGGTCTAAGATTCTGTGAAAGATTTGCCAATGAAACGTCATCATCTTTATCATCTCAGAGCTGCCTTATCTATGGCTAATGCTGGCCCCAATACTATGCCAGCCAATTTTTCATTGTTCAAAGACAAAGATAAATCAATCCAAGCAATTAACCACGCGCTATCCGCAAAAATCATTAATGGCTATAGATGGCGGAACACCAAAACTTGATGGCAATTACACGGTCTTTGGACAAGTGATAAAAGGCATGAAAATTGTTGATAAAATTGCCGCTATTAAAACAAATCAAAAGTGGTAAAACCCACAGGAAAAAGTTACCATAAAAAGCTATTAAAATTATCCAAAGAGCTATTATAAGTTTGATTAAGAAAAATAAAGGCTAAAAGACTAAAGTTGAGTGTAATAGCAACAATTTGGCCTGTCTATGCAAAAGATTCTTGCCTGACTGTCCTAAGATTTACCAGCAAATTTTGGTGAGGACTTGGGCGATTGTTTTCCATGCCTTGACACCGCCTCCTTCCAGTACATAACCAGCATCGCTTGAAGGCTGCTGCATCACCTCGTGATTGATCGAGACAACGACAAAGGCGCCTGGGCTGCGCATAAGCTGCTTCGCAGCCGACATGCGCCTCCTGCCATCTCAACCGCCTGCACGCGACGATGTTCGCCAAACAAAATCGGTTTTTCCTTGCCAGCCGCCAAAGGAATCGTACTGGTTGTAATGAGGACCGATTTCCACACTATGAATATGGTGCTTAGCCTACCAATTCCTCTCTACAAAAAGCGCTCACAAAGGTTCATGATCTGATTTAAAGAGAAAGATGCCCTCGACATGCGGTCCCAAATTCCGCCAGCACCAAAGGCGAGTTAAATCTACATCGCCGATAAGTTGAGTCTATCTGCGACTTCAGCATATCGACAGCCAAGCAAATCTGGCGCTGAAAGCTCCTGCTTGAACCTGCGCCATTAATCAAAGCATCAACTGATGATCTGCACACACAGCCACACTCCTAGTGGACATGCGGCACTCACAACACCGTTTTCTTAAAATGCCAGAACGACCTGATACTCTCCCGTCTACCGCCGTGGTAAGGTCGTTCCCAAACGGAACTTTCTTCTCTTTTGCCATGATTTAATTCCGTACAAGAGAGTCGATTCTTCCTCCATAGTTGCACACTAATCCCAATTTTTCATTTTTCTTCCTTTATAGTTTCCCAGTGAGTGTACGTCAAAAGCTAAAATGAAGAATGACTCCTATTAAAACTCAATTTAATTTAGGATTGAATGTTACCATCGCTTTCGCATTTCCATGACGGCGAGCTTTATGATATACAGTTCATCATCGCAGTCTTCCATAATCATATAATCGTCATAGTTTTTCATCCAAATCCGCGCAAAGTTTCTCACACTCTGATTGGGGTATCTGATTATCTGTTGCTGACAATAGGTCTCTTCTTCGAGTCATGACCTTTTATCATAGAACTTCTCGCCACGATTTAGCCTGAGCAATCATTTCATCTGTTAACAGGCCTTCTCCCACAACATTTTCTCCTTATTTATCCTTGAGCTGAGAGCAGAGATTGAAGAGCAATTAACGTTTTTGCACCTTCAATATCTCCCTGATCCACTAATTCCTGGCTACATCACTAAGTTAATCGTAAGTTCAATGACCTCATCATCATCTTGTGGACGAGGATTGTCAACCTTCTAAATTAGTAGCCAAGATAAAGCTAATCATTACAAAAACCACTGGCTGTATAAATTCGAAATCGTCATTGAGGTCGCCCTGTATGGGCAGTTTTCTTCTTCTAATTCACGCAGAGCTGCTTCTTTTTCTGTTCCATTCTCACAGCTCTAATTTCCTGCGTTGAATTTCCTTAGATATTTTTCACTGTTTGGACATTGGTTTGACGATTACTGCAATTTATTCTCAGGTTGTCAGCACGCTAGTAAACTGCTCACAGATGAAAAATCAATTATATGTTTGGCGGTCCCCAACTGATTGGGTAACTGAACATTATCAACAGCAACCTTAAATCTGTCCATTAAAAATCGACTGCGCTTAATGGTCTTTTTCTTCAGAAATCCACTACACCTCTCATTTATCATTGATGATGCGTTTTTCTGGCATACTTCTTTATTGACTCGATGCACGCGACTGACGCAATACTATCAACTGGACATCTTAGAATCGTTGAACCCCTGCTGCTGTCAAAGCATTATCACCTGTAATAGTTAAAAGCGACAATGATGGGTAGAATTGCTGCCAAATAAAACATGGGTTTGCTATAATATCTTTATATTTATTTTGTCCACTCATAATTGAATGTATACCAGCGACAAAATAACATCATGACCAACTCAGCATTTACATGCCAATCATATGGCTGATGCCCGCTTTTGTCTCTTGTTTAGCTGTCGAAGTCATAACTTCCAAAATTCTCATGGACCAGCTTCTTCTAAGACTGAATTTGGTCAAGGTAAGCATAGCCCAACTCAAAATATTTTTCTAACTGAGAAGCTTAATCATTGATAGGTAATCACAGTATTTTTCACCAATAACTGAATCAACACATAGTACCATTAGTCAAAACAGCTCCTGTTTCAATTTTGGTCTGACCTTATAGAGTCACATTAGCCTCATATTAACTTCATCTGGCAACAATAATATCACTGTCAATATAGGTACTAGCTGGGTTTTGCCTCAAAGTCACTGTTGACCATATGCGCATGATTACTGACGACGCAGTAACTTTTTCTGCTTTTTGCTAAAGCAACATGATCACATACTCCCTAGACTCGTCAAAATCAGCTGGTTTATAAGCACCAACCTCTCTCCATCGCCTCTTTATACATGTACAGCATCCTGTCAAATAATATTTTCACCCTGACAGGCTATTGGTATTGATTTCTTTCTGTCGCTTTCAGGCCATGTGTGTCGACACATGTCTCCCGTGTGTTAATTTCTTTTGACTTATTGTTCATAATCGGAAGCATCCCTGTTCAACAATCTGATTACTCGCATTTTGATTTGGCGAATACACTGGCCACTGCAGATCATCTGCTCAGCAGTTAAGATTGTCGCTAGCATTTTTATAGCTTTTATGATAATGCAGCAGCTGTCAGGCTTTCCTCCAATCAAAGGCGTCATAGAATGACGAGTTTGTCCTTCAAAGCTCAGCTGAAAGATGACTTAGAAATCTATGGAATGCACGTCGTCCCCAATTGCTCCATTGAGGACAAATTCTGGATTGAGTCTCTAGAACCTTTTGGACAAGTTCTGCTTTATGACCCGACAACGGTTCACTGTTTTGCTGGATTCATGCTACATACGCACGATTTAATATGTTCCTGCATAGTAAGTCCTGCACTTGTGCAAAACTTTTGGTAAATCGATTTTCATCTGAGTACCTCTACCAGCAAGGGATAATACAGATGATAGTCATAAAAATTCTTCATAAAAATAATGCACAAAATGTCTCAATCCATTATAGCATTTTCGATTTATTTTGTTAAATGAGGATGGACACAGCGTGAAACTCTTCGGCACAATCAGACTATCTACTTTGAATGTTAAAAGCATCTCTAAACCATTGGGTAAAAATTTTCGATGATCATCCTGCCACCACAGTCAAGGAGCGATCGCCTCTCCTTCCTTAAACATGTTCATCAGAAACTCTTTCGAAAAGGTCAACAGAAACCTTGATAATTTGAATAATACAAACGCTGAGTTGACTATCTAGAATCACATCATAACTGTCTTTTTGCGAGCTGGCTCATTGTCAACTTTCTATACAGATCATAAGCAGAGGCAGTCGCCTGTTCAACTCCTTTTAGGACCACCAGCAAAGCCGACTGCCCAGGTTCTGCTCCAAACTCAGCATCGATACTATCACCAATGTTTGCTTGACTGTTTGTATTGATTCCATAGTTCTTGTGGGGCCATTTTTATCTCCTTATCAATTTTCTAGTCTGACTTCTTGTTACCATCCGTTGATAGACATGTCTCTCTGGTTTTATTGACCTCTTCGTTTCTGGCCTTCGGAAAACATTTTTCGAACCACACGATAATAACCAATTATTCAGGGTAAGTAAACAGATAACAGTAGACTGTAGCTTCTGACCACGCAAACATGAAAGACTGTTCAAAAGACTCCTTCGTAAACTATCACTCCTGTAAAAGATTAGGAGAAACAAACCAACTGCCATTCATAAAGAGAAGCGCTGTCAGGCTTGGAACATGACAGACCAGCTAAAATTTCTTTTCACAAAAACAAAAAGTAAATACATAGCTCAAACCCATAATTAAAAGCCAACAAAATTGTCAGCAGGGTTAGTCATCACTAAATGATTCAAAGCATCCACAGGCAAGGCTTTGTAACTAATTTATGATGATAAAAATAGAATCAAAATAGGATAAGAACATCAATTTCTGCACAAGATGAGGAGCCATAAGGCAAAAGTATCCTCAGCTTTTCCTTTTTTCTTTTAAAATTGATTTCTACTTCATGGATGATTTTTGCTCTTCCTTTTTCCTCGTTTGTTATCTAATCTCAGTAACTTCGAAGCAAGACCTATTTCTACTACCTGGAGATGTAGCTTAGGTTCTAGAGGTTTCTTTGAATTCTTTTTCAATATCTATTTAAACTTCCCGACTGAATAGCATATGTTACAAAAACAAGTGAGACACCATTACCCATCGATCAGCTGATTCGGTACTGAAGATCTCACTGTCAATACGAAAGTTTCCCATCAGCATGTTCAGCTAGAAAGAATCATACCTTTGACTGACCAAGCCCATCATCTTACGTGGTTTAGGTTGGTAACAATTTGGAGTTTTTACCAACCAAGTCTCAGCTCATTTGGATAGTAGTTTAGCGATGCTAGACAGAATTTGATGATCTTCGCCATCCCTCACTGTCCAAGCGGAACTTAAGAAGCTTGTCAGAACCCTTCACTTTTAGACACTTCCTTGACCTAGCTGTCGGATTTCCAACAGTCAAAAATCGTCAACTTAATAGCCTTCTTCTCGTGAGCTTAACTGTTGGGCTTCCATTTCTTTCTTCCTCTTGGGCAATCGAGGAGTTTGTCACCCATTTGTTCTTTGATGTAAGCTAATTTCTTCACATCCATATCAAGACGCGGGAAGATTGGCGTGCTAGCAATCACTTTGACGCTGCTCCAGAAGTCCTCAGAGTTCGAGACTCTTCATCAAATTGACCGCCAGCAAGTTGTTCGCGATGGCATTTGATGCGTCATCATAAATGGCTGAACGAGGTGAGCCACCACGCAGGCTGGCTGCCAAATGTGCTCATAACTGCTAGCAAATCATCACGTTTAGCTTTATCTTTAGTCAATACCTAAGGAGTAGTTTCGTCAATGTACTGTTGCGTGTCACGAAAGTGATGTTCCAAACCGTTTCAGACGCTGCGTGATAATCCATCAGTATCTATTTTCGTCGGTATGTGCAAATTATCAGTAACTACTGCTAGCAAATCAGCATCAAAATCGTCACATTTTCCACGATAAGCAGGAATCTCACCACTCAAAATACTCGGTAATCATGCGCAACGGTACGGTTGAGGAGATTACCAAGGTCATTGCAAGTCTATAGTTGATACGACCAACATAATCTTCATGTGTAGCCATCAGAAACCGACTGAAGACGTACGCATGAGATAATAGCGAAGCGATCAAGTCCGAGCGTTCAACCAACATTTCTAAAAACGATTTCTTTAGACTTGGACATCACCATCTCTTTCATGACAAACCAACCAGTGAGCAATCAGATTGTTCTGGCATCTTAAATCAGCATCATGAGCAGGGATTGCACATAAACAGAGTGGGCAGAATGTCTTTGCCAACCATGTGGAAGACTACCCATTCCAGAATTTTATCAAAGTTGGCATGGGCATCTGACGTAACCAAGGAGCTGTTGCATAGTTAGAGAAGGGCATCAATCCACGTAAAACCACGTGCTTTGAGGATTTGAAGGTACTTTGTCTCCCCAACAATGAGGTGACGCGAAACTGCTAAACTTTCAAATGGGCCCAATAAAGTTCTTGATGATTTCTATCATACTACGACCATCTGGCTGGATAAAAATCAGGATGAGGCATGGAAAAAATCTACTAGAACGATCAGCAGCATAGGCTGAGACGCAGGAAATAGATTTCTTTCTGAACCCGATTCCACTTCGTGACCTGATGGTGCAATCCCACCGATAACTTTACTCGCTTTCTTCATCACGTGGAAGATTTCACTCTCGTTTCAGTGATCTCGTCGAAACAGAATACCAACCTGAGAATTCACCCAGTAAATATCTCCCGTGCCAGCAATTTTTCAAAAACATCAGCACACTTTTACATGGTAATCATCTGTCGTGACGAAACTCTATCAAAAGAGAGTCAAGGAGCTCACAATTTCTCACATACCAACCGCCATACCGTCTACATGCGCCTGCGGTGCGTAATACCAGCTTCTTCTAGACTTTTGCTGAATCTTTCTGACCAGCCCATCAAGTCCCAGTCAAATAAAAACGTCGCTGATTCATCATACGCTTATAGCGAGCCAAGACCTGCCATCATGCCGTTTGTAGTCGAGTAGAGCCAATATGGAGTTTCCGAGACAGGTACAAATCGCAGTCGCAATGAAATAGTAGTGTTTTCAGCTCATACTAATTTACAAAAACGTAGCAAGCGAATGAAGAACCCAAAGAGTTTTTCCTGAGACAAGCTGCTTTTGAAGTATTTTATTTGAAGTTTGCAATAGCTGATAAGTTACCTGAAACTCCCTTGTCCGTTCGGTTTTAATTTCTTTTCTCCTTTGAGTTTGAGGCAAATGAGACCCTCTAAATTGATACAAACTACTTCATTATAGCATATTTCAGAACTTTGAAAAAGAACTATCATTTCACATATCAAACACATGATATGAAAAATAGTCCAGAACCCTTCTGAAATACAAATCTTATATCGTCAATTCCTTATTCCAATGCCAACTAGAGGAAACCATAGCTCATCAAGGATAAACGTTAGTGCGATCTTTCGTAATTTCAAAAGTGGTCAAAACGAAAAATTCTCATTGTTTTGAACATCACAAAGAGAGAACCAATCTGATTCTCTCCTCATGCTGAATTAGCAGTCATCACATACAGTTAATATTGAGTCAAAGACAGAAGTTCTACTAATCTACTACTAATTAGATGCTCACTCTTACATTACTTTGTTGTAGTACTTTTTAATACCTCTGCAGCAACCCTACACCTTCTACCTATTGATGTCTTGATGCTGTCTTTTGCTTTAGCAACTGTTTTCAATAGCACCTCTAGTCTCGACCTTTTATCTGAAGTGAGCTTACTAGCAATTTTCGTTTATAGACCTTTAGCTTTGCACTCTATCCTTTTCTTAGACCCATAATAAAACCTCCTTGTCTGTTGCTTTTAGTATACCATTTTATTTACTATGTCATGTACCGAACTTGCATGTGTCTTATTTTAGAAACGACTAGAAAACCCTATAATATCAGCTTAGAATAGCATTACTACCAAAAAGACCAAAACAATTTTTCTTGTTCCTAGTCTCTGACATTCCTCAATTAGCAGCTGATAATGGGTTTGACTCAGAAAAGGCAAATTAAGCTTTTTCTCGGTGGAGTGTAAGTAGCTATCTTGCACACCTTTTTGATTTTTAATTAGTTTCATTATAACGTAACATGACCAAAAGAGTAAGAAAATTTCATTTTTGTGAACTATTGATTTATAAGGAATTTGCCGACTTCAAATTCTTCTTTGATTTAGTGCTTTATCACGTGCGATGTGCTTCTAAGATTTAGTCCCCTGAACTTAGTTGGATTAGCTTGCAACCAGGCATTAGGATTACCCTTTAACGCACTCGAGCATCCGGACTGCCTTTTATTAAGTACTTTCCTTTAGTACTGGTTTTGCATGATCTCCTATAAAAGATCCCAAAGTGCCTTCCTCTGAGCAATAATCATGCGACCTATCGTTTTCAGCTCCAGCTAAACCCAGTACATCCCAGCGTTTTTCATCCGATAGAGTACACTGTGGTGCTGGCTTCCATAATCCCAATCCTTTTATGAGATAACCTCTCAACTCCAGCAGGTTTAGTGTAACGCCACTGAGTACATAGATCCCTAGCCTTCCAGAATACTGAATCATCTCATTTTCAATCAGACTTTCAACTCCATCAAAAACAGTTCTAAGCATTTTCTTATTGTGGTTTTTCACAGCGCACAAGACAAAGTCTAGTAATTCTTGGGATGGCTGGATTGTCTAGGTTGCTCAGTAAGGTGATAACTGTCCCAAAATATTCCACACGAACTCCTATGAACAGCCAACTCTTTCCAAAAACAGTGTATACAACCACATCCACCATCTGAATTACAAATTAGTTGGGTCTTTGTGAAGAAGTTATAATGATAATAGAGATAATCAAGAGACTTGTCTCTTGCTTTTATTGTTTGAGGAGCGATAAAACTCCTTTTATTTTTGAAGCTCATACTGATTAGGTCCAACTTGCTTTACGCCTATGTGTAGAATAAAAAGATGTCTAAGTCTATAGGGTTATCTTTGCTCTGACTAGTCATCTATCCATGACCCCATCCCTTCTAAATAGAGGTCTTTGACAGAAGTTTTTGAGGGATAGTTATCTGATATCACTCATAGTCTCCTTCATTTGTGGAAGTTTAGCGACCTTTTTGACGGCTTTTCAACACAGTATCTTTAGATACAATTACTTGGTTGACTAATTCGAGCACATCACCAACTTTTCATGATAGGGCAAGAAAAGTAGATGAAATGGGCAACTTAAACCATTTCAGGAAACGTTCATGCTTAGCTTTCTTACTCATCAACTGGGATTTTACATTTCTGCTTTGTACCAGCGATCACGACTCAAAACTCAATTTCTCCAAATATACAAAGCACAGTTCAGCTTGACTGATTTTAATCCTATAGCCTGTGCCTCTGCTAGAGCAATGAAATCATCATCAATCTTGATCAAATTGCACTGTCTCTGATTGCCCTCCGAGTTCTCTGTAATGTATGTCTCTTTCATCAATAACCGCTGTGTCCATGCAGCCCCTCCTTTTATCTTGTAGTATTCCTCATTATAGTGATACAGTTTTAGTCGTAACTCAAACATAAAACAATCTTAACACACGTTTTAAAAATATAAAAACTGTTCTTATGGAGCTGAGTATTTAAAAGTTTAATCTAAAACACCATCAATATAATTATATTTATCATGATTTTTATAGTCATTTATATAAATATTAAAATCATTGCTTATTCTTGATACACGATCAGTCCACGGCAGTGCAGTGCAACAGTTATCCCGATGCTTTCGCAATTCTATCCGCTTCTCCCTATTCTGTGGCTTCATGTACAACTGATAGGAAATTTTTGTCCTTTTCTGGCGACGACCAGCCTTTCGACCTCGTTTTATTTTAAATAGGGTCTTGATGGTTTCTTGAAGGGCTTTACTGATTTGTTTTTCTTAGTTCAAGCTTATGGTAAGCCTCCTTATTCTCACCAAAAATCGTCCATGTTCAAATAAAATCATCTGCTATGAACCGCAAAATTATGTTCCGAAAATTTTACTTTTCTTTCAAAAATGAACTGTCGAAGCTTAATGAAGTATTCTGTAATTTTTCCTCAACACGAATATGACAAGTTGCTTTTGATGCTTTTTATTGATAAAAATAACCCATGTATGAGCCACTTTCAGCAGATTTGGTATACCTACATGTACTAATCTAAACGATATTTTTCCATAGAACTTTGGTATCTTTAACAAACATTTTAAATAAACAAATTTCATTTTCAATCTCACCATCTCAATTATGCCTGATCCAGTGGTTCCTAATCTGATTCAGTGTGACTCAGTCAAGCCTGAAAGAAAGTCTGTGGTTCTCTTTTTCACAATGGATCAACATCATCAACTGCTTTTCTTTGTAGCCGATTGAACAGTTCTTTTGGTGAATTAGACCAACAACTGGCTTATCATCTTTTCAGGCTTTGTCAGCTCTTTGACGGCCGTATTGGTGCTTAATCATATTAGGTAAAGATAGGTTGAGCCGCAATCAATGATTCACGACTAGGACGGACAATTTCTGTCTTGGTATTGCTCATGAACCTCAACTTTTCTCATAGCTTCAAAGCAAAATCACTAGGCGTGATTGGGCAAGATGTGTATGACCAATCGCACCGCATTTTTGTTGCAATCCCAAAATCAGGACGACAATCCAAAGAATAACATAATCATATGGTCACGATGACTCTTAGTTATTCCACCAATCATCATAGATACATGTTTTCATTTGAGGTCAGTCAAGTTTTCTTCGATTCATCCAATTTCATTGACCCAGCACCAGGTCAATGTTCAGAACAAAGGACAAGATAGCTACATCATCTGAACCTGCAAAAATGATAGCAAATAGTCGACGTGTCTTCTAGACATCAGTCAGGTAATCGTTGCTTTGATGGTCAAAGGTCATCAAAAGAGAACCTTGTTTCCTTTTTGCGCTAAATATTGACCTGCTAGCGCTTGTAGACTCTTTCCGACGACCGCTTAGATAGCAAACAAAACTAATTAGCTTCACAAAGATAACCTCTTTTCTATATTCTGTGTTTAAGCAATCTATTGGATTGCTTATCAATTTTGGAAAACCTCGAAGAAATGCTATTCTGCTGTCTGATATCTCGTAAAAACCCTAAAATTAGGTTATTTAACTTCTCAGCTCAAGCATAACACATCGTAACAGACTGGAAACAAAATGTGCGTTCGTATCTTCATGTTCCCAACTTTTATATCCAATATTCTAATACCTCTTCTTCTATTCCTTTCTCCTCAGTCCATGACAACACTCAGTTAATGAACAACTGGGACATACGTTCAAGTATTTTTCACATCCAACTTTCTATCTCAGACATTCAATACTTCACTCTCATTCCTTTTCCTTCATTTCATCTATTTGTGCGTCTTTTCTAAGGATTCGGATTCCTGTTTCAACTCTTGTTCCAAGGATTATGATAATTCTTGAAAGACGCTCGACCACATCAAGTAAATAATAACCAAATTTTTGACCATAAAGCTACTGACACAACAATCCACTCAGATGGATGATCTCAGGAGAAAACTTTTCAAATTGCGAAAGTATCCCATTTTATGACTGGCTTTTTGAAAGTGATGATTGATTGCACATCTTTAAGAGAAATTGAAATAGAATTGTTTGATCATAGATTTCCTTTCTTAGTTAACTTATATGTTTTCAAAATAGATTTCTGATTTCTATACTTTATTATAATATAAATAACTATAAAAATCAATATTAAAATAGCTATTTTATAAATATTTTTATTGCTATTAAATAAAATATTTAAATCAATGTCTTTTTATATGGTACTTTTATGATAACGTTCAAAAGTACGCCTCGTTGATACCTGTTAGTTTGCAACATCTTTATCTGAAAGTCCTGAAAGGTAAAGCTCAAAAAGCATGCTTTAATCGGCTATCGTCTTCTGAAAGAGCCTTCAGTCCTGATATTTGCCTTGTGTGTTGCAATAGCTATCCTTGAGCTCGACGTTCCCTTAATTTTTGGCGTTCTGCTCGCCTGATATTTCACTATTTCGATAGATTATTAAGACAACAGTCTGAGGTTGTCATCCTGAATCCCTATTCAGGTAGGTAGTCCTAAAACCTAACGTTGCTCTCTCAGGATTGGATAGTATCTCATGACTTGTGTTAATTCCTTATTATTTCTTCCAGGCGGTCTAATTCTGTCACAATGACTATATCTCCTTCTCGAAGATAAGACAACATAGCCGCACACTGAGGGCGTTCTAGTGTCCCTCCTGATTCTTTATCAGAAAAGAGCTTGTCAACGTGCTCCAATTGTTCCAGTTGTCTGGCTAAATTTTTGGTCAGTTGAACTAACCCTGGCAGTAACTGATTTTTACCATTTTCTACCTCCTATTTTTGCCTAACCCTATTGTCCGTCTGTTTATTCCTTTTAAAAATCAAGCACAGAACAGACCAATAGGCTATACTCTAATGTCCTTTTCTTATTGTTTTCATTTAATAAAGATTATCTAATATGCTTTTAGAAGATAAATCTTTATCTTGTTCAGCCTTCAATTCTTTATACATTGTATAGTCCTTAACCATAGCATCTCGATGTTCTTTGAGAGTATCTCGTTCGAGAACGATTTCCTCAACCTCTTTTTCCAGATTAGGATCGAAGTTTTATCTACATTGGCTCTATCCAAAATGACGGCTGCCGTTTCTCTCTGCTCTGTTCTGTCTGATAAGTTACTAGAGCACCAAATAATTCTTGCACCTGATGAACTTTTGCATATCTCATATTTTTCCAATTTCCTTATCAGTCTCGACCAACTGTTTTAGTCAAACCGATCTCGTAAAAGTTCAAACTGACTGGAGTTGGTGACACCATTGATTGATAAAAATTTAACTCATCGACAAGTCGATCCAAACGAGAAATATTTTTATTCTTTTCTCAAAATCAATTCTCCATTTTTCGCGAACAATTGTTTTAATCAGTGCTTCCTTTGATAAAAATAGTTCTGTTCCGAATGGTCTTCGTTCCAAAAAGCTAAAAGAAATCTATCTTCAGATAGGCGGTAAAGCCTTTGTCATCTTGATCTAACATTCTTGCAGGAATCGAAACTGTGCCTTTTGCGATCAATCCCAAAATTGACATCTACATAAATTGCTTGAGGAGTCATCGTATCAACCTGCCAGGAGTCAATCACTAATTTCATTTCCAAAAATCCTGAGACTTTTCATCTGGAACGTTTAAAACGTGCAGCTATTTTGCATCTACAGGATAACCTACCTGATTTCAGATAATCGCTCCGTTATTCTTTCCAAGCCGTACTTTTCCCTTTTAGAAAGCGTGCGTTCTCACAGAATCGCTTTTTGCTCACTGTCACTAATTTTGTAAAGTGACATACTTGCCAGATGTATCAATGTTAGCTGCAACTCTTGTGCTTTGCTTTTCAAAATCTTCAAGAGATGTTGCATACCAGCTATCTAACTGACTCTTTCATATAGCTACTCGGTAGAAATTCTTTTGTCACAAGCGGAATAGTTTATAGAAATTTCTAGTAAACTTGGTTTTGGGAAATTGCTCCTTGCAAAAGCTGCATACTATCAGAAATCCAAAACTCTTCTTTGTGCCTTTTTGCCAACGGAATTTTAAGGAGACATTGTCTGTTGCATTAAAATAATATGATTATGCTGGTGCCTCTGTCCATGTGTGTCGCAATGACAAATTGGTGATGCCCACCGGTCAATTTCTAAGCTGTTTGTCGACCACTCTACGCGCACTTGTTCAGGTGTCAGATTATCACTTGAGAAAAAGATTAATGATATGATGGGCCATTACACGCCGTCATTATGAATATCTGACAAGTATCATTTCTCGCATGGCATCTACTGTGGTAATGATAAAATCATCACAGGTCATTTGATTATCTGATACGTTTGTCAAATCTATGTCTGACAAGTATACACTTTGATCACCCTATTAAGTCGTAAGCATAAGCAAAGCCATCTTGTCCATCATCACGCTTAAGTGTTTTGGCTTCTTGAGTAATATAGATAATTGCTCGTTTTAGATTTTTACTCGTTTTAATTTGTAAAACTTTTGTGACAACCATGAGTTTTTCCACCTTCTCATATCAAATTTGAGTCACAACATGACTAAGTTCTTTTAACTTCTTCCGCAAAGCAACTCGTCATTGTTTGTCTATTTCTCCAAGTGTATTCGCAAACCGTGCACCCATTTGGTCAATATTTTGACCAATGGCATTGACTTCTTTTTCAGCAAAAGCAGTTCACTATAATCTACCATAACGACCTCACCTCTGGTAGTAACATTTTCAAGCAAAAGCTTTGAAACATGTTTTCAAATCAGGCAGAAATTTTTCGTCTGATAAGTGCTGCTTCATCATCCTGTGCAAAATAAATTGTTTGTCAGCTTCTCTTCCCACTCGTTCCATATTATTCTCTCTTTCCCTGAAAAGCAAAGAGATGATACACGCGCAGGGGCCTTTATTCTCTTCAGCATAGCAACCACATCAGTTGCGTAAATAAAAGAATGATCTGTCACCAGGTTAAACGTTCCAGCCCATTCTTTTTAGTATCACTTTGAGAACTCAACCCTTTTGTCCTCGTTTCACTCGATTTTTCCAGATGATTTTCAATCATCTGGTTCCTACCTTTATGCAAGTGACTCACAAAAGATCCTTTGCACTTGAATTAACCATTTTTCTAAATCATCCCTGACCATTTGAAAATGTCACCCTCACAGCAGTTTTTGCGCTCAAGATAAAATATCCTGGCGCACGCTGTGAATTCTGTCACTCCATCATCAGCATTTCTAATCTAAATGCGGTATATCTTGAGCCAAATCATCTAAATCATTACTCAAATAACGTTGATATTCTGCTTCAATCACCTATGCATTCCTGCTTTATGTTTTCAAAGCGTTAGATTGGTTGATTGTTTTTCTTTATTCAACAATAATCAGACATATCAAACGAGATAATCTTGCAAAACATGTTCTAGTTATTATCATTCTTCGGTCATTTCCCATTGATTAAAGTTCCTCCTCTGATTTACCAGCAGTCCTTTGACAAGTGAGAACCTTGGACGGGACTCACTGCAGGTTCTTTCCTGACGGCTCTAGATCCTTAGCCTTTTTCAGCTTGGTTCTCGAAAGTTTTCAGCACAATCTGATTTAGCTTACTCAATCTTTATGGAAATGCATATCTTAGTGGTAAACGTTTTTCCTTCAGCTAAAGACTGACTTTTTCTTGATAGTGCCCAACTTTTGA
>BNJU01000216.1_pt1 | contig 169846 bp, 198 predicted proteins | sample 8539281 | NCBI WGS metagenome assembly BNJU01 (sample SAMD00202456, study PRJDB9452) | human saliva metagenome | isolation source: human saliva | place: Japan | reverse complement strand
TAAGATAAAGTGGTCCCCTTTTTCCAATCGGATAATTCTCCCCATCTACCTGAAGACTTCCTTGCCCTGAGAGAACGCTCACCAAGCTATAATCATGGGTCTTTTCAAATCGAACTTCCCCATTAACTACCCACTTGTGAACACCAAAGAAGTCATTGGCCACTAACAAAGTCGATGACAAGTGATCCACTTTTTCCTCAACTGGTCGGCTATTTGCCGGAGCACCTAAGTTCAGTACATCAATGGACTGTTCAATATGCAACTCACGTAGATTTCCTTGATCGTCTTTACGATCAAAGTCGTAAACCCGGTAGGTCGTATCGCTCGATTGCTGGGTTTCTAAAATCAAGATACCTGAACCGATGGCATGCATGGTTCCACTTGGTACATAGAAGAAATCTCCCGCTTTCACAGAAACCCGTGCTAAAAGATCATCCCATTCTTTGGCTTCGATCATTTGGCGCAATTCTTCCTTGGACTGGGCGTGGTGACCATAGATAATCTCTGCCCCCTCATCAGCAGCAATAATATACCAGCATTCGGTTTTTCCAAGTTCTCCTTCATGCTCCATTCCATAGGCATCATCTGGGTGAACCTGAACACTGAGCCAGTCATTTGCATCTAGAATCTTTGTCAACAAAGGAAAAACCGGTTCTGTTCGATCTCCAAATAATTCGCGATGCTCTGCATATAGTTGGTCTAAGCCCATTCCAGCATAAGGTCCATTCTTAACAACAGAAACACCATGTGGATGGGCCGAAATAGCCCAATATTCACCAACATGATCGCTCGGGATTTCATAGCCAAACTCATCTCGTAATCTAGTTCCACCCCAAATCTTTTCCTGCATAACGGATTGTAAAAATAACGGTTGTGACATACCTGCCTCCATATATCCTTGTATTCAATACCTTATTATACCAAATTATACTCATTTTTGAAAGCCATGCTAAGCTGTTTAGACCCTTTTTAATTTTTTGCACGTTTTTCGCATTTTTACCAGCTTTCCGCTATAATAGGTATATGAATCTCAAAGAATCTATTATTGAATTGGCTCACTCCATTGGTATTTCAAAAATTGGCTTTACTACGGCAGATGATTTTTCCTATTTAGAAAAATCCCTCCGCCTAGCTGTGGAAGAAGGCCGAAATTCTGGTTTTGAGCACAAAAATATTGAAGAACGAATCCAACCACGCTTAAGTTTAGCTTCTGCTAAAACGATTATTTCCATTGCCGTTGCCTATCCCCACAAGTTAAAACAACAACCTCAGAAGACGGCCTATAAACGCGGAAAATTCACCCCCAACAGCTGGGGCCTTGATTATCACTATGTCTTGCAGGATAAATTAGACCGGCTAGCACGAGGAATTGAAGAATTAACCGCCGACTTCGAATACAAGGGCATGGTGGATACCGGTGCCTTAGTAGATACCGCGGTTGCTCAACGAGCTGGGATTGGCTTTATCGGAAAGAACGGCCTCGTCATCTCAAAAGAATACGGTTCTTATATGTTTCTAGGGGAGCTGATCACCAACCTAGAAATTGAACCCGATCAAGCAGTCAACTATGGTTGTGGAGATTGCAACCGCTGTGTAGAAGCCTGCCCGACTTCTTGCTTAATCGGAGATGGCACCATGAATGCCCGACGTTGTCTATCCTTTCAGACCCAAGACAAGGGCATGATGGATATGGAATTCCGTAAAAAGATTAAAACGGTCATCTACGGCTGTGATATCTGTCAAATCTGTTGTCCCTACAACCGTGGTTTGGATAATCCACTAGCCACTGACATTGATCCGGAACTCGCTCACCCAGAATTAATCCCCTTTATCGAGCTATCCAATGGACAATTCAAAGAAATTCGGAATGGTCGCTGGTAGTTGGCGGGGGAAAAATATCCTTCAGCGCAATGCTATCATTGCTTTGAGCCAATGCTAACGACCGGTCTGCTATCCCTAAACTTTTAGAAATTATCGAAACCTCGCAAAACCAGATTCATATTGCAACCGCCATTTGGTCACTGGGAGAGCTGATTCGAGAAGTCACACCTGACTTGGTTGATTTATTAACTTCCCTCAAAAACCCTAGTCCAGCTATTATAGAAGAACGCGAACGATTTTTCCAAAAATTCCAACACCAAATCTCACATAATTAAAACTGCTTAACTAAGTTAGGCAGTTTCAGATTTAAGATAAAGTCTTCAGAAAAACTTTCCTTAGGTGAGTACGGACGTTAGGTGAAATTATCCAGTGGATGATTTCAGCAATCCAGGAAGTTCCATGATTAATTATTGAGCCTAAGGTCTCAATAATTTCCTAATGCCTGAAACAATTATGTTTCAGGCATTTTCTCACAGCGGAAAGTTTTTATCTTCTTAAATAACTAAACAATAAAAAGTCATTTTTTTGGTAATCATCTAACTGTTTTATGTAAAAACACTAGTTTGTCTACATTCAAAAACTTCTCCCATCCAACCTCTATCAGAAAAATTCCTAATAGAGAAAAACTGACGATTCCCCATAGGAGTGCAACGACAAATCCGACCACAACATCACGGACAAAATGGAGTCCAGCCAGAACACGAACTCCTGCCAATAGAAGAGCCAAGGACAGGCCAAGGATAGATAGGATAGGATTTACGCCCCAAGCTACTATAGAAATAATCGTCGCAGAAAAGACATGACGACTAGGCATCGAGCTCCCCTTTCCTTCTCTGTCTAATAAAGGAGGAAGCATCCCAATCTCATAGGGACGGGGCCAATTGATTGCTTTTCGAATAACACTCAACAAAAATAAAGCCAGATGCCGGAACCAACAGATAGGCAAGGACTTCCCACCTCTTGGAATTCTCCAGATAGACTGACCAAAGGACATAGACATAAAGGAGAGGCATCAGAAGGGTGACGAGGCGGTTGACCCACTTTAATAAAGAAAGATAACAGGGATAGGACACAAAAAATGGTCTAATCCGTTCATAGAACAAATATTCTTTTTTCATCAACAATTTCTCTTCGATCGATTACTTAATAAGCAGCTGGACTTAGATCAAAATCCCTTCCAGGTGATCTAGCTCATGCTGGCAAATCTGGGCCGCAAAACCTTCTAAGCTTATGAGCTGAGGCTTCCAATTGATGTCGTAGTAGAAGACTTGAATCTTTTCAAAACGACTTGTTTTTCGGCTCCCTGCCAAAGAAAGGCACCCCTCTTCTGTCTCATAAACTCCTTCTTTCTTGACTAGAACAGGGTTAAAGAGAACCAAGGGCATCACGCCAAATTGGATAATAATCACTCGTTTGCGTACACCAATCATATTAGCAGCCATGCCAACACAGGAATCTTGGTGAGCTCGTAAGGTATCTTGTAAATCTTGCGCCAAATACAAATCCTCTTTAGCCGCTTCTTCAGATACTTGACTCAAAAAGAAGGGATCCTTCATAATGGCTTTTTCCATCATTTCTCCTTTCTTGCTTAAAAAAGAGAAGGTTATTCATCCATCTTCCCGACGAAGAACTCCCTCCCCTAGCATTTTGATACAGTATGTTATTTCAGCCTTAACTGATTAGTCTTTTTTACTGACTTGTTTTGCTAAGACAAAGTTACCCAAGGTTGCTGAACCATTTCCAGCCACCGCAGGAGTCACGATGTAGTCTCGAACATCTGGCACTGGTAAATAGCCGTTCAATAAGACGGTGAATTTTTCTCGGACGCGATCCAGCATGTGCTGTTGTGCCATCACTCCTCCACCAAATACAATCACATCTGGACGGAAGGTTACAGTCGCATTGACAGCAGCTTGGGCAATATAGTAGGCTTGGATATCCCATACAGAGCTATTGAGTCCGATATTTTCCCCACGAATACCGGTACGAGCTTCCAAGCTTGGACCAGCCGCAAGACCTTCTAAACAGCCTCTGTGGAATGGACAAACCCCATTAAATTCTTTTTCAACATCCATTGGGTGTTTGGCAACATAGTAATGGCCCATCTCAGGATGTCCTACACCACCAATGAATTCACCACGCTGAATAACACCAGCCCCAATTCTGTACCAATTGTGTAGTAGACTAGATTTTCAATCCGCGCACCCGCATTGTTACGAGCCACGACCTCACCATAAGCTGAGCTATTTACGTCAGTTGTAAAGTAAATCGGTACATTTAATGCCCGACGGAAAGCACCTACCACATCAATATTCGCCCAATGTGGTTTTGGAGTTGTTGTAATAAAACCATATGTTTTTGAATTTTTATCAATGTCAATCGGTCCAAATGAACCAATCGCTAAACCAGCAAGATTTTCAAACTTTAGAGAAAAACTCAATACATTTATCAAGGGTTTCAATAGGGGTCGTTGTCGGAAACTGTGTTTTCTCAATGACGTTATAATTTTCGTCACCTACAGCACAAACAAACTTTGTTCCACCTGCTTCAAGACTTCCATATAATTTAGTCATATCAAACCTCTTCTTCAATTCTCTTTTTTTCTATTATATCATAAAGGAAAACGGTGCACTTCTATTCCTTATAGAAAAAACTACTCTTATTTATGTTTAAACATCAGGTGAGCAACTTTTTTATTCCAAACCTCATCTCCAAACAAAATTCAAGGACTGGAGGATACCCTAACCAGTCCTTGAGCAATCATATATTCGATTATGCTTTTACTTCAATAATCGCATCGCCTTTTAGCAACTGCACCAGTAGCTACTGGAGTTACTGAAGTATAGTCGGCTGTGTTTGTGACGATGACCATTGTTGTATCATCAAGACCAGCTGCTGCAATTTTAGCAGAATCAAATGTTCCAAGAACATCGCCAGCTTTGACCTTATCACCTTGCGCAACCTTTTGATCAAACCCTTCACCGTTCATTGAAACTGTGTCGATACCAACGTGGATCAAAACTTCAGCACCATTGGCTGTCTTCAAGCCAAACGCATGTCCAGTTGCAAAAGCAATGGTTACTTCTGCATCTGCAGGAGCATAAACGACACCTTCAGATGGCTTCACTGCAATCCCTTGCCCCATCGCACCGCTTGAGAAGACAGGGTCATTCACATTTTCTAAAGCAACCGCTTGGCCAACGATTGGAGAGATAATCGTTTCATCTTGAAGAGTTTCTGGAACAGTTCCAGTTGTTTCTTCTTCAATAATTGCACCAGCTTCTTTGTCCTCTGCAGGAACAGATGAAGCTTCATCTTCATAACCAAACATATATGTCAAACCGAAACTTAGTGCAGTTGTAAATACAACCATAAATACATATTTCAATAATTGACCATTTAGATAGAGAAGTGTTCCTGGAATAATTGTAATACCAAATCCTGTACCAGCAAGGTTTAACATAGATGCAATCCAACCACCTACAGCACCTGCTCCCAAAGCAATAACGAATGGTTTCACATAACGCAAGTTCACACCAAAGATTGCAGGCTCAGTAATACCTAATAAGGCAGAAATAGTTGCAGGAAATGCTAAAGCTTTCACTTTTTGAGATTTTGATTTCACTGCCACCGCTAAAGTCGCACCAGCTTGTGCAGTCATAGCAGCTGTAATAATTGCATTAAATGGATCTTTTTTATCCGAAGTAATTAATTGCGATTCAAGAAGGTTAAAAATATGATGGACACCAGTAACGACAATCAACTGATGAACCCCACCGATAAGAAGACCTGCAAGGCCGAATGGTAAATTTAAAATAAACTTAGTTGCATTCAGTACATGTTCCTCGATGCTGTGGAAGAATGGTCCAATAATAAACAAAGCGAGGAATGACATGATTGTTAATGTAAATAATGGAACCAATAACAAATCTAAGACATCTGGAATTTTCTTATGGAGCCATTTTTCAAGTTTTGCACCAATTAGACCAACGAAGAAAGCGGGAAGAACTGAGTTCTGGAATCCAACTACATGATGGAAGATACCAAAGAACGTTGCTGCTTTAGAAGGATCTTCCGCTACAACCCACGCATTTGGAAGTGTCGGACTAACCATCATCAAACCAATTACAATCCCAAGAACAGGATTTCCTCCAAACACTCGGAACGCAGACCATGAAATCAAGGCTGGGAAGAAAGCAAACGCAGTATCTGTCAAATTGTTGAATAGGTATAGAAATCTGTAGATTTAAATGCGTCTGCTGTAGTACCAAACAAAGCCAGCACTTGGTCTTGAGCAATAGCACCACGAATTCCCATAAACAAACCAGTTGCAACGATTGCTGGCAAAATTGGGACAAAAACATCTCCGAAGGTACGGATTGCGCGTTGGAACCAATTTCCTTGTTTCGCTGCTTCAGCTTTCATTTCATCTTTTGAAGAAGTTGGCAAGCCTAGAGCTACTACTTCATCGTAGATCTTATTTACAGTACCAGTACCAAAGATGATTTGGTATTGACCTGAGTTAAAGAAAGCTCCCTGTACTTTTTCAATGTTCTCAACAACATCTTTGTTGATTTTTGATTCATCTTTGACCATCACGCGAAGACGAGTCGCACAGTGAGCAACACTGCTAACGTTCTCAACTCCACCGATTGCATCGATGACTTTTTTTGCAATTTCTGTATTTGACATTTGCAAAAATCTCCTTATTTTTTTATTGTTTTGAAAACGGTTCACCCGTCTCTACGCATTTAATTGTACCATGTATCAAGAATATGTCAACCGTTTTGCAGAAAGTTTTTGATGTTTATTTGCGATTTTTGAATGTTTGAAAGAAGTGCTTTTTATTTTCATTAAATTAAACGCCCTTCCACTGTATGATATGGCTCTTATCTGGTTTTCAAGTTTTCAAAAACTTTCATTCTTTCATTTGTTTTCATAAACCAAATCTAGCCTCTGCCTCGATATTTTATGATGAAACGTTTGACATTTTTTTCTTAATTCTTTAGCTAAAGTCTTGCTTTTTTTATAGAAATCGGTACTATGGAAGTAAGAAAAATTTTGGAGGAGTCAAATGGAATGGACAACAGAACTTCGGTACAAACGGTATGAAGACTGGACCGAAGAAGAAAAGAAACAAATAAAAGAAAACATGGCTAATTCTCCTTGGCATACTCATTACCATGTCGAACCCAAAACTGGCCTTTTAAATGACCCAAATGGTTTCTCCTATTTTAATGGTAAATGGATTCTCTTTTACCAGAACTTTCCCTTTGGAGCCGCTCACGGATTGAAGTCTTGGGTACAACTGGAAAGTGATGATTTAGTTCATTTTAAAGAAACTGGTCTTAAAGTTTTACCAGACACACCTTTAGATAGCCATGGAGCCTATTCTGGTTCGGCTATGCAATTCGATGACGAACTTTTCTTATTCTATACAGGAAATGTACGAGATGAGAACTGGATCCGCCATCCTTACCAAATCGGAGCCCTCATAGACCAGAATGGGAACCTCAAAAAAATCGACCAAATCCTTATTGATCAACCAGAGGATGCTACCGACCACTTCCGCGACCCACAAATTTTTAAATTCAAAGATCAATACTATGCCATTGTCGGTGGTCAAGACCTTGAAAAAAAAGGATTCGTTCGTCTTTACAAAGCAGTGAATAACGATTATACCAACTGGGTTGAAGTAGGAGATCTTGATTTCAACAATGATCGTACAGCTTATATGATGGAATGTCCTAACTTGGTCTTCGTCGGCGAGCAACCTGTCCTTCTTTATTGCCCTCAAGGTTTGGACAAAGCGGTCCTCGATTACGACAATATCTACCCAAATATGTATAAGATTGGGGCTTCTTTTGATCCTGAACAGGCTCGTTTAGTTGATGTATCTGAATTGCAAAACTTAGACTATGGCTTCGAAGCCTATGCAACTCAAGGCTTCAATGCTCCTGATGGAAGAGCCTTAACTGTTAGCTGGTTAGGTCTACCAGATGTCGCTTATCCATCTGATCGTTATGACCACCAAGGAGCTTTCTCTTTGGTCAAAGAGCTAAGTATTAAGGACGGTAAACTTTATCAATATCCAGTTGAAGCTATAAAAGAGCTCCGCTCCTCTTCATCCGAGTTTCGTAACAAAGAGGTTACCAACAATTGTTACGAGTTAGAATTAGCCTTTGAAGCGAATAGCAAAAGTGAGATTGTTCTCCTAGCAGATAAAGAAGGAAAAGGTCTTTCTATTACTTTGATATTGCAAATGGTCAAGTCATTGTCGATCGTAGCCAAGCTGGTGAACAATATGCCCAAGAGTTTGGGACTACTCGTACTTGCCCGATCGAAAACCAAGCTACAACTGCTACTATTTTCATCGATCATTCTATTTTTGAAATTTTTATCAACAAAGGAGAAAAAGTATTCTCTGGTCGCGTCTTCCCGCATGCTAATCAAACTGGTATTTTGATTAAATCTGGAACACCTACTGGAACATACTATGAACTAGACTATGGTCGCAAAGCTCACTGATGTCGCCAAATTAGCTGGCGTCAGCCCCACGACAGTTTCACGAGTCATTAATAAAAAGGGCTATTTATCTGAAAAAACTATCTCAAAAGTCAAAGAGGCCATGAGGAATTGGGCTATAAGCCTAATTCGATTGCTCGGAGCCTACAAGGAAAATCAGCCAAGTTAATCGGCTTAATCTTCCCAAAAATCAGCCATGTCTTCTATGCAGAATTAATCGATAAACTGGAAGAAGAACTGTTCAAACATGGGTACAAAACCATTATTTGTAATAGCGAGCATGATTCTGAGAAAAGAACGTGAATACATCGAAATGCTAGAAGCCAATCAAGTAGATGGTATTATTTCTGGTAGTCATAATCTGGGAATTGAAGATTATAACCGGGTTACAGCTCCTATCATTGCTTTTGACCGAAACCTATCCCCTGAGATCCCTGTTGTTTCCTCAGATAACTACGCTGGTGGCGTCCTTGCAGCGGAAACCCTAGCCAAGACAGGGGCACAAAAGATTATCATGATTACCGGGAATGACAACTCCAATTCCCCAACTGGACTCCGGCATGCTGGCTTTGCTTCAGTCCTGTCAGAAGCACAAATTATCAATGTTTCCAGTGATTATTCACCCCTTCGCAAAGAAATGGAAATCAAGTCCATCTTGACCCAGCAGAAACCAGATGCTATCTTTGCATCCGATGACTTGACTGCTATCTTGGTGATGAAAATCGCTGACGAACTCGGCATTGCCATTCCAGAAAACCTAAAAATCATTGGCTACGACGGGACCTACTTTATCGAAAATTATTTCCCCCGTCTCACCACCATCAAGCAACCCTTACAAGAGATTGCTCGTCTGACGGTCGACCTTCTTCTTCAAAAAATCGAAGGAAAAGACGTTAAAACAACAGGCTATTTTCTCCCAGTGAATGTTTTACCCGGCAAAAGTGTTTAAAAGAGAGTGGGACAGAAATCGGTAATTCGTTAGAATTCGATTTCGTCGTCCCACCTCCGCACAGTTGAGTAGGGCTGTAAAAGCTGATAAAATCAGCGTAGTAGAGCCCACTCAACCACTGCGTCTTGTTCGACAATCCAAAGTCAATTGAGAGGCCGGACTTTTGTACCAGTCTTTTTCCTTATCCTGATTAATCGAATCTCTATACTTAAAAAGAAACCACCCATACAGGTGGTTTCTTTTTTATCTTATTCTGCTTCTGTTACAAATTGACTTAAGACACCATTCACAAACCGAGCAGATTTCTCATCTGAAAAAGTTTTTAGCCAATTCAATTGCTTCATTCACCGCAACCAATTGAGGGGTATCAAAGGAAGTCATTTCAAACACACCCAAACGAAGAATGTTTTTCTCCACTAGAGTCAAGCGTTCGACAGTCCATCCAGTTTTCAAGTGTTGGGCAATCTGTTGATCCAATTCATCCTTTGATTGACGAACACCCGATACCAAATTGAGTAGAAAAGCTGGAATTTCCACTTCCTGGTCTGTTTCCTCTTTGTCATGAGTAAAAGCAAATCGACACGCTTCTACAACATCCCCTTCATACTCTAAACTCATTAGAGCTTGAAAAGCACGCTCTCGTAAATCACGACGTGATTCAAATAAAATATCAGTCATTGAGGAAATCCTCATTAAACAAATCTTTCAAATCAGGTTTCGCTGCTTTTTCAGTCACAATTCCAACCACATGGATGTTGACATCATCCAAGGTAACATCTGCCATATTGTAGACAGCTGTTTTTACTGCTTTTTGGATTGCAACAGCTACTTTAGGGACTGCTACACCATACTCTAGGTAGAGGTAAATATCAACTGAGATTTGACCATCTTCTTGTGTACGAAGGTAAACCCCACGTCCAAGAGCACGTTTTGAAAGGCTATCCGATACACTCTTGTTCTCAAGAGAATGAACACCATCCACTTTTGCAGTCGCAATCGCAATAATTTTTTCTAGCACACGAGGTGCAATGACGATTTCGCCGTATTGTTCAGTTGCCATAGAAGTTCCTTTCTATCAGACCAATTTTTAGAGCTGATTAGGCACGAGAAACGTAAGTTCCTTCAGCTGTATTGATAATCAATTTTTGTCCTGCTTCGATGAAGTCTGGAACGTTAACGACAAGTCCAGTTTCCATTGTAGCTGGTTTACCAGAACCTGTAACTGTAGCACCTTTAATAGATGGTTGAGTTTCAGCAACTGTCAATTCAACAGTTGTAGGAACAGTCACCCCAATCACTTCGCTTCCATAGAATTGGATTTTCACTTCTGAGTTTTCAAGGATGTAAAGCAATTCGTTCTCAACATTGACAACAGGAATTTCATATTGATCGTATGTTTCAGTATTCATGAAGTAAGCTGTGTCATCCATTTTTGTACAAGTATTGAGCTGGCACAGTTTCAATAATGGCTTGCTCAAATTTTTCTTCTGGACGGTAGCTTGTATCAAAAGTTGAACCAGTACGAACATCACGCAATTTCATACGCATGATGGTATTTCCTTTACCTGGTTTGTGGTGGCTAGCTTCCAAAACGCGGATCAATTTCCCATCAGCTGTTTCAAAAGTCATACCAGCTTTCAACTTACTTGCTTCAATCATGTTTTCATACCTCTTTTTAAAAAATATATTACTCTTTATTTTACAGCTTATATCTCGTTTTGTCAATTTGTAACTTCAAACCCCTTGATTTTACTAGCTTTTTAGAAAATTATTATCTTTTCATTACCAAATAGTTTTTCCAAAAGTTCCTAAAAAGTTCACAAAAAAATACCCGTTAGGGTATCTATCAATTTACGAGTTCAGCAGGTAAGATCTAGCACCCTCACATGGTGCTTTTTTTATCTACAAAAATGGTAGGCGTCCGCGTACCAATGGGTACTCGAAGGCCTACCACTAGTTAAATTATAGCATATTTTATACACTTTTTCACATTTTAAAAGCTTTTAAAAGAATTTATAATGAAAAAGATGTCACGTGCTTTTTATGTCAAAAAAACAGCTCAGATTTCTCAAATCTATCTCTGCAAATTTCCTTAGATCACAATCAATTCTTTTCGGTGCAAGGGTCAAGACTTCACAGCCACTTTCTGTAATCAAGAGATCATCTTCAATCCGGACACCTGATAGACCTTCAATGTAGATCCCTGGCTCATCTGTTAAGACCATTCCCGCCTTGATAACTTCTTTAGATGTTTGACTGAAATAAGGCTCTTCATGGATGTCCAAGCCAATACCATGTCCAATTCCATGAGTAAAGTACTGGCCGTATCCTGCCGCCTCGATAATGTCTCGAGGAATTTTATCAAACTCACGGAAACCTAGTCCAGCCTTGGCTTCAGAAATGAGAGCTTGGTTGGCTTTCAAGACCGTTTCGTAAATTTCTCTTTCCTTATCACTGACATGACCTGCATAAATGGTCCGGGTCATATCACTCACGTAATGGTTGTAAAGACAGCCAAAGTCCAAGGTCAAGGCATCCCCCGCAGAGATAATGCGATCACTAGGAGTCGCATGGGGCATAGCAGAGCGTTCTCCCGCAGCGGAGATGATATCAAAGGATACACCTGACGCTCCCAATTCCCGCATTCTGAAATCCAGGAAGGTCGCAGCTTCTAACTCTGTTGTTTGACCAACCTTGATAAACTCCAGCACATCTAGGAAGGCTTGATCTGAAATACTGCAGGCCTTGCGGATGGTTGCCACTTCTGTCTCATCCTTAATCAAACGAAACTCCATCACAAAATCAGACAAGGCTCTTAGAGAGACTCCTGAAAAAGCTGTCGCCAGACGGGTATGATAGGCAACTGTAATCTCATCCTCAAAGCCAAGTTCTTGGATCGCTGCGTCTTTGATAATTTTTGATGCTTCTTCCAATTCATTGCGGGTTTCAACAATCTCCACAAAGGGGAAACAAGTCGCATGGGCATGAATGGTATAGCGCGAATCAGTGAAGAGGACCACGCGCTCTTCTGTCACCAAAACAGTCCCGTTCGATCCCCAGAAACCTGTCAAATAGTAAACATTTTTCAAGTTGTTAATGAGGACAGCTTTTAAATCCTGCGCCTTCATTTTAGTTCGTAGATTTGTAATTCGTTGGTTCATTGTAATTTCCCTTTCAAATACTGTCCTGTAAAGCTAGCTGGATTGCTAGCTACCTCTTCTGGTGTTCCTGTCGCAATAATGGTACCACCACCGACTCCACCTTCAGGTCCTAAGTCGATGATATGGTCCGCTGTCTTAATCACGTCCAAGTTGTGCTCGATGACCAAAACAGTATTGCCATCATCCACAAAGCGTTCCAAGACCTTGAGCAAACGAGAGATGTCTTCGGTATGAAGACCTGTTGTCGGCTCATCCAAAATATAAAAAGACTTACCTGTCGAACGCTTATGAAGCTCAGAAGCCAACTTCATCCGCTGGGCTTCTCCTCCTGAAAGTGTCGTTGCCGGTTGTCCCAAGGTCACATAGCCCAAGCCGACATCCTTGATGGTTTGTAATTTGCGATTAATCTTTGGAATATGTTTAAAGAAATCCACCGCATCATTGACGGTCATGTCCAAAATCTGGGAGATATTTTTTTCTTTATAGTGAACTTCTAAGGTTTCACTGTTGTAGCGTCGTCCATGGCAGACTTCACACGGTACATAGACATCCGGTAGGAAATGCATCTCAATCTTGATAATACCATCTCCCGAACAAGCCTCACACCGGCCACCTTTGACGTTGAAACTAAAGCGGCCTTTTTTGTAGCCTCTAATCTTGGCTTCATTGGTTTGGGCAAAGAGATCGCGAATGTCGTCAAATACACCTGTATAGGTAGCTGGATTGGAGCGTGGAGTGCGGCCAATCGGACTTTGGTCGATATCGATCAGTCGATCAATGTGCTCGACACCTGAAATGGTTTTGTATTTCCCTGGTTTCTCTGAATTGCGATTCAATTTTTGCGCCAGCGTTTTTTTCAAAATACTGTTGACCAAGGTTGACTTCCCTGAGCCAGAAACGCCAGTGACAGCAATGAACTTGCCCAGCGGGAAGCGTGCTGTCACCTCTTTTAAGTTGTTTTCAGCGGCACCTGTCAGCTCGATAAAGCGTCCGTTGCCTACCCGTCGTTCCGTTGGTACTGGAATGGCCCGTTTGCCAGAAAGATACTGACCAGTGATGGATTTGCTATTGCGGGCTACCTGCTTAGGCGTTCCAGCCGCAACAATCTCTCCTCCAAAGACACCGGCTCCTGGACCGACGTCAATCAAGTAATCAGCTTCTCTCATAGTATCCTCATCGTGCTCGACGACGATCAAGGTATTGCCTAAATCACGCATCTTTTTAAGGCTGGCAATCAGGCGGTCATTGTCCCTTTGATGGAGACCGATCGAAGGCTCATCCAGAATATAGAGGACACCTGAGAGATTGGAGCCAATTTGGGTAGCCAAGCGAATGCGCTGACTCTCTCCCCCAGATAGAGTCCCAGCTGATCGAGACAGGGTCAAATAACTCAAACCAACATTGTTTAGGAAGCTCAAGCGATCCTTGACTTCTTTAAGAATCGGACGAGCAATAGTCTCCTCATTCTTGGTTAATTTGAGATCAGCTATCACCTTAAGATGGTCCTCAATAGACAAGTCAGAGATCTGCCCGATATGGAGTCCCTTCTCTCCTCCTACTCGGACAGACAAGGCCTGGTCATTCAAACGATAACCATGGCAGGTGGCACAAGTCAATTCATTCATGTAGGACAACATCTGATTGCGGGTGAAATCACTAGAAGTTTCATGGTAGCGGCGATTGATGTTGGTAACGACCCCTTCAAAAGGAATGTCAATATCGCGAACCCCACCAAATTCATTCTCATAATGGAAATGGAATTCCTTGCCCTCAGAACCATAAAAAACCAAGTGTCGGTCTTCTGGAGACAAGTCTTCAAATGGCTTGTCCATATCAATCCCAAACTGGATCATGGCCTGCTCCAACATCTGAGGATAGTAGTTAGAAGAAATCGGATTCCATGGTGCAAGCGCTCCTTCACGGAGAGTCTTACTAGCATCTGGAACAACCAAATCCAAGTCCACCTCTAGCTTGATCCCTAGTCCATCACAATCTGGACAAGAGCCAAAGGGGGCATTAAATGAAAAGAGACGAGGTTCCAATTCAGGGACGGTAAAGCCACATACCGGGCAAGCATAATGCTCTGAAAAGAGCAGTTCATTATCATCCATGGTATCGATGACCACGTAGCCATCCGCAATTCGAAGGGCTGCTTCTACCGAGTCAAAGAGACGCGAGCGAATGCCGTCTTTGATCACAATCCGATCTACGACAACCTCGATGGTGTGCTGCTGGCTTTTGGATAATTCTGGGACCTCTGTCACATCATAGATCTCACCATCCACACGCACCCGGACATAGCCGTCTTTTTGAACCTTTTCGATGATATTCTTATGCTGGCCTTTTTTCTTGCGAACAATGGGCGCTAAGATTTGCAGACGTTGGCGCTCCGGCAGTTCCAAAACTTGGTCAACAATCTGCTCGACCGAAGAAGCCGTAATCGCTCCATGGCCATTGATACAGTAGGGAATCCCCACACGAGCATATAAAAGACGTAAGTAATCGTTGATTTCAGTTGTCGTTCCAACCGTTGACCGCGGATTTTTGCTGGTTGTTTTTTGGTCAATAGAAATGGCTGGACTTAGGCCATCAATCGAGTCCACATCGGGTTTTTCCATGTTTCCTAAAAACTGACGAGCATAGGCTGACAGACTCTCTACATAACGTCTTTGCCCTTCCGCATAGAGAGTGTCAAAGGCTAAGCTCGATTTCCCAGAACCTGATAGACCAGTGACCACCACTAGCTTATCTCGAGGGATTTCAACATCAATATTTTTTAAATTATGAGCACGCGCTCCATGAATGACAATTTTATCGAGCATTTCTTCCACTTTTCATCAATTTATTTATCCTTCATTATATCAAATTTTTCAGCATTCTTTTATCCAAAAGCGTGCTTTTTCTGTTATAATGTTAAGGTGTAAAAAAACAAGGGGAGGCACCATGAAACAGGTCTTTTTATCAACCACAACTGAATTTAAAGAAATAGAGACACTGGAACCCGGTAGCTGGATCAACCTTGTCAACCCTTCCCAAAGTGAATCAATGGAAATCGCATCTGCTTTCGGTATCGACATTGCCGACTTACGGGCACCACTCGATGCGGAAGAAATGTCTCGTATGACCATCGAAGATGAGTATACCTTGATTATCGTAGACGTTCCCATCAAGGAAGAGCGGAACAATCAGACCTACTATGTCACTATCCCTTTGGGAATCATCCCTAACAGAAGAGGCCATCATCACTACTTGCTTGGAAGAGTTGCCTCTCCTAGATACCTTTATCAATCGTCGCTTGCGGAATTTCTATACTTTCATGCGGTCGCGCTTCATCTTTCCAGATCCTTTATCGCAATGCTGAACTTTATTTGACTGCGCTTCGTACCTTGGATCGTAAGAGCGAACAGATCGAGAGTCAATTGCACAAATCAACGCGTAATGAAGAGTTGATTGAACTGATGGAGTTGGAAAAGACCATTGTCTACTTCAAGGCCTCTCTGAAAACCAATGAGCGCGTGATCAAGAAATTGACCAGTGCCACTAGCAACATTAAGAAATACCTGGAAGATGAGGATCTGTTGGAAGATACCTTGATCGAGACCCAACAGGCCATTGAGATGGCGGATATTTATGGAAACATTCTCCACTCTATGACTGATACCTTCGCATCGATCATCTCCAACAACCAGAATAATATCATGAAGACCTTGGCCATGGTGACCATCGTCATGTCCATCCCAACTATGATTTTCTCGGCCTATGGGATGAACTTCAAGAACAATGACCTACCCCTCAATGGAGAAGCTAATGCTTTTTGGCTCATTATCTTTATCGCCTTTGCCATGACTGGATCGCTCGTTGTCTACCTCATCCATAAAAAATGGTTCTAACACCTACTAATAACACTAAGGAGTATTTATGTCTCAATTTGATTTGACCCAATTAAGTAAAAAAAATCAAGAATTCATTCGCATCGCTAAACACCAATTGATTGAAAACGGCAAAACAGAAGAAGAGGCTACTAGCCTGATTGAAGAAATTCTTCCAGCTATCTTTGAAAAACCAACCAAAAAGGAGTAACGGCGCGAACTCTCTTTGGAGCGCCAACTGTTTGGGCCAATGCTTTTAGTGATAAGGAACGCTACGAAAAAGAGCATCCAAAAGAAAATGATACTCCTCTTCTCATGATTACGGATTCTTTCCTTCTCGTCTTTGGTCTCTTTGCTGCCATTTCAGCCTTCATGAACCTTTTTGCACCTCAGGGAACCACTTATGGACTTCTCACTTTAACTCTTGGTAGCTTGGCTGGTGGGGTTGTGCTCTATTTGATGTATTACTACTTCTACCAATACTACGAAGTTTCTAAACGTGGAATGAAACGACCTGCTTTAACCAAGTCACTTCCTATCCTAATGTTAGCGATGATCCTTTGGGTTGTGATCCTCATGGTCACTGCTCTGCTCCCACAATTCCTCAATCCCTCGTGTACCAAACTGGTTCATGCTCTTACTCGGTGGTGGGAGCTCTTCTCCTCCGCTACTACTTGAAGAAAAAAATACAATATCAAGAGTGCCAATACAGCACCTCAACGACGCTAAAAAGAAACGGATGAAGTTTTCATCCGTTTTTGTTTTACTGTATTTCCCTATTCAACCTTTTTGAAAAATAGAGAACTAAGTCATCATTGTTTTCACAAGGACTGTAAGGGTCCAAGGGCTGATTCCCTAAACCAAACTCCCAGATCCATCTGGGATATAGTCCCCGTTTGACATACAGTCTTTGAGCTGGGACCATAACCCTGAATGTAAACCAACCCCTAAAGTAACAATCTCTGATAGTAGCCGGACTCTTTTTTCCGCTTCTTCTAAAAGTTGATTCCCAATCCCTCGATTTCTAAATGGTTCAAAAACATTAAAAATCAGATAGTTCAGGATAGACTCCCAAGAAAGGGCCGTGCTTGGCAGCAGGCAATATAGTGATATAACCTGCCACAAATCCATCCGACTCAGCTACTAATACTTCTCTCTTTCCGTTCTCCTGATCCTGAAAATAGCTGGCCAAGATATCCTCTCTACCCGGCCACCCTTGATGGATAAAGGCTTGAGAAATCCCTTCAATATCATACTCCATCATTCTTCTGATGATTGTGCATTCCTTCATGTTGCGCTCCTTGATACCTTTCTCCCCCTCATTATAGCATAATTAGAGCTTGGGAAAGGTCAAAGAGCTTCACATGGACCCAACTCACTATCACATTTCTATGCTCGTGAAAAAAAGACCCGAAAGGGTCTTAATTCGCTTTCTTGTTTTCAAGCTCATGAAAAAGAGGTCCATTGGACCTCAACTCGCTATCACATTTCCAAGCTCGTGAAAAAAAGACCCGTAAGGGTCTTACTCGCTTTCTTGTTTTCAAGCTTGTGAAAAAGAGGTCCATTGGACCTGAAAAAAAGACCCACCCGGGTCTTAATTCGCTCTCTTATTTTCAAGCTCATGAAAAAGAGGTCCACCGGACCTCTTTTTTAATCTTCGTTTACGAAAGGCATCAAAGCCATTACGCGAGCGCGTTTGATAGCTGTTGTTACTTTACGTTGGTTCTTCGCTGAAGTTCCAGTTACACGACGAGGAAGGATTTTCCCACGTTCTGAAACGAAACGGCTAAGAAGCTCAGTATCTTTGTAATCAACATATTCAATTTTATTTGCTGCGATGTAATCAACTTTTTTACGGCGTTTGAATCCGCCACGACGTTGTTGAGCCATGTTTATTTCTCCTTTATAGTTTTAATTCGTTAAACCCATTCTTAAAATGGTAGATCGTCATCCGAGATGTCCATTGGATTAGCTCCGAATGGATTGTCATCACGTCCAAAGTTTGGTGTTGCGTTTGATGGTTCAGATCCTCCAAAGCTTGGAGCTGCATTTCCTGCAAATCCTCCAGCTGAAGCATAACCACCACCTGCTTGTCCTTCACGATTCGCGCGGCTTTCCAACAATTGGAAGCTGTCCGCTACGACTTCAGTGACATAAACACGTTGACCTTGCTGATTCTCATAATTACGAGTCTGGATACGACCTGTAATCCCAACTAAGGCACCCTTTTTAGCCCAATTCGCTAAATTTTCAGCTTGTTGACGCCAAATCACACAGTTGATAAAGTCCGCATCTCGTTCACCATTTTGGTTTTTAAAATTACGGTTAACCGCGAGTGAGAATGTCGCAACAGCTTGATTTTGAGGGGTATAACGAAGTTCAGCATCTCGAGTCATACGACCTACAAGTACAACATTGTTAATCATTAGTCACCTTCTTTATTCGTTAGGGCTTACGCGTCAACTTTTACGATCATGTGACGAAGAATGTCACCGTTGATTTTTGAAAGACGGTCGAACTCGTTAAGAGCTGCATCGTCGTTCGCTTCAACGTTTACGATGTGGTAAAGTCCTTCACGGAAATCTTGGATTTCGTATGCAAGACGACGTTTCCCAATCTTTTGATTCAACAACAGTTGCACCGTTGTCAGTCAAGATAGAGTCAAAGCGTGCTACCAAAGCGTTTTTAGCTTCTTCTTCAATGTTTGGACGAATAATATAAAGAATTTCGTATTTAGCCATTGATATGTTCCTCCTTTTGGTCTAATGACCCCAAGTCTTTGCAAGGGGTAAGTGAGGTTTGCTCACAAGAAACTATTATACCAGACTTTGGGATAGAAGGCAAGTAAAAATACCTTCTCTTGATTCTTTTTCGAGAAGATTTATTTTTTTCTACTATTATCTCTCTCCTTTTTTACAGCAAGGAATTCTCTCCCTTTCCTTAAAGAAAACTGATATCAGTTAGCTTTAAGAAAGGGCCGTTATACTACCTTCATCACAAACAAGAAACGAGGAACAGTTATGAATTATTTAGTCATCCCCGCTTATCAACCCGATCAAAAACTTCTCAAACTGGTTCAAAAACTGAGAGAAAAATGTGACTTCTCCATTATCGTTGTGGACGATGGTAGTTCTGAGGAGTGCCAAGCGATTTTTGAAAAGTTAAACGGATTAGCTACAGTCCTTCACCACGAAGTGAACCTTGGAAAAGGAGGGGCTCTCAAAACAGCCTACACCTACATTCAAGAGCAAGGGCAATACGGAACAGTCATCACTGCCGATGCCGATGGCCAACATAAGGTTTGGGATATCTTCCGCGTGGCCAACCAGTCGCAAGATAATCCGAATCAATTGATTCTAGGGGCACGCGCCTTTTCAGGAAAGGTTCCCTTGCGTTCAGCCTTTGGAAACAAGTTGACCCGCTTCTTGTTCAAGCAACAAACAGGGGTCGCTGTGACAGATACGCAGACTGGCCTTCGAGCCTTTACAACCAACATGATCCCCTTTATGTTAGAAATTGAGGGACAACGGTATGAGTACGAAATGAATGTTCTCCTCGCAGCTAGTAAGGCCTTCCCCATCTTGGAAGTTCCGATTGAAACAGTCTATATCAATGACAATGAAGGGTCCCACTTCCGCCCTATTCGAGACGGCCTTATGATCTACAAGGACATGTTTAAATTTGCACTTTCGTCCCTGAGTAGCTTTATCGTTGATTATCTGGTCTACGCCTTCTTCCTGTTCGTGATGATGGCTGTGCCGATTAGCCTTCGGATCCTCCTTGCAAACGGAATTGCTCGTGTGGCTAGCTCTATCTTTAACTACTCGACCAACAAACATTTCGTCTTTAAGAACAAAGACAGCCTGGCTCGAACCGGAAGTGGTTACTTGGGACTTGCGATTGGACTCTTTATTCTCGATACCCTCTTGATTCGACTCTTCTATACAAGCTTCGGTCTCCATTTGCTTCTCAGCAAAGTGATCGTCGGACTCTTGCTCTTCGTCGTCTCATGGTTGATTCAGAAAAAAATCATTTTCAAGGAAAGGACTGCACCTACTCATGAAATTCTTTAAAAAATCGTATACCTATGCTGCTTGTTTCGGCATCCTGCTAACAAGCTCCTTCAGCTATTCTATGCTCAAAGACCTTTGTCTTATCCGATGCTATCCAAACAGTCAAAGCTACGACCACTGATACCAAAGCTGCTGAACAAGCTGCCGCAACTGCTACTACAACAGATACCAGTTACTCCGATGACAATATCCAGGTGAGCCTGACAGAAAAAACAGTTGAAAACACCCAGGTTTACATTGCAGATATTAGGGTTAGCTCCTCAGACTATCTCAAGACGGCTCTAGCCCAAAATACCTATGGAACAAACGTGACAGCTAAGACCTCTGTCACTGCAGCTGAGAATAATGCCATTCTAGCCGTCAATGGAGACTACTACGGAGCTAATAGCACAGGCTATGTCATCCGAAACGGAGTGGTCTACCGCGATACAGTTCGCGAAGACTCTAGCAATGGCGACCTGGCGATTTATAAAGATGGCTCCTTCAAGGTTATCTACGAAGATGAGATCTCAGCGGATCAATTGGTCAAAGACGGGGTTGTCAATCTCCTTGCCTTCGGGCCTTCCTTGGTTGAAAATGGGGAAATAACTGTCGATACCAATTCAGAGGTGGGGCAATCCATGGCCTCTAATCCACGAACTGCGATTGGGATCATCGATGAAAACCACTACATCATTGTCGTCTCGGACGGCCGGACTTCAGAGAGTGAAGGGCTTTCTCTCTACCAATTAGCGGAAGTGATGAAATCGTATGGCGTCAAAACAGCCTACAACCTGGATGGTGGTGGATCTTCTACACTTTACTTCAATGGCCAAGTTATGAACAAACCAACTACAAATGGTACTATCTCAGAAAGGGCGGTGAGTGACATTGTCTACATCGGTTACTAATCCTATCAAACAACGGTTGAAAAAGACCATCCTCTGGTACACTCTGATTTCAGGTTTCTTCTTCGTCGGGAGTCGCATCTACGAACACTTTAGTTTTGGCGAAACCTCTGCCTTCATGCACTACCTCTTCTTGATCCCTTTGATTGGTGGCGCCCTGCTCGTAGCTCTGCAACTAGTGGTAAAAGGCCTTTCTCGAATCACTCTTAATCTTTGGAACTCAGCTGTTGCCACGGCAACTGGTGGAGCCCTCTACCGAGGTATTGTGAACCTCTCTGGTCGTTCAACAACTCTCGACCAACCCTACTATTATATTGCAGGGATCTTCCTAGTCTTGCCCTCATCAGCCTCTTCTTTGTCCGAAGTGTCTGGGTGGAGAAAACAGCTTAAAACATTCAAAACGTCCGTTTCTAAAATTAAACGGACGTTTTTTAGATTAAACTAATGCATGAACGACTTAACCTTGCCGTTTTTTGCTTGCTACAAACCCTGCTACAGCCAGTGAGGTCATGCCAAAGAGGCTAAGGACTGTTGAAGCCAAGGCTTCTTGTCCTGTTTTTTTGGAAGGCTGGTTGTTGGTGTTGAGCACTACTTCTGCTTGACTACCTGTATGATAGGTAACAGCGACTGGTTTGTTTGTTGCAACTTCTTTCGTTTCAGGTGTAGTTGGTTGAACTGGGGTAACTTGGCCTTTGGATACCGCTGGTTGGACAGGGGCCACTGGAATTTCCGGTATCTCTAGCGTCGGATTTTCTGGTTGAATCCATGGCGCTACAATCGCTCCACCATGCACCTCTGGGTTTGGCTTGATAACGTCTTTGACCAAAGAAAGAAGGTGGAAATTGATCTGATTGGTCACTTCATAAAGGAAATCATTTTCCGATGCACGGTAGCCTGCTGGGAGTTCCACATGGACACGATAGGATCCGTTCATCAGCATGGTCTCAAAGCGCTGCAAATCATAGATGCTTTGTGGGAGAAGGCGGCTAATTCCGTCATTCCCCACCACCTTTACAACTGTTCCCGCCGGAACTGGCTGATCAAATCCAATAGTGAGTTTGTTTTCATCTAAATAATGGAAGGCAAAGGTCACTTTCGGATGTGGGTTTTCAGGTGAAACCGTCACCTGCTTCACTAACTCTGTTCCCCAATCATAATGGTAATCAGACAAGGTGATTTTTACTGTATAAGTGCCGAAAGGTAGGTCTGGGAAGCTGCCGCCATTGTAGGAAGCATTGAACTCTCCTTCCACAACCCGTCCTTGGTCATCCACCACTTGGTAACGAACAACAGATGGATAATAAGAAATCACTTCTCCACTACTATCTGTAAAGACGACCTCTAAGCTACTCTTTTCAGCTGTTGGTTTTTCAGTCTCTGTCTCGGCTGATTGTTCATCTGAGTTGGCTTCATTCGTTGGGGTCGTTGCCTCTACCTTCTTCCCTTCGATGTCCATCTCAGTGGTATTGTAGACCTTATCCCAAATGCTATAACGGACAGTAGAAAGGTCCACCCCTTCTGGAAGCAGATAACTGCCATCCTCTTGAGGTTCTAAGGCTACTGTTTCCCCGTCCTTGACATAGGACAGATAAGTTCCTGCTAGTCCACTACCGGTTTCAATCACCTTACCTGGACGGAAAATCCGAGTCTGCGGGTCATAGTGAGCACTTCCAGTCTCAATGCTTGGAGCCGTGTTGTCAATTTTAACCTTGAAGTTAAGTTCTTGTTGTTTGGCCCCTGAAGCAGTTGGACGGTAAGTGATCACAAATTGGTATTCTCCATCTGGGAGTTGTTGGCCGTCTTTGTCCAAACCTTCCCAAGAGATTTCATAAAACTCTTCGCTACGATTCCCAATCCGATAACTCCAGTCCGTCTTACGATGCACTTCATTTCCAACCTCGTAAATCGGGTTAGTACGAGTTGTGTCCTCCTTCTTGTAGACTGATAGGTGGACATTTTCAACATTGCGAAGCATGACGGCTTTGACCTTGATGCTATCAAAGCTGGAATCATTGTTTGGAGAGAAGTAAAGTTGGTCCCCATCAAAGTGATCCCCATCCTGGCCAAGAGTTTTGGCTACAGACTCTCCATTTTCATAGACATAACTAATCAAAGAAGTAAAGTGGTTATCTGGATGACGCTCTGGGGTTTCTGGGACCTTTTCATCTGGATAATCTGTCTTGTCCTTATAGTAGTAAAATGGCTTGTCACTACCTGTATATTCGTAGATAGGCTTTTCGATCCCGCGAAGATTTTGGTAATCTCCATGGAAACCAACATAAGGAAGGCTGACCAGATGTTTGTTGTTGCTGGCATCTTTGACAAGTACAAAACCTTCTAAGAAATAACCATTTGGCATTTGCTTGCTGAGCTCTTCCTTGTACTTGCTCGCGTCAACGGACACGTGGATCGTCCGCTGTCCATTTGCTGGAATCGTGATGCTTTCCTTGCCATCTAGGGTTTCTAACAGACGAGGATGAAGGGTGAATTTGCCATCCTGGACTTGGTCTGTCTGAAGGGTGGTTTCATAGCGGACCGACTTCTCTTGATTGGAAAGATTGTGGATGGTTACGTCAAACTCAAAGGTATCAGTGACATTGCCAAGTGTTAGACTGCTTTTCGCATCTTTTGCAGTCACATAGAGATCTCCTAGAGCTGCAGCTGTGACATCCATGACCCCTGCGCCTTGCTGACGTACAGAGGAATAGGCATGTGTCTCCTCATCCACATGCGGAACAGCTGTACTCATGGTCATCTGTTTGACAAGAACTTGCAACTGTTCTGGACTGAGATGAGGGAAGCGCTCCTTCAGGGCTTGTTTCACCAGTACAGTGGCTCCTGCTGCATGAGGAGAGGCCATACTGGTTCCCCTATCCATATAGTACTCTCCATTATTAACAGATGAGTAGATCATCCCTCCTGGAAGGGTGACATCTGGTTTGAGGTCGCCATCAGCTGACAGCCCCCAGGATGAAAAGTCTGACATCTGTTTAGCAGCATCGTACGGAACTCGTTTGAAGCTGTTAGAAATATGTAGCTGGTAATTATCGGCATGCTGAGATAAAAGCTCTCCTGCACGGTGTCCAATGACCCCAACTGGGAAACGTTCTCCCAATCCTTCCAGGTCAAATGATGTCGGTGTATCCCCCTGCTCTTTAGTTTGATAGAAGATGATGCCTGTTGCACCAGCACTTTTTAGTTGTTTAATCTTTTCGAGATCAGAAACTTGTCCTCCTCTTTCTGTTAATACCAAACGACCATTTACTTGATTTCCCTGATAATTTTCTAGTCCTCCATTCTCAACATGGAGATAACTTTGAGGGATGGTTGTCCGAAAGGCGTCTCGTTCTACAAAGGAGTGCATTGGAATTTTTCCATCTGGGAAGTCTTTTGAACCTTCTAACTCTTTAACGCTTACACTAGCCTCGGTCGACTCATGCTTGGTTAGACTATTAATCGAAGCAACTGAAATGACATTTGGATTGACGGATGGGGTCCCTGTCATTCCATAATCTGGTGTACTTGCAAGTGGCTTGCTGTGCCAGAAGCCATTGGTGCTATATTGGTAGATGCGACCGTAATGGTTACTCCAGCTTTTCTTGCAGCATCAAAAGCCTGGCGCGTAATTTCTCCCACATCATAAATCGAACCAGATGCAGTTCCCAAACTCATATTGATGGAGTCAGCACCTAATTTAACCGCATCTTCCACAGCCTTAGTATAAATAAAGTTCTGAACTTGTCCCCCTTGGTATCTGAGAAGACCCGTAAAAAAACATCAATTGAGCTTCTGGGGCAACTCCTCGAATAATCTCACCATTTGGGGAAGGTTGAGAAGCATTTCCCACTGCTGTTCCTGCTACGTGGGCACCGTGAGAGATTGGATCGTCTTCCTTAACATTGTCATTCATATCACTATAGTTGTGAACGTAGACAATCTTATTATTATACCACTTACCATAAGAAATTCCAGCCTTTTTTTCTTGGCCTCCTCTATGTCCGCTTCACTCTTGAATTTTTGCTTTACTAATATCTGTTAGGGCGGAAAATGTCGTGTGCTGGATCCACCCCCGAATCGATAACCGCTACAACCTGTCCCTGGCCTTTGATACCTTTATCCCAAAGAGGTTGCAAGTTAATCAAGCTATTTTCTTCACTGACCTTGGTCACACTTGGAGTTGGGGAGGCAGGAACAGGCTGGGGATCCTCCACTCTGGTCCGACCAAGCGGAGCAAAATCCACTGCATCCACACGCGCCAGTCCCCGAATTTTCTTAGCATCACCGTAAGTTGTTTCTAAGGCTAGTCCACTAAATAACAGATTGATATCATAGAGTTTTTTAAACCGAATCGATTGTTTCTCTAGTTCTTTTAAAAACTGCTCATGCTCTTGATTGGTCTTCTCAATCCGCGTTGCCTTATCAAGTTCAGAAGAAGGGATCCCTTCTACAAACTCTTTTCCTTCTTTTAGTCGAACTAAAGCTTCGACAGGAGTCGCTTCATCCAATTCATTAGGAGAAGGAACATCTGAACTGTTCGCTATAGTTTCCTCTGATTTTTCTTGAGCCGATGTTGGATTTGTTACCAAAAGCGTGGGCGAACTGACAGTTTTAGAAATCTTCTCTGTTGGTGTTGGAAGATCGACTGTTGGTTTTTCTTTGGGGGCGATAATCGCAGTAGCTTCTACTGCTCTTTCTTCATTAAATTCTTGTCCCTTATCAGATGTAGTGGTTTCTCTTATCTCTTCTGATAGAAGCGACTTACTACTTGATTCTGTAACAAGATCGGTTTTCTCTTTTTCAAGATTCACCTCGGCATCATCTACCACGGAGACTGTCTGTACTTGCTCTTCTGAGCTTACTGTATCTGCAGCTACCATTGGTCCGACAAGGGTAAGCCCAATGAGGACTGACGCTACTCCAACTGCATATTTTCGAATAGAAAAACGTTGTTTACGATGAAACTCCATATAATACTCCTTTATCTAAAGTAAGGAGGCAACCCAATTGGTCACCTCCCCCTAGCCTGCATGATTCTCTAACGATTCAATGATTAGTCCTGACCTTCTTTTCCTCTTTGACGAATGAAACCTACTCCACAGAGGGATAAGAGTAGACCCACTAAACCGAGGGCGTCTCCAGTTTGACCTGTATTTGGTAAGGTCTCCTTCTGATTTGGACGAGGAGTGACCTGTGTATCCTTTTCATCCTTTTCATTTGGCCGAACGTACATCGGACGCAAGTCTGCTTTTTTCGGAATTGGTTGATGACGCTGATCCAGCTCCGTCACTGTTTCACTAGGATGAGGTTGCTGATCCGGAGAAAATGGACTTGGAACTGGACTTGGAGAAGGTGTAGGATTTTCCTTTACCTCTACAAAACTGGTTAGGTATCGATTCATTTTTTCCCCTACAGAATAGTAGAAATTATTCTCTAGGGCACGATATCCCTCAGGTAGGTCAATCAAAATACGATAATCCCCATTTAACAAAATCTTTTCAAAGGTCTTAGGTTCATAAATCGTTTGCTCCAGTTCGTGCTGTTCTCCAGTTTCTTTATGGATTGCAAATACACGAGTTCCAGATGGCAATTCCTTGTCAAAGACGACATCAAAGCGATTCTTATCGCGATAACGGTAAACGAAGTTGACGACTCCTTCTGGATGATCTTTAGATAATTCGACCGTTATAACTGTTGGAGAAACCCATGAATAGTTTTCATCCTGTCCCGTAATCTTGACGGTGTAAGTTCCGAAAGGTAGTCTTGGCAACTCACTTTCATAATAGGTATTAAACTCTTTATCAATGCGATTGCCATTGCTATCAAACACCTGATATCGCATCATTTCAGCATATTGAGAAACTGCATTTCCTTCCTCATCAACAATCCGAACCTCTAAGCGACCATCCGTAGCTGGTTTGTTTGTTTCAGAGCCTGTTTCTTCTTTCGGTTTGGTATTTTCTTTTTCTGTTGAAACAGGAGCTGGTTTCCCTTCAAGTGTTAAGATATTGGTATTGTGAACCTTGTCCCAAATAGAGAAGCGAACCGTAGTCAAATCAACCCCCTCAGGGATACGATAGTTGCCATCTTGATTTGGAGAAAGTTCAACGGTTTCCCCATCCTTTTGGTAGGTCAAGGATTTTCCAGCTAAACCGCTACCTTCTTCAATGATAGCTCCTGGCTTAAAGACGCGAAGTAGGGTCATACAAATCTTTTGTCGAGGCTAATTGAGGAACTTGGTTATCTACCTTCACCTGCAAGATAATTTCTTGTGGTTTTGCACCAGGAGTGCTTGGTTGATAGGTAAGGACGTATTGATATTCTCCATCAGGAACTACTTGACCATTTTTGATCTGTTCCTGCCCAATGGCTAGCTGAGAGGAGTTTGCTCCGTTCATTAATTCTCCATCCATAGTCCGATTTTTTCTGACTTTCATTGCCTTTTTCAAAAATTGGATGTTCCCGTTTCAAATCATCTGCCTTATAGACAGCTAAGTGAATATTATCAACGTTTCTCAAAACGACCGCATTTAAATTAACCGAATCTAAGTTTCCATCCTTATTTGGAGAAAATGCAAGAGCTTTTCCATCATAACGATCCTCTGTTTCTCCCAGAACCACCTGTTTATCTTCCCCATCTTTACGGATGGTGCTGACTAAGGCAGTAAAATGATTTCCTGGATCCTTAACCGGATTGTCGTCTTTTTCATTTTTGTAATAGTAGAAAGGTTTTTCACTTCCAGTAAATTCATAAACTGGTTTTTCAATACCAGGTAAATCTTGGTACTGCCCTTTAAAACCAATATAAGGAATGCTAACTAAATCCTTTTGAGTCTTGGCATCTTTAAAGAAGACAAAACCTTCTAAAAAGTAGCCGTTTTTCATTTGTTCCGAAAGTTCTTTTGTGAAGCTACTTGTATTAATCTTAATTGGAATAGTGACGCTACCTGAAGCAGGAACGACAATCTTTTTATCCCCCATTTGATCAAGTAATTGGCGCATTTGCAAGGTAATCCGTCCCTTTTCAACCTGATCTGTATTAACAACTGTATGGTAAGTCAGCTCTTTAGCTTCCTGACTCAAGTTATGAACCGTTACCTCAAATGTGAAACTATCCTTCACATTGCCAAGCGTCAAACTACTATCTGTTCCTTTTTCCTGTAACAAAAAAAGATCACCAAAAGCGACGCCAGAAGCATCCATTAAGCCAGATCCCTGTTGGCGAACAGAGGCGTAGGTATTGCTTTCCGTATCTTATGCGGTTTAGCAGTACTCATGACCAGCTGACGTAGCAAGGTATGGATTTGTTCTGGACTATAGTGAGGGAAACGTTCTTCCAAGGCTTTCTTGATCAAAGCTGTTGCACCTGCGGCATGTGGGCGTGGCCATACTCGTACCTGCATCTAAGTCGTAAGAGCCATCTGGAATAGCAGAGTAGACATTTCCACCCGGCAAGGTTACATCTGGCTTCAGCATACCTTCAGCTGTTAGGCCCCAACCTGTAAAGTAGAGCATTTTATTCGCTTCACTATATGGTACTTTTTCACTTCTTGATGGAAAGGTCAGTTGATACTCTCCAGCGTGCTTCGCTAACTCCTTCCCTAGGCTATGTCCTAGTACACTGACAGGATAGAAGGATCCCCAATAACCCATCGGAAGTTTTTGCACTGTATCTCCTTGATCTTCCGTCTGATAAACCAAAATCCCTTTGGCACCAGCCTGTCTTAGGGCATTAATTTTATCCTCATCTGAAACATCACCACCACTTTCAACCAAGGCGATTTTCCCCTTGACAGTCGGAGTCCGATAAGCATCTTCCCCACCTTTTGGAACATAGACATAGGATTGTGGTCCCTCAACAGGGAAGATCAAACGATAGACAGGAAGGTCGACCAGACCATTTTGGAACTCTTTCTTATCCTTTAAGGCAGGAACTTCTAGGCGAATTTTTGTCTCATGAGTGATACTGTTATTGAAGGCTCCAATTGCTAAAACTCCCTTTTCAACAGCTGGTTCATCCATGGTTCCAGTGTCTGGTGCATCCGCTTTTGGCTTAGCTTGCCAATAGCCACTGACAGCATAGTTCCCTGCTGCAGCATTGATGACGACACCTGATTTTCTAGCAAATTCAAAAGCCTTACGAGTCAGTGGATGGGTATCTGCTTCTGCACCATTAACTCCCCCAAAGCTCATATTGATGGTATCTGCCCCTAATTTCACTGCATCTTCTACAGCCTTGGCAACAACAAAACCTTGTTCCGTCATCCCTTTTTTATCAGAGAAGACCCGCATAAAGATCAGTTGTGCTTCAGGAGCTACACCCTTGAGCAATTCTCCTGTTGGCACTGGTTTTGTTGCATTTCCGACGGCAGAACCTGCAACGTGAGTTCCGTGCGAACGTGGATCATCTTCCTTGATCTCATCATTCATATCGGAATAGTTATAGGCATAAATCACCTTATCGTTGTACCACTTACCATAAGTGATGCCAGCCTTTTTCATGGCCGCTTCCATCTGCTCTTTATTCTTGTATTTAGCCTTACTTTTATCTGTTAAACTAAAGAAGTTATGGTCATAGTCCAGACCAGTATCTAGGACAGCAACAACACTTCCTTGACCCTTGATTCCCTTATCCCACAATGGTTGAAGATTAATCAGTTCATTTTCATCACTAACCTTGGTAGGGACTAGGGTCGTTTGTTTCTTAGGAAGATCTTTGGGTTTTCTGCAGTTGCGGAAAGAGGCGTAATGTCAACATTTTCAACGCGAGCTACCTTTTCGAATCTTTCAGAGGCATCTTTGTAGCTAGTCTCTAAGACAAAACCATTAAAGAGTAAATCAAAATCGGCCAACTTCTTATACTGAATTCCCTTTTCCTCCAGTTCTTTTAAAACCGCAGATTTGACTGGAAGATTTTCATTCAGTCGCTCTTTGATTTTTTCAGCCCCAACTGGAGTTTCAGAGTGTTTGGATTCTAAGCGAACAAGAGCTTGAACCCGCGCTTCTTCTTTGGCTGAATCTCTGACTGATGAAGTTCCTTCCTTTTCAGGTTCAGAGACTTCCTGGGCTCCTTTCTTTCCTTCAAGTCCTTCATCTTTAGTAGCTACAGCTTCTGGTATGGACTTTTCTTCACTGGATTTATCATAAGTAGAAGGCACATCTCCGATTTTCTTATCCGCATTTTCTGATTCCGTCAGAGAACTTTTTACTATCTGGCGTTTCCGGCAATTGATGCTTCTGATCAATCACTGAAACAATTAGATTCGAATCCTGAGAACCTGTCTCCGCTTCTGCTACACCTTCCGTTCCATGTTCAACCCTGGCTGGTAGATTCTGCTGAGGAGTCCCTCCTTGCTCCTGCGCTAATACAGCAGGACCATAAAAAAGGCACCCGACTACAACGGATACTAAACCAACTGCGTATTTACGGAAAGAAAACCGTTGTTGTCTGTCACTTCCCATAACCTGACCTCCTTAAGTTTTTTTGTAAGCGTTTACCGCACCTTTCATTTTAGTCCTTATCTTATGTAAAGTCAATGTATTCTAGAAAAAAATCTAAAAAAAGTATAAACATTTTGTTGATTTTCTGACAATTTTTGCATATGAAGTAGGGATTGGAATGAGGTCGATTTATAAAATTGGAAGCTTCGTGCAAAAAAATCAAAGTTAGACTTTTTCAATTATAAAAGAAAAAAGGATGCCCTCCTAAAGAGGCATCTTCCTTTTTTTATTAGTTTTCTTCACACTTTTTTTGCTGATAAACATTCCTGCCAAGTCAAGGGAGGTCATTCCATAAGACTAAGAAGATGGGAAGAAAGCTCATCTTGTCCCTGTTTTTGGAAGGACACTGGTTCCTTCTTCCTTGATGCTAGCTCCAGTATGGTAGCTCACTGCGATGAGTTTTTCACACTTGCTTCTTCAACTACTGGACTGCTTGCGACATCCGAACTCAGAGGTTGATCAGATGGCTTCTCTTCATGAACAGGAGTTTCTGGTACAAGAGGTGCAGGCTGTGGTTGTGGAATCGGCTGTGGTTCTGGTGTTGGTTGTGGTTGTGGTTTTTCTTCTTCCACTTTTTCCATAGACACTTTATTTCCCTAGGATAGAGGCGGTTAATTTCTTACCAGCTTTTTCCATATCCTGGATATATTGGATAAAGACTTGTGACCATATCTTAATAAAGCGTTTTCTATATGAATTAATCGCTAGATAATAGGCTTCAAAATAGATAAATAGCAAGCAGGTTTAAAAATGGTATAAAAAAAGGCTGGGACAAAAGTCCTAGCCTCTCAATTGTTTTTGGATTGTCGAGCAAGACGCAGTGGTTGAGTGGGCTCTACTACACTGATTTTATCAGCTTTTACAGCCCTACTCAACTGTGCGGAGGTGGGACGACGAAATCGAATTCTAACGAATTACCGATTTCTGTCCCACTCTCTTTTCTTATTTATTTACGTTTTCCCATTTCCAGTTGTGTACTTCTGGAATATCATCTCCATGTTCACGGATGTAAGCATTGTGGAAGGCGATTGTTTCGTCCATTTGAGCTGCAAATTCAGCTGCTTCTGCTCCAAGAGCTGCATTAGCTGCATCTTGTGCCAAGTGGAAGCGATCCAATTCAGACATCACACGCATATCGAATGGTGTTGTGATATCACCGTTTTCACGGTAACCATGCACACGCAAGTTGTGGTTGTGACGGTTGAAGAAGATATCACGGATCATGCCTTCGTAACCGTGGAAGGCAAAGATCACTGGTTTGTCAGCGGTGAAGACTTTGTCAAACTCTTCATCTGAAAGTCCACGCGCATCGACTGATGGGTGACGCAATTTCAAGATATCCACAACGTTGACAAAGCGGATCTTCAATTCTGGGAAGGCCTTGTGCAAGATTGTGATGGCTGCAAGAGCTTCTAAGTTTGGCTCTGTACCTGCAGCTGCAATGACAAGATCTGGCTCTTCATCTGCTGAAACAGTTGATGCCCAATCGATCACCTTGTATCCTTCACGAACCAATTCTTCTGCTTCATCAGCTGAGTAGAATTGAGGACGTGGGTGTTTTGAAGTAACAATCAAGTTTACCTTGTCTTCTGCCTTGAAGGCTTTATCCATCACTGCAAGCAAGCTATTGGTATCTGCTGGCAAGTATTCACGGATGTATTCAGGAGTTTTCTCAGCCAAGTGAGTCAAAATACCTGGATCTTGGTGAGTATAACCATTGTGGTCTTGTTGGAAAACAGTTGAAGTCGCAATCAGGTTCAAGGCTGGGTAGTTTTTACGCCATGTCGTATGTGTCTTCGATTTACGCAACCATTTGAAGTGTTGAGTAATCATAGAGTCTACGACACGAAGGAATGATTCGTAAGATGCGAAGAATCCATGACGACCTGTCAAGACATATCCTTCGAGCATTCCTTCTGCTTGGTGCTCTGACAATTGAGAGTCAATGACACGTCCAGCAGGGCTCAAAGCTTCATCGTAGTCTGGTTTCGTACGTCCTAACCATTGACGGCTTGTACGAGTGAAGACTTCTTGAAGACGGTTTGATTTGGTTTCATCTGGTCCAAAGATACGGAAGTTATCTGGGTTCGCATCCACAAGATCTGCTGCATACTTACCAAACTCGATCATATCTTGGGCCATGATAGCACCTGGTGTTTCAATCTTGAAGGCATGTTTCTTCCAATCAGCAGTGTCCATTGGTTTGATGACACCTGCGTTTGTGATTGGGTTCATAGCCATGCGACGGTCACCTTTTGGTGCGATTTCTGCAATTTCAGGAAGTAATTTACCAGTTTCGTCGAACAACTCAGCTGGACGGTATGATTCCAACCAAGAAAGAAGAGCATCCACATGCTCCATGTGGTGAGCATCTACTGGGATTGGCACTTGGTGCGCACGGAATCCACCTTCGATTGGTGTTCCTTCCCAAGCTTTTGGACCTGTCCAACCTTTAGGAATACGAGCAATCAAGACAGGGTATACTGGTTGAGTTGCTTCTTCTGCAGAACCTTTACGAGCTTCTGCTTGGACTTTCTTGATTTCTTCAATCGCTTCATCCAATTTTTCTGCAAACAAAGCATGAGCTGCTTCATGGTCGTCAGAAATAGCCGTTACGTCTGCAAAAATTGGTTTCCATCCAAGACCTTCAAAGAAGAGGGCCAATTCTTCGTCTGTTTTGCGTTCGAAGATTGTTGGATTGTGGATCTTTCCACCGTTGAGGTAGAAGATTGGAAGAACAGCACCATCATTGACTGGGTTCAAGAAGGTATTGGCCAACCAACCAGCCATCAATGGACCAGTTTCCCCTTCACCATCACCGATTACGGTTGCGGCAATCACATCTGGATTGTCCAAAACAGCTCCAGCTGCGTGAGAAAGAGCATAACCAAGTTCTCCACCTTCGTGGATAGATCCTGGAGTTTCAGGTGCCGCGTGAGATGCAATCCCTCCTGGGAATGAGAAGATTTTACATAGGTGTTTAAATCCTTCTTCATTTTGTGGGATATTTGGATTCAATTCTGTGTAAGAACCATCTAAGTAAGAGTTGGACACCATAACTTGTCCACCATGACCTGGTCCTTCAATGTAGAACATATCCAAGTCATACTTGTTGATTGCACGGTTCAAGTGTGCGTAAATAAAGTTTTGTCCAGGTACAGTTCCCCAATGTCCGATTGGGTGAGCTTTCAAATCGTTTTCAACCACTTCACGTTTCAACAACGGGTTGTCTTTTAAGTACATTTGAGCAGCTGAAATATAGTTTGTTGCGCGCCACCACGCATCCACTTTATCCAAGTATGCTTTGCTGTTAAAATCAACAGTCATATTGTCTCCTCTCAAATTCTAGCTATGATTCTGATGAATTAGAATCCAGTGCAAGTATTTAGGGTTATAAACATTCTGTTTCACTAACATGAAGACAGAATGAGCGCGAACAAATTTAATTCAATTCTTTTCTATTCTATCAATAATTTATCTTTTTGTATATAGAAAAAAATTAAAAATATAGTTTTTTTATAAAAAGTTACTAATCTCTTCTAAAAATCAAACCATTTTTCAATCATTTTTACAGACAGCTTTTTGGGTGAAACTGCTAAAAAAAGCCTTTAGAAATCAGCCGTCTATAAATTACCTTGTCACATAAAATCTTTCATGATATACTTTAGATATCAAACTAAAGGAGGTCGATATGATTAAAGAAAAACGCAATAAAGGATTTGTTTCAGGTCTGGTTCTTGCCCTTGTCTTCCTGGCATTCGCAGGATTAATATTTTCATTATGGATTCGTCACCAAAATCCTGCTACTAGCTTTGCTAAGGCAGAAAAGTCTGGGGATCCTGTAACGATGCAAGTCTATGATATTTATCCAGAACCTGTCGGAACTGTGGACAAAAGGCATGTACTCTATATTGTCCAATACGATAACCAAAATGATGGTAAGTATGCAGGGATCGAAACCAAAAAAGACGATACGACGATTAAAGAAATCATTGATAAAGCGAAGAATGGGGAACTGCAGACCAAACCTTATCAACTAAAGGGAACGCAACTAGCCCCTTTAGCCAAGGATAGTAAGAATACATCTCGCAACGGTCGCCTTGTCGGTTATAGTGAGTACATCCATTCCCTCCTTGACCCGACTTCTGTCGTGTCACTCAATATGACGACCAGCTATTACTTAAGCCTTACGGAATATAACAAAGACTCCTTATTCCTCTTGCTAGGTTCAGTTGCTTTAGCTGGACTTACCATTACAATGGTTGTAGCCAGCTTCTCTGTTCGGAAACGGACCATTGCTTCCTATCAGGAACTCCACCAAAACTATCCCGAACTCCAAGGAGATCTAAACCGTTTGGCTGATGAGGCCAGTTACTACAATCAAGACTTAAAAGTTATCTTATACAAAAATCATTTGATCACCTATTTCAGAGGAACGCAAACGATTGATTTACGAGAGGTTCAACAACTATACTTACATGTCACTCGAGTTCGTCAATCAGGTATTGCTCGCTCGATCTTCCAATTGTGCTACATCCGCAAGGACAAGCCAAAGAAACAACACCGCCTAGCCATTAAAAATAAGAAGAACGCTGAAGAACAACTCTACACTCTTTTTGCACAGGTGTCTGAGCGATTCCCAGATGTCAAGGTTGGAATTTAAAGCTTTCTAACTCCTCTTTTGAAATACTTTTCTAAGCCCTAAAAACCCCTCATCAACCAATTCTGATGAGGGGGTTTTCTATTTAGGTCACATTTAAAACGAGGAAAATTAAATCACTTTCTTACCATTCTTATAGACATCTGTCACTAGGTTGGTCGCAAAGAAATAGAAGAGATAATCTAGATTTGGTGCGTCATAAATCGTGATATCAGCTTGTTTTCCAACATCGAAAGAGCCAATCGTTTTGGCACGATCTACTGAGTAGGCTGCATTGATGGTCACTGCATTGAGAATTTCCACTGGAGTTAGGCGCATCATGAAGCAACCAAGGTGCATGGCAAACTGGAGATTGGCTGTCGGACAGGATCCTGGATTGCTGTCTGTTGTTAGGGTAATAGCCATGCCAGCGTCCAACATCTTACGAGCTGGTGCATAGGTATCTTCCATGAGGCTGAAGGTTGTTGCAGGCAAAAGATTTCCAATAACTTTTGCTTTTGCTAGTTTTTGAATGCCCTCATCAGTAATGACCATCAAGTGTTCTGCACTGGTAGATTCCAATTCGGCTGCCACATCCACGCCACCAATGGACTCAATTTCATCCGCATGAATTCGTAATTTGAAGCCCATTTCCTTGGCTTTCGACAGAAGATAGCGTGATTCATCCGCTGTAAAGACACCCTTTTCACAGAAGATGTCACAGAATTCAGCCAGATTGTCTTCTTTTACCTTTGGAAGCATTTGTTCAATAATCAGATCTAAATACTCTTGAGAACGGCCCTTGTACTCTGTCGGGATCGCATGAGCTGCCATAAAGGTTGAAACCAGATCAATTTCATGGTCTCGGTCCAAGGCTGCTACTACATCTAATTGGCGTTTTTCCGTTTCCCAATCCAAACCATAACCACTCTTGGCTTCAACAGTTGTCACCCCATGACGCAACATATAATCCAACAGTCGTTTGGATTTGTCATAAAGGTTGTCGAAGGACGCTTCTCGTGTCGCCCGGACAGTGCTCAGAATCCCTCCTCCTTGAGCGAGAATATCTAAGTAGGAAACACCCGCTAACTTTTTAGCAAATTCATGTTCACGACTGCCTCCATAGACCAAGTGGGTATGGCAGTCAATCAAACCAGGAGTCGCAACTTTTCCTTCACAGGATTTTACTTCCGTATGGTCATCGATCAGTCCTGGATCTGGTTGACCGGTCCCCACTGCAAGTATCTTTCCATCTTTAATGGCGATATAAGCATCGGAAAGGATTTTTGCCTCTGCCATCTCCTTGCCATAAAGAGGATGACCGAGGTCGTTTGGACAAAACAACTGGTTAAAGTGGGTTAAGATTACATCAGCAGACATATGAATACTTTCCTTTCTATTTCCATTGTTATTCATTTTATAATTCTAAAAGCAAAAAGCGTCAAAAAAGTCAAAAAAGTTTTCTCCCTCATTTTTTTTTGCTTTATTAAAAATTAAATTTATTTTTGACTCTTTATTGACGTTTCTTGGATACAATAAAGAAAAATATAAATTCATAGTTTATACATAAGGAGGTTCCTACTATGTCATTTATAGACGATAAAGAAATTGCAGCTGCTATGTCTGTCAAACTTGACTTTGATGTCCTACCTGAAAAGGCAACGTTTCAAGAAGGCATCCGTCGTGCACCTGATAGAGGCTTCCGCTTAACGCAAGCTCAGACTGAGATTGCTCTTAAAAACGCTCTGCGTTACATCCCTAAAAAATTCCACCAAGAGTTGATCCCAGAATTTCTAGAAGAACTAAAAACTCGCGGTCGGATCTATGGCTATCGCTTCCGTCCAAAAGATCGGATCTATGGAAAACCAATTGATGAGTACAAAGGAAAACTGCACTGCTGCTAAAGCTATGCAGGTCATGATCGACAACAACTTGAGCTTTGAGATTGCTCTTTATCCTTATGAATTGGTTACTTATGGAGAAACAGGATCTGTCTGTGCTAACTGGATGCAATACAACTTGATCAAGAAATACTTGGAAGTGATGACAGAAGACCAAACCTTGGTCGTTGAATCTGGTCACCCTCTCGGTCTCTTTCAAGTCTAAACCAGAAGCTCCTCGCGTCATCATTACCAACGGTCTCTTGATCGGTGAGTATGACAACATGCACGATTGGGAAATTGCTGAAGAGATGGGCGTTACCAACTACGGTCAGATGACGGCTGGTGGCTGGATGTACATCGGCCCTCAAGGAATCGTTCACGGTACCTTCAACACTCTTCTTAATGCTGGACGTCTTAAACTCGGTGTGGCTGATGATGGCGACTTAACTGGTAAACTCTTTATTTCATCTGGTCTCGGTGGTATGAGTGGCGCTCAAGGGAAAGCAGCTGAAATTGCCAAAGCTGTTGCGATCGTTGCAGAAGTGGACCGCTCTCGGATCGAAACCCGTCACTCTCAAGGATGGATTAGTCAAGTGACAGACAGTGCCGAAGAAGCTGTGAAATTGGCTCAAGCAGCACTGGAAGCTGGTGAATCAACTTCTATTGCCTACCATGGTAATATCGTAGACTTGCTCGAATATGTCAATGAACACCAAGTTCACGTTCATCTCTTGTCTGACCAAACCTCTTGCCACAACGTTTATGATGGTGGCTATTGCCCAGTTGGGTATCAGCTTTGAAGAACGGACACGTTTGTTGGCAGAAGACAAAGAAACCTTCCATCGCTTTGGTCGATGAAACCTTTGGCTCGTCACTTCGCAGTGATTAAAGATTTGACTGCTAAAGGCACCTACTTCTTCGACTATGGTAATGCCTTCATGAAATCCGTGTACGACTCAGGCATCAAGGAAATTTCTAAGAATGGTCTCGATGACAAAGACGGCTTCATTTGGCCATCTTATGTAGAAGATATCATGGGACCTATGCTCTTTGACTATGGTTATGGTCCATTCCGTTGGGTCTGCCTCAGCGGTAAACACGAAGACTTGATTGCAACTGACCATGCAGCTATGGAAGCGATCGATCCAACTCGTCGCTACCAAGACCGCGATAACTACAACTGGATTCGCGATGCTGAAAAGAACCAATTGGTCGTTGGTACACAAGCTCGTATCCTCTATCAAGATTGTATGGGTCGTGTCAACATTGCTTTGAAATTCAATGAACTCATTCGCCAAGGCAAGATCGGACCAGTCATGATCGGACGTGACCACCATGACGTATCTGGTACAGATGCTCCATTCCGTGAAACATCCAATATCAAAGATGGATCGAACGTTACTTGTGATATGGCCGTGCAATGTTATGCTGGTAACGCTGCTCGCGGTATGAGTCTTGTTGCTCTCCACAATGGTGGTGGTACTGGTATCGGTAAAGCTATCAACGGAGGATTCGGTCTCGTTCTAGACGGTAGTCACCGAATCGACGAAATTATCAAATCTGCTATTTCATGGGATACCATGGGAGGGGTTGCTCGTCGGAACTGGGCACGGAACGATCATGCTATTGAAACAGCGATCGAATACAACCGTCTCCATGCAGGAACAGACCACATCACTATTCCTTATCTTGCAGACGAAGATTTGGTCAAAGATGCGGTTCAAAAATTGTTTTAATTCAAAAAAATAAAAATTGAGAAAGGGGAGGAGAATACATTGCCCTCCTTCCCCACTTCTCCTATAAAAAGAGGTAATCATATGGCAAAAATTGTTGAGTGTATTCCAAACTTCTCTGAAGGACGCAATCAAGCTGTAATCGACGGATTAGTCGCTACTGCGAAAAGCATTCCAGGTGTTACATTATTAGACTACTCGTCTGATGCTAGCCACAACCGGAGCGTCTTTACACTCGTTGGGGATGAAGAAAGCATTCAAGAAGTTGCTTTCCAATTGGTAAAATACGCATCTGAAAACATCGATATGACCAAGCACGAAGGCGAACACCCTCGGATGGGAGCAACAGACGTTTGTCCATTCGTTCCAGTCAAAGATATCACAACAGATGAATGTGTCGAAATCGCTAATAAAGTGGCGGAACGCATCAATCGTGAATTGGGTATTCCAATCTTCCTCTATGAAGATGCCGCAACTCGTCCAGAACGCACCAACCTCGCTAAAGTTCGTAAAGGCCAATTCGAAGGAATGCCAGAAAAATTGTTGGAAGAAGATTGGAAGCCTGACTACGGTGAACGCAAAATCCACCCAACAGCAGGGGTTACGGCTGTCGGTGTCCGTATGCCGCTCGTTGCCTTTAATGTCAACCTTGACACAGATGATCTAGAAATTGCCAATAACATTTCTAAAATCATTCGCGGATCAAGCGGTGGATACAAATACTGTAAAGCAATTGGTGTTATGCTAGAAGATCGCAACATCGCTCAGGTCTCAATCAACATGGTCAACTTGGAAAAATTCCCATTGTATCGCGTCGTTGAAACCGTTCGTTTCGAAGCACAACGCTACGGGGTTCGAATCATCGGAACAGAACTCATTGGACTTGCTCCAGCTAAGGCTTTGATCGACTCTGCTGAATACTACTTGCAATTAGAAGACTTTGACTACAGCAAACAAGTCTTGGAAAATCACTTGTTGGGTTAGAAAGGGAGTTCTATGAAACTAGTTGACTTAAGTATTACAGAGTTTGCCAAGGTTCTTGGTTCAGATGCCCCAGCTCCAGGTGGTGGTTCTCTTTCGCCCTATCTCTTTGCAAATGGGATTTCCCTTACAAAAAAATGGTCTGCAGAACTGACCATTGGTAAGAAAAAATACGCTGAATTTGAAGACCACATCAAAGGGGTTCACGAAAAAAGTGCCCACCTCCAAGATCAATTACTAGAAGCCATTGACAAGGATACAGAAGCTTTCAACGTCGTATCAGCTGTCTTTGATCTTCCAAAAGAAACGGAAGAAGAGAAAGCCGCTCGTCGTGAAGCCATGCAAAAAGCTTTGAAACATGCGACAGTATCTCCTTTCTCTATGATGGAGCTCATCGTTGAGGCGCTTGAAACCACCAAAAGAAGCTGTTGGTAAGTCCAACACCAATGCGACGAGTGACCTAGGGGTGGCTGCTCTCAACCTTAAAGCTGGCCTTCAAGGGGCTTGGCTCAATGTCCTAATCAACATTTCAGGAATCAAGGACCAAGACTTTGTCCAAGAATACCACGGCAAGGGTCTCGAACTCCTCCAAACAGGCTCTGACCTTGCAGATAACATTTACCAAAGCATTTTAGAAAGCCTATCATAAACCTATCATTCAACTTTATAACTTTAATACCTACAAAGAAAGAAGGGATTCTATGGTTTTATCGGATATTGAAATTGCCAATTCTGTCCAAATGAAGCCCATCACGGAAATCGCTGCTGAACTTGGATTGACCGAAGAAGATATTTCACTCTACGGAAAGTACAAGGCAAAAATCGATAGCAATCAACTGGAACAACTAAAGGACAAGAAAGATGGAAAGCTGATCCTTGTGACAGCCATCTCTCCGACACCTGCCGGAGAAGGAAAGACAACCACCTCTGTTGGACTAGTGGATGCCCTCTCTGCTATCGGTGAAAAAGCGGTCATTGCCCTCCGCGAACCTTCACTTGGCCCTGTCTTTGGGATCAAAGGTGGTGCTGCCGGTGGTGGTTACGCCCAAGTGGTTCCAATGGAAGACATCAACCTTCACTTTACAGGTGACTTCCATGCCATTGGGATTGCCAACAACCTGCTTGCAGCCTTGATTGACAATCACATCCATCACGGCAATGAGTTGGGCATCGATTCTCGTCGCATCACCTGGAAACGGGTGGTCGATATGAACGACCGTCAACTCCGCCATATTGTCGATGGCCTCAAGGAAAAACAAATGGGGTTCCTCGTGAAGATGGCTTCGACATCACGGTGGCGTCTGAAATCATGGCTATTCTCTGTCTCTCAGAAAATATCCTTGACTTAAAAGAACGCCTCGATCGCATCATTATCGGTTACAACTACCAAGGACAACCGGTCACAGCTAAAGACCTCAAAGCTGGTGGTGCTATGGCTGCTGTCCTCAAAGATGCCATCCATCCCAACTTGGTACAAACCTTGGAACATACTCCTGCTATCATCCACGGCGGACCATTTGCCAATATTGCTCATGGCTGTAACAGTGTGCTGGCTACTAAACTAGCCCTCAAATATGCAGACTATGTCGTGACAGAAGCTGGCTTCGGAGCAGACCTCGGTGCTGAAAAATTCATCGATATCAAGTGCCGTATGGCGGGACTCAAACCTCTTTGCCGTTGTCCTCGTCGCAACCATCCGTGCTCTCAAGATGCATGGTGGAGTTGCCAAAAGCGGACCTGGCTACTGAAAATGTCCAAGCCGTGATCGATGGTCTGCCAAACCTGGACAAACACTTGGCCAACATCCAAGAAGTCTACGGTCTACCTGTGGTCGTTGCCATCAACAAATTCCCACTGGATACAGAGGCTGAGCTAGAAGCTGTCTATGAATCTTGTAAGAAACGCAATGTAGATGTTGTCATTTCAGATGTCTGGGCAAATGGTGGAGCTGGTGGACGTGACCTGGCTGAAAAAAAGTCATTCAACTGGCTCAAGAAGAAAACCACTTCTCTTATGTCTATGACGAAGAAGACAGCATTGAAACAAAAATTGACCAAGATTGTCACAAAAAGTCTATGGTGGTAAGGGCATCAGCCTAACACCTGCAGCCAAACGCGAACTCAAAAGAATTGGAAGCACTTGGTTTCTCCAACTACCCAATCTGTATGGCCAAAGACACAATATTCCTTCTCCGATGATGCCAAGAAGATCGGAGCACCGACAGATTTTACTGTTAAAATCAGTAACCTCAAAGGTAGCGCAGGGAGCTGGCTTTATCGTAGCTCTCACCGGTACCATTATGACCATGCCTGGCCTACCCTAAAAGTTCCTGCCAGTGAAAAAATTGATATCGACGCCCATGGCAATATCACTGGTCTCTTTTAAGAAAGAGGACGTCCTATGGTGACTATCCTTCATCTTACCCCCGCAGATTATCAGATTTCTACTTGGTCTGGTGGCCAAACCACCCAACTCTTCCTCTCCCAAAAGAGGGAAGTTATCAGGATCGAACCTTTGATTTCCGACTCTCTACTGCAACGGTAGAGGTTGAAACAAGTGACTTTTCCGATCTCACTGGTTACCACCGAATCTTGATGCCTCTGACTTCATCGATTACACTCACCCATCAAACATCAAAGAAGTGGTTTTGAAGCCATTTCAAAGCTACTTCTTTGACGGGGGAGATCCCGTATCTAGCCAAGGGACCTGTCAAGATTTTAATCTCATCTATAAACCTTCCTATCAGGGGCATATGAGTGCTATATCCCCAAAATGAAAAGTGTCACGAGTCAGAGTCGCTATCAATGGATCTATGCTCTCTGTCCACTAACACTTGAATGGAAAAAGGGACAATCCTACTCCCTCCAAACTCACGAGCTCCTGTTTATCGAACAAAGCATCTCCTCTTCAAGAGATGACAATCACGTTTTCACCCCATCAGTCTGGGGAGCAACCGATTGCTATCTGGACTGCGCTAAAATAATGTTTAAAAGGAGAGACATTATGAACGGAGCACATAAACAGTCGATTGAGGAACAAGAAAAAGCGAAATTCAGCTTTAGCGGTGCCACTCTATACGGTATCAATGCCGTGATCGGATCTGGTATCTTCCTCCTACCCAAAAAGATTTATTCTGGCCTCGGGCCAGCCTCTCTAGCTGTCATGTTCGGGGTAGCCGTTCTCGTCATGCTGTTATCAGCCTGTCTGGCTGAAACGGCTGGCTACTTCGACAAAAACGGTGGAGCCATGCAATACTCAAAAGCCGCTTTTCGGAGACTTCGTCGGCTTTTAACGTCGGAATTCTAGGATGGGCCGTTACCGTCATTGCTTGAGCGCCATGTTGGCCGGTTTTGCCAAAATTTTCATCATTACTTTCCCAGCATTCGAAGGCTATAACCTACCGATTAGTATCATTATGTTGGTTCTCTTGAGTCTGATGAACATTGCCGGACTGAAAACATCTAAGATGTTCACTCTGACAGCTACTGTCGCAAAATTAATTCCGATTGTCCTCTTCTCTCTCTTCGCCATCTTCTTTATTTCTGGCGGAGTGAGCAAGGGCAACTTCACACCTTTCCTTCAATTGGAAAGCGGTTCAAATCTCTTTAGTGCTGTTTCGAGTACTGCCGTCTATATCTTCTACGGATTTATCGGATTCGAAACTATGTCCATCGTTGCAGGGGAAATGCGTAACCCTGAAAAGAACGTTCCCCGTGCTATCTTAGGATCCATCAGTATCGTATCTGTCCTCTACATGTTAATCATTGCTGGAACAATCGCCATGATTGGTGGTCATATCATGCAAACAGACGCACCTGTTCAAGACGCATTTGTTGAAATGATTGGCCCTATCGGAGCTCCTCTTGTTTCTTATGGTGCCCTCATTTCAATCGCCGGTCTCAACATCGGTGAATCTATCATGGTTCCTCGTTTCGGTGCTGCCCTAGCAGATGAAAAACTCTTGCCAGCAGATCTTGGAAAAACAAACTCTAAGAATGCTCCAGTCATTGCCATTATCATTTCCGGTGCCTTTGCGTTCTTACTCTTGTTATCTGGATCTTTCGAATCATTAGCAACTTTCAGTGTTGTCTTCCGTTTCTTCCAATATATTCCAACTGCTTTGGCTGCTATCAAACTTAGAAAAATGTACCCAGACAAAAAGGTTACCTTCCGAGTGCCATTTGGTCCTGTTATCCCAGTTTTAGCCGTTGTGATCAGTATCTTGATGATTGCAGGGGACAATCTAATGAACTTTGTTTGGGGAGCTATCGGTTTAGTGATCGCTAGTGGACTTTACTTTGTATTCCACGGTGACAAACTAGCTAAAAAATAAAACAGTCCTCACCAATTCTATTTACACACTAGATGGGAACTTAGGTAGGAGCAAAGTATTCCTTTGCTCCCTAGCCCATCTATGAATACACGAATATCAAACCTGAGCTCTTTTCTCTAAGACTTCTTTCAATATTCCTAAGAGCAATAGACAATGGGCTCACGTTTGGTATTCAAACCGAAGTAAACAAATCTACTTCTACAAAACAAATCATATTCGGAGGTTTTATATGACTCAATTGATTCATTTAGATGGTAACAGCTTAACACTGGAAGAAGTCATCGCCGTCGCTCGGCATGGTGCCCAATGTGAGTTAGACGAAGCAGCCAAAGAAGCTGTCAGCGCATCTCGTAAAATTGTCGATGATATCGTCCGTGAAAAACGTGTTGTCTATGGTGTGACTACTGGATTTGGCTCCCTCTGTAATGTCAGCATTTCTCCAGAAGATACTGTCCAACTACAAGAAAACTTGATTCGTACCCACGCATCTGGTTTTGGTGATCCACTTCCTGAAGACGCCGTTCGTGCCATCATGCTGATCCGTATCAACTCGCTCTTGAAAGGCTATTCTGGCATTCGTCTATCAACTGTTGAAAAACTATTAGAATTGCTTAACAAAGGAGTGACTCCTTATATTCCAGAAAAAGGATCTCTCGGAGCTTCTGGAGACCTTGCTCCTCTTTCTCATATGGTTCTCCCGATGTTGGGACTTGGACATGCCTACTACAAAGGTCAGCTCTTGAGCGGTCAAGAAGCTCTCGATCAAGCTGGTATTGAAAAGATCCAATTGGCTGCTAAAGAAGGCCTTGCCTTGATCAATGGTACAACAGTTCTAACGGGTATCGGAGCTCTTGCAACTTACGACGGTATTCAATTGCTTAAACTATCTGATATTGCAGGTGCTCTCTCAATGGAAGTTCACAATGGTATTACCAGTCCATTTGAAGAAGACCTTCATACCATCCGCCCACAAAGTGGACAATTGGCAACCGCTCGCAACATCCGAAACCTTCTTGAAGGAAGCAAAAATACCACTGTTGCGACTCAACAACGAGTACAAGATCCTTATACACTCCGTTGTATCCCTCAAATCCACGGAGCCAGCAAGGATTCTATTGCTTATGTGAAAACAAAAGTTGAAATCGAAATCAACTCTGTGACGGATAACCCAATCATCACCAAGGAAGGTCACGTCATTTCAGGAGGTAACTTCCACGGTGAGCCAATGGCACAACCATTTGACTTTTTGGGTATTGCCCTTTCTGAAATCGGAAACGTATCTGAACGTCGAGTGGAACGCTTGGTCAACAGTCAACTCAGCAAATTGCCATCCTTCTTGGTCAAACACCCTGGGCTCAACTCTGGCTTCATGATTACGCAGTATGCTTGTGCATCCCTTGCATCTGAAAACAAAATCTTGTCTCACCCAGCTAGCGTAGACTCTATCCCATCTTGTGAAAACCAAGAAGACTTCGTCAGCATGGGAACAACAGCAGCTCGTAAAAGCGGCTGAAATTCTAAGAATTCTCGTCGTATTGTTGCTACTGAAATCATGGCAGCTGCCAAGCCTTGGATCTCAAACCAGAAAATCATGAACTTGGTAAGGGTACAAAACCAGCCTATGACATGATTCGCAACAAAGTTGCCTTCATTGAATTTGACAAGGACATCGAAATCTTTGAAGAACTTAATAAAGCATCTGCCGTTGTTGAAAGTGAAGAATTCTTAGCAACCATCGAAAAAGCAGTTGACTTAAGCATTCAATACTGATACAGTAAGGATACAGCAGAAAAAGGCTGAGAAAATTTCTCAGCCTTTCCCTTTCTAGCCAAATACAGACAAACGGAGGCATGTAACGTGCTTAGAGATTATTACCCAATGACTTACAGTTATTACCAAGGCAGTATTGAAGACAATCCTTATACAGCAAAATGGGGAATGCTGACGAAGTTTTTGGATTTAAACGATGAAAGCTTGACTCCTTTTGAAGAAGTCACCTTTGGAATCCTAGGTTTTAAAAGCGATAAAGGAGTATATATCAATAACGGTCGCGTCGGTGCTGTCGAAAGTCCTAATGCTATTCGAACCCAACTCGCTAAACTTCCTTGGCACTGGGGCACCAACGTCACAGTTTTTGATGTCGGAAATATCGATGGCCCCAATCGTTCTCTTGAAGATTTGCAAGAGAGCCTCTCTCTAACTGTCAAACGGATGTTGGAGCTAAATATTCAACCAATCGTCCTCGGTGGAGGGCATGAAACGGCTTATGGTCACTACCTGGGCCTCAAATCCTCCTTGCAACCAGATGAACAATTGGCTGTCATCAACCTAGATGCTCACTTTGACCTGCGTCCTTACGACCAAACCGGTCCCAACTCTGGAACAGGATTTCGCCAAATGGCAGACCACGCAAAAGAAGAGAGCAAAGATTTCCCATACTTGATCTTGGGTATTCAGGAACATAGCAACAACCTGTTCCTATTCAACTATGTGGCAAAAACACCAAGCATTGATTTCTTAACAGGACAGGATCTCTTCCGGATGAGCCACCAGGCCATTCTTGATCGGATTGATCAATTCTTAGAAAAACAGACAGCCGTCTACCTCTCTATCGATATGGACTGCTTTGCCGTTGGTTCTGCCCCTGGCGTCAGCGCCATCCAGTCACTTGGTGTGGATCCAAAACTAGCCCTGATGCTGCTCCAACACATTGCAGCTAGTGGCAAACTGATTGGATTTGATATTGTGGAAGTTTCCCCTCCTCATGATATTGACAACCATACCTCCAACCTTGCTGCAACCTTTATCTTTTACTTGACCCAAATCTTGTCTCAACAAAAATAAGATTCAAAATCTCTCTAACATACAAAAGGCTTAGCAACTTCCAGCACTTGGGTATTGCTAAGCCTTTTGTATTCTTCCTTCATGACACTCGATGAGCTACACTAGAGATCTTTTAATCTCTTGAGGAAGGGACGATCTCTATATGGAGTCAGGTGTTGCTCTGCCAGTTTCTTGTAGTAATTCTTATCTTCTTTCAAGAAAGCGCTCAAAGCAGGAACCAGTTGCTCTCCTTGCTCCTTCTGGGTCGCTAGGAAGGCCAAGAGATAATACACCATCCCCTTGTCTCGTGCATTTGTCGTTTGCTTCATGGCTCCTTCTTTACGAGCCAGGTAAGTTGCCACCTTCTCTTGCGCTCCGAAATGACAGGCAATTAAGGATTGATAAAATCCGAGCAATTCTTCCTTCCAAGGGAAGCGAACGCTGGACAAAACCTTTTGAGCCCTATCAAAATAGAGGCGGGCTTTGACCAAATCTCCCTTCCAATAGTAGGCAATCCCAAGATCAATTTCAAACACCACTCGGACTGAGTCAACAGATTGATCCCCCACCAAGCGTAGGACCTCTTCCAAGTGGGTGACAGCTACTTGAAAATGCCCTCTCACTTGCTCTATTTCAGCGAGGTAGGCTAAAGATGCTGCAATTTGAATGGCATACTTGGCCTGCATGCTATTGGTCAGACTAAAGCAATCAATGGAGCGATAGAGGTGGCGGGTCGCCTGCTCCTCATCCCCCACCATCAAATGATACAAGCCCTTCAAGCGCAACTGAATCGCAATCGCTTCATGGTTGTTGGCCTGAATCGCATCTTCTAAAGCCAAATCTGTGTAATAGGCCATTTCAGAAATATTTTCTGTTTGAATGCAATAATAAATGATTTGCCGGTAACCTTCTAAAAGAAAGTCGAGCCGTTTGAGTTCCCGCGCATAGGAGATGACCTTTTGAATATCATGAATCCCCTTTTGGTACTCACCACTTCGAATAAAGTAGCGCCCCTCTAGATACAAGTAGCGCAGTTGCAAATACTTGTAGTCTCTATCTTTTTGATGTCGTGAAAAAAGCTGATCCAGTTCTCGACGAAGACGAGAGAGTTCCCCAAAAATATCCAAATGGCTATTTTCACCATCTGATACTACTCCCTCTTCTCCCTTGGAGTATATTGGGAATAGTTCATGTTCTAGCTGGAGGATTTCTTCTAAGTAGGTCAGCTCAAAGGATAGGGAACGCAAGAGATTCTGGGACTGCTTGTATTGGTAAGCTATTTCCTTATAGAAAAGCAGGTCTGTCGAATCTTCTAAGGTTTCTTCCAGTTTTTGCGCGATTTGTTGGTGGAAGAGTCGCCGTCTGGCTGGCGACAGGAGTTGGTAGAAGTACATAGCTTCCAATTGCCTGCAAAATTGGACCAAGAGATCCTCCCCTTCCTCCACTATTGAGATGATTCCTCTTTGAGCTAAAGGATCTAATAATGCTGTTAAAACAGGAAAATCTGTAGCTGTCAAATCGGCCAAGATAGACATAGATATCGGCTTATGAAAACAAGACAAATAATGAAGAAGAGACTCCTCTTCACTATTCAGGTCACCTAGTTCTTGAGACAGATAAGCTTGAATGATATCAGGCAAGGGCTCTAAACTTTCCTTCTCTTTCCACTCTTCTATATAGCTGGACAGCAAGAAGGGACTACCTTCACTCCACTCCATCATTTGCTCGATCAGGGCTGGTTCTATCTGCCCCAGTTGCCCTTGCAAGAGTAATCGACTTTCCGTCGGATCAAAATTGGTCAACTCAAGCTGGGACAACCGTCTCTCTACTTTTAAGCTCCCAAAGAAGGTGACCAAGAATTCTGGCAAGGGCCCTTCTGCTGTAACAATCAGTTGCCATCTTTCCCCGCTACTTTTCTCCTCTAATTGCTTTACTTTATTGAATGAGGTCGCATCCATCCACTGGGCATTTTCAAGCAGAATCAAGAGAGGTTTTTCTTGGCTAAGTCTTTGAAGGTTCTTCCGGACAGCAGGGAGATCGTCCGCTTTTCCTAGAGGAGAGACTTCTAGCTCTTCACTCACTTTCTCTAGGCAAGCTTTGAGGTCATCCCAGATTCCTCCTTCTTCTTGGCGACTGCCGGCTTTGCCTTCCAGCTTGACAAAGCTAAAACTGCGATTGGACATCAAGACTAACTGCCGCAAGAGACGTTTCTTACCTGTTCCCGATTGCCCCATGACCAAGAGAGGACCGACCGCTTCCCCCCTTCTCTACTAAGGAGAGGTATTCCTCCAGTTGGGACAGTTCGTGTTTGCGACCAAAGAAAGGGAGTTCTCGAACATTCACACGATTGCTCTGTTTATGGGTGCGTTTGGCTTCCAAAACAGAATGGTAGAGTTCTTCTATCGCTCGACTGGGACGAACATTCAGCTCACGATCCAGTAAATCGACCAACTTGTAATAGGTCTCAAAAAATTTCCCCAGCTGGTGATGAACTCTATAATACTGCATCAAGAGTTGGTAGTTCTTTTCTTCAAATTCATCTAGCTCTACTAAATGGTGGAGTAAGGACTCTATGCTAGGGTCCCCTAGCCCCTCTTTGTCAATTTTCTGGTAACAGCTTTCAATATAGAGTTGCTTATAAGCGCTCCGTTTGCGCGAAGCCCACTGGTCAAAGTCCTCATCATCCTTGACGTAGAAGCCTTCTAAAAAGTCTCCCTGATAAAGATGTAAATTGCTTATCGGATCCCTTTCAAAAAGCTGGACATCCAAAGAAAGATTCAGCTCAGGATTAAGGGCCAGGCTACTCCTACTTGGAGAGACGATGACATCTCCTTCAAAGATTTTATTGGCTTGGTAAACAGTATTGCGTAGATTTTTCCGAGCGACTTGGTTTTCCTTATCCCCCAAAGAATACCCGCAATTTCATCACGGTTAACCTCACCCGATACAGCTAAGTAATAAAATAAAGCCTCCATCTTCGAGAAGGAAAAACGGATGTCTTTCTGTTGGAAAACAACCTTAGGGGGTCCAAATAACTTCAACGTGAGCTCTCTCTTCATTGCAAGCGCCTCCAAAATCTTCACATTAATACTATAAAAAGTTGACTTTTAGCAAGCGATTGGCCCAAGTAAAAAGAGACTGAGAAAAATTTTTTTCTCAATCTCTACAATTCCTGCTTAGACTGTTGATTAAATCACTTCCAACTTTGGTTGGTGTTCAAAATAAGGCTTTTTGTTGCATGGTGGACATGATAGGCTACATCTTCATTGTTCATTGTGTAGAGATGGACACCGGCAACATCTTGTGTGACCAAATCAACGATTTGATCCACCGCATAGGCCAAACCAGCTGCACGAAGGGATTCTGGATCATGTTCATACTTATCCAGGATGGCCTTGAACTTCCGTGGGATATGAACATTTTCACAAGTCTTCAACAAGCGAAGGGCCTGGTTTCTGTTAAGAATTGGCATCACCCCTGCATGAATGGGCACATCAATTCCCGCCAAGATACACTTATCTTGAAAATCGTAGAATCGCTCATTGTCAAAGAAAAGCTGAGTCACTAGGCTCGAACATCCAGCATCCACTTTCTTTTTCAGATTTTGAATATCTGAAATTTGGTTTGGCGAATCTGGGGTGACCTTCTGGGTAACAAGCACCGATCACATCAAAGTGAGGAGCTTCTGTTTTAATAAACTCAATCAAGTCCGTTGCATAACGAAAGTCTTTTAAAGGCTCAATACCAGGAATAATATCACCACGAAGGGCCAAGATCCGATGAACCCCTACTTGATCTAATTCATGAAGAGTATCTGCTACTTTTTCCTTGCTTAGATAGATGGCAGGTAAGTGGGCAATGGTCGGAATAGACAATTCATTCTGAATATGATTGGCTAAAGCAACCGTCGTCTCTTTGATATTGTATTTATTATTGCTAGCTGTCACACTGATAAAGTGTGGAGCTAATTCCTGCATATTTTCCAAGGCACGTAAGAGCTTGGCATTGCCTACTTCAGGATTTGGAGGGAAAACCTCAAAGGAGAGCGACGGTGTTTGCTTAGTCATCAAATGTATTCCTTTCTTGATTGAGCAATTCTTTTTTTGCTATCGAGCAAGCTTAGGAATTTCTACTTGCTTTATAGCGCTTTACGAGCAGCTTTTGCCGCTTCTACAAGACGGATCAAGCTTTCTTTTGTTTCTTTAATTCCACGTGTTTTCAAACCACAGTCAGGGTTGATCCAAACTTTTCTGCTTGGTACTTTGGCAAGGATAGCTTCGATGGTGTGATCGATTTCGCCTTCATTTGGCACACGAGGTGAGTGGATATCGTAAACCCCAGGTCCAACTTCTGTTTGGAAGTTTTTCGCTTTGAGTTCATCCAAGATTTCAAGGTTTGAACGGCTAGCTTCAAAGGAAATAACGTCCGCATCCATGTTGTCGATAGCTGGGATGATATCTGTAAATTCTGAGTAACACATGTGCGTGTGGATTTGTGTGTCTGGTGCTACTGTTGAGTGTACCAAACGGAAGGCTGGAATAGCCCAGTCAAGGTAGTCTTCATACCAGTCACTACGACGGAGTGGCAATTTTTCACGAAGAGCAGCCTCGTCGATTTGGATAATCTTCACGCCTGCAGCTTCAAGGTCAAGAACTTCCTCCTTGATCGCAAGAGCGATTTGAAGTGTAGAATCCTTAATAGAGATGTCTTCACGTGGGAATGACCAGTTAAGGATGGTAACAGGTCCAGTCAACATCCCTTTAACAGGTTTGTCCGTACGGCTTTGTGCGTAGCTAGACCATTTAACAGTGATTGGGTTGAGACGAGTCACATCACCCCAGATGATTGGTGGTTTCACCCCACGCATACCGTATGATTGTACCCAACCATTCTTAGAGAAGAGGTAACCTGACAAGTTTTGACCGAAGTACTCAACCATGTCATTACGCTCGAATTCACCGTGTACAAGCACGTCAAATCCAACTTCTTCTTGCCATTTGATCCATTCGTCGATGGTTTCAGCAAGGAAGGCATCGTATTCTTCTTGAGTCAATTCACCCTTACGGAAGGCCAAACGTTTCGCACGAACTTCTTTCGTTTGAGGGAATGAACCGATGGTTGTTGTTGGAAGAGCTGGAAGTTTGAAGGCGTCTTCTTGGATAGCTTCACGTTCAGCAAAGGCTGGCAAACGAGTGTAGTCTGCGTCAGTCAATCCAGCGATACGCGCACGAAGCTCCGCATTTGCTCCGACACGTTCAGTCGCAAAGAGTTCTTTGTTGGCTGCAAGAGCTGCTTCACCTTGACCATTGCGGATAGCATCCAAGTCACGAAGTTCTTCCAATTTTTCAACTGCAAAGGCAAAGTGGTTCAAGATAGCTGGCTCAAAGTCTTCGTTAGCAGTTGTAAATGGCACATGAAGTAGTGAGCAAGAAGTTGTCAAAAACAAGGTTTTCAGCTGGCACTTGTTTCAAGATTTCCAAGCTTGCTTCGTAGTTGTTGCGCCAGATATTCTTACCATTGACAATCCCTGCATAAAGAGTCTTGTCAGCTGGGAAGCCACCTTTAACGAGTTCAAGAGTCTTCTTACCTTCAACGAAGTCCAAACCAATCGCATCTACTGGCAAGTTCACAAGGTCATTGTAGACGTCACGAACGTCACCAAAGTAAGTTTGGATCAAGACTTCAAGACCTTTCTTATCAGCCAAGAGCTTGTTGTAGAGGTTCAAGAAGAGGGCTTTTTCTTCTGCTGTCAAGTCTTTGACAAGAGCAGCTTCGTCCAATTGGATACGAGTTGCACCAAGTTCAGCCAATTTAGCAAAAACGTCTTGGTAAGCAGCTACTAAGCTATCTACAAAGTCTTCTGCTTTTACGCCTTCTTCAAAGTCTGACAATTGAAGGAAAGTGAATGGACCAACCACAACCGGGCGAGTGTCAAGACCCAATTCTTTGGCTTCTTGGTACTCATCAAAAATCTTGTGACCAGCCAATTTAACTTCTGTTGTTTTTTCAAATTTTGGAACGATATAATGGTAGTTGGTGTTGAACCATTTCTTCATCGGAAGGGCACGAACATCCCCTTTTTCACCTTGGTAACCACGCGCCAAAGCGAAGTAGCGTTCAAGGTCAGACAAGTCCAAGTTTTGAACCGACTCAGGAACCACGTTGAAAAGGAAGGCTGCATCTAGGAAGTTGTCATAATGTGAAAAGTCATTTGATGGGATTTCAGTGATGCCTTTTTCTTTGACAATATTCCAGTGTTTCGCACGCAATTCTTTTGCTGCAACCAACAAATCTTCTGCTGTAATTTCGTTTCTAAAATATTTCTCAGTTGTAAATTTTAGTTCGCGGAATTCACCCAAACGAGGGAATCCGATAATTGTAGTTGACATGTTTTGTCCTCCAAAAATTCAAGTTGAGTCTATCTTATCAAAAGAAGCCCCTTCTGTATAATTGCTTTTCAATGGTTTATGGTATAGTCAGAAGCTATAACCTTATAGATCAAGGGTTTTCGCCCCTTGCCATTGACCAGAACTAATAGTCCTTATAAAAAATAACTATAGGGCTTCTAGCAGACAGACTGAGCCCCTCTAAAAAACAAAAAAAGAAGCTATCCACTTCTTTTTTTGTAGAACTTATGCTCTAGTTAGTTTGCACACAAAAAGCATCCCAAGGCTCCAACACCTTCTTCTCTTTGACCTGCTCTACATCTGTATTGCTAATAAGAACAGACTGGTAGTCTTCCTCCAGTTCAAACCTCTGGACTTGACTAGACAAATTGACAACGACCAAGTAGCGCTGGTCCTCCTCTACACGTTGGTAGGCAAAGACTTGATCTGCTGTATTAAGTAGCTCAAAGTCAGCAGAAACCAGCCAGTCTTGCTCCTTACGGAGGGCAACCAATTGTTGATAGGTATAAAAAATGGATGAGGGATCAGCCAAAGCAGCTTCTACATTGATTTCCTGATAGTTTGGATTGACTGCTAGCCAAGGGTGACCAGTCGTAAAACCAGCCTGTGGCTGCTTGGACCACTGCATAGGAGTCCGAGCATTGTCCCGGCCAATATGCCGGATCTGGTCCATAATGGTGTCGAGGTCTACTACCTTTTCTAGACTTTCCTTGGCATAGTTGACGGACTCAATATCCTCAATTTCATCTATACTTTCAAATGGATAGTTGGTCATACCAATCTCTTCTCCTTGATAGATATAAGGGGTCCCTCTCATCAAATGAAGAAGAATGGCTAAAGCCTTCGAGGACTTCACCCGGTAGGATTGGTCATCTCCCCAGGCAGAGACAAGCCGAGGGAGGTCATGGTTGTTCCAAAAAAAGGGAGTTCCAGCCCTCGTCCATGCCCAGTTCCGTCTGCCACTTGTTGAAAATTTCTTTCAACTTAGGAACATTGAGCTTCTTGGCATAGTGCCATTTTGGCTGGCCTTCTTGGAAGAGAAGGCCAATGTGTTCAAATTGAAAAACCATTGACAATTCCTCATTGTCAGGACCAGAGTATTGCTTGGCAATCTCAGGTGTCGCTCCCCAGGTCTCCCCAACCGTCAACAAATCCTTATCCCCAAAGGTCGCTCGATTCATTTCCTTCAGATAGGGATGGAGCATGGGACCATTAGCTACGATCTTCTGATCTGGAATCTTTCCAATCATATCGATGACATCCATCCGAAAACCACCGATCCCCTTGTCGATCCAAAAATTCATCATATCGTAAATCTTCTGCCGAAGGGTCTCATTTTCCCAATTCAGGTCCGGTTGCTTCTTGCTAAAGAAGTGCAAATAATACTGCTGCGAAGCTGGATCAAATTCCCAAGCTGAACCACTGAAGTTAGAGAGAAGATCATTGGGTTGGTCTCTCCAAATATAGTAATCTCGCTCTGGACTGTTTGGATTTTCCTTGGCCTCAATAAACCAGGCATGCTCATCAGATGTATGGTTGACCACCAAATCCATGATCATCTTAATACCGCGCTTTTGCCCTTCAGCGATCAAGTTTTCCATATCCTCCATGGTCCCAAAGATAGAAGCAATCTCCTCGTAATCGGAAATATCATAGCCATTATCATCCATAGGACTTTGGTAAACAGGCGACAGCCAAATGGCTGTAATGCCTAACTTCTCCAAATAATCCAATTTACTGGTAATCCCTTTGAGGTCACCGATTCCATCTCCATTGCTATCTAAAAAGCTCTTGGGATAGATTTGATAAATCACAGCATCATGCCACCATTTTTTCTCCATGTGTTTCTCCTTTTTGATTTCGCTTGTAACCCCTTACATCATAACCAAAGTTGAACGAAATTGCAACTCTTAGTTGTTTTATAAGTCTTCCTTAAGGTAAAAAAGAAAGCCTCTTTAGAGACCTCCCTTGTTAAAACTTCGATTCTTCCTTTCTTTTTGCCTAGAGTGATAAGAAAGCATGGCCAATCCAAAGAGATGACTTCCCAACAAGGCCGTAACAAAAATCAGTTTACCCCTGTCTGGATAAGAAAGTGGAACATTGCTAAAGCCATAGCGAGCCCATTCGATGAAGATTGGATGCGAAAAGTAAAGCGCCACACTCATCTGTTTCAAATACTGTAAGTCATAGGTTTTTAGAAAGGACGATTTTAGGCAAGCATTGACCAAATAGACCGTGACAAAGGGAAGGAGCAAGAAAAAGTTCTTATCGATTCCTTCATGTTGAAAAATGATGAGACCTTCTAAACAGAAGAGTCCAAAGGTAAGGGCCACTTTTTGCCAGCGGAGAACCCTAAAGGTTGGTGCATGAAAATGATCATAGAGATAGTAACCCATATAGATAAACAGGCGTGTAAAAGAGACCATTTCGAGCTGTAAAAAATAAATTGCTGTAGAGCTGGTAACCCTTGAGAAGACTCGTGGTGTCCAGATAAGCCGAATAGGTCTCAATCAAGCCCCAGCAATAGAGGAGCAAGGTGATCACCCCCGTCCAAACCATACCTAGGCGTTTGACCAATTGATTGACCAAAAACAGACCCAGCAAAAAGGCCGGGATATACCAGAGTTGGTAGCACATTCCCAGATAGAGCAGAGCAATAAGAACGCCTGCTGGAAAGAGATAGATAGGGAGATGGAGACTAGAAAAAAAGATCCAGGCATAGGGAAGATAGACACAACTCCAAAATAAATAGGTTTTTACGATTTTGACCAGGTAGGCCTTCATTTTCCTTGCATCCCTTAGTGATTGCTTGAGGAAAAAGCTGGCACAGACGATAAAAAATGGCACCGCTAGCCGTCCAAGGATACTCTTGAGGCCAAAATGCACCGGCTCATAGGAAGTTAAGCGACCACTATGCACCAAAATCACTGCAATCGCAAAGAGGTATTGAAAAAGACTAATACTGGAAGTGTTATAGAGGGAATTCTTTTGCATGTTCCTACTCCTTGCAAAATGCAGATTCTATGGTTATTTTAGCATGAAAGAGAGGACCAAGCAAGGAATCTTTAGAAGCTTATCTACCTTTTTCCCTCTATTTTTGATATACTCAAAGCATGCACAAACAAACGATTATTGATTTTAAAGAACTTGGATTGAGACACCTTTTCACCAAGCCCATAAAGGAATTAAAAACCAGAGACCTCGACCAGGTAGAGGCTCTTCTAAGAGAGGTAGAAGCCTATCAGGAGGCTGGTTTTTATGCCGTTGGCTATGTCAGCTATGAAGCCGCTCCTGCTTTTGAGAAAAAATTAGCCGTCCACCCAGCACCTCTCATGGGAGAGTATCTCCTCTATTTCACCATTCATGAGGAAGTCGAGACCCTTCCTTTCCCAGAGGACTACGAGGCTGTGGACCTTCCAGCCAATTGGAAGGAAGAGGTCGAGGCTCCTGTCTACCAAAAAGCAATCAAGACCATCCATCACCACATCCGCCAGGGAGACACCTACCAAGTCAACTACACCGTCCAGCTTTCTCAAGAGCTAAAAGCTGATCCTTTGGCCATCTACAATCGCTTGGTGGTAGAACAGAAGGCCCATTATAATGCCTTCATCCAGCACGATGATGTCGCCATCCTCTCCATTAGCCCTGAGCTCTTTTTTGAACAAGAAGATCGTCTATTGACCACGCGCCCCATGAAGGGAACGACTCGTCGCGCTCTCACCAACCAAGCGGATCTCAAAGAGGCAGCTTGGCTAGAAGCAGATCCCAAAAATCGGGCGGAAAACATGATGATTGTGGATCTCCTGCGCAATGACATGAATCGGATTTCGGAAATTGGAAGTGAGCAGGTGACCCGCCTCTGCCAAGTCGAGCAATACTCCACCGTTTGGCAGATGACGTCGACCATTGAAAGCCACTTGCGACCCGAAGTCGATCTGGTCCAAACCTTCAAAGCCCTCTTCCCTTGTGGATCGATCACAGGCGCACCGAAGATTTCTACTATGGAAATCATCCAAAATACAGAGATTGCTCCTCGTGGAGTCTACTGTGGCACGATTGGGATCCTTCTTCCAAGAGGGAAACGGATTTTTAATGTGGCCATCCGGACCCTTCAAATGCAGGGCACCAAAGCTATCTATGGAGTTGGTGGTGGCATCACTTGGGATAGTAAATGGGAAGGCGAATACCAGGAAACCAAACAAAAATCAGCTGTTCTCTATCGACAAGAGCCTCGATTTGAGCTCCTGACGACTGGTCGCATCCATCAAGGAGAGCTGACTTTCCTAGAGCAACACCTGACCCGTTTGAGAGAGGCCAGCCGCTACTTTGCCTATCCTTTTAATGAGCCAAAACTCCTGAACGACCTTCAAGAAGAGCTCACTCATTTGGATCCTTGCCTTGAATACCGTTGTCGCATTGCCTTGCAGAAAAACGGAAGCTTCCAACTGACAATCACCGAGCTAACAGACTTGCCAGCTAGCTATCTACAGGCCCAATTGACCGAACAAAAGCTTGATCTAGCAACTCCGTTTACCTATTTCAAGACTAGCCAGAGAAATCATCTAGCAGCTAAACATCACGAGCAAATCTTTTATCTGCCTGATGGCAGCTTGTTAGAAACGACCATTGGCAATCTGGTCCTTGAGATCAAGGGCAAGCTCTATACCCCACCAGCTCACCTCCCTATCCTCGACGGAATCTACCGCCGCCATCTATTGGAAACTGGACAAGTAGAGGAAACTATTGACACTGAAAGATTTAGAAGTTGCTGACAGAGTCTATGCCTGCAATGCCCTTCGTGGCCTCTATCCACTCGATTTCACAAGAAAGGACTCAGAATGAAACTTATTTTTTTACATGGCCTAGGCCAGGATGCTCACTCTTGGCAAAAAGTCCAAGATACACTTTCCTCCTTGCATTCTGAATCTTTTGCTATTTTCTCCCATGCAAGCGAAAGCTATCAGGAGGCCAAAGAAAGATTGACGGAGTACCTCCAACAAGAAAGCGAACCCTTTATGCTGGTCGGACTCTCACTGGGAGGCGTTCTCGCTCTCGATCTCTCCAGCCAAGACTTGCCACAACTCAAGGGTTTGGTGCTTTCAGGGACTCAATACAAACTCAACACCAATCTCCTCTATCGGCTCCAAATTCTCCTTTTTCGTCTGATTCCCAAACATGTCTTTGAAAAGCAGGGTGCCAACAAACAGCACATGTTGCAAATATTTACCGAATTAAAAACCCTCAATCTAACCGATACTGCAAAAACTTGTCCTCTCCCTAGCTTAGTCGTTTTGTAGCGAGCAAAGATGGGGACCAATCAGGCTTCTTCTAAAAAGTTGGCCAAATCTCCTGCCCTAAAGGTCACTATCTAGAAATCGCAGACGGGAGGGCCATCTACTCAATACTCAGAAACCCCATGAACTGGCAGAAGCCATCAAGGAGTTTGTTGGTGAATTTAAAAATGAAGAGGCTAGCTAAAAAAACAGTTCCTCTTAATGTAGAAAAAGTATTTTTCATGTTACATAACTTAAAAAAATCAAGAAATGTTTATATTTTTAAGTTATGCATGAATATCTAGAGGCTTTCCGTCATGAGAAAAAGTGCCTGAAACACAATTGTTTCAGGCACTCGAGTTTTGGAACCTTAGGGTCCAAAAACTAAGTCATGGAACTTCTTCGAAGTTCGCTGACGTCCGTACTCACCTAAGGAAAGCCTCTAAGAAAACTTATTCTTAAAGTCACGGCTAACTTTTTAAAAAGGTTAGTCATTTTTTTAGAAATATTTTAGAATTGCTTGATAGTTATTTGAAAAGCAAGCTGTATACTAAGAGTGTAAAGAAAACAACTAGTCATTTGGACGAAGGAGAAAACCATGGAAAAAGTATTAGAAATTTCCCATTTGAGTAAAAAGTTCGGTCAACAATACGCCTTAAATGATGTGAATCTCACCATTCGCAAAGGCGACGTCTACGGCCTCATCGGTAAAAACGGGGCAGGGAAAACCACCCTCATCAAGGTCATCACCCAGCTGATTCAAGAAACGGACGGAAGCGTCTCCCTCTTTCGCTTCCACGAATCGCTCTCAGTGGACACAAGCCCTGAAAACGGGTCGGATCTGTCATTGAAAGTCCTGTGGCTCACAAGCATATGACCGCTTATCAAAACCTAATCTACTATTGCAAGGCACGCCATATCCCCAATCCCGACCAGGTCATCAAAGAAACCCTTGAACTATGTCGGGCCTGAATAATACGGGTAAGAAGAAATTCCGCGATTTTTTTCACTCGGGGATGAAACAACGGTTGGGGAATTGCGATTGCGCTCATTGCCAAGCCCGACTTCCTCATTTTGGACGAACCCATCAATGGTCTCGATCCTGTCGGAATCAAGGAATTCCGTCAGATGATCAAGCGCCTCAACGATGAACTCGGCATGACCATCCTCATTTCCAGTCACATCCTCTCCGAACTTTATCTGGTTGCCAATCGCTTTGGCATTGTCGACCAAGGACGCCTGATCAAAGAAATTAGCAAGGCTGAATTCGAAGAACAAGGAGAAGATTACATCATCCTCAAAACTAGCCAACTAGCTCTTGCCAGTCAACTGATCCAGGATCAGCTCCATCACCGTATCAAGGTCATCGATAAGGATGGAGAAATCCATATCTTTGGACAGACTCACGATATTAAAGTCATTGTCAAAGCGCTCGTTCAAGAGGATATTGACGTGGATGAAATCTACTATGCTCGCCAAGATCTGGAAAAATTCTTTACGGACTTGGTAGACTAGTCAACCCACCGTCTTGCATTACTTATCCCACATATTTCATTTAGGAGATTTATCATGTTGCATACCATTCAAGCAGATTTTTACAGACTTTTTCGCTCTAAAAGGTTTTTTTGGATTACAGAAGCCATTCTCGTTCTCAACATCCTGTCTGGAGTCATCTTTGGAGCTACCGGCCACGTCGGCGTCAATACGGAATCCAAATTACCCCAAGCGACCGAAGTTTGGACGGGCTTTAAAGCCTTGACCAACTACTCTTCCAGCATCAGTGTGACTATCCTCTTTACCATTATTGTCATCACCTTGGTTCTAGGAACAGACTTAACGCAAAACTTATACAAGAATAATCTGGCCTATGGGGTTTCGCGCACCAGCTACTACTTTGCTAAAAGCGCCGTTGTCCTGACCATTGCCCTCTTCCAATTTCTTGTTTCTTATGGTCTCGTCTTCTTAATCGCGACCCTCTACAATGGACTTGGAACCATGCCAGAGCACTTCCTTGCTCATTTTGGACTGACCGTGCTGATTCAGTTCCTTTCCACCTTAGCTTGGGTCAGTATCATTTCCTTCCTCCTTTACGCCAGCCAATCCATCACCTTGGCCTTCGTTGGCTACTTCATTGGAAATATCTTTTTAAGCCTTCCTGCGCTCTTCTTTAAAGATATTGATCTTCTCCACTATCTAAACTTGGAATTCCAATATTCCATGGTCCAAAGTACGATAGCAACAAACAACACCCTCTCGATCGCCCTTGGCTTCATCCTTGTTTTCGGCTTCCTAGGACTAGCTACCTTTAAACACAAAGATTTATAACAAAAAGAGGTTGGGACAAAAGTCCTAGCCTCTCAATTGTCTTCGGATTATCGAGCAAGACGCAGTGGTTGAGTGGGCTCTACTACGCTGATTTCATCAGCTTTTACAGCCCTACTCAACTGTGCGGAGGTGGGACGACGAAATCGAATTCTAACGAATTACCGATTTCTGTCCCACTCTCTTTTTTCTTAGTGTAATGGTCAAAACAAACCAATCTGCCTCTGTTGCCAGTTGCAAGTCGCCCCCTAAGATCTCTACAAAATTTTGAATAATGTAGAGACCCAAGCCAGAAGACTCTTCTGTATCCGACAGATTTTCAGAGTAGAATCGACTAGCCAGTTGGTCTAAATGTTGAATCGGTTGTTGCACAATATTGCGCAGGCTCTACCCGAATCGTGTCCGCGTCCGACATCAAGGTCAAACGCGCCTGCTCCTTTCCATGTTTGAGGACATTGCTGAGCATATTTTGCAAGAGGCGCTCCCAAAGCTCCGGATCCGTAGCATAATGAAGATGCTCCTCTATCTCCACTTCTAAGGCAATCCCCGCCTCAGACAAGCTATCATAATACTGGAACAACTGCTGGGTCAGGACTTGGCTGAGATTAACGTCTGTAAGCCGAGGCTGAATAGCTCCCTCCATCAAGCGTCTGTATTCCAAGAGAGATTCCAGGCGTTTTGAGACAACTTGAAGATTGGAAGCAATTTTCTTCAGCTTTTCCTCTTCCTGCGTCCCACCCTTGATGATTTGTTGGGTATAGCCCGATGCAATGGTCAAAGGCGTTCGGATATCATGAGCAATATTACTGATGGCCATATCCAAGGTCTTTTTCTCTTGAAAGGCAATCCGATTGGTCCGCTCGATCTGTTCAAAGAGATCACTTACCTGCTTGGTCAAGGCGACCATTTCTTTTTTTGAAACACGTGACGTTAACCGCACCCCACTCCCATTTTGGAGCTTCTTTTGAATCTGCTCCTGCAAATCTTTGAGAGCAGAGAGTAGGCGAAGGTAGCCAAGTCCCAAGAGAAGGACAAGGACGACTAGAATTAGAACCAATCCCCACATTACTTGTCTCCTTTCAAGCGAACACCCAAGCCCCAGACGGTTTCAATGTAATCCTCATTAGGATCAAGCTGGGCAATTTTCTTCCGGAGATTACTCAATTGGGCATTAAGGGTATTGTCTCCAGGCAGATAAACTTCTTCCCAGACCGCCTCATACAATTCTTCCTTGGTGAAAATCTTCTTTGGATGTGCCAGCAAGGTCTCAAAAATTTGAAATTCTTTTTTGCCCAAGCGAAGCGTCTGTTCGCCAGACTCCAGTTCAAAGGTTTCTGGATTCAGGATCAGATTTTTAAAGGAGAGCTTTGCGACGCTTGAGCTTCCTGTGCCGGAGAGACGTGATTTCGCAACTGCACCGTCACCCGAGCCGCCACTTCGTCCAGATTAAAGGGTTTGACAATATAATCATTGGCACCGGCAAGGAGGTACTGGCTAATGAGGTGTTTGTCTCCAAGAGCCGTCATCATGATAACAGGCACCTGACTCTGCAAACGGATCTCCTCCAGGACCTGGTCCCCATTTTTCCCTGGAAGCATGATATCCAAAAGGACCAAATCAATGGCTTCTTGCTGGAAGAGCCGCAGCCCTTCTGTACCTGAAAAAGCCTGAAGGACCTCATGATCTTCACTTAAGAGACTGTATAAAATTTCTTGGATATCATTATTATCCTCAATTAATAAAATCTGTGCCACTTGCCTCGCTCCTTTTTCCCTTGAACTCCAAATCATTTCTATTCCTCTAGCCTATCAAATAAAGGGTCCTTCGTCAATGAAAATCTGATAAAATCCTATAGTACCCCTGCAAATCTGCATGTTAGGTCATCACAAGATGAACTTGACTATCCTTTCTTTCAAAAGGTATAATAGGACCAATGACACAATAGGGAGACCAGTTTATGAAAAATAATGCCAAAACTAAAATCAGCCTTGTATCCATCCTCGTCATCCTGGGCGTTGCTGCAAGAATGATGCGAGTCATCCACCGCCAGCAAATCAGGGAGCAAAACAGACAAACCATTCAAACGACTAAAAAGGTTGCAGAGTTTCAGAAAACACTAGACGAGGAAGAAACGAAAAAACGGAACGAAACCTTCAACAAGATTTATAATGAATCCCTTGTTCGGAATAAGTTTGAGAATTGGCAAAAAGTCGATGAACTTCATGGTTTGGGACAAAGAACTGGGCAATTTTATATCTATAACTTTGAAAAAAAAGAAGAGATTCTCTTAGAGAATACTGATCAAGCATTTGTTCTACCTATTCGAGACAAGAGTGATAACGTCACATTTCAGGCCATTTTTGCCCATAAGGACGGTCAGTGGCACATCATGAAGCCAGACGGAAGTTCGCAGTTGCAACTAGGAGAAGCTGGCATTTCTGCTGAATCTAAGTTTGTCATCGAAAACAATGTCTTAGACTACGACCAGTAAATCAGTAAGGACTTGCCTAAACGACATACAAAAAGCTTAGGACCCCAACTTGTGGTTGGAATTCTAAGCTTTTTAGTTTGCTGCCAGAGAGTCATCCAGAAGACGGTTTAGCTCTAGAGAAGACTTTTATTTAACAGAAGCTCCATTGGTCGCAATGACTTCTTTATACCAATAGAAGGATTTCTTGCGCGAACGGGCTAGGGTTCCTTTCCCTTCATTGTCCCGATCGACATAGATAAAGCCGTAGCGCTTCTTCATTTCTCCAGTCCCGGCAGAGACCAGATCAATACAGCCCCAAGTCGTATAGCCCCAGAGGACAACACCATCTTCGTTAATGGCATCTCGCATGGCCTTGACATGGGCAGCCAGGTAGTCAATCCGGTAATCATCAGCTACATAGCCATTTTCATCTGGAGTATCCACTGCACCAAGACCATTTTCCACGATAAACATGGGCTTTTGATAACGATCCCAGATGGTATTGAGGGTAATGCGGAGACCAAGAGGGTCAATCTGCCAACCCCATTCCGAGCTTTCTAGGTAGGGGTTCTTCAGAGAGGCAAAGATATTGCCCGCTGTTTTCTCCCTTTCAGCTGGATCCCCTGAAGCGACCCGACTAGCATAGTAGGAGAAGGAAATAAAGTCCACCGTATGCTCTTTCAATAATTGAAGGTCCTGCTCGGTCATCTCAACCGTGATTCCCTGACGCTCCCACTCTTTCTTAGCATAGTTTGGGTATTCCCCACGCGCCTGCACATCGATGAAGAAGTAGTTTTTGCGGTCTTCTTCTAGACCAGCCCAGACATCTCGCGGAGCACAGGTATGGGGGTAATTTTGACCAGCCGCTAACATACAGCCGACCTTGTTGTTCGGATCAATCTCATGGGCTAGCTTGGTGGCAATGGCTGAAGCGACCAACTCATGGTGGGCTGCCTGGTATTTGACCTGCTCCTCATTCTCCCCTTCCTCGAAGCAGAGACCCGCTCCCATAAAAGGCGCATGGAGGATCATATTGATTTCATTGAAGGTCAGCCAGTAGTTGACCAAGCCCTTGTAGCGAGTGAAGAGGGTCCGGCAGAGACGTTCATAGTATTCCAACATCTTGCGACTACGCCAACCTCCATACTCGGTAATCAAATGCATGGGGCAGTCAAAGTGGGTAATGGTCACCAAGGGCTCAATACCATACTTGTGGCACTCCTTAAAGAGGTCTTCATAGAACTGCAGACCCGCTTCATTTGGTTCCAGTTCATCCCCTTTTGGGAAGATCCGAGACCAGGCAATAGACAAACGATAGGTTTTAAAGCCCATTTCCCCAAAGAGGGCAATATCTTCTTTGTAGCGATGGTACATATCAATGCCATCTTGAGCCGGGTAAAAATAGCCCTCTTCAAAGTCGAACATCTTTTTCTGACCCGTAATAATCGCGTGACGATCCGGCCCAATCGGTACCACATCCACATTGGCCAAGCCACGGCCACCTTCATTATAAGCTCCCTCACACTGGTTAGCAGCAGTTGCCCCGCCCCAAAGGAAACCATCTGGAAATTGAAGTTTGTCGGTCATCTCTCTACCTCACTTGATTTGATAGTTCTATTATACCCTTCTCTTTCCAAAAAGATCCTACAAGATCCTATGAAAAACTAATACTATTCTATGGTAACTTCTTTACTCTAAAAAAACAGATCCCAAGCCCTTACTTGAGATCTAAAAATCCATCTTATTCTTTCCAAACCGTTTTCAACCAGGTGAGATATAAGTCCTTCCACTGTTGAACAAGAGTCCAATCATGATAAAATTGGGGCATCTGTTCTCCTAGACAGGCTCCAAATCCATGCCCACCCTGTGCAAAAAGATGTATTTCTGTAGAAATCCCCCTCTCATTCGCTTTATTCACTAAATCCAGACAGTGTTGAGCTGGAACTACTTCATCATCTACTGCTGAACAGATAAAAAGTGGAGCATCTCCATTTTGCAAACCATTTCTCATATCCAAACGATCTGCAACAGCTTGACAAGTCACTGGATCACGATAACTGTCAGCACCTGCTAGAATAGCTACAATTTTGTCTTTGTGAAGAGAAATTGCTGGATAGATGAGGCCCAAGGCTGAAACACTCGCATCTTCCCTATCAATCTTATCTAGTTGATAATCTAATCCTTGGAACCAATCCTGATTTCTTAGTAATAAGGAAGTAACACCAGCTAAGTTACCACCAGCTGAAAAACCAAGCAAACCAATTTTATTAGGATTAATTCCAAAATCAGCTGCGTGATAACGGACATAACGAATAGCTCGCTGAGCATCTAAAAACATGATTGGTTCACGATAAGGGTAACTGCGATACCAAAGAACAAAAGCTGAAATTCCTGCCTCATTAAGAAGTTCAGCAATTTGTTCTCCTTCCGTCACCATAGATTTTGTCAAATAGGCTCCACCAGGACAGATCACAACTGCCTGATCGCTTCCTTCCGATAAATAAGGAAAAAGAAAAGGCCGGTCTGTATAAGTTAGTTCTGCTGGTCCATGTTCAATTTCTTGTCTATAAACCAGGGTATCATTGCCTGATAAATCTCCAAGTTCATCTGATGATTTATCCCAGACTCCCGGATATTTCTCAAATAAATCATGAGGGGTATACTCCTCGTGAATATTCAAGACATCTGTCTTTAAACGTTTATTATTTCCTGGGATTTGCTCACCCCAAATATATAAAGGATTTTTTTCATAGCATACCTCTAAACTACTATTTTTTTATTCAACTGTTATAATCACTCTTTTTATATGTTTTTAATGAAAAAAATCTGATTGATTGCTTACTTCTAAAATAATATGGAAAGTATCTCCAGATTTTGCATCCTCAGGAATTTGGAAACTAATTTGATTTGTATCAACTCCTACCATTGGTAAATCCCAAGTTTTCTCTATTTTTGACGAATGCCATGAATCTATAAACTCCATGTCACCTAGTGTCCATCTCCCTGCTTCCAGTTCAAGATGACTAAAGTCCCAATATGTAGATGCCTCGTAGTAACACCACCAATGATAAGCAATTGAAAGTCCGTTTGGATCTTTCGCTAGCGCCCTTAAAGTCAGATTTTCACCTACTTTCGCTGAGATATTTTCATCTATATTCACCTCTGGGTAATGACTACATGCTTCAAAATCATTTGTTACACACCATTGAACTCGAGCGGCGAAATCTGCTTGGATATCATTAATCCAACGATAAAAACCATATTCTTGCTCAAATCGTTGTGTAAGTGGATTATAATCTACTGTTTTTCTGTAGAAAATGTATTAGGTGCTACTTCGGTAAACCGACCTCCCCAACTACCATAAGTTGGATGTTCAAAGCCTCTAAGACTCGTCTGTATTAAATAAAAGTAGGAAAGTGAATCTCCTTCAGAAATAAAATCATATTTTTTATAATCGGGATGAGCTTCTAACCATTTTTCTTGTCCAAATTGCTCTGGTTCAATCTCTCCAGCTAGATAGTAGCCATCTCCAATTAAGGCATATTTTTCGATCAAAGAGCCTTTATTCAAAATATGGATTTGCTGCCAGTGATCGTCTAAACTAGATCTAATTTCTTTTGGTAAATTTTTCCAACCATAACCAAAATATCCAAAATTTAAAGAATCATTTAAAGTTGTCAAATTCCAATTTTTCGAAATATAATCTCCATAAGTTCCATCTTGATCTAAAATGATGTACAATACCACTTTAGATTCTATTTTTGATTTAATATGCGCCCACTCACTTGTCCCCTCAAATCGTTCTTGAATACTTTTAAGAGCACGGGCTGTAGTGTTCGTTCCTCCCCATGTCTGAATATACAATGGTCGCTCATCCTGATCTAGCATTAAATCCATTAAAAAATTAGATCCCTCTGTCTCCTCCTCCATTTCACCAACATCAGAAATATTTCCAATTCTGTATACATCTAATAAACTTTGCGGAGTTGGATAGTCAGGGTCATGTTTAACAAGATTAGAATATACTTCTGCATATCGATGTATCATTTCGGGGATCCATGTTTCTCCGGTCCAACGATATGCTGGTTTTTCATCATTCCCACTGTAATGAAACATAGAAGAAGTCAGAATAATTCCTGCAACTTCCATATAAGAAGAAAACGAATAAAAGAATTCATATCATCGATTTCACCATCTGTAGTGACCACTGTTCTATGTTTTTGTTTTACTATCGTTATTTTCCTCTCTTATATAATTATATCCACAGTCATGTTTTCACTAGTCACAATTACTTGTGCATTTTGTTTGAATTTTCGGACAATTGCCAACGCCCTTCCGTTAAAAGTTGATGTTCTATCAGTATTATATTTCCAAAGGTTTAGGATCTCCCGTCCCAAAACCAAGTAATTCTGCTCCCACAACATGAATACACAAGTCCATTTTCATATGAGTAATGAGATTATTAGAGTTATCTTCTATCGAATACGAAATATAGGTTAAATCACCATTCTCCTCAATCCTCCCCTGTAAATGAGCGGTTGTTTCATCCGCCGTCATTATAATATCTTCGCTAATCATATGACCATCTTTAAAAGCTCACCGCCTTTAAACAACCTTTTTGATACATTATTTCAAATTTAGTTAAATAGTCTAGTTCTTCTGATGTAGATTTTTTTTCTATTAACTGATCATTTAAATATAGAGCAACCTCATCACCTGGAGCATATACTTCTACAACAATGGGATGTCCTTCAAAACCTGGCCAAGTCCATGATCGAAGAGAATCTGATAAAACCCACGGTGTTTTAATTAACTTTTTTCCATAGTGTTCGGGTTTTTGAACTGCAATATAAGGTTTTTCACGTAAACCAAATACGATTTCACGGTAATAAGAAAGTGGGCGTCGAACGCCAGTTATATCAATATCTCCACAATAAGCTAGCTGACAAGGAAATTGTGCGCCAAATCCTCCCTCACCCCAACTATAAGCAGGTACTCCTACTCCAGCTTCTCCAATATAGTCCCAACCTGTCCAAGTGAAATCTCCAATAACACTAGCTAATTTCTTAACCAAGGACCAATTACGTGCGATTTCAGGAGGGGGAAGTCTCACTTCCTACAATAACTCTATTAGGATGTTCTTTGGCATCTAATTCGTAGCGATCTGACATATAATTATAGCCAGCTATATCTGTCGAAGCTGTTGCCAAATCCAGTCGCTGACTTATCAAGGGATGCACAACAATTTTATCCATATTGGTATCCATTAAAGTCATAAAATCGTTTACATTTCCTGTTAAATCTGATTGATCAACTTGGTTTTGTTTCTGGATATCTTCAACAATCTGCGGAATCACATCCCCAGCCGCAAAAACGCCATTTATACTCGCTAAAGTCGGTCGAGTTTGATCAATATCTTTAATATGATCATGAATCATTTTGGCTATGCGACTCCCATGTTTAGTTCCAATTTCAGGAATCTCGTTTCCAATGGAGTACAAGATAACACTAGGATGGTTGAAATCTGTTTCAACCATCGCAGATACGTCATTCTTCCACGACTCTTCAAAAAATAGACTGTAATCGAAATCTCCTTTAAAACGTGTCCAGCTATCAAATGTTTCGTCCATTACATACATTCCCAACTCATCACAAACTCTTAGCAAAGCTGGAGCAGCTGGATTATGAGCCATACGAATAGCATTAAACCCTGCTTCTTTTAAGATACGTACTTGACGATAGTGGGCAACTTGATAAGTCGCAGCACCTATCAAACCGCTATCATGATGTATACAAGCTCCTCTAAGTTTTGTCTGTTGCCCATTAATTCGTAGCCCACGTTTACTATCTACAGAAATAGTCCGAATTCCAAATTCTTGGGTATCAGTATCACATAAGTCTCCCTCTTGATATAGTTCAACAATCATACGATACATGGTAGGAGACTCAGCAGACCACGCTTGAATCTTATCCAATGAGAGAATTGTTTTAAATTCATTTTTCTCCCCTGCTTTTAAATAATAAGGGCGCTGATCCACTAGAAGAATTTTCCCGTCCTTATCACATACCATTAATTTTAAATCAAATTGAATTCCTTTGCATTTCCTATTCTCAATAGGAACAGATACTTCAATCCTCGCAAAGTCATTTTCTAACTCTACTGTTCTAATTTTACTACCAGTGGCTGATACATGAAGTAAATCACTACTAAATAAATAAACATCTCGATAAAGACCACCTCCTGAGTACCACCGACTATTACTCATCGCACCATTTCGAACTTGAACACGAATCTCATTTTCTCCAAAATGAAGAAAATCTTTCATATTTACATAGAAAGTAGTGTAGCCATTATGATGTTTTCCCGCCAACTGTCCATTTACATAGACAAACGTATTCATATAGGAGCCTTCAAATTTTAATATATTCTCCTATATAAATCTTCCTCTTCTGCAATGAATGTTTTCACATAAACATAATTTTTTCCATCTCTAAAACCTGTATTGTTTCCATTTCTACTTTCAGCGTATGGTGTTTCACTAATCATTGCATCATGAGGAAGGGTTATTTTTTGAGCTTGTTCAGGTATATTCCAAACTAGTGCAAATGAATTTTCATCATACCAAAAAAGCCAATCGTCGTTGAATAGTTCTTGCTTCATTACTTCTCCTTATATCCCTAACGCTTTTTTTATTATTGGTAACTATCTAAAACGACACATTGAAAAACAAATGTGCCGTTATCACTTTCTCATCTTTCTTATCTATAAAAGATTGTAAAATATATTGTTATTGATCATCCTATTCATGATTATCTTCAGAATGATCTCGAATCATTGATTTCATGACCTCAATATCCTCACGATGTTTATCAACAGGATTAATACGGAGACAGAGGAGCATAATAGCACCTGTAATGATTGGAGCTCCAAACCTCATAAAGTTAAGAACAAATAGAGTTGCACCATTTTGTTTTCCAACTGCCCCCGCTACATAACCTACCAAACCAAGTAGTAACAATGGTAGAGAATTAGAAACGGTACCCCCACATTTCTTCGCAAATCCTTGGATTGAAGAAATCACACCATTGGCTGAGATTCCTTCTGTAAATTGGATGTAATCAATTGCATCATTGACCAAAACATTGACAAGAGCGTTTTGCATTGAAGAAAGGGCTGTCGCAATAAAGCTCATAACAAGTAGAAACGTAAAGTTCGTTTTCCCAAAGAAGAACAAAATGAAATAACAAATTGAAGATCCTACTACAGATACTTGTAGTGCTCGTTTGGCTGACTTAAAAATCCGCAAGAAGATCCCCATAAGTAAAACCATTGAAACTAAAGCACCTAGAGATACTACAAGCATATATGTAGAAATTAAATCAGGTCGTGCAATGTAATACATAACATAATAAACAGATGTACCAAACATTAGTCCATAACCCATAGCGGCCATCATCCATACTACAATATACGGAGATAACTCTTTATGTTTTAAAATTCGTTTCAAATCCTGTGTCAACGGACGCTCAGGGAGTGGTTCAATATACTTTTCCTTCCCAGTTACAAACAATCCCCAGAATGATACACAAGAAAGAAGTCCCAGTATTATCATTAAAGGGATCCATCCATTTTGAGTACCGAACCATTTACCAAGAACCTGCTCTAAATCTCGTCCGTAAGAAGAACCAATGGTAAACATTAGAGCCATACACCCTGCTCCATATGTGATAATCTTATTACGAATAGCGTCACTTTTTACGTGTGCTGGAAGGATAGACAGTTGAGGCATGGTATACATAGTAACTGTCATACCATATCCAATATTCATTGCCAAATAATACCAAAAATTCCCGCTACCAAGATTCGGATTAAACCAAAGTAAAGTTGAAAAAAGTGTCAATAGAATTGGTGCAGGCAAGAAGTACGGACGATAGCGCCCCCATTTCGTTTTGGTTCGGTCTGCAATAACTCCCATCAGGGGATCATTACTGCATCCCATAATGCTGCTATAAACATTAAAAAGGGAAACAGAGGTTGCAGCTAGTCCTACTGTATCTGTCAAATAGACACTGAGGTAACTAGATAAGATTGCTGCAATCATCATTGCAGTTCCACTTACTGAGGTTGCATGGAAAAAAGCAAATTTTTTATCCATCATTTCTTCTGGTTGTTTATAATCCATCAGAGTATCTCCTTTTCATAATTGTATTGGATGTTATGAATACAGTATATCAGACCAATATCAATACCACTATATCTTAAAAATCACTAAAAAGTATGTTCATTTCTTAGATGTTCACAATTATTTGAATGATCAATAAAAATTATAATTTCCTCATAAAACCCAACAAAAACAAGTTATTTAGTTATTATTTGTTACACCCTTTAATAGTTGCCACCACTTAATAATAGCCAAACTATAGGAGTGATCTGTTCAAAAATAATGAAACGTACAAAAAAATACTGGATACAATTTTTTTCATAAAAATTTATCCAGTATTTAGTTATTCCATATTTTTTTCCTATTTGTTTCCGATATTCCGAGGGAGATATCCTAAAAGTTTTCGAAAAATCTTATAGAAATAGGATGGGTTCTCATATCCAACTTTCAATGAAATCTGCTCAATTGAAGCATTCGTATGTCTAAGGTACTCTCTTTGCTACATTAATTCGTTGAATATGAATTAATTTAATAAATGATTTTTCCCGTCTGTTTTTTTAGATAGGTCGATAAATAATTTGGATTAAATCCAAAATGTTCTCCCATTTCTTCTAAAGTGATAGAAGCATAATTTTTTCTATATAAAGCATGAAAGATAATAAATTCGACTCTGTTTTTTTAGAGCTTTCTACAGAATTTGATCTACTAGAAATTCTCAGTAACTTAACAAATAGGATTAAGAGCTCATAACGAATAATGTCGTTTGATTGTTTATCACCCTTTTTATAATATTCATAGATAATATTAGAAATAGCATTAATTAAACCATCACCTTCTTCAGTCCGAAAAACCGTATAAATTCCATTCCTTTCTTTTTCTGTTGGAGTAAAAAAAAGTAACTCAGACAGATAACTGTTACTTCCATTTCTATGCAAAAAATCTAAATCATTCAACGTGAATGCTGTTGATTTTAAGGCAATGTTTAAAGCCACATCATCTGAATTACTTTTCTAAATTTTTATGAACCGTGTTTGGCCTACAATAAAAATATCTCCCTCATGTAAATCCAATTGTTCATTTTCAATCATGATAGATAAATTCCCCTTCAAGGGAAAGATCATTTCAACATAGTTGTGGAAATGATAAGGGACAAAAGAATTTACTGGATTGACAGAAAGTGCAATAGGTTGCAAATTGATTTCAAGAGAATCATCTAGATTTTGGAAAAATTCATAAACTGGCTCTCCATTAAAATACTTAGCAGGAACCGGTCGCATAGTTGATTCAATCTCCTTCCACTCTCTTTGTTCTCTCTTATTAATGAGTAAATCTAAAATAAATGGATCCATACTTACCTTCTTTCTTTTTCCATTATACCTTATTTTTGAAATCTAGGAAATGAACATATATGTAGCTATTTTTAACGATAGTTTTTCCCATTTTTCTAGACTAGAATAAAGATAGAAAAAATACCGAGGAGAAATCGAATGCTCAATCTTACACAAAAACCTTACTTTTTAACTACTAAACAAACTGAAAGTATCCATCAACTCGTCTCTGAAATGACAACAGAAGAAAAAATCGGCCAACTCTTTTTTGTTATTGGACAAGATGAAGAGCGCGTCTCTCTGGATAGCTTTATTGACACCTATAAACCCGGTGGGCTCATGTTCCGACCAGGACCAGCGGCCCAAATCAGTCGACAAATTAAACAAATTCAACATCATAGCAAATACCCGCTTTTCTTTTCAGCTAACCTTGAATCTGGGGGAAATGGAATCATCAGTGAGGGGACTTGGTTAGGCAATCCTCTACAAATGGCTGCGACAAATGATCCTCAAGCAGCCTTTGAACTAGGAAATATCGCAGGCTATGAGGCCAATCAGGTCGGATGCAACATGTCCTTCTCCCCTATTGTAGATATTGATTTAAATTTTAAAAATCCTATCACAAATACACGAACCTTTGGATCAGATCCTGATCGCGTCCTCCGTATGGCAAAAGCTCAAATTCAAGGCCTGGAAGCAAACGGAATTACTCCTGTAATAAAACACTTCCCAGGAGATGGCGTTGATGAGCGTGATCAACATTTACTCTCTAGCATTAATAGCCTATCAGCAGAAGATTGGTCTAGCAGTTATGGCCAGATTTACAAAAGCTTGATTGATCAAGGAACACCTTGTGTCATGATTGGGCATATCTACCAACCAGCTTGGGAACGTAAGCTAAACCCCGAAATCAAAGATAAGGACTTACGCCCCGCCTCAGCCTCTAAACTCCTCATTGACGGCCTCCTTCGAACAGAACTTGGTTTCAATGGATTGGCCATTACTGATGCGACCGCTATGGTGGGCTATAATGTCATTCTCCCACGTAAGGAACTTCTACCTGCAACCATTAATGCCGGAATCGATATGATTCTCTTCAACAAAAACATTGATGAAGATTATGCCATCATGACAGAAGCTGTTAGCAGTGGACTTGTTTCAATCGATCGTCTTAATCAGGCTGTGACCCGAATATTAGCAACCAAACTTTCTCAAGGTTTGATGAATGAAGCGGGACAATTTATTGGGCAAATTCCTGAAAAACCAATCCTAAAAACTAGTGAGCACTTAGAAATAGCTGCTAAGATTGCCAAACACTCTGTCACTCTCGTAAAAGATCGTGATCAACTCCTTCCTCTCTCTCCTCAAAAAACACCCCGTGTTCGTCTAGTTGTCCTAGGTGATTCTGATGAAGGGGGCTTTAAAGAAGGGGGTAAAGTAACAGATCTCTTTAAAAATGGCTTAGATCAGTTAGGCTTCGAAGTCTCCCTCTATCAGATGGACTTCCATGAAATGTTTGAAGAAGGAACAACCGATTTAGAAGCAAAATTTGACCTTGCCTTTTACGTAGCAAATGTGGGAAACAGCCAGCAACCAAACGACTACTCGTCTTAACTGGATCCAGCTCATGGCAGCCAATGCTCCTTGGTTTGCTCCATCCATTCCTACTGTATTTGTTTCAACAGCAAACCCTTATCACCTCTTTGATGTTCCTTATATTTCAACCTTTATCAACGCTTATACAGGAACACCTGAAAATGTAGCGGCAGTTTTAAGAAAAGTGACTGGCCAAGAAGAGTTCACAGGAATAAACCCTATTGACCCATTCTGTGGCGATTTCGTAGCTACATTATAAAAATGATATCTAGAAAAGGAAAGAATAAACATGAATATTCAATCAATCCTAGTAAACCATATGACCGAGCCTCTCGGCTTCCTTTTAGAACATCTTCGCATTGAATTTACACTTGAAGCAGATCACTTTGAAGAGGTCCAAAAACAGTTAACCCTATCTGTAGCTGATCAACCGGTTTACCAAACGGAGTTTCTCCCATTTGATAATAACTTCTTTGAAGTAGATCTTGACCTCCTTCCACGCACACGCTACGATATCAAGATCACCATCCGCACAGCCGATCAGGAATGTATTTCCTCTTCCAGCTTCTTTGAAACAGGAAAAATGACGGAACCCTTCCTGGCAAAATGGATCGCAAATGAAAACAAAGAGATCCAAAACACACTTTTTAAAAAAAATATTACCATTACCAAAGAAGTTGCCAAAGCTCGTCTTTATATGACAGCCCTTGGAGTGTATGAAACGCACATTGACCAAGAAAAGATTGGGAATGAATTTCTTGCTCCTGGTGTAGATGCCTATGATCAATGGATTCAACTACAATCCTATGATGTGACAGATTCCTTATCTATTGGAGAGCATGAATTATTGATTTCAACTGCTGACGGTTGGTATAAAGGTCCTTACGGCTTTATCGAAGGGATCAAAAATATCTATGGTGATCAACACCGTGCTTTAGCCGAATACCATATCGACTACGTAGATGGAACACATGAAGTCATTACGACAGATGAAAGTTGGCTGACGACAACTGGAAAAGTTACTCACTCGTCTATCTATTATGGGGAAGACCGTGACGATACCCTTTCTATCGTAAACTGGAAACCAGTTATTATTTTAGAAGAAAGCTACGATATTTTAAGTGATCGTCTCAGCCTGCCTCTTATCGTCAAAGAAACACTTGAAGTCCAAGAAGTCCTCCACACACCTGCTGGAGAAACTGTACTAGACTTCGGTCAAAATCATGCTGGACTTTTTCGCTTCTATAACCGGACTCCAAAAGGAACAAAGATCTATCTTCAAGTTGGGGAGATTCTCCAAGAAGGAATTTCTATCGTGAAAACTTACGATCTGCTCAGCGCTGCTTTCGAATATATTTCCGATGGAGAAGAAAATGGGTTCAACCATTTTTCACCTACTATGGTTACCGCTACATGAAAGTAGAAGGTTTGGATCAATTAAATCCTGAAGATTTCAAAGCAGATGTCATTTATTCTGATATGAGATCCACAGGAGAGATTGAAAACCAATAATGGCAAGGTCAATCGTCTCTTCCAAAAATATTATTTGGGGGCAAAAAGGCAATTTCTTTGACTCTCCAACGGACTGTCCTCAACGCGATGAACGTCTTGGATGGACTGGGGATGCCAATGTCTTTTCAAATACAGCCTTATATAATATGGATGTCTACGCCTTCTACCGTAAATTCTTGAAAGATGTTGCCATTGAACAACAATTAAATGATGGTCGCGCTCCTATGTATGCTCCTTCCTTTGGTAACAAAGATGGAGGTGGAGCTATCTGGGGTGATGCAACAACCTTCATTCCTTGGAATGCTTATCAAATGACAGGAGATGATAGTCTCCTCAAAGAACACTATCTTTCTATGAAGGATTGGGTTGACTGGATTACTCGAAATACAGCCACTCCTTATCTCTGGACCAAGTGTTTCCAATTCGGAGATTGGCTTGCTCTGGACGGAGAAAATCCTGCTATGCCAACCGGGAAAACAGATGAAGACTTTATTGCTTCTATCTATTACTACTATTCTGCTCATATTGTGGCAGAAACGGCTCGATTATTAGGAAAAACTGAGGAAGCAAAAAACTATGAAAACCTGTCTCAAGCTATTAAACAGGCAATCCAAGCCGAGTACATTTCTGCTAACGGTCGTTTGACAATTGATACGCAAACAGCTTATGCATTGGCATTGGCCTTTGAATTGGTTCCAGAAAATCAATTGGAACGTGTAGCTAAAGATTTAGTCACTCGACTTGGGAAAGATGACGATCATCTCAAAACAGGATTCGTCGGAACCCCTTATATCAACCAAATGCTCTCTCTGCATGGATACCATAAATTAGCTACGACAATTTTCCTTCATGAAGACTATCCGTCTTGGCTCTACGCGGTCAATCTTGGAGCTACAACCGTTTGGGAGCGCTGGAATTCTGTTCTTCCAGATGGCTCCATGAACCCTGAAGGAATGAACTCCCTCAACCACTATTCTATCGGTGCAGTTATGGAGTGGGCCTATAAATTTGTTCTCGGAATTCGAAATCCGAATCAAGGTTTTAAAGAATTTGACCTTGCTCCAGAATTTGACTATCGTTTAAACTCTGTAGCTGGGCACTATCAAAGTAGCTACGGAAATTGCTGTTTCTTATCGCATTGAAACAGATGAGAAACATACTATTACTCTTACTGTAGATGTCCCATTTGGAAGTACTGCCCATGTCACACTGCCACGTTCAAAAGGGGTACTGGTTTCCATTAATGATTCAAGTAGCCACGGCGGTCAGTTTGATCTGACAGCTGGGCACTATGAGATTTCTTATATCCCAACTCAAGACTACATCGAACGCTACGCTGCAAGCACGCCTGTTTCTACTATAATGGCTGATGAAGAATTAGTAGCACAGATTGATGCTATCCACCCCGTCCTTGACTATTTCCGTAAGGATCCAGGAGCTGTCCAAGGTGGCTTAGGAAAACTCTCTCTTGCAAAATTAGATGAAATTTTACCATTTATTACCATTCCAAAAGAAGACTTGAAAAAAATAGAGTCCTTACTCGAACAAACGATTATACTCAATCAACGAAACAAGTAAAAAAAGGGTCTGGAGCACCGTTACTTCAGACTTGCTTTTCAACATTTTTCCATGAAAGGATCAACTATGCTTAAAGGAGCCTTATTTGATTTAGACGGTATCATCGCGGATACTGCTAGCTACCACTTTGATGCTTGGAAAAAACTGATTAAAAACCATTTTGATACCGACCTCCCTAATCAGCTAGAAGAAAAAACCAAAGGGGTCAGCCGAGAGGACTCTCTCTCTATTATTCTAGACTATCTTGGTATCCAAGTTTCAGAAGAAAATTTCAAACAGTTAGCGACTGAAAAATGAACAGTACGTTCAGGCATTAGATGCATTGACCAGTCAAGACATCTTACCTGGAATTTCAGACTTTATCCAAGAACTAAAGGAAGCTAAAATTCGAATCGCTCTAGCGTCTGCCAGTAAAAATGGACCTATTATTCTTGAAAAATTAGGATTATTAGATGTATTTGATGCGATTGTGGATCCTTCCAGTGTAGCAAAAGGAAAACCAGCTCCCGATATTTTCTTAGCAGCTGCCCAAGCTCTTGACTTGCAACCAAAAGAATGCATCGGAATTGAGGATTCAATCGCTGGTATTACAGCCATCAACAAAGCAGGGAGCTTTTCAGTAGCTTGTGGAGGCGACGAACTCCACCATGCTCTTTTACGCTTTCCATCGACTGCAGACCTGAATCTGCACATGATCCAAGAACAATTTCATTAAAAGCGGAGAAAATGATATGACTATTACACAATATCAAAAATCCTATTTTTGCGAGTGATATGTACCCAGAATCCTGGACACATTGCTATAAATCTTTGAATTTTTTTCAAATAACATGATAAAATTAAGCAAATCGCCTTTCGATAACAAAAGACTTGATCTTGCACCTAGTTTTATTGTGGAAGAATTACTCGGCTTTCAATTTACTTAATGAAAGGAATTGAAAGCAATGTCAAAGAAATATAAAGGAGTATTTAGAGATAGTAGATGAAAAAACTTTTCTATCAAAATGGAATGACAGCAGATTTACCAATCATGTCCCCAGTAAAATCCAAAATCGATGACCTGCATCATCTTGCGTCTTTAACTTTGATTTCATGTGGAGAAGATGAATTGTACCAGCAAGGGATTGCCTATTGTAATTTGCTTCGTGAAGCTGGAGTACAAGTGACTTTCAAGGAATTTCCTTCCTCAACACATGGTTTTATGGAGACAAATTCTCCTGAATATAAAGTTAAATATGCTGAAGAGCAAATTATAGAGCGTCAAAAAGCATTTCAATTTCTATCCATGCATCTAAAAAATGAATGGAAAACAAAAGGAGCATAATATGAAACTACAAGCACATGAAGAGAAACACTATAATATTATTAGAAAACTAGCGCCAGAATGTATGGTACTACTAAAATCTAACGGGGACTTTCCCTTAAAAGAGCCCCAAAAGGTAGATTTGTATGGTAATGGAGCAAGACGTACAATTAAAGGCGGAACAGGTTCTGGTGACGTAAATGTTCGGCATTTTTCAACGATTGAAGAAGGATTAATTAATGCGGGTTTTAAAATTGGAACGACGGACTGGTTAGATAATTATGATGCAATTTGGGAAGAAGCCCACAATGAATTTTGTAATAATCTTAAAAATAAAATTGATAAAGAAGGTTTCTCAGCTTTCATGCAAGGGCTTGGGGCAGTAATGCCAGAGCCTGAATATGATATTCCTATTATTGGTAATGCGGATACAGCTATCTATGTTTTAGGAAGAGTAAGCGGAGAAGGTTCAGACCGAGAGGTTGTCGAAGGCGATTTCAAGCTAACAAAGACTGAAATAAAAAAACCATTTTACAATTAAATGAGACATATAAAGTTTATTTTAGTATTGAATGTGGGAGGAGTTGTCGACATTTCTCCGATTGTAGAGAAGGTTAATAATATTCTGTTAATCTCACAGACAGGAATAGCTATTGGAGATAGTTTTGCAGATGTTCTTCTTGGCAAAGCTAATCCTTCAGGAAAATTATCAACAACTTGGGCTGAGTACAATGATTACCCACTTCTTGGAGACTTTGGAACAGTTGATGATACTCGTTATAAAGAAGGTATTTATGTGGGATACCGTTACTTTGATACTGTAAACGTAAAACCAATTTTTCCTTTCGGATATGGAAAATCATACACTACATTTGATTGGAAAGTCGTATTAATCAACCGAGATAAGTCTGAAATTAGTCTGGTAGTTGAAATAAAAAACAATGGGCATTATAAGGGTAAGGAAGTATTGCAAGTATATGCTTCAGTTCCGAGTGAAAAATTTGACCAACCTTACCAAATATTAGCTACCTTTAAGAAAACTAAAGAATTACAACCAGGGGAAAGTGAAGTCGTTTCAATGACATTTGATATGAGAAATCTGGCTTCATTTGATACTGAGACATTTTCAAAAATTCTTGAAGCTGGAGACTATATTATCCGTTTGGGAAATTCTAGTTCACAAACCGAGCCAATCGCATTAATTAATATTTCCACGACAACCTTAGTTCAAAAATTATCAAATTCTGGGGGACAAGCGGATTTTGATGATTGGATTCCTGAACAAGAAATTCACCATAAGTTAGAATCTAATTTACAAGTCATTCAAATGAATTCTGACGATATTCATCAAATTAGTATTGAACCATATGAAGTGGAACAAAGAGTGAAAGATTTTGTTAAACAATTATCTGATGAAGAATTGGCCTATACTTGTTTAGGAGGTTTTGAAGATAGTGGAAACAATAGCTTTATTGGAAATGCTGGAATGTTAGTAGCTGGTGCAGCAGGAGAAACGACTTCAAAAATTAAGAATTTGCCCCCTATTGTAATGGCTGATGGTCCTGCTGGGGTAAGGCTGTCAAGAAAGTATTATCGTGATGAAACGGGTGCCCATAGTCTGGATACTGATTCTTTTGACTCAATGATGGAAGTAGTTCCAGACTCGATGATAAAAATTTTGGGTCTAGATAAAATGGAAGAGCCAAAAATAGTTGGAGAGGTATTCGAACAATATTGCACAGCTATTCCAATTGGAACTGCAATTGGTCAAAGTTGGAACACTGAACTCGCGGAACAATTGGGTGAACTTGTTGGAGAAGAAATGAAGATTTATGGCGTGCAAATTTGGTTGGCTCCTGCCTTAAATATTCACCGAAATCCATTGTGTGGTCGAAATTTTGAATACTATTCGGAAGATCCATTAGTCAGTGGGAAATTAGCCGCTGCAATTACAATTGGAGTTCAAAAGCACAAAGGTCTTGGGGTCTCTATCAAACATTTTTGTTGTAACAACCAAGAGACAAATCGAATGTGGAATAATTCAATTGTTAGTCAACGTGCTTTGCGTGACTTGTATCTTAAAGGATTCGAAATTGCTATTCTAGAGAGCAACCCTTTGACAGTTATGAGTTCTTACAATTTGTTAAATGGGGAACATACCTCACAAAGAGTTGATCTGCTAGAAACAATCCTTCGGAAAGAATGGGGATACCAAGGTTTAGTCATGTCTGATTGGGTTATAGCAGGTCTTTCGGTACGAAGTAACAACAAGTATCCGTCAGCAACTGCTTCTGGTAGTATCAAAGCTGGAAATGATTTAATGATGCCTGGTGGAGTTCTCGATTATCAGGATCTAATGGGAGCATTACACTCGACAGATTCTTCCTATCCGATTTCTAGAGTGGAACTGGAACGAAATGCTTCAAGAGTCATTGAACTGGTCGAAAAATTAACCAACGTTGAGGTTTAATAAAGTATTACAACCTTCGGTATCAGACCGAAGGTTGTAATATTCACTGTTAATTATTCAAAAATAATTGTATGTTTGTCAACTGTAGTGGGTTGATGAAAAGTTAGGCTCATTGTCAACTGTAGTGGGTTGAAGAAAAGCTAACACCTGGAGAGGGCTATCGTTGCCCTCTCCATTTTTATATTCAGAGCGATAAAAATTCGTTTTTTAAAGTTGTCAAAGTTCCGAAAACCAAATGCATTTCGCTTGATAAGTTTAATAAGATTATTAGTGGCTTCCAATTTGGCGTTGGAATAAGGTAATTGAAGTGCATTGACAATTTTTTCTTTGTCCTTGAGAAAGGTTTTAAAGACAGTATGAAAGAGAGGATGAACCTGTTTTAGATTGTCCTCAATGAGTCCGAAAAATTTGTCAGACTCCTTATTCTGAAAGTGAAAAAGCAAGAGCTGATAGAGATTATAGTGGTGTTTCAAATCTTCTGAATAGCTCAAAAGCTTGTCTAGAATTTCTTTATTCGTCAAGTGCATGCGAAAAGTAGGGCGATAAAATCTCTTATCACTGAGTTTACGACTATCCTGTTGAATGAGCTTCCAGTAGCGTTTGATAGCCTTGTATTCATGGGATTTTCGATCAAACTGATTCATGATTTGGACACGCACCCGACTCATAGCACGGCTAAGATGTTGGACAATATGGAAACGATCAAGTACAATTTTTGCATTAGGAAAGAGCTGTTTAGCTAAGTCATAGTAAGGACTAAACATATCCATTGTAATGGTTTTAACTCGACATCGAACAGCTCGATCGTAGCGAAGAAAGTGATTTCGGATGATAGCTTGTGTTCTTCCCACAAGAACAGTGATGATATTGAGTTTGTCAAAATCTTGCGCAATTAAGCTCATCTTTCCCTTAGTAAAGGCGTACTCGTCCCAGGATATGATTTCAGGAAGATTAGTAAAATCATGCTTAAAGTGAAAATCATTGAGTTTTCGTATGACAGTTGAAGTTGAAATGGAAAGTTGATGGGCAATATCGGTCATAGAAGTCTTTTCAATCAACTTTTGAGCAATCTTTTGGTGGATGATACGGGGGATTTGGTGATTTTTCTTGACTAAGGAAGTCTCTGCGACCATCATTTTCGAGCACTGATAGCACTTGAATCGACGCTTTTTCAGAAGGATTCTGGTAGGCATACCAGTCGTTTCAAGGTAAGGAATCTTAGAAGTTTTTTGAAAGTCATATTTCGCCTCAGGAGTCCACACTTTGTTATTACCTAAGTGCTTTAATGCATCTGGTCCATTTTGTTCTTCGATACGAACCCAGTATCGAACCATTAGGTGAAAGTTTGATGTTTTTATTCCTTCTGGTGTTTCAGGCCATATTCCTTTTCTATATAGCTCAATACACTCTAACTTATACTCATGACTGTAACGCATGAAAATACCCTCCTTACTGGGTGTCCAGTAAAGAGGGTATATATCAGAGGGATGTATCCCGATCCTAGTATTGTTAGAGTCGGAGATACTTACTACATGGTGAACAGCACCTTTGAATATTATCCCGGAATTGCCTTATCACGTAGCCTTGATCTTCTCAACTGGGAGAAATTACCAGGTATTGCACAAACAATTGAACAAGCTGACTTACGTTCAGCAAAATCCAACGAAGGGATTTTTGCTGTTTGTATACGATACAATCAAGGCTTTCTATGTGATTACAACAAATTTTGCTGAGTTTAAAAACTTCATTATCCGTGGCTATTTAAACGAAGACCAGACCGCAATTATCTGGGAAAACAATCGAGTAGAAGTTGATATCTTTGGAATTGACCCTGATCTTTATTTTGAAGATAATCGGACCTACGTTCAATTTACTGGCTATGTAGAAGGAGGAAAAAAAGCCATCCAACAAGTTGAAATTGAACTGGAGACAGGAAACATTCTCCGTGGACCAGAAATTTTATCTTTTGGTACCGGCGGGCGAGATGTCGAAGGTCCACATATTTCAAAAGAAAAGGGAGCCTATTATCTCCTTGCTGCTGAAGGAGGAACGGGACAAGGCCATATGATTACCATGTTTAAAGGAGTATCACTCTGGGGACCTTTCCAATCAGCTCCTACCAACCCTCTCTTTACTAATCGGGATCGTGCAGAAGAACCACTTCAAAACATCGGTCACGCCGATCTCTTTCAAGATACACTTGGAAACTGGTGGTTAACCTGTTTGGGAACACGGCCAGCCACAATTGATCACATTCAAATTACAAACCTAGGGCGCGAAACACTCTTATATCCAGTAGAATGGACAGAAGAATGGCCTGTAATAAACAAGGGAATTCCTAGTCTAGAAGTCGATTTGACTGATTTTCCGAATCATTCACAGGCATTGTCAAACCCCCAAAACTTATCTAATTTTACAGATTACTTTATCAGCGAGAAATTGAATCCAGAATGGATGACCTTACGTCATCAGCTTGATTCACGCTTATTGATAGAAAACCAACAATTGATTCTAAAAGGATCCAATCTTACCTTAAAAGATTTGTCAAATCCAAGCTTTCTTGCTGTACGCCAAACAGAACATGAACAAACATTTGTCGTCACTCTTGATCCAGAAACCTCACAACTCCATCAAGGAAGTTTGGGAATTGCTGTCATCATTAACTCGGATCACTATGCTGCTCTTCTCCTTTCAAAAGAAGAAATCGCATTGTCGTTCGCAAACATATCCAAATCCTAGATTTGGAATGGGATGAAATCATTGGCGAACTCTCTACTCTTCCAGAAACTCTGACCCTTTATCATACAACCAATGAAAAAGTGTTTACTGCTCAAACACAAACAGAGACCATCCAATATTCAATCAGTGCCCAACACTTCTCCAATGAAGCAATTGCAGCTCTCAATACAGGTGATATGCAAGGACTCTACGTGCTAGGAGATGCTCAAATGGTAGTTAAATCAGTAGAACGAAAGTAAATCTTAAAAAGGTATGAGTTCAAAACTCATACCTTTTTAAGATCATTATTTTAATATGGGAAAACATTACGAATATCCATCACTTGAACTTTTACAAATGCATGGAAATCAGAAATTGCAGGATATTTAATAAAAAACTAGGAGATTGATCTTCATCTCCTAGCATTTATGCTAATCATTAAAACAACTCTTTATAAAAGGCAATTGTTTCTTCCAAGGTTGGCATAAATGGATTGCCTGGAGCACAAGCATCAATAAGGGCATTCTTAGAAAGATATTCAAAGTCAAACTCTTCTTCTTTGATATCTAATTCTGTTAATTTTTAGGAATTCCAACGGTCTCAGATAATTTCTCAATTTCAGAGATGGCGTATTCCGCACACTCGGTATCTGATTTTCCCTTCTGTATGAAGTCCTAGAGCCTTGGCTACATTACGAAAGGCGGCTGGTACTCGCTTAGCATTCTCACGCTCAACAACTGGAAGCAACATGGCACAGCAAACACCATGTGGCAGATGATAAACTGCACCTAATTGATGAGCCATGGAGTGTACATATCCTAACCCTGCATTGTTAAAGGACATTCCTCCAAGGAAAATGGCATTCACCATGGCCTCACGCGCTTCAATATCCTGCCCATTTGCCACAGCTCGTGGTAAATATTCTTTGATCAATTCAATCGCTCCAATGGACAGTTTTTTGCGTAACATCATAGGCACCTGGTGTAACCAAGGCTTCAATGGCATGGGTAAGGGCATCCATACCTGTTGCTGCTGTTAAATCAGCTGGTTTTGAAAGCATCAGTTCTGGGTCGTTAACAGAGATAAGCGCTAAGCTATTCTTGTCAACCATGACCATTTTAACCTTTCGCTCTTCGTCCGTAATGACATAGTTGATGGTAATCTCTGCAGAAGTTCCAGCGGTTGTATTAATTGCTACAACTGGGAGACCCTTTTCCTTAGACTTGTGAAGCCCTTCGTAATCCTGTGGCTTCCCTCCATTGGTAGCCATAATAGAGATACAACTCGCGACATCCTGTGGAGATCCCCCACCAACTGAGACGATAAAGTCACAGTTGTTTTCTTTTTAACACAGCTAATCCATCAAGGACATTCTTACAAGATGGATTTGGATCTACATCCTCAAATACGATGTATTCGATTCCCATCTGCTTCTAAGGGAGCTGTTACCTTAGGGCAAAAATGTCGCTCGATGCAATGTAGTGGTCTGTGACAATCAAAGCTTTCTTAAAGCCCAATTCCTTAACGTGGCTTCCAAATTCGTTGATTACTCCACGACCAATAAGGTTAACTGCTGGTACATAAAAAAACTGACATTTCTTTTTCTCCATTCTTCTTATATTGATATAATTATAATACTCAAACTAGTTTTCTTCAACTATTTTGTGATTTTTTTAACAAAAAATTTCATGATAGAAGGGAGGTCACACCTCCCTTATCATCATCATCTTTCACTGCCCTCTCTCCAGTCTACATCCAAGAATCCTAGGTGCAGTGTAATAGTAGAGAATCTAGCACTTTTCTTCTAATTCTTGATCTGTGATTTCTTATTTCATGACTCCTCCATTTACCAGACAAGAAGGGATAAGTGACATTTTTCAAACAGATGAATAAAGAACAGATCAATCAAAAACTTAAAGGCCAGATATTAGAATGAACAAAAAGAAACGACTCAAAAAAGATCGGACCAATGAATGGCTCCGATTTTTTTCTCTATTAGTAGGTTTCTCTCTATGAAGTCAATTAATAAACAAGGCGGAACCAAGTTTGATGGCAAATCCTTGCTCATCAAACTACGAAAAATCCTTTGGGACTTTTTCTAGGCTCCGCACTAGATTCCATCATTGAAAATTAAGGTTTCAATGATGAAATCATCGGCAGTAACCTAATAAAGAAGTCTACAAATTTATCTTTGATTTTCGACGAGAGGAATTATTTGATTGCGCGTGATTGCAATCCTTCTTCTTCCAAGAAGAGACGGAATGGTACAAGTTCTTCAGCTTCGTATTTTTCCTTAAATGCTTTGATAGCTTCTTCTGAGTGAAGTTTTGGATCCAATTCAAGAACTTCTACTGGAAGTGGACGGTGTTGTGTGATGCGCGCATCGATGACAACTGTTTTACCTTCTTTGTTCAATTTAACAGCTTCTGCAACAACTGAATCGATATCTTCGATACGGTTTACAGTGAATCCAACAGCTCCTTGTGCTTCAGCAATTTTAGCATAGTCAGCATTTGTGAAGTCTACACCAAACAAGTGTTTGTTTGTGTCTTCATATTTGTTTTTGATGAAGGCATATTCATCGTTTGTAAAGACAACGTTGATAACTGGAAGGTTGTATTGAACGTTCGTAATCACGTCTGGGTAAACCATGTTGAAGGCTCCGTCACCCATGATGTTCCATACTTGGCGATCTGGGTTGTCCTTCTTGGCAGCGATACCACCAGGGATAGCGATACCCATTGTTGCAAAGAGTGGAGATGTACGCCACATGTTCTTAGGTGTCATGTGAAGGTGACGAGTTGATGTTTGAGTAGAGTTACCGACATCGATTGAGTAGATTGCATCTTCATCAGCGTATTTGTTGATAGCGTTGTAAACTTGGTACAATTGAAGCGCACCCTCAGTTTTACCTTCGAGTTTGTTCATGTAATCGCGCCAGTTTTGGTTGTTCTTCACGTTTGCACGCCACCATGGAGTAGACTCAACTGGGTTTACCTTATCAAGGATAGCTTGTGCTGCTTGACCTGCATCACCAAGGATAGAAGCGTCAAGAGCGTGACGTTTACCAAGTTTGTAAGGGTCGATATCCACTTGGATGAATTTTTCAGTGTTCTTGAAGGCTTCGTATACTTCAGCAAATGGGAAGTTTGAACCAAGGAAAAGAACTGTGTCTGCTTCAAAGACCACTTCGTTGGCTGGTTTCCAACCAACACGGTAAGCAGAACCTGTCAAACCTTCGTAGTTCCATTCGAACGCTTCGAAGTTTTTACCAGTTGTGATGATTGGTGCTTTGATTTTACGTGACAATTCGGTGATCACTTCACCAGCTTTCACACCACCGTAACCAGCGTAGATTACTGGGCGTTCAGCATTGTTCAAGATTTCAACTGCTTTGTCGATTTCAACTTCGTTCAAAGCAGGAGCGATGAATGAACGCTCGTATGAACCTGATCCGTAGTATGAGTTTTCGTCGATTTCTTGGAAACCGAAAGTTTACTGGAATTTCAACTACTGCTGGACCTTTTTTTAGAAACTGCAGACGGCAAGCTTCGTCAATTACTTTTGGCAATTGCTCTGCGTAAGCTACACGTTTGTTGTAAACAGCGATACCGTTGTACATTGGGTTTTGGTTGAGCTCTTGGAAGGCATCCATGTTCAGCTCGTTGTTTGGACGTGATCCAAGGATCGCAAGGAATGGAGTGTTATCCATCGCTGCATCGTAAACACCGTTGATCAAGTGAGTTGCACCAGGTCCACCTGAACCAACTGCAACACCGATAGAACCGCCAAATTTAGCCTGCATAACCGCTGCAAGAGCACCTGTTTCTTCGTGACGGACTTGCAAGAAACGGATATCTTTGTCTTCAGCCAAAGCGTCCATTAATGAGCTAAGTGTTCCTGATGGGATTCCGTAGATAGTGTCTACGCCCCATGTTTTCAATACGTTGAGCATTGCTGCAGATGCAGTAATTTTCCCTTGAGTCATAATGATAACTCTCCTTCAATAAAAATAATTGTCAGTCTTTGAACTGAATTCGACAAAGAGTGAAAACGTTTCAAATAACTTTACTATATCAATTTATCACGTTTTATTGTCCTTGTATAAGAATATGCTCACTGAACGCCTGGAACTATTACATAACAAAAAGCAAAAATCTGTTCTGTTTCCATTAACTATTTTATAACAGAAGTCAAAAAACTGCATAAGAACAAGGTTTTTGCTTGTTATAAAATTGGTACAAAATAGAGTACTTCCTCAAACTGTTATATGGAAAGCGTTAAAAAAATCCTAGCTGGAAAAATCATTTCCCTTGCTAGGATGGGTTATATTTCGTTTTGAAGAGCCTTACTCAAGATCCTGTATCCTTCAATTGTTAAATGAAGGCCATCTGTTGTATAAGCCGGTTTGAGCTGACCATCCTCTCCAAGCAAATGGTCAAAAACATTGATAAATTCAACATTTATCATCCCTTGCGCCAATTCGTGGTAGGCCTGGTTCAAGGTCTGAATCTTCTGATTGGTCCGGATATAGACCGTCCCCTTATAGGACTCTCCCTCATTCACAGGAAGAACCGAAACGAGTTTGATTTGCGCCAAGGGCAAGAGTCGTACCATCTCCTGCAGGATGATGCTCATGTTATCGATGGTTTCTGACAGGGGCATTTCCTTACCGATATCATTGGTCCCAATCAGCAAAAAGACCTTGTCCACTGCTTGCCCAAAAATATGGGCATCTAGATGCTCTCTTAAGAGGTCTGTCTTGTAGCCTCTGATACCCCGATTCACCATATACTGATCCGTCAAAAGCAACTCCTGAAGAGGATAGTATTCGATGATAGAGTCTCCTATAAAAAGTATATCGGGTTCCTTCAAAGGATTTTGATTCAGCTCTCGGTAGTTCTGTTGTATTTTTTCCTGTTCTTTCAACAGCCAAGTCTCCAATAATTGTACAGCCATAAAGACTCCTTTCGATTCGTATGGTAAAAACTGTGCAAGGTAGGATACTCGCCTAGTCGAAACTTAGTCTTCCGTCCAAATAAGCTTCGATGATTTCATATACCCCACCTTCTTGATGAGAGGGCGCTATATAGCGGGCTACTTTCCGAGCATGGGCATCCGCATTTTCCATTGCATAGGAATAGGTCGCTAACTTAAGCATTTCCACATCGTTTTGACTATCGCCAAATGCCATTAAATGACCACTATCCACGCCCCAGCGTTCTTCCATGAATTGAATGGCCGTAGCCTTATTGACAGCCGGTTGTAAAATATCAATAGCTCCATAGCCACTAGCTGCTGGAAGCAAGCGCTCCCCAAACTCTTCTCGCAACTCTTGCACAAAGGCTTCGACTTTTTCAGTGTCAGTGATGACACTTAGCTTCAGAACCTGCTGACCATGCTCTTGGGTCAAATCATCCACAAATCGCATCCGTTTGTAAAAAGCTGCAGCTAGCTCAGGCGTCATCAATTGCTCTAAAAGAGGAAACTCTGTTCCTTTCTTGGCATAGCCCCCAGATAGGCTACTGACGACCAGATGAAGTTCTTCTTCTCGGCCTTCTAGATAATGTAAGACCTCCTGCACCAGCTCTTCAGGCCAGCTACACTCTCGGATGAGTTTTCCCTTCTCTAATATCTGTGCACCATTAGCCAGAACCAAGGTGACACGATCTTTCAGCTCTCCCAATACATGAGCCATACGGCTATAGCCATTCCCCGTCGCAATGACAAAGAGAATCCCTCTTTGGTCTAGCTGATCCAAAATGCGGCTCAAGCGCTCATGGTCCACTTCTCCTTGCTCGTCCATCAGAGTGCCATCCATGTCTGTCGCAATCATTTGTAGCATACCGCCACCTCTTTCCATCTTTCCCCTATTATACACCATTCCCTCATCATTTTGGAGCCTTCTCCCCCATAAATCGCCCCTCTCCTCCTTCCTTAAAATTTAAGAAATTCCACCGAATCCTCTTTAATTTTTGGTCCAATTTTATTATAATATAGATAGTAGTTTTTTTCCCTGTATGAAGTAACTAGCAGACCCTCTCTCACCTAGTCAAAGCGTTTGCTACTCCCGAAAAAGATTTAAGAGGTAGGCATGAACACAAAGACCTTATACCGCCAAACATCCTTTACCAATAGCGATTTCCCTTTTTCAATCAAACAGATTAGCACTCAAAATGGCCAACCGGATATTTTATTTCATTGGCACACCGATATTGAGATTATTTATGTCAATGAAGGGACTGCTCAGTTCCATATCGACTATGAATATTTTAATAGCCAGCCTGGTGATATTATTTTGATCCGGCCCAATGCCCTTCACTCCATTCATCCCATCCAGAGTTCTTCCCATACCATGGATATCCTCCATTTTAATCTAGACCTGATTGGGATTACCCATAAAAACATTGCCACTCTAAAATATTTACAACCCCTCTACAATGGTGATTTTGAATTTGTTCGACGCATTCAAGCCCAATCACCCGGTTACGAAAAAATCAAACAGAGCCTCTTGACCTGTATGGCAAACGGAAGAGAACAAGGCCCCTTCTATGAACTCCGACTCAAATCCCAGCTCAATGAACTCCTCTATCTCCTCTTTTCTCACCACTATATTGTCGAGAAGAAGTTTTCAACAGATGCTTATCGAAGAGAAGAAAAAATTCGTTTGGTCCTCGACCATATTTCGAACCATTACCAAGAGGAGCTCATGATTGAGCACTTAGCAGAATTGTGTCATTTTAGCCCGACCCACTTTATGAATTTCTTTAAGAAACAATTAGGGATTTCTTGTATGGAGTATATCATCCAATATCGGCTGAAAAAAGCTGCCCATCTCCTCCAGCATTCCGATCTGGCAATCATTGATATTGCGAGCCAATCTGGCTTCAACAACCTCTCAAACTTTAATCGCCAGTTCAAAAAATACTATCAGGTCACTCCAAGCCAATACAGAAAAGCTTGTCTTTAACCAATAGATCAAATAATAAAAGCACATGAAACACAAATGAAGTTTGCGTTTTATGTGCTTTTTATTTTTTACAACAGAAGGTCTGATAAAGCCTAGCGACCTTCCTCTTTATCACTCAACATTCTATTTAAAGACCATTTCCCTGTCTTTTCATATTGTCCAATTAATTTTTGGGAAGCTTGAGTGATTTCTGAAGGAAAATGGAGGCTTTTTAATGTATTGACCGCATTCTTCGTTACTGCAGCTCCCTGCTTTATCTGATAATCAAAGACGATTTTCCCGTCAACATAGCGACTGTCGAAATGATAATTATCATTTACTGCACCAGATGCTACGACTAACTCAATGTCATGACTCGATATCATATACAAGCAATTACGACCAGATAGCCAGCGGACAATGCCCAATCCTGCTCCAATTCGCTCGATGGTATTGGTTCCTTTAAAGAGTTCATCAATAAAGAAATAATGAAAACCAGGCTTTTTTTAGATTCTCAATCATTCTGAGAATCGTTTTACTCTCTGTAATAAAATAACTATCTCCAACCTCAATATCATCGCTGACATCCATGGAAGTCATAACATGTCCATAAGGAAGCTCAAAACTTTCACCATAGGCGAATCCCAATCCCTGAGCCAGAATACAGTTAATGGCTACCATTTTCAGATAAGTAGATTTCCCTGAGGCATTATCCCCACTAATCACCATATTTTTTTCAAAACTAACGTCATTAGCAACCGGATCCGCTAGCAAAGGATGGTAGATCCCTTACCCTTGATCCCTCCATCTTGTTTAAAAACAGGGATGACAGACCAATTTACCATCACGCTTATGGCGTAGAAGGCTAATAGCTACTTCCAATTCGCCCAAAAAAATTGATTGTTTCCTGCGCTTCTTTTCTGATGAGCCCTCACTTGCTGATAGATATAGATCTGGGCAATCTGCGGAATTAAGAAAAAGAAAAATTAAGGGTAAATCAGGATAATTTCCATCTCGGAGTTTCCTGTTGGACTTTGTAAGATGCTGGAAATGACTTTCGTCTTCTTAAATGGTTGGACAGCCTGTTTGAGTGCTTCTTGTTTCGGAAGCGCTAAACGACTCAACTTTTCCGCTGAAGCAAAGATGCGAACCAGGTAACTAACTTGATCCAAGCGCGTTTTATTCGACCAATTCCGAATGCTCGAAAAAATGATATTAAACGTCACACTCGCTATCAAGACTGAAAAGGCTTGAATTTTAAAAAACGGAAGAAAGAAAAGAGAGAGGACTGGCAAACACGCTAAAAATATAGAGAGAAAGATAGATCCTCGAATCTTGATTCCCTGGATTAGCGACAATACTTCTAGCCATATTGTGATTCTTTTTCCCCAATTGGTTCATGATTACCTGAACCCTCAGACGAAGATCAGGCTGACGTTCAAAAAATTCCTCCAACTCCCTCAAAGAGTCATCTGGTTGAAATGTTAGCAAACGCATTTTCTGATACAAAGCTTCTGCCCCTATACTAGACTGCGTATAGTTCAACTGATCAAAGACTCTATGCATGTCTAAATCATGCCAAGTTTGACCATCTACTTGACTATCCGTTGGTTGGAGTGTTGATGCAAAAAGCACCGTTTCCACTAAACTCTCTTCACTATCATTTTTTATAAAAAAAGGTTTTCCCTCCCAAGCCTTGGCTAAATTTTTTCTCAGACGAATCGTTGCTATCCGATTTGTTAGAACCATAATGATGATCAGTCCAACAAATCCAATTGGTAACCATCCAAGTTTATCCATTTCTTAATCCGCCCCTTCCTACTCCCAATTCAAATTCACACGTTCTTTCACTTCCTGGTAGGCTGTATCGACACGCACCTTTGTTTCATCATCCAATTGATCCCGATACTTGCCTCCTTCAATCCAGTCCTCCAAGATATAGGTCTGGAAATGATAGAGTTCATAGCCTTCAGGAGAATAACTGTCCTTTGGCGTCCGGTTGACCCAAGTAGGATGAGCTGCGGCCGTTTTGATCCGTGTCTTGCGCCCTACCTTCTCAATGGTTATATCCATCAGGACACCCCGTTCAGTCCATTGGGCATTGTCTATCCCTTCCATGGTTTCCATGCGCTGGTTGGAAAGGAAATTCCCCATAGAATAAACAATTAATTTCTGTTGCCCATCCTTATCCACAATCTCAGCAGGTTGGACGACGTGAGGATGGCCACCCAAGACAATATCAGCTCCCCAAGAAATCATCTTATGGTATAGTTCCTTTTGTTCCTCTGTTGGCTCTAGGTCGTACTCAATTCCCATCTGTGGCATAACGATCGTAAGATCTGCCTCCGTTTCAGCCTTTTGGATTTCCTTGCGCATACGTTCCTCGTTGAGGTACGACAAACGATTGTCATAATCTTCTTGATCTAAATAAGCTTCCATCCCATTAAAGCCGTAGGAATAAGCCAAAATTGCAATCTTGATTCCATTTACTTCCTTGATCAGGATAGGGGCTTGGTCTCGCGTCTCATGCGGATAGACACCAACCGTTTGGATCCCTGCATCTTCAAAGGCCTTGGCCGTCGAAAACAGTCCTTCCAAGCCAGAATCGAGGATATGGTTATGCCCCAGGTCCATCACCTGATAGCCTGCATCCTTAATCGAAGCAACGACCGCACCAGGGGCATTGAAAAGTGGATAACCCGAAAGTCCATAATCCGAATTGATGGTTCCTTCAAAATCTCCCAAGACCAGATCACCTTGCTTCAACCATTCCTGAGCATAGTGATAATTCTCAGAAAAATCATAGCTTCCATCTTCCTTGGCGGCGCTCATGTAAATCAAGTCATGGTAGAGTTGATCTCCATTTGCCATGATCCGAGCCGTATGCGGTAACTGATCCGGATGAATTTCTTCTTGCTTTTCAACGACTTCCGGCATTTCTAGCGCTGTAATAGGAAAACCATTCCATTTTTGAACCCACAAGACCAGATTTGCTGCCGCAAATACTGTAATCAGTAAACCGTAGACAAACTGTTCGTTGGTCAAGCGAAAAGCAGTCACCTTTCCCAAGCCAATATCAAGCCATTCATTGAGCATCCTGAGGATATCTTTTCCCGAGCTCACTCCATCTCTTTTAGGAGATCCTTCCAATTCTTCATTTTCTTCTCTTCCTATCTATTTCTCTTGCTCTTGCCAAAGGCCCCTCCGTCATCTGTCAGGCCTTTTTTTCATTGTAACACAATTTTGACAAAAGAAAACAGACTGACCTAAACTTCCATGTATAGATAAATGGAGGGACTAAAAAGAGGGCTTACACCCCCTCTCCATCATTCTTTTAGTGCATCTGCTTGAGTAGATCCCCGTATCCCTCTACCTCCATCTCCTCTTTAGGAATAAAGCGCAGAGAGGCCGAATTGATACAGTAGCGAAGGCCACCTTGCTCTCTTGGCCCATCGGTAAAGACATGGCCGAGATGGGCATTGCCTGAGCGGGAACGAACTTCAATCCGCTCCATCCCGTGGCTATGATCCTGGTAATAATGAACGACATCTTTGGCAATAGGGCGAGAGAAACTCGGCCATCCACAGCCAGACGCAAACTTATCCTTGGCAAAGAAAAGAGGCTCTCCAGTCGTAATGTCCACATAGATTCCCTCTTCAAAGGTCTGGTCATAGGCATTGTGGAAAGGTCGCTCTGTCGCACTCTCTTGAGTGACTTGGTACTGCTCCTCTGTCAATCGTGCCTTTAATTCCTCTTGACTGGGCTTGGGATAGGTTGCCGGATCAATCAAGGGTTGGTCAGCATCCGTCACATCGATATGGCAATAGCCCCCAGGATTCTTCTTGAGGTAGTCTTGATGGTAGTCCTCCGCCAAAATATAGTGGCGCAAGGGTTCTAGCTCAACTGCGATCTTACTTCCGAGTTGTTCTTCTTGCTCCACAAACACTTGGGCGATCACCTCACGGTCCGCATCGTCCAGGTAATAGACACCGGTCCGGTACTGGCGACCTCGATCATTTCCCTGCTTGTTCATGGACAAGGGATCGATCACCCGGAAATAGTAGAGCAGAATCGCTCGTAAGGAAATCTTATCTGGATCGTAGATGACTTGTACGGTCTCTGCATGATCCGTTTCTTTGATCAGTTGGTAATTGGTCATTTCTACCTGGCCATTGGCATAGCCCACCGTCGTCTTTTCTACACCCGAGATCCGAGAGAAATACTCCTCTAAGCCCCAAAAACAGCCACCTGCTAGATAAATCTCTGACATCTTTTTTCCTCGCTTCCTGCATTCCCTATGTGGAACGCTTGACATCTATTAGCTCCATCATAATCCAAGAGCCTCCAATTTTCAAGGATTCTGCATCAAAAATCCCTTCTACTATACTAGTAAAAGGGATAAAGGCACTCCCACTTATTTTTCAAATAAGAAAAAGAGCGAGTAACCAAGATTACGTAAAGATACTAAAAACTGATGGAAAAAATCATGCATGAGAGACATATCCCACACCTCCTCTCAATTTCTGACCTTCCTAAGCATCGTTGCCAAGATTAAAGAAGCACCGTCGGTCCATACACCTGCAACTGAGGCTTAACAACTTCATAATGCCAATGATCATAAGCTCGCCAGACTTGATAGGCCTCTTCACTCAAACCGAGCTCACCCAGGCCAATCAATAAACTGGTACTTTGATAAAATTTTTCCAACTCAATCAACAGGCGATTGTCTACCTGTCTTGCCTTCACTAAAACTTCCAAAATATGATTTAGATTTCCCTCAAATCGAAGGGCATCTGGACTGGTTTTGCATTCCCTAGAAAAGGCTGTTTGGAGAGTTTTGATCATGGTCTTTGCCTCTTGAATCACATCCCTTTCTCCCATAGCAATCACCTTCCTTCTCACCTCCATTGTACACCTTTTTCTCTCTATAAAAATGGAAAATCTTTAAAACTAGGAACAGATTCTCTCTCTTGACAAGAATCCATAAAAAATCCCCAAGTATCCACTTGAGGAAGTTCTTTTCGAAGGATTAGTCAATGTAGTGCAGTTTCCCACGGAAGTCTTCTAGACTTTGGTAGCCTTTTTCTTCCATGATGTCTTTGAGTTCCGCAGTAATGCGCTCGAAAGCCCCTACTCCTTCTTTATGAAGTGTGGTTCCGATTTGCACCATACTAGCTCCACAAAGGATATGCTCAAAGGCATCGCGACCGGTCAAGACGCCACCTGTCCCCACAATCTGAATTTCTGGATTCAACCGTTGGTAAAAGGCATGGACATTGGCCAGAGCAGTTGGCTTGATGTATTCTCCACCAATCCCACCAAAGCCGTTCTTAGGGCGGATCACTACGGATTCATCCTCGATGTAGAGGCCATTTCCGATCGAGTTGACGCAGTTGACAAACTTAAGCGGGTATTTGTTAAAAATCGTTGCAGCTTGATCAAAGTGGACAATATCAAAGTAAGGTGGTAACTTGATGCCAAGAGGTTTGGTAAAATAGGCAAAGACCTCTGACAAGATTCGATCAGTCGTCTCAAAGTCATAGGCGATCTGGGGTTTCCCAGGGACATTGGGACAGGAAAGGTTCAATTCCGTCAAACCTCTAAAATCACTGTCTTCTACCTTTTTCAAGATGGTATGGGTTTCCTCCGGGGACATTCCGACTAAAGACAAAAAGAAAGTCCGATTCGGTTCAGAAGTTTGTAACTCAAGGAGGTAATCTAAATAATAATCCAAGCCTTGGTTCGGAAGCCCCATCGAGTTAATAGATCCTAGTGGCACATCTTGGTAGCGTGGCTCTGGGTTCCCTTTGACGATACTCCAAGGTCGCAGTCTTCGTCACAAATGTTCCCGCAGCAGAATTCTTTACTTCTTCAAGTTCTGCAATTGTCATACAGGCTACACCCGCGGCATTCATCAGGCAGTTGTCAAACTCAAAACCTGCAATAGTTGTTTTTGTCGATACCATCTTCTTCTCCTTGAAATGAATTCTTACAGCTATTATAGCACGAAAAGGAGGATTCACAGTTAGAAAACTAAAATAGCCCAAGAAACGTACGGAAATAGAAAAATCACCATAAACGTTATCAATTTATTTTCTATGTATAGAAAAAAATCAGATATTCATCCAATTCTGTTGTCCTCTAGAATCGATCTATTTCCACTATATGAGTAGCTGTGGAAATTTTCAGAAAATTCAACTTTTTTTCTTTACAAGTCAAAAAAAGTCTGCTATAATTGTCCACGTAATAAAACATGACATTGCTTCTAGCAGTGCCTTCATACCCAGTAAGACAGCCCCTACTGGCATTCGTTTCAATAAAAAAAGGAGAAACAAGATGACAACTGCAAAAGAATATATCCAAAGCACTTTCGAAACTGTAAAAGCTCGTAATGGCCATGAAGCAGAATTCCTTCAAGCTGTTGAAGAGTTCCTTAGCACTTTGGAACCTGTATTTGAAAAACATCCAGAATACATCGAAGAAAACATCTTGGCCCGTATCACTGAGCCTGAGCGCGTAATTTCTTTCCGTGTTCCTTGGGTTGACCGTGACGGAAAGGTTCAAGTGAACCGTGGTTACCGTGTTCAATTTAACTCAGCTGTTGGACCATACAAAGGCGGACTTCGTTTCCACCCAACTGTTAACCAAGGGATCTTGAAATTCCTCGGCTTCGAACAAATCTTCAAAAACGTCTTGACCGGCCTTCCTATCGGTGGTGGGAAAGGTGGATCTGATTTCGATCCTAAAGGCAAGACTGACGCTGAAGTCATGCGTTTCTGCCAAAGCTTCATGACAGAATTGCAAAAATACATCGGACCATCTCTTGATGTACCTGCTGGTGATATCGGGGTTGGTGGACGTGAGATTGGTTACCTTTACGGACAATACAAACGCCTGAACCAATTTGATGCAGGTGTCTTGACTGGTAAACCTCTTGGATTCGGTGGTAGCTTGATCCGTCCAGAAGCAACTGGTTATGGTTTGGTTTACTATACGGAAGAAATGCTTAAAGCTAACGGCGACAGCTTTGCTGGTAAAAAAGTCGTGATCTCAGGTTCTGGTAACGTAGCCCAATACGCTCTTCAAAAAGCAACTGAACTTGGTGCAACTGTCATCTCAGTCTCTGACTCAAACGGTTACATCATCGACGAAAACGGAATCGACTTCGATCTTCTTACAGATGTGAAAAACAACCGTCGTGCTCGTTTGACAGAATACGCTGCAGAAAAATCAACTGCTACCTACTACGAAGGTTCTGTATGGACTTATACCGGCAACTATGACATCGCCCTTCCATGTGCGACTCAAAACGAGATCAATGGTGAAGCAGCGAAACGTTTGGTTGCTCAGGTGTTAAAGTTGTTTCTGAAGGAGCTAACATGCCAAGCGACCTTGACGCTATCAAAGTCTACAAAGAAAATGGCATCCTTTACGGACCTGCCAAAGCTGCCAATGCTGGTGGGGTTGCTGTATCTGCTCTTGAAATGAGCCAAAACAGCCTCCGTCTTTCATGGACACGAGAAGAAGTAGATGGTCGTTTGAAAGATATCATGACTACCATCTTCAACACTGCTAAAACAACTGCAGAAACCTACGGTCTTGGTAAAGATTACCTTGCAGGTGCCAATATCGCAGCCTTCGAAAATGTCGCAAATGCGATGATTGCCCAAGGACTTGTTTAATTTGATTCTTTTGCCACACCTCTGAATCCTTCGGTTTCGGAGGTGTTTTTCTTGATAAAAAAAGAAGATTTGAAAAACCAAATCTTCTTTTTATTTTATAAATCATCCAAGGCATCTTTGACCTTATCAAAGAAACCTTTTTTCTTTGGGTTGACCTTAAAATCACTTGCTTCCGCAAATGCATGAAGGGCTTCTTTTTTTGCTTGTCATTTAGACCTGTAGGTGTCACCACATTAACAGTTACATATTGATCTCCCACAGATCCACCACGCAAGCTTGGTGCTCCCTTGCCACGGAGGCGGAATTTCTTACCAGTCTGGGTTCCTTCTGGAATGACCAAGTCAACATCCCCATGAACTGTTGGTACATGAACCGTATCTCCAAGAGCAGCCTGAACAACGTTCAAGTTCAATTTATAGTAAATGGTTGATCCATCACGCTCAAATTTGTCGCTCGGCTCAACGTTGACCACCACATAGAGATCTCCGTATGGCCCTCCATTAAAGCCAGCTTCTCCTTGACCAGAGAGGCGGATTTGTTGCCCTGTTTCGACCCCAGCTGGGATTTTCACATTGACACTGTGGGCTTGCTTCTCGTGACCAGTCCCATGACAGGTTGTACAAGGATCTTTGATTTCTTTTCCTCGACCATGACAGACATCACAGGTTACCTGACGGCGCATCATTCCTAGAGGGGTTTGGGTATCCACATTGATAACTCCAGAACCATGACAACGTCCACAAGTTACTGGACTTGTTCCTGGCTTAGAACCACTTCCATCACATGTCCGACAGCTAGCTTCCCGATGGTACTTCACTTCCTTCTCAGTTCCAAAGATGGCTTCTTCAAACTTGAGGTTTACGCGGTACTGAAGATCATCTCCCTGACGTGGAGCATTGGGATTGCGACTTCCACCTCCACCTCCAAAGAAGCTTGAGAAAATGTCCTCAAAGCCACCAAAACCAGTGCCATCAAAACCACCGAAACCACCGGCTCCGCCACCGAAGCCACCAAAACCACCGTTGGCTCCTGCAGCACCGTATTGGTCATAAGCTGCCCGCTTTTGTTCGTCACTTAAAGTCTCATAGGCTTCTTGAACTTCCTTGTACTTGTCCTCAGCACCAGGCTCCTTGTTGATATCTGGGTGATATTTTTTAGATAATTTCCGATAGGCTTTCTTGATCTCATCTTGAGATGCATTCTTTGAAACGCCCAAACGGTCATAAAATTCAGTATTGTTCATTTAAGATACCAAGACCGTAAAATTCGACTGAAAAATAGGAAATCTGACGCAGGAGCGATGCTCCTAGACAGATTTATCTTTTTTCCGAGAATTTAGGTCGGGTTCAGTTCCTTTCTTTCATATTGAGTAAGAAACTTCAGAGCTCGAGTTCAATTCCCCAAACGCTCTTTGTTCCTTTCTATAATTTTCATGTAAATCTTTAGGGGGTGTTTTCTATACTCTGCTTCACTTGATCAAACTCTTGGTCTGATAGAGTAAATATCAAATCCTCTGCTGCATACTCGTTCTTTTCTTTAAAATAGTTATCCGTATTAGCTGCCAAACCTAACCTTAGAATCACTTTTCTTGCAAACTCTTGATGGGCAAAACCGATAGCCGTAATGATTTGTTTATCTTGCACAACCAGTTTAGGTTGGAAATTTTGGCGTGGCAGAAATTCAAAATAGTCAAAGAAATTTTGCCAAATTCCACCTGTAAATTTCGTGTCCTTCAACAGACCTGCTTTCGCTAATAAAAGAGGCGCTGAAGAAATGGCTGCAATTAGGATATCTTGCTCACCAAGGTCCCTCAAAAACGAAATCAATTTCTCATCCTGTAGAGCAGGCCCTATATTGACCATTCCTGGCAAAATCACACAAGAATACTCTTCTATACAGATTTGATCTAGTGTTTTCGTCGGTTGACAGGGCAAACCATCCTCAGAGACCACTATCGAATGCTCAGAAGCAACATAATCAATCGTGATATCAAAAGACAGAGCTAAAGTACTCGTTAAAGCAGTTATCTCATAAAGAGAAAAAAATTAGGATAAATCATAGCAAAGTACTTTTTTTCATACGCAACATCCTCTATTTTTACCGAAAAAAACAGAGGCTGGGTTGCAACCTCTGGATTTCTTACTATACTTATGACATCAGACCGAGGCTAAAGACAAAGACCTATTCGCCCCATCTAATTTTCAAAACAACTTTTTGACGCGGTAGCTGATTGATTTTTGAGTTCGTCTTTCAGACTCCCAAAAATCCTAATCATCCTCGCAGGGGTTCGACTCACGAACTAAAAATTTTTCAATTTTTAGTTCTGTCTTACCGCCTACTTTTCAGTAAACTCTCCGTCTACGACGTCATCGCCTGCGTTTCCTGTTGCTTGTGCGCCTTCTGCTCCTGCTTGAGCTTGTTGCTGTCCTGCAGCTTGTTCGTAGAGTTTAACCGCAAGTCCTTGAGCTTTTTTTCGTTCAATGCTTCAAGTTTTGCTTTCATTTCGTCCAAGTTGTTGTCTTCTTGAGCTTTCTTAAGATCATCAAGGGCAGCTTATGCAGCATCGCGTTCTGCATCGAAGCCTTTACCTTCAGTTTCTTTGATTGTCTTTTCAGTCGCAAAGATAGCTTGGTCTACTTCGTTACGAAGGTCTACTTCTTCCTTACGTTTCTTATCTGCTTCAGCGTTTGCTTCTGCATCTTTCATCATGCGGTCAATTTCTTCGTCCGTCAAACCTGAGTTTGATTGGATAACAATTGTTTTGTTCTTTTTTTGAGTTCCAAGATCTTTGGCTTTAACAGATACGATACCGTTCTTATCGATGTCAAATGTTACTTCGATTTGTGGGATACCACGAGGTGCGACTGGGATATCTGTCAGTTGGAAACGTCCAAGAGTCTTGTTATCTGTCGCCATTGGGCGTTCACCTTGAAGAACGTGGATATCAACGGCTGGTTGGTTGTCATCTGCAGTTGAGAAGACTTGTGATTTAGATGTTGGAATTGTCGTGTTGCGGTCGATGAGTTTTGTAAGACTCCACCCATTGTTTCGATACCAAGTGACAATGGTGTTACGTCAAGAAGGACAACGTCTTTGACATCACCAGTGATAACACCACCTTGGATAGCAGCACCCATAGCAACAACTTCGTCAGGGTTCACTGATTTGTTTGGTTCTTTACCAGTTTCAGCTTTAACAGCTTCAACAACGGCAGGGATACGAGTTGAACCACCGACAAGGATCACTTCGTCGATTTCTGACAAGCTCAAACCTGCATCTGAAAGGGCTTGACGAACTGGAACTTTTGTACGTTCTACAAGGTCACGAGTCAAATCGTCAAATTTCGCACGAGTCAAGGTCATTTCCAAGTGAAGAGGTCCAGCTTCACCAGCAGTGATAAATGGCAAGCTGATTTGAGTTGAAGTCACACCAGAAAGGTCTTTCTTAGCTTTTTCAGCTGCGTCTTTCAAACGTTGAAGAGCCATCTTGTCAGCTGACAAGTCGATGCCGTTTTCTTTCTTGAATTCAGCCACTAAGTGGTCGATGATTTTTTGGTCAAAGTCGTCACCACCAAGTTTGTTATCCCCTGCAGTTGCCAATACATCGAAGACACCATCACCGAGTTCAAGGATAGATACGTCAAATGTACCACCACCAAGGTCGAATACCAAGATTTTTTCTTCTTTGTCAGTCTTATCCAAACCGTAAGCAAGAGCTGCTGCAGTTGGTTCGTTGACGATACGTTCTACTTCAAGACCAGCGATTTTACCAGCGTCTTTAGTTGCTTGACGTTGAGCATCGTTAAAGTAAGCTGGAACTGTAATAACTGCTTTAGTTACTTTTTCACCAAGGTAATCTTCAGCGTAGCCTTTCAAGTATTGAAGAATCATCGCTGAGATTTCTTGTGGAGTGTATTCTTTGCCGTTAGCAGAAACTTTTTCAGAAGTTCCCATTTTAGATTTGATAGAGATAACTGTATCTGGGTTTGTTACTGCTTGACGTTTTGCAGCGTCACCAACGATGATTTCACCGTTTTTGAATGATACTACAGATGGCGTTGTGCGGTTTCCTTCTGGGTTTGCGATGATTTTGCTTTCTGTTCCTTCAAGAACTGCTACTGCTGAGTTTGTTGTACCTAAGTCAATACCGATAATTTTAGACATGTGTTTTTCTCCTTGTTAGTTAATTTTCTATTTTTGATATTTCCCTTAAGTGGTGGGGACGTGAGCAACTCCCTTCGGGATTTCATCACTTATTTTTGAGCCTATTGTCTCAAAATCCCCTGTTTCAGTAGCAGAAGCTACTGAAACTTTCACCACGGCGGGAAATATACTCCTTGCAAGCCTCCGGCTTGCCTCTTATCTTTCTTCATAGTTTATTGTCGTTTCGGACAAGGTAGCCTAGTTGTAGACAACGACCATAGCCGGTCTTAGGATGCGGTCATGGAGTTTGTAGCCTTTTTGGAAGACTTGTGCGATGGTATCTGCTGGATGCTCGTCATCCGCTGGGACTGTTTGAATAGCCATATGGTAGTTATGGTCAAATTCTCCATCTGCTGGAATTTCTTCAATTCCTTCTTCTTTCAGGGCATGAATCAAGCTTTCTTGGACCATTTCTAGTCCTTTTTTGACATCATCTGTCAACCCTTCAACGGCAAGGGCACGTTCTAAGTTATCCAACGAAGGCAAGATCGCTTTTGCCAAATCTTGGCTACGATAACGTTGCAAGAGTTGGCGTTCCTCATTGGCACGACGTTGAATATTTTGCATTTCAGCGTGGGCACGGAGGTATTTGTTTTCGAATTCTTCGGCACGCACTCGTGCTTCTTCCAACTCAGAAGGTTGCTTGGTTTCCTCTACAACTTCCTCAGTTGTCTCGGCAACTTCCTCTTCTTTTACGTCTTCTTTTTTGATTTCTTCTGTCAAGGCATACACCCCTTTCATTTGGTCTTAATTTACTTCATAATGGTTACTGTTGAGGTAACGGTAGTAGTCCGTTAACTTCATGACCAGTACCCGTCCGATAACATTGACGAGGCTAATCACACGCCTGTAGTCCATCTCTACGGGACCAATCACATGCATGAGGGCCATCCCACGATAAGGAACCAGGAATTTATGACTAATCACGGTCACATTTTTCAAAGCCTTCTCTTGGGATTCAGCAACCAGGATCTGAGTCATTTGCTCCTCTGGCATTCCCCCTCGCAACTCGAGAGCTACGTGTTGGGGATTATCTAAGAACTGATAGGTCTGAAGATCAGCGTAGGTTAAGGATGAAACCTTTCCTTCTACAAAGACCAGTTCTTGAAACAGTTGCGAGAAGACGTAATCAAACAGATCCAATACATTGTCTGTCGTCTTAAAATAGCGCTGTACTATCTGTGGAATCTCTGTCCTCAAGCGGTAGTGGATATCCAAGACTGTATTTCCAATGAAACGTTCTTGAACTAGCTGATGGAAGATTTCCAAGTCACTGGTTAAGAAATTTTTTGGAATCGCAAATTGTACGGTAACAGGCTTTGATTCATCCAAGGTCAATACCGCCAAAGCATCGTGGTTGGACAAGGGAACAATCTCAAACCAGTCAAGCGCTGTCGTGTCGGCTCAACATCCTGAATAACTGCGGTGTAGCCCGTCATCTGGGCTAGTAACTTAGCCGTAGCATCCAAGATATCATCTAACTTAAAGGCTTCGAAATCAAAGGCTTTCACCACCTGGTAAACATCTTGCTCATCAATCAACTCTAGATCCAGCGAGTTCTGAACAAAATATTGAAAACCAGCTCGGCTGGGCATTCGACCACTCGAAGTGTGGGCTTTTTCTAATAAGCCCTGCTTTTCGAGGCCAGCCATATCGTTTCGAATAGTAGCACTACTGGATTGAATGACATCTTGCAGTGCTTTTGAACCGACTGGTTCGTGGGTCTTAGTAAAGATATCGACGACAAGATTTAGAATCTCATTTTGACGTTCTGTAACCATGACCTCACCTCTCTTTCGTATTTAGCACTCTGAAACACTCAAGTGCTAAACCATGATTCTATTATACACCCTCTCAAAAGAAAGTCAAGAAAAAAATCCAAAAAATTAGCACTCTTTTTCCAAGAGTGCTAAAAATCATTCTTAAGACCGATAGTCGTCTAAAAAACTTATAATCCTGCTTCTTTCAGTTTTTGGATGTATTCTTCTAAAACTAGCTGATGTTTGGCCATATACTGAGCATTCTCAATACCGACATAGCGGAAATGCCAGTTTTCATAGTCCACACCCGTAATCGCATTTTTCCCTTCTGGATAACGGAGAACAAACCCATATTGTGGCGCCAAGGCAATAATCTGCTGGGCTACCTCTTCAGACTGTCCATTTGGAGCACTCATATCAATCGCAAGACCCGTCTGGTGCTCACTAGCTCCTGGAACCTGCACTTGTGTTTGCGCTTGACGTTCTGCCTCTTCATGAGGTAGGCCTGTAGCTTCTAATTGAGCCACCCGCTCATTGTAGATTTCCGTTTGCTCCTCTACACTTCGATAACCCGAAATCAAGGATTCTTCAGGCGCAATAGCTCTTGCAGCTGCTAGAAACTGTTTGGTTTGCTCTGCAATCCGACTATCCACCTTGATTTCTTCAACATCGACTAACTGAGGGTTCAGCTCGGCTAACTTGTTGTCCCGATTGATCAAGACCAAATTCCAATCCTTAGTGGAAACTTGGGGAAGGTCAGTCTTCGGTTTTTCTTCCTTTTTCTCAACTTTTTTTGGAGTAGTCGTTTCAACTTTTTTATCTTCAGCAAAGTTCATAGGAAGCCATTGAGGTTTCAAATAGAAAATACCCACTCCTGCTCCGATCAGGCAGAGGCCTAAACAACAGAGCACGAACCAGCTAACTTTCCTCTCTCTTTTCTTAGCAAGTTTGTATTTAGTCATGATTTCCCTCTAACCATTGCGCTCCAACTTGTCGATATGACAGATCTCCAACTGCTTCCAATTTAAATTGGCCATCCTCATACTCAATAACAGTCACACTACCATTGTCCAAGACCAATTCTTTGAAGGCTTTTGGATCAATCAGGTAAATCAAGGTACTGATGGTCATCCCATGACTGACCACGATGGCGTTGCCACCACCTTGAGACTCGACATCCTTGGCAATCACCGTAAAGCCATCCAAAATTCGGTCTCGAAGAGTTTCCCAGGACTCCGCCCAGCCTGCTGTATCCACTTCGACAATTCCTTCAGCTAACTCCATCAAGCTTAAATGATGGAAATCATCGACTCGAAAGACACGTGGCAGAACCCCCATAAAGAGTTCCCCGTCGTAGGCTCCATCAAAGCTTCCAAAAACACCATTCGCGAATACGCTTATCATAGCGATAAGGAATTTTACCAGTCAAGCCTAATTCTTCTTACAATTCCCATGGTTTTGAATGGTTCGACCCGAGTCACTGGAAACAGCTTGTTGGAACTGAATCCCGGCTTCACGTAGACCAATTCCTAATTCATGAATCCCTCGTTCACCAGCTTCCGTCAAGGGGCTATCAGACCAACCTTGGGCACGACCAATGGTATTAAACATGGTTTTTCCATGACGGGCAATATACAATTTTGTCTTTGCCATTTTTATCCTCCTGCAATTGTTATCTTTTTTTATAAAAGCTATCTTATTTTTACATCAAGTTCTTCTGAGTGGGTTGCTAACCAGTTAGCACCCCGCTTGCGATAAGACTCATCTCCGATGGTTTGGATCGAGAAACGTCCATTTTCGTATTCTACCAGGGTAACACTGCCATTTTCAACCCTTGGATCCAATACAATTTCTGGATTTGAAAATGCACACAAAGGAACCGATGGTCATGCTATGACTGACAATTAGGGCATTTCCACCACCCTTGGCTTCGACTTCTTTAGCAATCTCTTCAAAACCATCTACAATGCGTTTTTTCAACACATCCCACGGTTCAGCCCATCCGGCTGTATCCACTTGGTAAATCCCATTCGCTAACTCTTCTAGTGTTAACTTCTTGTAGTCTTCTATATCCAGAACACGGGGAACGACTCCACGGAAAAGCTCTCCTCCATAGGCGCCATCAAAACTTCCAAAACACCATTCCCGGATCTTTTTGTTGAAAGTATAAGGAATCTGATCTGTTAGCCCAAGCTCGTCTAAAACAATTCCCATGGTTTGAATGGCGCGACCGGAATCGCTGGAAACAGCACGGACAAAGTCCAAACCAGATTCTCTCAAACCAACCCCCAATTCACGGATACCTTCTTCTCCTTGAGCAGTTAAAGGCGTATCCGACCAACCTTAGGGCACGACCTATCGTATTAAACATGGTTTTTCCATGCCGAATAATAAATAATCTTGTTTTTCGCCATGTAATCTCCTTTTACGTTCTTCTATTATATCATTTTTTATAAAGGAAACTGACAACGATGACCACTAGATTCACTTTCACTTCCTCGGCCAACATTAAAAGCCCTGAGCAAACATCATGCACCAGGGCCATTTTTTTAATTTTTAAAACTATGAACTGGGGCCGGAATTTGACCCCCACGGGCAATAAAGTCAGCTGACGAAGCCTTGTTGACCTTCATCACTGGAGCAGAGCCAAGAAGTCCTCCAAGCTCTAACATATCGCCTTCTTTTCCATAAGGAATGATCCGAACGGCTGTCGTCTTTTGGTTGATAACGCCGATAGCTGCTTCGTCGGCAATCATGGCCGCAATGGTTGTATCTGGAGTATCAGCTGGGATGGCAATCATATCCAAACCGACGGAACAGATAGCTGTCATAGCTTCCAATTTTTCCAAGTTGATATGACCGGATTGAACCGCCGCAATCATCCCTTCATCTTCAGAAACAGGGATAAAGGCACCTGACAACCCACCGACTTGGTTACAAGCCATGATACCACCTTTTTCACTTGGTCATTGAGCAGGGCAAGGGCTGCTGTTGTCCCGTGGGTCCCTACTACTTCAAGTCCCATGGCTTCAAGGACACGAGCAACCGAATCCCCAACAGCTGGTGTTGGTGCGAGAGACAAGTCGACAATCCCAAACTCAACACCGAGACGTTCACTAGCCATTTGACCAACCAGTTGCCCGACACGAGTAATCTTGAAGGCTGTCTTCTTGACGGTTTCAGCCAAGACATCAAAGCTTGCACCAGGAACTTTTTCAATCGCCCGTTGGACGACACCAGGACCGGAAACCCCAACGTTGATGACAACATCCGCTTCACCAACACCATGGAAGGCACCCGCCATAAAAGGATTGTCCTCTACTGCATTGGCAAAGACAACGAGTTTCCCAGGCCCCATTGGATCCGCTTGGGAAGCTTCTTTAATGATACGGCCCATGTCTCGGACAGCGGTCATATTGATCCCCGTCTTGGTCGATCCGATATTGACTGAAGAGCAGACAAAGTCCGTCTCTGCTAGGGCACGAGGAATGGAATTGATGAGGATTTCATCCCCCTTTTGGTAGCCTTTTTGAACCAGTGCTGAGAAGCCACCGATAAAGTTAATTCCGATCTCTTTAGCCGCACGATCCAACGCCTTGGCAAAGGGCACATAATCTGTCGCATTGGTTGCTGCTCCGATAATGGAAATCGGAGTGACCGAAACCCGCTTGTTCACAATCGGGATACCGAGTTCTGCTGCAATCTCATCCCCAACAGCTACTAAGTCCTTGGCCTTTGTCACAATCTTCTGGTAGACCTTTTCTGCCGCCTTATCAATATCTGGATCAATACAATCTAGAAGGGAGATACCCATGGTGATGGTCCGAACATCAAAGTTCTGCTCCTCAATCATAGCAATGGTTTCTGTTACCTGTCTAATGTCCATAAATTCTCAACCCCTATCTTACAAATTGTGCATGGCATCAAAAATGGCCGCGCTCTGGATATTGATTTTTACATGAAGAGACTGACCGAATTCTTCTAATTCTGAACGAAGCTGGGTGAAATCTTTTTTCTCATCCGATGATACGACTGCCATCATGGTGAAGTACTCATCCAATACCGTTTGAGAGATATCATCGATATTGAGTCCCAACTCTGCCACCTTAGTCGCAACACCTGCCACGATTCCTTTTTGGTCTTTTCCAACGACTGTAATAATTGCTTTCATTTCACTGCTCCATTCTATCTATTTGCTTCCATTGTAGCACATTCCCCTTAAAATCACCCTTCCCAACTGGGAACGTTCGGATATTTTAAACGTGAATAAAACAATAAAGAGGCTGGGACAAAAGTCCTAGCCTCTTTATTGTTTTTGGATTGTCAAGCAAGACGCAGTGGTTGAGTGGGCTCTACTACACTGATTTCATCAACTTATACAGCCCTACTCAACTGTGCGGAGGTGGGACGACGAAATCGAATTCTAACGAATTACCGATTTCTGTCCCACTCTCTCTATTTTGATGATTCGGTTTCATCCTTAAAGATATCTTTCTTCACGCGCACCGTACTTTCATATGTTGCTCCAGCAAGGCGATCAAACGGAAAGCGACGACTGAGCAAGATGATGGCAAGAGTGAGAATCAGGTACAATAAAAGCACAAAGAAGAGCAACAGCATCATAGATAAGGTTAAGAGGGAATTGTCCGTCAAATCCTGATTCAAGAGTGAAATCAAATAGAACAACCCTTGGGGTATCAAGTAGAAATAGCCCGCCACTAGAATCCCCCTCCAAATGGTGCGAAGCCATCTTTGCTTATCAAAATGCAAGCGGCATTTCAACAAAGCCATTCCCAAGGTTTTCCCCCCGCCACAAAGGAAGCAAGCTAAAGTAAACCGCTAGAACCGCCACATAAGGAATTGTCCCTAAACGCCCAATCAATGCGTAGAGAATAGATACCATCACAAAGTCGATTAAGAAAGCAAGGCCAATCCGAAAGCCAGATACTCGTCCCCACTCGGAAAGAATGCTGGTCGATTTCAGCTCGTGTTGGCAGTAACCAAACTAGAAACCAACCGAGCAGGTAGCCCACTCCACCACCGGTGGTATTTTTGAATGATATCATCGACATCTGCTAGGCGGTAAGGACCCGGATATAGAAAGTAGAGACCTGACAACTGAGTCAGCTCCAAAAAAAGACTAAAGATGGCCGTCAGGAAAATCGTCTTCTTAAAACCACACTTAAAATAATAGCGCAGATACATCCCAAAAGGAATCAACATCAGAACATTAAAGGCAGGCACGTAAAAAGTCGGATGCTTAGGGGCCTGAAGCCAAGTGCTTGTCTGTGCCAGATCAAAGGGACTCTCCTTGAAAAAAATCCACCACAAAGGCAAAGGGATAAAGATTGATCATTTCCGAGTAGCTGGTATGGATCTTAGTCGGGTCTGGCAGGGGCAAGACCACCAACAGATAGACCGTCATCAAGTAAAGCATAAAAGAATAGAAAATCAGCACCCGCAATTTATTGACCGAGCCATATTTTCGATAATTCAAAATCATGTAGGGCAAGGTCAGCAAAAATGCTAGGAAAGGAAAGAGCTGAACAGCTGTTTTAATTGTAGAAATATATCCCATTGAGTCTCCTTTTTACACTTATAAAATCACCCTTTGCACAATGACAAAAGGTGATTTCTTCATCGATAAAGAATATTATACGGCGCCATAATGGAAGAGTCAAGGAAGCAAGATGAAAACCTCGCTTAATAGTCGGCTTAATAGTTAGTTCTCCTTCTTAAGCTTTTACTTCCTATAAAAACCAAAAGGTAACTAGCAATCCCCGACAGATGCAGCCAAGTCGAGATCCATCCGGTGATCATTGGTAAAAGCATCAGGCTAGCTAGAAGGATTAAGAAAAGATAATACAGTTTTACGGTGCATGAAAATTCTTTCCAAATATTCGGTAAAAGTATGACTCCTCCAGTTATAAAAGCATAGCCAACCGCAGAAATCCCCGTCGCCTGAATTTTTTGCCCCTGTGTTAAGAAGTGAAAGGCGATGGAAGAGATGACTGTCGCGGTAACAAAAACAAGCAAGACATGTTTGGAGCCTCTTTTCCTTTCCAGTAGTCCGCCAAAAGGTAGAATCATGAGCCCATTTAAAAATAGATGTACCCATAAAAACCAGAGGGGGGCTTCTTTACTTCCATGCATCAAGGTTCCACTCATATACTGCCAATAATAAACCGGTTTTGAATGAAAGGCCAATAGGTCGTACATAGCATTCCCGTAAATAGAAGTGAGAATTCCTAACAATAAACAAATGAAAGTTAAAGTACTGACAACTGGGTAGGTTTTGAGGATGTTTTTCATGTTGCTAATTCTCTTCTATATACTTCTAATTTTTGCAGTTCTTCATCTATGTCTATTATACTACACTCCGATTTCTAATTTCCCATTTTATGCCAACTTCAAAGACAATAGATATTAAACAAGAAAATGCCAATAGATATAATTGAAGATAAAAATCCAGATCGGTTTCCAAAAAGTCAGAAAATTGCTAAAAGCATGCAAGAAAATCGGCAGTCGGATATCTTTAGATTTCTTATAGATAGTGCGAAGAAGATCCCTGAACAGAAATAAAGAGAAAAGGTTACAGGATCCCGATATTGATAGATCAGATGAAAGGCCGCAAAGAGAAAGCCTGAAAGCAAAACATCTAAATGGAATTTGCTTTCTTTAAAGAAGACATCCATCAGATATCCTCTGAAAATGAATTCTTCTATCATAGGAGATGTAATGGTTGCCAGGACAAAAAACAGAGTACCCGAAATACCGGGACCATTTAGATAAATAGAGGATGGCAATTTTGTTTGATGAACGACAGGAACGAGAAAAGCTTGAAAAGTTTGCAGCACCCATCTTTCAAAAAAGAACCACAAAAGCACCAAAGCAAAATACCCCAGATAGGACCACTTCCATTTCTGTCTGTTTGAATGGGTGGCTATCTTCTGTCTTTTAAACCAAAATAGAATGGCGATGAGTAGCAAAGAGTAGAGAATCAAATACATGAAATAAAGAAAACTTACATCACCATTGAAAACTCCAGTTAGGTAGATACCAAGACATTCGATCCCAAAAACAAATAGATATAACAGAAACAGTAAAGCAACTCCATGTTTGGCATATTTCATATCATCCTCCACCAACAAAAAATTATTAGCCGATACTCATTAAATTGCGAAGAAACTTCGCATTTCAAGTGGCCTAATCATCTTACGGAAATATTCCCAGCCATTCGGACCACCTGAAACTGGGGGTGGCCCCATATATATAGTATTAAAAATCGCACCACCTGCTACTGTTGAAAGAAAATCGCTATCTAAACCATCAAATTGTTCCAAAAATCTTTGTATTCATTATGAATACCTCCTTATATTTATTAGATTAAAAAAATATTGTCTAGTTGCAACTTTGACAATTTTAGTATAGCACACGAAAAAATCTTTAAATCAACAAACTCCTAAATTGTACCTTTTTGAACAGAAAGTTGCATCTTCTTTTGTTTTTTACTCCACTTTAATAGAAGAAAACAACCGTTTAGATTTTCTAGCCTGACGATTCTACAATATATTATCCCTTAATCATCTGGACGATTTTGTTTTTGAAGTAGCTGAAAAACTGAAGTTTTTCAATTAGAAAAACAAGGCAGTAACTTATTCATCCTCTTTTTCACGATATCGTAAGGACTCACTCCAACTTTCAGAATACCGTAGCGAATATTTGACTTTCCATTTCAGAGGGTATATACTTATATTAATCTGAACTAAATAGTTTTAATTTTTTAAATGAACTGTCTTGAATTCAGATTAAAAAACTATTTACTTAACGGAGGTGGCGCTATGTCATTAGAAGATAAATTAAACCAAGTTAAAGGTTCTGTTAAGGAAGGTCTCGGTAAAGTAACCGGCGACACAAAAACAGAAGCTGAAGGCGTTGCTGAAAAAAGTTGCATCAAAAAGCTAAAGAAGTTGCTGAAGATGCAAAAAGAAGCTGTTGAAGGAGCTATCAACGGTGTGAAGAATATCCTTCACAAAGACGATAACTAATTTTTAACGTTCTAGAGCTACTCTATTTTCTACCGTCACGTTTGACTGTGGAAGATAGGGTGCTTTTTGTTTGTCGTTCACTTGGTGAACTATATATCAGGAATAGAAAAACACCTTGCAAACTGCAAAGTGTTTTCGTTTGTATTCTGCTTTCCAGCAACGAATTAACGTATAGAGGCAATTGACTTCGTCGAATTGCAGCCGTAGTTTGTACGTGGCTAAAAGCCACAACAACTACGTCAACTGCCACAATTTAGTATGAAAATACAAAAGAACACCCCGAAAGGTGTTCTTTGTAAAGTATAGTCATTCTTTCGAAGAACGTTTACTAAATTGTGATGCTTTACGAGCTTTTTCAATCCTAGTTTGAACAGTCTGGCTTTTAGGACAGCTCAAAAGCGCTCAATAGCAGCCATCAGAAGAGTTTCTTCTGATTTCGATTTCAATAAATAAGAATTTATGTATCTAAAATAGTGAAATTTCTTAACGCAAAACTTTCAATCCTATCCTCTTCCTTCTTATCCTAACAAAGTTTGTAATATTGGAATAACAATGATAAATAGAACCGTACTTAAAGTCACCACATTCGTAGAGAATTCCACATCTCCTTTTCCCTGATTAGCAAGGATCGGAAGAACAGCTAAAGCTGGTGTAGCGGACTGAATCATAAAGGTCTTAAATTCTACTGTCGCCATATTTGGTGCAAAGAACTTCAATACAAGAAGCATGATTAGAGGAGCTAGGATAAAGCGTCCAACTAAAGTGACAATTGTATCTTTATCAAAAGTAATAGTTTTCAAGCCTGCCTTTGCAAGAACGATACCAATATAAATCAGAGATAGGGGAGTGACGATATTTCCAACATAGGTTAAGGTATTGGTTGCGAAATCTGGAATTGAGATTCGAAGAATCAAAAATAGTAGAGCCACAAGAAAACCTACAAGCGGAGCTGGTAGCAATTTCTTCCAGTCAAATTTACTTGTCTCCTTACTTTGACCCGATTTACTGTCGCTCGTCATCAAATACACGCCCAATGTCCAGGTGGAAATCGTGTTGGTGATATAGTAAATTAAGAAATAAGGAAGAGCCTGATTCCCAAAAAGAGCAACGTTTAAAGGTAAACCAATAAAAATAGTGTTGGCATTGACAAAGGTATTAATCATGGTTCCTCGGCGTCCTGGGCGCACTCTAAAAACTTTCACCGCGATAAAGGACGCTAGGTAACCAAGAATGAAGGCGATAAACGTATAGAGCAAACCGCCAGACAAGCTAATCAGCTTATCTAAAGTTAAATATTTAAGAACAGAGGTGAAAATTGCAACGGGCATGGCCACATTCATAATAAGTTTAGACAAGTCATTTCCGAAACTCTCTTGGAACCAACCGCGGACTTGCAAGAAATAACCAAGAATGATGATGACGATAATGGGTACAATACTCTGAATTGACGTTATAAAGATTTCCATAGTCTCCCTTTCTATATAATAGGACATATAGCAAAAGGCGTACGAGGCATCCAGTCACACTCGTACACCCCAATTAAATTTACTTATTTATATTCTGGGTACCACTTCAAATCACGAACTGCTTTGGCCATATCTGTTTCCTTAGCATGCGCAAGACCTTGCTCTTGTGCTTTTTTAGCGACTGCTTCTGCTACTTTAATAGAAACATCTGCTACATACTTGAATGGTGGCAAGACAGGAGCTCCTGGTTGGCCTGGATTGACAATACCACTCAATGAATGAGCTGCTGCTCCAATCATTTCATCAGTCAAAAGACTGGCTTCAGAAGCCAGCATACCTAGACCAAGACCTGGGTAAATCAAGGCATTATTGGCTTGACCAATCACATAGTCGACACCTTTATAAGAAACTGTATCAGCAGGAATTCCTGTTGCGACAAAAGCTTTGCCATCTGACCATTCAATCAAATCTTTGGCACTAGCTTCTGCTAGTTTGGTTGGATTTGACAAAGGGAAAATCATCGGACGTTCTGTATTTTCACACATAGCTTCTACGATTTCTTTCGTGAAGGTGTTTGGCTGAGTGGAAGTTCCCACAAGAATCGTTGGTTTAACCGTCTTCACCACTTCAAGAAGGTCTGTCAACTTGTCTGCATTGGCAAAATCAGAACGTTTCTTAGCAAAATGGTTTTTGTTCAGGAGTCAAGTCATCCATGTCATCAAAGAGAAGACCTTGTTTATCCACCATAAAGAAGCGTTTATAAGCTTCTTCTTCAGAAAGACCTTCACTTACCATTTCACGAAGAACACGAGAGGCAATTCCTGCACCCGCAGTACCACCACCATAGCAGAGATAAACTTGATCTGTTAATTTTTCACCACTAATATCCAGTGAACCAAAGATACCACCCAAGGTAACGATTCCTGTACCTTGAATATCATCATTAAAAGTTGGAATTTGTTTCCGGTATTTCTCAAGAATATTGGCAGCATTCAAGCGACCGAAGTCTTCCCAGTGAAGGTAGAGTTTAGGAAATAGACGTTCTGCTGTTTGAACAAATTGGTCAATGAAGTCGTAGTAACGATCTCCGCGAACCCGTTCGTGACGATTCCCTAAGTAATTAGGATTGTTACGAAGTTCTTCACGGTTAGTCCCTGCATCAATAACTAAAGGAAGGACCATAGAAGGATCGATTCCAGCAGCACCGGTGTAGACCATCAATTTCCCAACAGAAATATCGACACCATTTGTTCCCCAGTCACCGATTCCAAGGATTCCTTCTGCATCTGTTACAACAATGAGACGAATCTCGCGATCCCCAGCAGCATTTTTCAAAGTGGCTTCAATATTTTCAGGATGATTGATATCAAGATATCCCGCGTATTGGGGATCTACAAAGAGGTCACTATAGCCTTCAATGGTATCTGCAATGGTTGGATCGTATACAATTGGATTAAATTCCTCCAAATGTTGAGAAAAGAGGTAATAGAAAAGAGTCCGGTTGGTATTAAAAATTTCCATTAGGAAAAGACGCTTTTCCAAATCATTGGCTTTTGTTTGCATTTGTGCATAAGTTTGCGCTGCTTGTTCTTCGATCGTTTGAACATACGGTGGCAGTAAACCAATAAGGCCTAGTTCCTTTCGCTCCTCTAAGGTAAAGGCAGTTCCCTTATTAAGGAAAGGATTGTTTAAAATATCATGTGCAGTCATAGTGCAACCTCCTTTTTACTTCTATTATACCACTTGAAATGAATTGTTTGGAAAACTTTGTTGTTTAAAAAAAACGATTATACCCGCATATGTTATAATGAGTCTACGAGAACAATTTTCTAATAAGCTCTTTTATACTTAAAACACTATTATTGATGATACTTCAAGTTGTTGTATTTTATAAAGTCCTGAACTCATGAAACTCTCGATGATCACTCTTTCCTAAAAAGTTTCAAGTATAGCAAAATAATCATACAAATTGGCAACCCTGATTAAAAATTAATATCACATAAGTTCCTTAAACAATACTTTGTGCTTTTTAATGTGTTTTTTTGTCATGCAAAACTTGTATTCTATTTATATGACAACTAAAAACTATTTACAACACTATATTTCCCAAAAAGTGAAATATTTTCGAACACAAAACAAAATGAGCCAGGAAGAACTTTCGGAACAAGCGGGACTTGGGCTTAAGTATATCAACCAACTCGAAAACCAAAATGTGAATCTGACCATTCACAGTCTTGAAAAAAAGTGATTGACGCCCTAGAGATGACCCCAGAGGAATTTTTTTCAATTTTGATAGCCTTGAATCAACCTCTGATAAGACCGACAATCTTGCACTCAAAAAGAATCAACATGAAGATTAAACAGCTCCCTATTGATAAACGAGAAAAAGATGTTGGTCATTTTTGAAAGTATCTTAGATAATCTTTAAGATTCCTGACTCACTTACATTTTTAACCAGCGAATACTCGTATAGCCAAATTGTAGGATACGGATAAAAATTTATTTATCTGGTGATTTTCCAATTTTTTTCTCCATTTAATGAAAAGTGAGCTCATATGAATTTAAAAGATCTACAATATTTTTATGACCTCTGCCAGCTTCAATCCTATACGGAAGTAGCAAAACTACACAAAGTCAGCCAACCATCTATTTCTTATGCCATCAAGCGCTTAGAGGAATCTTTTAATTGCAAATTGATTCACCATGATCCTTCACATCGTTCCTTTAAATTAACTCCTCAAGGGCAAATCCTTCTAAAGCATACAGAAAAGATCTTATCTGAGGTTATTTCTACTCGCAAAGAAATTAATCGTTCCTTGGCACAATACTCTACTGTAGGATTCCCTCCTATTATCATTCAGTATCTCTTTGCTGCCTTAAACGAAAAAGATAAATTCGATTTTTTAAAAAAGGTACGCCCTATCCGCGGTGGCTCCGTAGAGTTATTAAATCTTCTCCTCAAGGGAGACCTTGATGCAAGCCTACTCGGCTTGATTGAACCACTCAATCATCCTTCAATAGAGACACATGAACTCTTTCATAAAGAACTGTATGTCGTTTTATCTAAGAACCATCCTCTTGCTACTGCTCCTTCCCTCGCTTTTGAAGATTTAGTAGATCAGTCCTTTATACTTTTAGACGAACACTTTGTTCACCTGAAAGCTTTTGAACTACTTAATCAAAAGCATCAAAACAAGGCAGAAATATTCTTTAAGAGTGACGACATTGTCATCATTAAAGAACTTTTAAAGAAAGGGATTGGCGTTAGTTTACTGGCTGATATCGCACTTTCTGATGAAGATGATGATTTAATAAAAATCCCTCTAATACCGGAGGACCAGATAACATTTACAGTTTATTACGCTTATCTCAAATCAGCTACACTGTCATCAGAAGTAGAAGCCTTATTTAATCTCATTAAATCATATGAATAGAAAAACTCTAACTATCAACTACCTGATAGCTAGAGTTTTTACATTATAGGTATTAGACTAAAGTACGAAGAAATAGGATATGATCGTCGAATTTTTCATTTACCTGTAAAGAAAAATCTCGTATTCATCAATTTTAATTTGTTATAGGTAAGAAAGAAGAACAAACAAGAAAAACACGGCATAAAAACCTATTCAGTTCATTGTCCCTCAATCCTTGTCTGCTTCATTTTCTTTTACGAGATCTTTTTGTGAATCTTTTTTTCAGAGAGTTTTTGATCGATATACTTGTTAATGATTTTCATAAAAATTCCTTGGTCGCTTCACTATCTAATGTTGGCGAGTTCTGAACTTGATTCACTTTCAATTGAACAGATTGAATACCGTAAGAGGCTTGTTTTTGGTGGAGTGTTTCTAATTCTTCTTCTGAAATCGGATCTCCAACAACCGTCAAGACCAATTCATTGTTCCTTGACTTGTAGACTTGATTAATGACCGTATAATTGGCGAACTCTTTTCCTACAAACTGTTTGATCCCTTCTTTGCGCGCTTGTTCTATTGTCAGAGTAACTGCCGAATAGCTAGCTGGAAGAATCAACAATACAATCAAAGAAATCAAGCCAATTCTCATTTTAATGCTCAGCTCTTTAAATGAAGTTAAAGGAGATTTTCTCATCAAAATTCTTGTTCCAACAATGTTGGCTAGCATGATAAAGACACAGTTGATCAAGAAAAGATAGAGAGCCCCCAATAAAAATCGTACATTCCCATTAGCTAAACCATAGCCAGCAGTACAGATAGGCGGCATCAAAGCTGTAGCAATGGCTACTCCTGGCACGATATTGTTTGCTTCTTTTTTCCTTGAACCGATCACACCAGCAATCCCACCAGCAATAGCAATGAGAACATCCCAAATGGTTGGAGAGGTTCGTGCGATCAACTCGCTACTTGCATAAGACAAGGGAGAAATCCAGAAATACAGAGTCGAGACAAGCAAACTGACCAACACTTGAGTCAATAAAACCTCTAGAGATTGCTTGATTAAACGCGTATCAAAAATAGCTAAACCGAATCCCAGTCCAACAATCGGTGTCATGAGAGGTGAAATTAACATGGCTCCAATAATAACAGCTGTTGAATTCATATTTAGACCGATAGAGGCAATAAAAAAATTGCACACATCAAAAATCGCTGTATCTCTCAATCGAACATGAAGGTCATCGTATAATTTCTCACGGTATTCCCGTGTTGAATAATTAGCAGTCATTTGTCCTCTCCTCTTTCCTTATTTAAATTGGTATAATAATTAAAAAAATAACAGCTGATAAACAGCCAAAAAAATATGAGCCCATAAATCGTCAAGAAGACACTGGTAATCCTTCCAATCAAGGTCACAGCTAGGAGATCCCCGTAGCCGACAGTCGTCGAAGTCACAAAAAGCATACCAAAGACCGTCTCCGTAATTTGTGATAGCAGGTTCAACTAGGAAAAAGCACGCCTCCTGACCCAAAAAAACAAAGGTCACAAAACTCAGAGCAAACCGAGTAAAACCCGTAACCTGTATAATATGCCATAACATTTTTTTAAACGTCTCATTTGTTCTCCTTATTCATACTAGCTCCTGACCGAGCCGTTTTTTTCCAATAATCAAAGTGAAGATAGGGACATGATCTCCATCAGAGAAAGATAGACAAACTGATAGATCTGATTTAAGCTGATTATCAACTGATATTGTTTGAAAAAAATGACTGGAAGAAAGACCAGATATGACTGTCTTGAATCAGTCCCTTCTTAACATCAGACAGGATATTAGCTAAAAGCTCCCAAGGACTGAAACGGTAAATCCTTGACATTTATATAGATCCGGTCCACCACATCATTCAGACTGGTATCTTGGATGGCATGAAATTCTCCAAAGAGAACTCCTGCCGCTCCAAGAGTAGAAACAAATTCCACCAAATAATTTCTGAGGAAATTTTTCTCAACCTTTTCCCATAATGTGTTTAGTGCCATCCATAACGATCCCAACCAGAAAAAAAGGAAAGAAAACAAGCAAAGAAATTTTTGCCGTAAATCCCAAAAAAAGCTTCAAGACTTGGTGTTGTTGGTTTTTCTAACTCTAAAATCAAGATGGTCATAATAATTGCTAGAACAGCATCTGTCAATACAATTAATCTGTCTTTCTTCATCGGATTGCATCCCCTTTTCTTTTTTTGTAACATTCTATCTTATCGCATAATATTGGATATTCTTTCATAATCCGACTACAAACAAAAAAATAAACCAAAAAAAGTCTGTCCCTATTATGCTATATTTAACTCTAGAAGTATTCATCCATCTAATTAATAAATATATCATATTTCACAATAAATGAATACTATCAAAGATTCATCCCTTTCACTTCATCATTTAGTGTTGCTTAGATTTATCAAAAAAACAACCAAATTTGTATTAATTTCAAGTATCACCTAGTTACAAAAAATTTGGGGTGAACAGAAAAAAAGCATCCCGTATTTTTTTGATACGAAATGCTTTCAATAAGTTTAAATAAGTTTTAACGTTTACTAAATTGTGATGCTTTTACGAGCTTTTTTTCAAGCCTGGTTTGGAAAAGTATGGATTTCAGTTGGACTAAAAAAACAGCGTAATATCAAGGATTTTTCTGAACAATATCTACTTTTTTTAATTTCATAAAAATCTGAATCAATATTTTTTTAAAAATAGGGAATAGTTTAGGTCTCTAAGCATTAAAATAATACACCTAACTTTGGTCACCGTTTTTTTAGTTATTCACTCTTTTTTTCGGATAGTGTTTTTTTAAAAGTTATGATGTAAAAATGCCGCAATTAAAACACTATACATCATAATCGGAGGATAGAGAATTAAGGACAGAATCAATCCCACTCCTTTAATTATTAGGTCAGGTATCAATAACTTCCTATATTGTGCGGTAGCTTCAAGTAATTCTTTCTGATCTATATTGGGTTTATCAATTACTTTATGTAAAAACCAGTTTGCTACCGTTGAAACAATAACGATCAGTCCATAAAAGAGCTGTGCCGTATGATTCATGAAATGACTACTAACTATTCCAGTAGCATAGGGCATAAATGAAACAAAAAATAAAAGATACAAATTCTTTCAAATTTCTCCCTTTTCAATTTGCCTAACTTGACCTGCATTACCTAGGTCGCTTTGCTTTAAATTATACTTTTTTCTTAAACATTTAATACGAGTAGGTATTTCTTGTGAGTAATTTTCATCAAAAAATTTCATATATAATCTCCCTATAATCATGGAAAAAGTAGTAAAAAAATAGTTGTTATCCTAGTTGATTAAAAAAATCTCTGATTTCCTCATCTTTTATAAAATAATATATAATTTTTCCCTCTCTTCTAGTGTCCAAGATGTTTTTGATTGGCTAGTTTACGAAGATGGTGGGAGGCAGATGCCATACTGAGATTTAATAAACAGGCTATATCGCAGACACAGAGTTCTTCGATGGCAAGGAGATAAAAGATGATATTTATCTGTTTATTATCGGTAAATTTTTGATAAAATGCGAAGTGATTTTTTTGGACTTTTTCCTTTTCAAGGTAGTTCGTTGCGGTTGTAACATTTTGTTGATTTATAACATCCACTTGACAGATACTATCTTTTTTCATAATTTTTTCTCCTAGCCTAACACAGCCCATAGCATGTCAAAGCTGTTGTTTTCAATCAGGATATACATCCCCAATCCTAAATAGACAACGGCAATAAACCATCTGCTATATTTTTTTCCAAAGTTTCTCCAACAGAAGGGACTTGTGCTAATTTTTTTGGGCAGAAAAAAACCAAGAGATAAATCATGACTAGAAAAAGTAAGTAAAGTCACTATCAAATTCGCTAAATTTAAGGTGGTAAAATATGGGACAAAGACACCAATATTGTCAGCGCCACAACTTGCAAAAAAGTAATCATAGCGACTAGAAAAATCAGGTTTTTATTGTCTTTTTCGCAAACCATCTTTTGCAATAGCTTCTCCATCAGAATCTCCTAAAAAGCAAAACTTTGAGGCCTAGGAAAATTGGAATCAAACCGAGTAAACCTAAAATCTCTTTACTAGGAATATAATTTAAGACAAATGCAAAAAAAGCAAACTTAGGAATATTAGACTAACAGAGCCTAGAAATTGTCCTAAATAGATGTTAATGATGTCCTTTCTGCTTTTTCTTTTTGGCAAAAAAATAACATTAGGATAATAAGTAAGTCTACAGCTGTCCCAGAATACAGGATTATTGAAGTAACAATATTTTTGAATCATAAAACACCTCATTCAAATATTTTTTTGAATGTATTCTAACATTAACCTTTGTAGATGTCAACTTAAAATCCACCAATTAATAATTGCATGTCAATATTTGTATTGTGAAACTAGTTTCAGAAATATATAGTCTTAAAAGTATGTCCACTGCCAATGGTTTTTTTCAATATTTAAAAGGAGATTTATAATGGTTCATTTCTATAAATTTATAAACGAGTTATATATTTTTGTTTAACCAATTATTAACTATTTTTTTATCAATAATCTCTTCATTAATTTGTACTTTTTTTAATTTTGATTTATTTTTTTCGTGCATATTTTATATGAATTTAATTCTAATACATTTTAAATAAAAAAATACGCAATTTTAATTGGCACTGACCCCCGTAAATGAGAATTAAATAAAAAAACACCTCCAAGTTGGATTTGGTACAATATAATCAAATGCTCATGGAGGTGTCTTTTTATGGTTAAAAAAACGTGTGGAGACGGTGGTATTATTGTCAAGAAAAATAGAATAACAAGCTATAAAACTGTCGAAATAGGTGGCTTTTAGGATTTTTAACAGAAATCAGTTCTATAATAAATTAAAAAAATCGTGTTGGCAGAAAAAAATCGTCTACTTCTACCAACACGATTTTTACAAAAGAGCCATTACTTACATCTCTTTTTCTCCTGTAAAACTATTGTATCTTGATACTTTAAGGAGTTTCAATCATTCGATCTGTTAACCGTTATTTTTTGGATCTAAACGTAATAACATAGCATTAATGGCGACGATGACTGTTGACACAGACATTAGGATTGCTCCTAATGCAGGGCTTAATGTGATACCAATAGAGCCAAAATTCCTGCAGCTAGAGGGATAGCTATAAAGTTATAACCAGCTCCCCAAAATAGGTTTTGTTTCATTTTACGAGTTGTTTTGTGTGCTAATTCAATGAATGATTCAATATCTCCTGGATCAGATTGAGTCAATATGACATCAGCTGAATCCAACGCAACTTGAGTTCCAGCACCTATAGCTATACCAACATCTGCTAAGGCAAGAGAAGGAGCATCATTTACACCATCACCTACCATGATAACTTTCTTTCCTTCATCTTTAAGTGTTTTAACTAACTCATATTTGTCTTGTGGAGATTGATTTGATCTATATTCAATCCCTAAATCTACTGCCGCGCCTTGAGCCGCTTTTTCATTATCACCTGTTGCCATAATTGGTCGAATATTGTTCTTTTTAAGAGCTTTAATTAACTCTTTACTCGTTGGTTTTAATTCGTCCCCTAAAGCTACAGCACCAATGGCATCATCGTTTTCTACTAAGACACTAAGAGTTGCTCCTTTTGGAGTATCCATATCAAGATTACGTCCATAGGCTTTTTGACTGATTAATTGGTAACGGTGCCCACCTGCTTTACCCTCTACTCCAGCACCGGAAATCACATCAATCGAATCAAAAGATGCTGGACGTATATTTTGCTGCTCGGCGAAACTTATAATTGATTGAGCAATTGGGTGGCTAGATCCTCCTTCAATACCTGCCAATAAGGCAATGATTTCCTCTTTTGTATATTTGTCATTAAGAAGTTTTACATCTAATACTTTAAATTCACCAGTTGTTAAAGTACCCGTTTTATCTAAAATCATCACATCTGCATCTTGAGCTATTTCTAAGGCTTGGCGGTCTTTTACTAGTAAGCCACGGCTAGCTCCTAAGCTTGTGCTACGGGCGGTTACCAATGGAATAGCCAGACCCAATGCGTGCGGACAAGCAATAACTAATGTAGTAATAGTAAATATAACTGCCGTTGGGATATCTCCAATAATCATCCACACTACAAAAGCAATTAGCGCGACAATAACAGCAATATAGAAGAGCCACCCTGCAACCTTTGCGCAATATTTTCTGCCCTGGAAGGCTGACTTTGAGCTTGGCTGATTAAATTCTGTACTTGAGAGATAAAGGATTGATCACCTGTCTCAAGCACTTTAATATAAAGAACCCCTTCTCCATTTGTTGAGCCCCCGATTACTTCATCGCCAGGGCCTTTTTTTACTGCTTTTGACTCCCCAGTTAGAAGAGCTTCATTTAAACGTGATTCGCCACGCTCGATAATCCCGTCTGCTGGCACATTTTCTCCGGCTTGAACACGAATTAAATCACCTATCTTTAAGTCAGCAACTGGTCGTGTTTCAATTGAATCGTCTTCTAATACAACGTGAGCATCTTTCGGCACTAACTTAGCCAATGCTGCTTGTGCGTCTCCTGCTTCTCCAATAGCTTTCATCTCAATCCAGTGACCTAATAGCATGATTAATAGTAATGAAGCAAATTCAAAGAAAAAGTCCATCACGTGTTCACCCGTTACGTAGGTAATGATCACAGCATAAATACTGTATAAATATGAAACACTTATACCTAAAGAAACGAGTGCCATCATTCCAGGTTTTTTTTGTTTAAATTCGTCAACTGCACCTTGATAGAATGGACGTCCACCATAAATAATTAATATAGTAGATAAAATAGCTACTACAATATCATAATATGGAAAAGTAAACTGGAATGGTAGTTTAAATCCATGTATAGGGGATAAGAGCATAATAATGAATCCTAGTGGCAATGACTTTAAGAAAAGTTCCTTAAAGTTTCCGTGATGATGGTGGTCATGCCCACTGTGCCCGCTGTGATCATGTCCACTGTGCCCGCAGTGATCATGCCCAGCATGATGTACTTGATGTTGATCCTTATGGTATCCATGTTCATCTGTGATTCCATGCTCGTGTTTTAACTTATCCATGTCGTCATAATCATGGTGATTATGGGACGAATATTTGTTGTCATTATTCATTTTAAATTCCTCCTTATGCTTAATGATGATGTAAATGACATTCGCATTGTTCTTCTGGACAATTGCAATCCACTTCTTCTACTGCGAAAGATTTTTTCATCTCTAATATTTTTTCTAGTCGATCTATATCATCGAAGCTTAAAACATGATCTTCAATGATGCTTCCTATTACATTTCCGACTTTCTTATTGCAAATCCGTTTAAAAATATCTTCTGCATAATTCCTTACGGCTTCTTTCTCTTCAATATTGGCAGTGTAAATAAACTTTCTACCTTCTTGCTCTGTATTTAGTACGCCTTTTCCAACTAATCGACCTAAGATCGTTTTGATAGTGGATTGTGTCCAGTCCATTTTTTCTTGCAATACGGAAATGACTTTTTTACTAGTTACTCGATCATTTGCCCAAACTACACGCATGACTTCCCATTCTGCATCTGTGATATAAGTATTAAGTTCTATTGTGCTAATTCTCCTTTCCTCCTCGTCGTTTACAAATGTAAACGAATATGTACAAAATAAGTCTACCATTGTAAACGAATTATGTCAAGTCTTTTTATTAAATTCTCACTTTTTGGGGTCAGTCCCTTAAAACATGCTATTTTTATCATTGATAAATATTAATAGCTAACTTTCCGAAAAACAACTATTTTTTATACAAAAAAGACATCCAAGAGAAAATTCTTGAATGTCTGTAAACGTTGATAGTATCGTATTGATTAACGTTTTGAGAATTGTGATGCTTTTACGAGCTTTCTTCAAGCCTGGTTGGGGCATCACTTATTTTATCCAATTTCAAAATGCTTTAAAAATCAACGTTTTTCATAAGTTTTTTTAAAAAAATTTAAATTTCAATTAAGTTCAATCACTTTCATTTAAATAAGGTAAACTTTCATTAAAAAAATAAGATAAAATCGAACCAGAATATCAAAAAGTTTACCTTATTTGGTTTTTACAGAGGTGAAATAGGATTCACTACACGTCAATAGATGTGAGAAACCTTGATTTTAAGCGATTCTTGAAATTCTAAATTTCACTACATTGCAATATAAATCAACCGAATCACTACCTTTTTTTGAAATAAGAGTAATGATTCGGATATTTAAAAGAAGAGGAACTTTATTGTGAAGCTCCTCTTTTTGTTATGTGTTCTTTTTCTTACAAATCGTATGACCTGGTTTGACACAGTTGGATTTCAGGTACTTTCAGTTTAGCTTTATATCAACCATCATCAAAAATCCAACTATTTTTCTTATTTTAAAAAAATATGAATAAGTTTGATTGAATGAGGGAATTTCTTTAAATTTTTTTTCTTAGCACCTATAAGTTAATAATACTATTCTTTAAATTATAGTTTATAATTATCTGATGTTTCAATGACCACAAAACAAAGTACAGCGAATCACTTCCTTTAGTCAAACATATAACTGAACAACATTGTTTATCTTCCTGCACTTTCATATTTTTTTCAATCCTTTTTCTAAAAAAATTGTACGACTGATAATAATCAAAAAAACTGTAAAAAAACTATTTGATAGAAAAAAATAGGTTCAATGTATCTTTCCCTAAAAAAATATTAATACTGCAGGATTGGCAATTAATAAATTGGGAACAAATAACATAGTGATCAATCTGTTAATACCTGTAAAAAAATATTATATGGATACTTAGAAATTCCAATATAATTCAAAAAAATACATCTACTTTTTGAAAATTTAGTTGGGAACCAAAATGAACTAATCGTTATTAGAAACCAAATTGAATAATATATAATACAACCACACATTAAAGAAAGGATATAAAATAATATTTTTAATGAATTTAAATGTACATTTAAATTTCCATAACTTATAAAAAAATGATCGCAAGACCAAAAAAAGTATTCACGAATTGAACTAAATTAAATGATCTAAAAAAATATAGAACAACTGAGTATCAAACGGCCTCAATAAAATTTGATCCAAGTTACCACTCAAAAATATCTGATTCTAAAATTCCCATACTTCTAATTAACAATCCCATCATAACTCCATCTACAATAGTGTAGGAACCTACCAAAAAAATAAAATTTGATAATAGTCCCAACCATTAAAAAGAGTCTATGTTTAAGAAAAATCAATCTAAAAAAATACAATAGGTAAACCAATCCACAGTATCGACGAAAAATAGACCACAAAAGAAGTCAAAAATGAAAATTCATATCAGATTTAAAAACCAAAATGAAGTAGCCTAAAAATTACTTTTTATTCTAAACATTTTATCCTCCCACATTTGAGAAGTGCTCACTCCTTTTTCTCAATATGAATCTTGATATAATATAAAAAAATGATGCACCAAATCAATTGAATACAAATAATTCTCAAATAGTCTATTAATTTATATGTATCATTACTAAACATCTGAAGCGGTTCATATACTAAGTATTTAAAAGGTAATACATCTAAAAAACAGACGAAAATTATTTGAAAAAAACTTAAAGGCAATAATATTCCTGATAAAAAAACTGAATTACTATTTCTTTAACAGTAAGGACAAAAAAATATTTTTCTAACCAAAAAGAAAGCATACCTACACAACATGATATTAAAAAAACCATAGAAACATAGATAGAATAATTGTAATACTTCCTAAAAATAAGAATTTCAATGGTTAATAACTCATTCTTGTAATAAACACTGGAGAATAAAATGACAGGAATGATGATAAATAATAAATGAGCAATCCTATCTCCAAGCATTTTACAAAAAAATAATACTTATAAAAAAAGTAACAGGTTTTATTAATATGCTAAAAAAATTTCCTGAATGAACATCGTCATTGATTTCCCAATCAACTGGATAAAAAAACAAAAATATGAAAAAAATTATAGTCCCCAAATAGTATTGAACCATTGAGGTAAAATCATATCCTGCTATATCTATCTGGTTACTCTGATATATATATGTCCATAAAAAAATACTGATATCATAATTTGTATACTTGCCTGTAACATTAACAATAGTACACTTGATTTATAGTTCAAAAATAGATCGAAATGATATCAGAATAATAGACATTTCTTTTTTTCAATTGTGCTCCTTTTTTTGTAAAAATAGTTTTGTAAAATAATTTCTTCTAAAGAAAGATTTGATATTTCAAAAATCTTCTATATCTACAAGCTTATTGATTGATTCTAATGTTTCAAAGACAAAATCTCTAGGTATTTTTTTAGTATACATTCCGATTTTGTTTGAGAAATGACTACTACTCCTTTAACAGAGCATAACTCTGGTACCAAATCTAATGTCATTTTTTTATCTTTAAATATTTAAAAATCAGAAAATTTAGATAAAAATAACATCCATTGACTCCTGCAAAAATAATTTTTTTCCTTTGTCAATGACGATTAATTCGTCACAAACAGACGAAATATCATCCATATCATGACTCGTTAAAATAATAGTAGTATGACATTCTTCATTCATTTTTCTTTAAAAAAATGTTCTGATATCTTTTTTTAGACTGTATATCTAACCCTATAGTAGGCTCGTCTAAAAAATAATATTTCCGGACTTGTTAAAGATGCCGCGATAAACTCCATTTTCATTTTTTTGTCCAAGAGAGGGTCCGGACCTGCTGGTAAAGCTGATCTTTTACATTCAACAAATTGCTTAACTCCTGAATTCGTTCTTGTAAAAATCGCCGGTTCTACCTCATATAAAGTACCAATCAATTGAAAAATAATCTATAGCCGAAACATCTTGAAATAACTGTAATTTATTTCCTACTACTATTGAAATTTTTTTCTAAAAATTTATACTTCTTTCAAATGGAATTTCTCCATTCACTTCTAATTTTCCGGAACTAGGATAAAGAGTCCCAGTCAACATTTTAATCGTTGTGGATTTACCAGCTCCATTACTCCCAATAAAAGCCAACTATACTCCCTCTCTTAATCGTAAAACTAATATCTTGAACAGCTCGAATCGTTATTTGATTACGTTTCAAAAAAATCTCTTGATAAATGGGAGTCTTGAATCAAAATTATAAAAAAATTTTTTTAGATAAATTCTGAGCATTAATAACTATTTCACTCATATATCTCTCCTTTCGATAAAATATATTTACTTGTACTTTTTCCATACTTTACCAAAATGCTAAAGATTGAGCTAAAATCTTCGGGATGGGTAAAATAATATTTGAATACTTGTGTTTTAATTCCATTATCCAATAAAAAGTTTAGTGTCAAGATATTTCTCAAGAGAATTTTGAGATGTTAAATATAAATATCAGGCCATCTTTGTTTAGTAAGCGCTTTCTTTTTTTGCGTTACAATAATGATTTCACAAGATTTCCCTCCATTATAATCAAAAATAAATAAATGTGTCAAGAATGTATAGGCACTTGTTTGTGGTCGAATTTTGTAGAAATGGCAATCTTTACAGAGGTTAAATAATAGGTCATTACGTTTCAGTAGAGACGAAAAAACCTTGATTTAATGCGATTCTTGAATTTTCAAATTTCAATGCATTGCAATAGAAATCAACCGAATGACTACATTTTTGACTACATTTTTTGTGAAATAAATTAGATGTTCGGATATATGAAAAGAAAGAGGAACTCCACACACGGATTTCCTCTTTCTCTATATTTTCATTCCTAAAACTAATAGAAATAGCGTAGTCTTTTCTATTAGTTGTGGAATCAAAAGGGGGTGTCTACCCACTTTCACTAAAGATGATCTATATTACTTAAAAAAAGAATAGTCTTATAGCAGAGAATTTTTCATTCTCTGCTCTTTTTATTTTACAATCATTCTTATCAACTTGGATATTCAACTATTATACTTTTTCAAAATAATATTTCGTTTTTCATAATCAAATTTTTTTAAAAAAAGTTGCGTTTTTATTTTTTTATTTTTTTGTCATAAAAATTCATTGATTGAAAGCTCTAGTAGAATAGACTTAGCAAGAAACTTTAATAAAAGTTTCTTGACTAATAAATTTTATAGTCCTATATTGATGCGCATCAAATGGACGGATTGAAACTCAGAACATAGCTACACCATTAGTTGGTCGCTGTGTCAAATGTTTCGCCGTTTTTTTGGTGTGCTTTTCATACTCCAATCGGTAAACTACTGTGTTTCTCTTCCGTCCAAGGACGGAAAGGACACTCTATGACTAACAAAGTCGAAAACAAACGTGAACAGAACATTGCAAACGCCGTTAAGAGTGGTGATTGGAGTAAAGTAGATAAACTACTCAATCAGTCAATGGATAACCTTGAACGTAAAGACCGCTCTTATGGAAAAGTAAGCCTAAACGCTATTATCTCAAACGAGGGACGCACAACAGAACTTATAGATTTATATTCTGATAATACCTATAATCCTATGAAGCAGTTACTTATCAAAGAACGCAATGAGTACCTCTATACCTTGCTTTCTAAACTTCCAAAAGATGACCTTCATATCTTGTTGGAGATGACTCTACATGGGACTTCTGCCTTGCAACTGACTAGAGAAACATCGTTCAAGAGTCATAAAACAGTTCAAAAGCACTTTAAAGATACTCTTGATTTCTTGAGAAATGAGCTCAAAAATTATTTTTAAAAAAATATTAGCAGGAACTACCAATTTCCTGCTTTTTTCTCCTTATAGATAAGGAGGTAAGTAATGATGACCTAACAAAGTCCAGCTTATGACTAAAAGAAGCATGTTGTCCTAACGCTACAAAAAAGAAAGATAAAAGGTGAAAACTATGAAAACTCGTAATCGTAAAGGTGGCTACTCAGCCAATACAGCAACTGAATATATTGATATCAAACAAGCAATCCATTGTTTGAGTACCGAAGTTGAACCTCAAATCAAATTTGACGATGGTCTACCTACGGGAGAAGTTATTGCCCATAAGGCTTGGTTCTCACAAAAAGGACTACCTCCTTTTCAAGTAAAATTTGAATCTGAGCTAACACTTCCAGCCTATATGGCAATGGTTGAATTTGATAATTTAGAAGCCTGCGAAGTTGGATATAATGTCTATTTCCGTGCAACTGGTATCAAGGAGGTTAAATAATGACCAATAAAGAACTAGCTCAGTATTTGCTCCAGAGTCTCAATATGGGACTTGGGGCTCTTATGCAGGGGGGAAACAAGTTATACGAGCAGTTTTGACACTAAGATTATGTCGAACGGCTTTCTATTTATCCCTCGCTTACCAGCAGGATATATTATCGATGATGAACTCTATCAGAAAATTTTCCTGATTGCCAATGCTGCTCTATACCCACGTTATACCCTCTTAAAGCAAAACTCAGCTTATTTTATGGCACTAGATACGGATGATATACATATCCAGCGCGGACTATTCTTCCCTTGGAAAGAAGGAATATCTGAACGTTTGGTCATCTCAGATTTAGAGTATTTTTCAAAAATGCAAGAAAAAGATATTCTCCCAATTATGAAAAATCTCACTCTAAACTTTAACAATGTGACATCGTTAGCTATCGCTGGGAATAGCGGTTCTGGAAAGTCATATGCACTTACCTATTTCTTAAGCTTATTAAAAAATTTTTCTGAGCTCATTATCGTTGACCCAAAGTTCGATATGCCTTCTCGTTGGGCTCGTGAAAATGGTATTGCTGTGATTCACCCTCAAAAGAATCGCTCAAAATCGGATTTTGTCTCAGAAATCAATGAGAATCTCAGCACTTGTCTAAATCTCATTCAACAACGCCAAGAAATTCTTTATGATAATCCTGAACACCAATTTGACCATTTGACGATTGTCATTGATGAAGTATTAGCTTTGAGCGAGGGTGTCAACAAAACAATAAAGGATTCATTCTTTTCTCTCTTGTCTCAAATAGCTCTTCTTGGGCGGGCAACTAAAGTCCACCTACTGTTAGTCAGCCAGCGTTTTGACCACAATACGATTCCTGTATCAGTTCGGGAACAATTAAATGTATTGATTCAAATCGGAAACATCAATAAGAAGACCACGCAATTTCTCTTCCCTGACTTAGACCCAGAAGGAATTGTTATCCCAATAGGTAAAGGGACTGGTTTGATTCAAATTATTGACAATGAACATCCCTATCAAGTCCTCCCTCTCCTTTGCCCCACCTACTACACCAAGAAAGGCATACTCTAAACATGAAAAAGACTTTCTTTCAAAAAACTTACAATCTCATTTCCTCCCTTCTTTTCTTTGGTCTGATTAGTTTCATCCTCAGTTTCGCTTTCAATCTACTTGTAAAATTGTTTGGAGATTTTGACATTCCATCTTTGGATAGTGCTATCATCACTATCCAAGATAAACTGAGCCTTCTAGGAAGTTACACATGCCAGGTTTCTATCATACTTTTTCTAATTGCAGTTTCATTGCTTATCATTGAATTATCTCAGCGTATTATTAGTGATAGTATTTTGAATTATTTCAAGTCAGTCTATCAGACAATACGCTTGCGACAATTTTTAAGACAAGATGAGAAATCAGAATCAGCTATCACGATTGATAACCAGACAACCATAACAAAATTCAATCCAATTCTTAAAAACTTTAACCAAACGGTTGGAAAAGCAACTATTGATGTTAGAAAAAGTTCGGTTAGCGTCTTTCTTAAATACCCGAGGACTCAGCAAGCTCAAAAACTTTTGAGGGACATGGAAGCACATATCAAGGAAGAAATTTCGAGCCGTAACCCAAACTATTATTTTTCTTCACCAAATCGGGAAGGAAACAAGCTCTGGTTCAAAGCAACAAGAAGATAAGGAAAGGGCAGTGCTTGGCTCACAACGTGAAAGCCATAAGCACTGCTCTTTCAAACTATCAAACTTAGCTATGTAATGGGGGCGACTACGACCCCCATTACACCAATAATCAATAATCACAGTTTTGAAACAAGACTACCAAAATCACCCTAAAATTCTCCTAACATATAAGAACTAGAAACGAGGTACCTGCCTATGGCAAAAGAAAAACGTTCTAACAAATGGGCTTTCCTTCTCTATCAAGAGAGTGCTCCTGAAAACTATTTGGAAATCCTTGAAGAAATGCACGTCCCCTTTGTGCTCAGTCCATGGCATGATAAAGATGTCAATAAACAAACAGGTGAGTTCAAGAAGTCGCATAAACATGGCGCTTTGTTCTTTGACTCACTTAAAAGCTACTCGCAAGTCTCAGAACTTTTGACAGAAAAACTAAACACACCTAGTCACGTTGAAATCGTCATGTCCCCTAAAGGTATGTTTGATTACTTTATCCATGCTGAAAATCCTGAAAAGACACCTTACGATATCGAGGATATTGAATCAGGGTGTGGCTTTGAACTTGATAAATTTCTTATAAGCAATAACAACGATGAATTTCTTTCGACTGTAATTGATACTATTGAGGAGCATAATTTTACAGAGTTTAACAATCTTGTCATATATGCTCGTGAGGAAAACCCATTACTACTGAGTGTTATAGTTGATAAAACCTACTTCTTTGCGAAATATCTTGACTCACGCCGTCATTCTAGATATGGGACGGAGGATAAAGAATGCAAGTAATCTTACCAGATGAACAAATTCACCAAATCCAACTATTGCTATCAAACCTTATCCAAAAAGAAATTGAACAACAAATAGAAAAAAATACTTAAGTTGTCCCTATTTGAACAAACAACAGACTTGTGACTATTTGGGAATTTCCAATAATACTCTTGATTCATGGATTCAAAGGGGGCTTCCATCAATCAAAATTGGAAAAACAATTCGATTCCACAAAGATTCTATTGACCGCTGGCTAAACAGTAACAACTAGAAAAATCAAGATTTTTATTTTATAATGGTCATGATATTTTCTGGTTCGATATAAAGGAGAATATCATGACTATCAGTAAGACAAAAAACGGAACTTACCGCTTAAAAGTCTATATACCATTAGAAGCACGAATGCCTCTTGGTATCGTTAACAATAACTATTATGATAAAAGATTTAAAACAAGAAAGGAGGCACGACAAGCAGAGATAGACCTACTTACGAAGCTAAACCAAATTGAAGACAACATCTTTTCGGGACTAGAAAAAGAAGATATTCTTTTCTCAGACTTCTATAATAATATTTGGTGGGAATCCTACAAAGCAGGTCAAACTACATCTACTTCTAAGCCACCAAGCAGGTCAACAATTGCTAATACCAAAACATGTTTTGAAAAGCATATACTACCACTTCTTGGCAACTATACGATTCAATTTTTAAACCAAAATAAACAGGTTATTCTAAATTTGATGACGGCAAAAGCCAACGAATATGCCAACTTCAAAACTTTACGAAGTTACGTTATTTCTATTTTTGATTGGGCAGAAGAACTTGAATATATTGAAGCAAATAGAGTTGCAAAAACTTTAAGACGAATTAAGGCTGTCAAAAAAATTCAACTTGCAGAATCAAAACGTGATGAAGATTTATATTTAACTCATGAGCAACTCCAAGAATGGTTCTCAGCCTTTAAAGAAGATTTGGAAAATGATAAAATATCACTCAAAGATTACGTCCTTTTTTATCTCACTTTTTTCCTTGGAGATAGAAAATCAGAAACATATGCTCTCCAGTGGAAACATATCGACTTTTCAAAATCTCAGATTCAATTAATTCAAGCTTTAGATAGATACGGACAAGTAAAATCTACCAAAGGAAATAAAAAAACTATCTTTTCTATTTCTAGCGACTTACTTTAACTTCTGACTTTATGGAAAAAACAACAAAAATATGAACTGGCAAAGTTTGGTATCATCAGCAATCCAGAACAATTCATCTTCACTTATATAGATACTAGAGGGAATATCAATAAACCTTTACATGCTGACTATCTTAATAATAAGATGAAAACTATCAAAAAGCGACACCCAGAGCTTACACACGCTACGCCACACAAACTACGTCATACGGGAGCAACGCTCGCTAAAAAGGCAGGAATGAGCTTAGAAGCCATTTCTGAAGCTCTGACACATAGCGACACTGGTACAACACAGATTTATGTCAATACTTCTAATGTAGTCCCTATGGCAGTCGGTGAATTTGCATTACAGTCTCTAAAACAATAAGGTGAAAATAAGGTAAACTTTGAGGTGAACTTTTTCAAAAAACATAAAAAAAGCACCCATGAGGTAAACTCTCGAGTGCTTTGAAACGTTGATATAATCGTATTGATTAACGTTTTGAGAATTGTGAAGCTTTACGAGCTTTCTTAAGACCTGGTTTCTTACGTTCTACCATACGAGCATCACGAGTAAGAAGGCCTGCGCGTTTCAATGAATCGCGGAAGTCTGGGTCTACTTGAAGAAGGGCACGAGCGATACCGTGACGGATAGCGCCTGATTGACCAGCGTAGCCACCACCATTAACGTTTACGAAAACGTCGTATTGACCAACAGTTGAAGTAACTGCGAATGGTTGGTTGATAACCAAACGAAGGTCAGCGTGTGGGATGTACTCTTCAACATCTTTTTTGTTTACAGTGATTTTACCAGTTCCTGGAACAAGGCGAACGCGTGCAACAGCGTTTTTACGACGTCCAGTACCTGCATATTGTGCTTGTGACATACTTTATTGTTCCTTTCCTTAGATAAGTCCTGAAATATCAAGAACTTCTGGTTGTTGTGCAGCGTGAGTGTGCTCAGCGCCTACAAATACTTTCAACTTCATACCTTGAGCACGGCCAAGAGTATTGTGTGGAAGCATACCTTTAACTGATTTTTCGATCAAACGAACAGCGTTCTTAGAGCGAAGTTCACCAGCAGTGATAGACTTCAAACCACCTGGGTACATTGAGTGAGTGTAGTAAACTTTATCAGTTGCTTTTTTACCAGTCAATTTAACTTTTTCAGCGTTGATAACGATTACGAAGTCACCTGTATCAGTGTGTGGTGTGAATGTTGGTTTGTTTTTTCCACGAAGTACGCTTGCTACAACTGCAGAAAGGCGTCCAAGAGGTACATCAGTAGCATCTACTACATACCATTTGCGTTCAACTTCACCTGGCTTAGCCATGTATGTTGTTTTGTTCATGATTTCTCCTATATGAATATCGTTTTTGTTTACAGGGCGGATGTTCCGGTCCGCGGGTTATTTGAAAGGTTCCGGGGCCTTACAAATGGGGTAAACAATACCGCCTACTATCATACCAAATTTTCTAACCAAAAGTCAATATATTTGATGCAATTATTTATAAAATAACGATTTCATTTCCATTTAGTCTGAAAGTTCACTGCCAATGCTAAAGAGTCCTAGAGTACCTGGCCCAGTATGCGTCGAAATAACCGGACCAAGAGGCAGAATCAGAACTTCTGTGACCTGTCCAGAAGCTAACAGCTGCTCCTTGACATTTTCAGCGACTTCTTTTTCACCTGCATAGGCGACCACCACCCGTGGATCAGAAATCGTCTCTAAAGTCATCCGAACCACCTCAGCCTGCGCCTTCTTCTTGCCTCGCACCTTAGCGACCGAATCCAGACTGCCGTCAGCTGTCACTGCGATGATGGGCTTGATATTGACCAAGCTTCCCATAAGAGCCGCTGCCTTGGAAATGCGGCCACCCCGCATGAGGTGGTTGAGGTCATCTACCAAGAAATAGGTCTGGACTCTAGGTACTAGACTTTGGAGCAAGTCTGCCGTCTGCTCTAGGCTTTGACCTGCCGCCCTCGCTTCTACAGCCTTCATAACCAAGAGCCCTTCACCCATCGAAGCCGCCTTGGTATCAAGGATGGTGATAATTGCCTCAGGGTAATCCTCTAAAACCATCTCCCGCGCCATGACTGCACTTTGGTAAGTTCCAGACAAGGCTGAAGCAAAGGCCACATAGAGAACCGCTGTGCCCTCCTGAGCATACTGGCGAAAAACATCTTCAAATTGGCCGATATTGATCTGGCTAGTAGTCGGCTTGCTGCCAGACTCCATCTTGGCTAAAAGCTGCTCACTGGTCAGCTTATCCGGTCCGACAGTCTCGTAGGTTTGGCCATCCAGCTGAATAGTCAAGCCCAGAACCTGCACATCATGTTCTTGGGTCCAGCTTTCTGGCAGGTCTGCCGTCGAATCCGTTAAAATTTTAAAGGTCATCTTTTTTCTCCATCATTTTTAGTTGCCACAGAGAAGGCTGCTCCATGGACATAAGAGGGTTAATAGTGGTGCTTTGACTGCCACCATATCGGGACTAGCTATTGGAAATTGCTTGCTTCTTAGGAAACCTAGTTTCGCTCGGTTAGTCTAAAACAGGACTAACACCTTGAAAGCCTTTCAAATCAAAAATATATTGAAAATATTCATCTTGTGAATTTTTTAAAATAAGGTTTGCTTTGCCATTAAGCAATTCAATACAGGTCCATTCCCCATCCACACTTTCAACATCATATTTTTTATCTTCTAAAAATAAATTTGTTAATTGTCCTTCTGGATATTTATTTTGAAAAGAAACCATCCCAGAGTCATCGCTTCGGTAGGCAAGCACAGGAACTTCCACTTTTTGATTTCCCATATAAAAGGAACTCATACACCTCTTTTCAGCAAGGCACTCATATTTTCCTTTTACATAATTCACAATCTCTTTATTTAAAATTGTAGAAAGATTGAGAATGCTGATGAAATCCGCCTTATCAATGGATAAGGTTTCGACCTCAATTAGGTATTTCAAAGAGCCATTTACCTGACTTCCTTGACCGTATAAATCCGTGCAATTCAAGGAATATTGGGTCAATAAATCCTCTAAGGGATACTGATCTGCTTCCTCAGTGATTTCAAAGCAAAAGCAATAATTATCTTCTCTTTTATTATGATAGATATCATAAATGATCGGTTCAAACGTTTCTGTTTGATATTTCTCTAACAGATAGCTTCCAAGTACTTGCATTAGCCCACCCGATTTCTAAAGACTTCATACATGAGAATGGCCGCTGCGACGCTGGCATTGAGGCTTTGAACATGACCATTCATAGGAATGGTCAGCATCTCATCCACCTGCTTCTTGATGTTGCTGGAAATGCCCTTGCCTTCGTTGCCAATGATGAGGGCTAGCTTGCCTGCCGTATTCCACTTATGAACAGGCGTCCCCTGCATATCCGTCCCAAAAATCCAGAAGCCAGCTTCCTTGAGCTTGTCCAGGGTCTGGCTGAGATTGGTCACACGGGCAATAGGAATATGCTCGATAGCCCCCGTAGAGGTCTTGGCCACAACGGGTGTCACACCAACTGCTCGATGCTTAGGAATGATCACTCCCGTGACATTGGTAGCGTCAGCCGTGCGCAAGATAGAGCCTAGATTATGCGGGTCTGTCAAGCCATCCAAAATCAACAGCAGAGGATTCTCTTCCTGCTCTGCTTTTTTCAAAACATCCACCAAATCTGCATAGGCAAACTCTGATACCCGCAAGACAAAAGCCTTGGTGAACAGCTCCATCCGTCATCTCCTGCAAGGTTTTCTTGGGTGTCCAAGAGATAGAAACCTTCTTTTCTGCCGCCAAATCTTTCAGCTTGCTCACGTTTTTGCCACGCAAGTCGTCCTGAATGTAAAGTTTATTTCCCGTATTGGCCATCAAGGCCTCGGTCACAGCATGCACGCCGTAAACAATATCATTTTTTTCCATACTAACAGTATATCACAAGCTCCCCAAAAAAATCTGTCTAAAAGCTAAATATCTCTCTATGACAGCCTAGCATTTCTCAGCAATCAGCTAAAAACTGCTTTTCGTCATCCTATTTGTTTTTGAAATAATTCCTTATTTGAGACCTAGAAACAAGCTAGACTAGCCAGTTCCTCTAGCCGTTTTCCAAACAGAAAGAAATCCCCCCTCGTCAGATACTTGCTTTTGACCAATAGTTATCAAAAAGCATCATTTACCTTAAGATCTAAAGAAAAGTGACCAGCCGAGGGTCTAGATTGCTATGAATCTATAGGAAAAGTAGCCAGCCGAGGCTTAAGCTAGACATACTTCCTCTAACCAGTTACTCCAAGAGGTCAAACTTTTTATCATAGAGCCCAAAATCTAAACATGCAACAAAAAAAGTTCCACTTTTAAGTGGAACTTTTCTCTCTAATTCAACAACCAGCAATTAACATCAGCAAGTTGTATGATTTAGTTATTCTTAAGTGCTTCTTTGATTTCACCAACTGTTGCAGCAACACTTTTATCTTGGAAAGATTTTAATTCTTTATTGCCATTCTCATCAGTTGTCTCTACTGGGATTACTGTAGTCATCTGTAGAGCTAGTTGTAAAACCACCTGATTTGTCTGCAATGATCAGTTTACTGTCTGATAAACCTGAAAAGTAGTCATTAATTTCTTTTTCAGATTTACCTTTTAGTAAATTCTTATAAATTGAAATCGTCTGATTTTCGTTTGTTTTACCGATTGTTGTTTCTGCAATAACTGGTTTCAGCAAAGCATATGAAGCAATTCCTAATGCTACGACTGATAAAGTTAACAGCATCTTTTTCTTAGCCATTTTTTGACCTACTTTCTTATTTCTAAATTCCATATCCTACACAATTCTCTAGCCTAACATAGAGTTTAGTAAGAATATATAAGAAAATGACAGAACATAATTTACGACTTGAATTTTTTTATATTTCTTTGCATTCCTCCTTACTAAATTATATAATGTAGTCAGAATCATGTAGTATTGTTTTAACTATTTTCAAGCTTTTTTGGAGATTATGATATGAGATATGATTTTGGAAAAGTTTATCAAGAAATTAGAAAGTCTAAAAACCTCACTCAGTCAGATGTGTGTGGCAATGTACTGTCTCCTACAACACTCTCTAAGATAGAGAATGGGCTTGTCGTTCCAAAGTATGAGAACATGGCTTTTTTACTTCAACAAATTAATATGAGCTTTGATGAATTTGATTATATTTGCAATCTTTACCATCCTAGTGAGCATACCCAACTATTAAATCAAATCAGCAATATTCATTCAATTAGTGGAGTAGGAGAACTTGAAACTATTTATAAAAAATGTGAATCTTATCTAAAAACTCATTGGGATATCTCTATCCAAAAGATTGCACCAATCCTTGACAGTCATACTTCAAAGTCAGAAAGAATGGAATTTCAAACAGAGATAAGGTGACACAAGATATCGTTGACATTTTACGGAACGATCTAAAACACCATGACACCTGGTACGCATCAGATTTCAACATTTTAAACTCCATTCTTTTTGTCCTTCCTACGGAGACTATTCTAGATACAACTCAATTAGTTCTTCACAGACTAGAAAAATACTCTGACTTTCCAAAAATATCCTTCCTATAAAGTTAGCTCTTCTATCAAATTTGTCTACCTTTTATTTTTATTACAAACATTTTCCGATGTGCAGTCATATTTGTTCGATTGTTATTAAAACAGCAAAATTACTTAAACGGTATGATGCAATTGCATTTCATTCAGCCAGAATCGGAATTTGTGATGCTGATGAAGAGCTAATACAAAAAAATCTTGAAATATTACGTTTACTAGAGGAAGATGAGTTATTAAAAATTATTGAAAACGAAATAGCTGCATTTCATGCTACTAAAGCATCAAACGAAATGGGATATGCCATGGATGTTGTGATATGAGCTCTATAATTTCTACAGAGATTAACTCCCTGTAGGGAATTGTAGAGCTTATTTTAATCTAGAGATTAGCTTTTCCCATTTTGAAACGACCTCTCCAACATCAAAAAAAGAGAGAAACAAATCGTTCTCTCTTATGCTTGCATTTGTCATCCACTAGGGCTGACTAGAAGCTATTATTTTACTTTAGCAGTGCTTGTGATGACTTCAACTGCTTTTTTAACAGCGATATCATGTTTAAGCATTTCTTCTGAAAGCAATTGGCGAACGCGGTCTGCTTCCATGTTGTAGTCTGTTGCCAATGAAGTGATTTCTGCTTCAACTTCTTCAGCACTAGCTTCAAAGCCTTCTGCTTTCGCAACTGCTTCTACAACAAGGTTCGTCTTAGTGCGTGCTGCAGCATCTGCTTCATATTGTTTGTGAAGGTCTTCTTGAGTTGTACCAGTGATTTGGAAGTACATATCAGGAGAGATACCTTGACGTTGCATGTTGCCGAGGAATTCGTTCACAGCGCGATGAACTTCTTCGTGAATCATTTCTTCTGGAAGGTCAACGATTTCTGCATTTTCTACTGCAAGATCGATCGCTGCTGCTTCAACTGCATCGTTGTAAGCTGCTTCTTTCGCTTCTGCTAATTCTTTACGGTATTTTTCTTTCAATTCAGCAAGAGTTTCAACTTCTTCGTCGATGTCTTTTGCAAGTTCATCATCAAGAGCTGGAACTTCTTTTTCTTTTACTTCATGGATTGTTGTAACGAATTTCGCTTCTTTACCAGCAAGGTCAGCTGCTTGGTAGTCTTCTGGGAAGGTTACAACAACGTCTACTGTTTCACCAGCTGAGTGACCAACCAATTGGTCTTCGAAAGCCTGGGATGAATTGACCTGAACCAAGTCCAAGTGAGAAGTTATCGCCTTTTCCGCCGTCAAATTCAACACCGTCAACAGAACCAACAAAGTCGATGACAACTGTATCACCTTCAGCTGCTGCTCCCATCTTTCAGAACCAATTCAGCCAAGTTGTTGCGTTCACGCTCAATGCGCTCATCAACTTCAGCATCAGTAACTTCCTTAGAAACGTCTACAGATACTTCAAGGTCTTTGTAAGCACCCAATTTCACTTCAGGTTTTGTCACAACTTCAGCAGTGATCACCCATTCTTGACCTTTTTCCATTGAAGTCACATCAATTTTTGGTTGTGCAACCACTTCAAGACCAGCTTCTTTTACAGCTGCTTCATAAGCTGCTGGAAGCAATGCATTCAAGACATCTTGATAAAGTGACTCTTCACCAAAACGTTGGTTGAAGACTGGACGAGGAATATGACCTTTACGGAAACCTGGTACAGCGATATTTTTCTTAACTGCATTAAAAGCACGATCCAAAGCAGGTTTGATTTGGTCTTGACCGATAGTAAAAGTCAATACTCCACGATTTGTTTCTTTGTTTTCAAATGATACAGACATTCTGTCAGTTCTCCTTCAAATTTTTTGCATACAATCCATTATAACATAAGTAGCAGTTTTTTCAAGCGACACCTTTTATTTTTCGCCTTTTTCCCCTTTCACAAGTCAAAACCCAAGCCACTTTTTGCTCTTTTTTGACCATTTTTTCAGCTCTTTGCAGACAATATTCACCTATCACTGTGGGATTATTTCCCTCACCAACACGAGAATCGACTAGCAAAGTCTACCATTTGGGAAAAGAGAGTGGGACAGAAATCGGTCATTCGTTAGAATTCGATTTCGTCGTCCCACCTCCGCACAGTTGAGTAGGGCTGTAAAAGCTGATGAAATCAGCGTAGTAGAGCCCACTCAACCACTGCGTCTTGCTCGACAATCCAAAGACAATTGAGAGGCTAGGACTTTTGTCCCAGCCTCTTCTCCTATTCCACTAGGATTTTCGAATCCTATCTTCGATATAAGACGCTCTAGCTCCGCCAATTAACTTGGGACGACTGGCAAGGGCGGTAACGTGAGCCTGTCCCAAACTACGCATTTGAGGGCGAATCGGAACCTGAACATGCTTGACATGCATTCCGATTGACGTATCTCCCACATCCAAGCCCGCATGGGCTGTGATAAACTCAACCTCCACAGGGATCCTGCATATAATCAAAAGCTGCTAGCTGACCACTCCCGCCTGCATGTAGACTGGGCAGAACATTGACAATCTCTAGGTCTTTCTTTTCTGCCAATTCTCGCTCCACGACTAGAGCACGATTGAGGTGCTCACAACCTTGAACAGCCAAGTAAATCCCCCGATCTTGCAGAATATCTAACAAGGTCTTGACAATGACCTGACCGACTTCCCTACTGGAATGCTGGCCAATGTGTCCCCCCATGACTTCACTAGAAGATAGACCTAGGACAAAAATATTTCCCTTGACCAAACCCGCCTTGTCCAAGACATCTGTAGCGATCTGTCTGGTCTCCTTTTCAAGCTTCTCTAAATCCATCTTTGACCTCACTTACTCTGGCTGAAGGGCTCTTTTCAAGACAAGGGGAAAGGCTCTGTAAAGGGCATAGCCGACCACCAAACCAAAAATATTTTGCATGACATTGCCCCAAATCGCTGCGATAGCTGCACCCGGTCCACTCAAAATGCTACCAAAGAGAGCATAGCCACCGACCATGGCAAGTCCGGCCAAGAGTAAACCGATATAACGCTGCTTGCCAGTAAAGCCGGCAAAGTAGCCTTGAAGGCCATGGCAGATGAGGCTGAAGACCATCCACTGAGGATAGCCCGCCACTAAGTCAATCAAGAGACCAGACAAGCCCCCAACCAAGGCTCCTTCCTTACGACCAAAATAAAATGCAGTAAAGTAAATCCCTGCATCTAGCAAGGTTAGAAAACCAGTGGGCGTAGGGATTTTGAAAAAATTCCCCAAAACAATGGATAGGGCTGTAATAACAGCCAGCAAAGCGATTTTTCTTGTCTGATTATTTTTCATATTGAATAACTCCATACTGATCTGAGCGCTGGATAGCGCGGTAAACAAAATCTTTTGAATAGTTGACGGCTTCAAGAGGAGATTGACCTGCCAAAAGCTGACTAGCTATGCTAGAAGCGAAAGTACAGCCGGCTCCTGTATTATTATTTGGTAAAACAGGGCTTTCCAACAACACAAAGTCTCTGCCATCGTAAAATAAATCAAGGGCCCGATCTTGGCTGAAACGATTTCCTCCCTTGATGACGACATTTTGAGCTCCTAGTTCATGGAGAGTCACAGCCGCAGCCTTGAGGTCATCCAAAGTCTTGATAGCCGACTGGGTCAGGATCTCTGCTTCTGGTAGATTGGGCGTGATAATGGTCGTATAAGGGAAAAATTTGATCAATTCATCTCGGAGAGCCGAAACTTCCACATCATGGGTTTCCTTGCAGACTAGGACAGGGTCTAGCACGACTGGTATGCCCGCTTGCTTTTTGATGAACTCCAGAGCCTGATCTGCGATGGCAACTGTCGGTAACAAGCCCAACTTGATAGCCGAAAACGGCACATCTTTGAGCGAAGAGAGTTGCTGCGCAAAGACCTGCTCATCCGTCGGAAGAACTTCAAAGCCCTTGTCCGTCATCGCAGTCAAGCAAGTCACCGCTACGAAACCATGCAAGCCATGGACCGTATAAGTAGCCAGATCCGCATGAAGACCACCACCACTAAAAATATCATTGCCAGAGAGAGCTAAAATCAACTTATTCTTCATAAATAATCTCCTTTAGGTAAAGACCGTTAGGTGCAGCGGTTGGTCCAGCCAGCTGCCGATCCTTTTCTTCTAAAATCCGTTCGATTTGGTTGACTGGCATCCGCTTATTTCCAATCTTGAGCAGGGTTCCCACCATGTTGCGGATTTGCTTATAGAGAAAGCCATTGCCAGAAAACGTAAAGACTAGAAAATTACGCTGCGCATCAAAAGTCAGACGAGCCTCTGTAATCGTACGAACCTTATTTTCCACACTGGTACCCGAGGCTGTAAGCCTGTAAAATCGTGCGTTCCCTCCAAGGCTTTAATAGCCTGCTCCATCAGAGGAATCTCCAAAGGATAAGGGTAGTGGGTCGCATAGTGGCGCATCATCGGATTTTTTGGCCGACCAATATCCACCAGAAACTCATAGGTCTTGCTGTGCGGCTTGTAACGGGCATGGAAAATCCTCCGTCACTTCCTCCACAGAAATGACATCAATATCTTCTGGCGTCTGGGTATCCAAGGCAAAACGCAGCTTTTCTTCATCCCTAGCTGACGGGAGGTCAAAGTGAATGACCTGCCCAAGCGCATGAACGCCGCTGTCGGTCCGACCAGCTCCGTGGATGACAATGGGCTGGCCTTTGTTGATACGAGTTAAGGTTTTTTCGATTTCTTCCTGAACGCTCCGAGCATGAGGCTGGCGCTGAAAGCCAGCAAAGTCATGCCCGTCGTAGGAAATAAGGGCTTTATAACGAGTCATGCCACTATTTTAACAGGAAAAAAAGCCTGTCGCAAGAGAGAAAGAATAGAACTGTCTGGGTACAGAAAGTATTGACAGGAAGTTCTAAATCAAGTAAACTAAAAAACGCAAGGAGGATACTATGGCAAAGGATATTTCTTATAGGCAAGGACAGGAGCGCTTTCGCTATCGGGCTGCTGCACTCATCATTGAGGAGGAAGCCCTCTGTGTCATATCTTCTCCTAGCGAGGACTATTTCTATTCAGTGGGAGGGGCGGTCAGATTTGGAGAGACCTCCGAAGAAGCTGTCCAGCGAGAAGTTTTCGAAGAAACTGGACAAAGGTATGAGGTTGAAAAGCTAGCTTTTGTTCATGAAAATTTATTTTCAAACTCAACCGGCATCCTCAAAGGACTAGACTGTCATGAGATTTGCTTCTATTATTTGATGAAGCCTCACGGCAAGCAATTTGACTACCAGCATAAGCAAGAACAAGTCTATTGGATTCCCCTGACAGACTTGGAAAACTACAGAATTTTCCCAAAGGAAATCACACACATCCTCAAGCACCTCCAGACAGGTATCCAGCATATCATCAGCAAAAAAGAATGAAGTGAACAGTATCACTTCATTTTTTCTTTATTCTCCCAACATGACTTGCTTAATAGTCAGTTGATCTAGCCTCTTATTGGATAAATAGATTAAACTTTCATAGACTAAGACAAAGACTAGCAAAGTCATCAGGCAGACTCCAAAATCAAAATCATAGTCAACTTTCTGAGCTATTGATTTTTCCATCAATCTGAGTAAAAGCTGCATAATCCCGTATTGATAGCCCGTTCCTAAGACAAAGCCCAAAAAAGCAAGAAAGCGGTAGGGAGCAAACAAACTCTTATGGCACTCATTTCTACTATAACCAAAAACCTTCATAATAGCTAGGGTTTCTTGATTTTCCTGCAGGAGTACTCCCAACGACAGATAGAGGATTGCTACTGATAGGACAGTACCGATTGACATCATCATGATCTGAATGGTTTCGTCCGTCAATTCTTTCATACCAAATGATAGTTGAATCATAGCTGAAAAGCACATGGAACCGAAAATGACAAAGAAAATTAATAACTTTCTAGACCAGAGCAGGCTGGCAGAAAGGTCTTTTAAAAAGGGACGGTCTTTCCTTATTTGCTTTACTGTTTTCCTTTTTGGTGACTTTCGACTAGGGCTGACCCGCTTGAGCAAGTCTAGAGCAGGCAAGCGTAGACAATAACTAGCGTAGAGGACAGCTAAAGCAGCAAAGGCTAAAGTTGGCAAGACAACGAGAAACAGGAAGAGGGACCAATGTTGCCGAATGGTGATTTCAGGCAAAACTCCGCTTTGATTACGCAACTGATAAAAATGCGGCATCATGGCAAAAGAAGAGAGATAGCCAATGCTCGTTCCCAAGCCAATTGGAAGACTAAAAATCCAAAACTTTCGAGCAATTCCCCAGTTTTTATAGCCTAGAGCCTTTAAAATTCCTAATTCTGGCTTATGCTGGTCAATAAATTGTCGAATGTAAAAGAAGAGGAGGAGTATCGATGTTAGGGATAAAACAGCTCCGCTAATGGATGCAATTAACCAAGAAATCGCAACTTGAGCATCGTAAACAGCTCGAATTTCAGGCAACCAATTTGTTTGATCTAATAAACTGATATCCAGATAAAAATTTAAGAAAAGATTGGTCACAAAGACCGCACAAAAGCTAATAATTGATACAACGACCAATCTATACAAATCTTTTATTGAAAACATAGCTTACCATCCAATCTCATAGGCCGTCTGGGCTGGCTATTTGTCTCTAAGCTTTGAATCTGACCGCTATTGATATGGACAATAGTCTTAGCCATCTGAGCAATATTTGCATTGTGGGTCACCATGACCAGCGTAAAACCTAGCTCCTCTTGAAGACTTGAAATATAGGCTAGAATCTGACGACCTGTTGCTTCGTCCAAGGCTCCAGTCGGCTCGTCCAAAAAGAGGACATTCGGTCTTTTAGCTAGGGCTCGTGCAATAGCCACCCGCTGCTGCTCACCGCCTGACAGCTGACTTGGATAATGCTGAAGTTTATCACCTAAACCTAAAGCCTCCAAAATACGGACATAATCATGATTGCCTGCTAGATTAGCACCCATTTTGACATTTTGCTCCACTGTGAGATTTGGAAGTAAGAAATACTGCTGAAAAATAAAGGCAATCTTCGCTCGACGAAAAGCCGTCAATTGAGCTTCTGTCAGCTGAGATAGATCTTCCTCACCGTAGTATACATGACCACTGTCTGGTTTTTCTAGGACTGATAAAACGTTGAGCAAGGTTGACTTTCCAGATCCAGAAGCTCCCAAAATGACCAAGTAATCTTGGTCAGCAATCTCCAAGTCGATCCCTTTTAAAACTTCTCTTCCACTGTAGGACTTGCGAATCCCCTTTAATCTAATCATTCTTGCTTTCCTTTCATTTCCTTTAGGAGGGCAGTAAATACTTGCGTTAAGCGCTCTGTCACTTCCTCCTGACTAAAAGAATAAATACCCGCTGCTATCATGCTAGCCAAACCATGAGAATAGATAAATAAATGCTGATAAACGAACTCTGCACTCTCTATAGACATGGGATAATCCTCCACAATCGACTCTAATATCTGCTGATAACTATGGTCTTTCTGAGGTAAAAAGTCTTTGAAAGACTCAATGGGGTGCTTGTGAGGATTTAGATAGAGAATTTTAAAAAGCTGAGGTTCCTGACTGGCAAAAAGAATATAGGCCATACCAACTGCTCTGAAAGGCTTGGCTCGCTCCAAAGCCGAACGAATATATTGGACAAGAACGAATTCTGCCGCCCGAACAACCGAATGACTTAGATCCTCCATATTTTCAAACTGACCGAAAATAACCTTGGGACTAGACTGTAATCGTTCCGCCAGAGAACGAGCAGTCAAACCAGCCAAACCGTCTTCTCTGACAATCCCTAGAGCTGCTTGGATAATTTCATCACGAGTAAATTTATTTTTAGGTGGCATCAAAACTCCTTTTAGAAACAATTGTTGCGCAACGATTGTTTCTTAAAATATAATATCACACAGAACATTAAAAAACAAGTATAAAAAGAAGCCTTTCGGCTTCGATTTTTTATATTTTCTAAAGTATTAGTAAAGCTCTTTCAGAAGTTGAGCCAGGGAAAGTCTCCCCAGCTCGGAACTAGGTCTTGTATTAGATACAGTCAATGAGAGACAAGGGGCGTTCTAAAAAGCCCTTTCACCTCCTCAAAGGCTAAGCATAAGGCTGTAATTCCGGATTAATTGGTGTGTTGGCCAGATTATTGGCATAATTGCAGAGGGTCGCAAGGCTGACACCCAGAACCACATCCAGAGCATCTCATGTGTATAGCCTGCTTCTAGGAAGTCTGCCAAAGCCTCGTCTCCGACCCGTCCCTTGGTATTGATGACAGCAATAGTAAATTTGGCAAGCGTATCTAGCTTCGGATCGGTGTCAATCGGAGTACGATTGCGCAGAGCCTCCAAAAGATCATCATTCATTTGAATCTGCTTGATTGAAAAAGCTGTATGACCCGCCACACAGAAAGCACAACCATTAGTAACTGCAGCCGTAATCTGCACCACTTCTCGCTCAGTCGGTGTCAGGCTGTTTCGACGATTGATAGCTCCAACCGTCCGATAAGTTTCCAAAGGCCGTTGGTGCATTGGCCAAAAGACCGATAAGATTAGGAATGTAACCACCGTTATCTTTTTGAACAGTTTCTAAAACCTCTTTCACCTCAGCTGGTGCGGACTCAATCGTATGGATAGTAAATTCTGACATATGAAACCTCATTTCTTTTAATTAGAAACTATCTTAACATAGGTCTGACAGCTTGTATAATATATATTTTATATGACCTCTATAAAGAGAATATATTGCTACATGTCAAACCAAAATATATTACCCGCCTTAACTGCCTCCACACTTCTCTCAAGCAAGAAAAAGAAGCCCTAAGGCTTCTGACTAATATTTTCTAAAACGCTGATAACGATCTTCCAAAAGTTGCTCGAGAGAAAGTTTGGAAAGTTCTGCTAGTTCAGTACTGATCTCTTGCTTGACTGCAGCTAAGAGCTCATTTTTATTAAAGCCGCGTTCAGGGATGACCTTATCAACGACACCCATCTGCAAAAGTTCGTGCGAGGTGATTTTCATCATCTCAGCCGCCTCCATTGCTCGGCTGCCATCCTTTCCATAAAATCGAAGCAAAGCCTTCAGGACTGAGAATGGCATACATAGAGTTTTCCAGCATCCAGACCTTATCAGCAACTGCCAAGGCTAGCGCCCCACCAGAGCCACCCTCGCCGATGATAATGGCAATAATGGGCACTTTCAGATCACTCATTTCCATGAGATTACGGGCAATGGCTTCACCCTGTCCACGCTCCTCAGCACCGACGCCAGGATAGGCACCAGCCGTATTGATAAAGGTCACGACTGGACGGCCAAATTTCTCAGCCTGCTTCATGAGACGTAGGGCCTTGCGATAGCCTTCCGGATGGGGTCTGACCAAAGTTCCGTCGCAGATTATCCTGCAGATTGCGACCTTTTTGAATACCAACCACTGTGACCGGCTGACCATTTAATGTTCCGATACCGCCAATGACAGCACCATCATCACGAAAACCACGATCTCCGTGCAATTCCACAAAATCATCAAAAATGCCTTGGGCAAAATCCAGAGCCGTCAAACGGGACTGATCACGCGCTGCTTTGATAATCTGACTGATTTTTGTCATTGGTCACCTCCATGAAATCTCAAGAGAGTAGCAATCCGATCCCGCAATTCACCACGCTTGACTATCGCATCAACAAAGCCATGCTCCAGCAAAAATTCTGCCTTTTGGAAAGTCATCTGGCAATTTTTCCCGTACAGTAGACTCAATAACCCGACGACCAGCAAAGCCTACCAAGGCCTGCGCTTCTGCCAAGATAATATCACCTTCCATAGCAAAAGAAGCTGTTACACCGCCTGTTGTCGGATCTGTCAAAACAGTCAGGTAAAAAAGACCAGCCTTTGAATGACGTTGCACAGCAGCAGAAGTTTTGGCCATCTGCATCAAGCTCATGATACCTTCCTGCATGCGGGCACCGCCAGAAGCCGTAAAGAGGACGACTGGCAGCTGTTGCTCTGTCGCATACTCAAAGAGGCGGGTAATTTTTTCACCCACAACCGTCCCCATGGAAGCCATGATAAAGTTGGAATCCATGATCCCAAGGGCTAATTTTTGGCCTTTTATCATAGCGGTTCCAGTTAAAACGGCCTCATCTAGACCAGTCTTTTCCCGCATCTTTGCCAGTTTTTCTTGATAATTTGGAAAATGTAAGGGATCTGTCGTCTCAATACCTGTGAACAACTCCTCAAAACTTCCTTCATCCACCGTCAAACTCAGACGCTCAAAAGCTGAAATCCGAAAAGTATAGCCACAGCTTGGACAGACACGCTCTGCCCCCAAATCCTTTTGATAAATGATATGCTTACAACCTGGACACTTAGAAAAAAGCTCATCTGGAACTTCTGGTTTTGGCTGAGGCAAGGCACGAGAGGAACGATTAGGATTGATCCGAATATATTTATCCTTTTTTGAAAATAAAGGCATTGCTTACTCCTTCATTAAATTTTAGAGTGATTCTGCTTCTTTCAAACAAAATCACTCCTTGTCATCTATTTTTTCTCTTGATAAGCTGGAAGGAACTTCTCCATGAGAAAGGCTGTATCATAATCACCAGCAATCACATTAGGATCTGAAATCAAATCCAGCTGGAAACTGCTATTGGTCACGACACCGTCGATTTCTAGCTCATAGAGTGCACGTTGCATCTTCATCAGGGCATCAAAGCGATTTTCCCCGTGAACGATGATTTTGGCAATCATGCTGTCGTAGTAAGGAGGAATGGTGTAGCCAGGATAGACTGCTGAATCCACGCGCAGTCCCACTCCACCACTTGGCAGATAAAGATTGGAAATCTTGCCTGGGCTCGGTGCAAAGTTAAAGGCTGGATTTTCAGCATTGATCCGACATTCAATCGCATGACCGCGGATTTCAACATCTTCTTGACTAAAGGACAGCTCCTGACCATCCGCAATCTTAATCTGCTCTTTAACAATATCCACACCGGTGACAAACTCAGTCACTGGATGCTCTACCTGCACCCGAGTATTCATCTCCATAAAGTAGAATTCACCCTTGGCTTCATCCAGCAGAAACTCAATCGTTCCGGCATTTTCATAGCCGACAGACTCAGCAGCCCGAACAGCTGCCTCCCCAATCTGCTGGCGCAGGGTTTTCCCAATTGCCACAGATGGACTTTCTTCCAGCACCTTCTGATTATTCCGCTGCAAAGAGCAATCCCGCTCGCCCAAGTGAACCACATGCCCCTGCTGATCTGCTAAAATCTGGACTTCAATATGGCGCGCTGGATAGATAACTCGCTCCATATACATGGCACCATTCCCAAAGGCTGCTTTGGCTTCACTAGAAGCAGACTCAAAGGCTGCTACTAAATCCTCAGGCTTTTCAACCTTACGAATACCCTTGCCTCCGCCACCAGCAGAAGCTTTGAGCATGACTGGATAGCCAATCTTTTCGGCGACTTCCAAGGCTTCTTCAGAGGTATGGACTTCTCCATCAGAACCTGGGATAACTGGTACTTTGGCCTTAATCATCTGAGCCCGAGCATTAATCTTGTCCCCCATCAAGTCCATAACAGCACCTGAAGGTCCAATAAACTTAATGCCGACTTCTTCGCACATGGTCGCAAATTTAGAGTTTTCACTCAAAAAACCAAAACCAGGGTGAATGGCTTCTGCACCTGTCAGAACAGCAGCAGACAGAACAGCATTCATGTTTAGATAAGAATCCGTAGACTTGGCGGGCCCGATACAGACTGCCTCATCAGCCAGTAGGGTGTGGAGCGCTTCCTTATCAGCCGTTGAATAAACAGCTACCGTATCAATTCCCAACTCGCGAGCTGCACGAATAATTCTGACCGCAATTTCCCCACGGTTAGCAATTAAAATTTTACGAAACATGGTGAAATCTCCTCTTTCTTATTGACCAATCGCAAAGGTCAAGGTTCCGCTTGCTGCAAGTTTGCCCTCAACTTCAGCCTTGGCCTCTACCACTGCAATAGTGCCACGACGCTTGACAAACTTGGCCGTCATAATTAGCTGGTCACCTGGTACAACTTGCTTCTTGAACTTGACCTTGTCCATGCCAGCATAGAAGACCAGCTTGCCCTTGTTTTCTTCTTTAGACAATTCCAGCACACCAGCCGTTTGAGCCAGTGCTTCCATGATTAAGACACCCGGCATAACTGGATACTGAGGGAAATGTCCGTTAAAGAATGGCTCGTTGATCGTCACATTTTTCAAAGCGACAATCTCATCTTCGCTGACTTCCAATACACGGTCCACCAACAACATAGGATAGCGATGCGGAAGCGCCTCTTTTATTGCATTGATATCAATCATTTGATGCGTACCAGCCCTTTCCCAAACTCAACCATTTCTTCATTCTGAACCAGAATTTCTGTCACCAGACCATCTTTCGGTGCTGGCACTTCATTCATGACCTTCATGGCTTCAATAATCATCAGAGTTTGACCTTTTTTAACTTGGTCTCCTACACTGACAAAAGCTGGTTTATCTGGACCTGCAGCTAAGTAAGCCACGCCAACCAAGGGACTTTCCACAACATCACCCTCAGCAGCTGGTGCTGGGGCCTCTGGAGCCACCTCAGGTGCTGCAGTTGGAGCTGCTTGGGAAACTGTCTCAGATACAGGTGCACTTGCTGGCTGCACTGGAACTACAACAGGAGCTGCACTGACTGATGGAGTTGCTGCGACTGCGGCAGAACTTTCATTCTTGCTGAAAGTCAATTCATCACTTTGATTTTTGTAAGAAAAATTCACGCAGGCTTGATTGGTCAAACTGAGCCATCAAGTCTTTAATTTCATTGATATTCAGGGTCTAGCCTCCCAACGCTTGAATGCCAGAACAGCATTGTGACCGCCAAAAACCAAATGTATTAGAAATCGCATAAGGAATTTCTTGCTCCAAGCCTTGTCCATAAACGACGTTCGCTTCAATATAGTCTGACAATTCACTTGTTCCAGCTGTTTTTTTGGTACAAAGTTATGGCGCATTGCTTCGATTGTAGCGATTGCTTCTACCGCTCCTGCAGCCCCAAGCAAGTGTCCTGTGAATGACTTGGTTGAAGATACAGGTACTTTTTTACCAAGAACAGCTACGATAGCTCCACTTTCTCCTTTTTCATTAGCAGGAGTTGAAGTACCGTGGGCATTGACATAAGCTACTTGCTCTGGGGAAATCTCTGCCTCTTCCAAAGCCAACTTTAATTGCCTTGATGGCACCTTGACCTTCTGGATGAGGTGAAGTCATGTGATAAGCATCACAGGTATTTACCATACCCAACTACTTCAGCCAAGATAGTCGCTCCACGTTTTTCAGCGTGTTCCAGACTTTCAAGCACCAACATACCAGAACCTTCTCCCATGACAAAGCCGTTACGGTCTTTATCAAATGGAATAGAAGCACGAGTTGGATCTTCTGTCGTTGATAAGAGCAGTCAAAGCTTGGAAACCAGCAATGGCAAATGGAGTGATAGAAGCTTCTGATCCACCAACTAACATGACATCTTGGAAGCCAAACTTGATAGAGCGGAAAGGCATCTCCCAATCGCATCATTTGATGAGGCACAAGCTGTATTGATTGATTTACAAATCCCGTTTGCTCCGAAGCGCATAGCAACATTTCCCTGAAGCCATATTTGGCAAAGCTTTTGGAAGAGTCATTGGCTTAACACGTTTTGGACCTTTTTCATGCAAACGGATAACCTGATCTTCGATTTCCTTGATACCACCGATACCAGAAGCCACGATGACACCGAAAGCGATCCTTTGTCGATTGCTTCTACATCAAGATTAGCATTTGTCACCGCTTCTTGAGCTGCATACAAGGCATACAAAGAATAGTTATCAAAACGGTTGGTATCTTTCTTGACAAAGTATTTATCAAATGGAAAATCTTGGACTTCAGCCGCATTATGAACAGCAAAATCGCTGTGATCAAACTTGGTGATGGGACCAATCCCAATCTTACCTTCTTTTAAACTATTCCAAAATTCTTCTGGTGTATTTCCGATGGGAGAGGTTAAGCCATAACCTGTCACAACAACTCGATTTAGTTTCATAGTGAACTCCTTTATGATAATTGGTAAACTGTCAAATCCAAATGCATGCAATTACTGCATTGTCAGTCCGCCATCAATCGCGATGACCTGACCAGTAAGGTATTCCTGACCTGCTAAGAATAGGGCAACATCCGCTACTTCTTCGGTATTTGCCGAACCGTTTCATTGGGATTTGAGCCAGAGAAGCTTCTTTGATTTTTTCAGAAAGCCCGTCTGTCATATCCGATTCGATAAAGCCTGGGGCAATCACATTGACACGGATATTGCGCCCAGCTACCTCACGAGCAACCGACTTAGAGAATCCAATCAAGCCAGCTTTAGAGGCTGCATAGTTGGCCTGACCGACATTACCAGTCAAGCCGACAACACTTGATAGGTTGATAATTGCTCCCTGACGAGCCTTGGTCATTGGTTTCAATACAGCTTGCGTCATATTAAAGGCTCCAGTCAGATTGACCTTCAGCACTTGCTCAAAGTCTTCCTCTGTCATCTTGAGCATAATCTTATCGCGGGTAATTCCAGCATTATTGACCAAGACATCTACAGAGCCCAAAGCTGCAATCGCCTCTTCAATCATTCGCTTGGCATCAGTACCATCAGACACATCGCCTGAAATAGCCACGACTTTGACCGAATAGCCAGCAAACTCAGCCAAAACTTCGTCTGAAATTTGACCGCGACCGTTCAAGACAATATTGGCACCTGCACTTGCAAACTTATGGGCAATAGCCAGACCAATCCCACGGCTAGAGCCTGTAATAAAAACATTTTTATTCTTTAATTCCATTGGTATTCCCCATTATTTTTCCAGCAGGGCTGTCAAAGTCTCCACACTTTCAACAGAATAAACAACTGCTGATTTATCAATTTTCTTCATAAAGCCAGACAATACTTTCCCTGGACCAATCTCGATAAACTCTGTCACACCAGCTTCCTGCATTTTAGCGATACTATCGTAGAAACGAACCGGCTCCATGACCTGACGAGTTAACAATTCCTTAATTCTATCAGTTTCCATGATATCCGCCTCTGTATTGCCCACTAGCGGAAGCTGAAAATCAGCAAATTCTGTTTCAGCCAAAACCCGAGCTAATTGCTCACTGGCTGGTTTCAAGAGTGCTGTATGGAAAGGACCAGAAACATTCAGCGGAATCAAGCGTTTCACACCTGCTTCCTTGAGGAGTTCTACCGCTTTATCCACCGCTGCCACATCTCCCCCAATGACGATTTGACCTGGAGTGTTGTAATTGGCAGGAGAGACGACTCCTAACTGACTAGCCGTCTGGCAGGCTTCCTCAATAAGAGCCACGTCCGCATTTAGGACCGCAACCATCTTTCCAGAGCCAGCAGGAGCTGCTTCCTCCATGAAAGCTCCGCGTTTAGCGACTAGAGCTACCGCTGTTTTGAAGTCCAGCGCGCCAGCAGCTACCAAGGCAGAGTATTCGCCCAGAGAAAGACCAGCCACCATATCAGGCTGGATTCCTTTTTCAGCCAGCAGGCGATAAATAGCAAGAGAAGTTGTCAAAATTGCTGGTTGAGTATAGCGAGTTTGGTTGAGTTTTTCTTCATCTTGGTCAATCAACGCCCGAACATCATAGCCCAGAACTTGACTCGCTTCCTCAAAAAGTCGTCTTAACCACATCATACTGCTCATAGAGGTCACGAGCCATTCCCAGATATTGGGCTCCCTGACCAGCAAATAGAAAGGCTGTCTTAGTCATTTCTAGTTACTCCTGCCCAACGTTTTGCTTCTTGCCGGATCTTCTCAGCAGCACCATAATAGATATCCTTGAGGATTTCTTCGACTGTTTCTTCCTTGCTGACCAAGCCGGCAATCTGACCGGACATGACGGAACCGTTTTTCCACATCGCCACGGACAACTGCATTGGCCAGAGCACCAGCACCCAGATTTTCCAAAAAAACAGTCAAGTCTGGATTTTCTTGCTTGAAGGCTTCTTTTTCAGCCTTTTCCAAAAATCGCGAGTCAGCTTATTCTTGAGCGCACGAACCGCATGACCGAAGTGCTGAGCAGAAATTGTCGTATCGATATCACGAGCCTTTCAAAATCATATCTTTATAATTTTGATGGGCATTTGATTCCTTAGCTACGACGAAAGCGTGTGCCGACCTGAACCGCTTCTGCTCCCAACATAAAAGCCAGCCGCAGCACCAGATCCATCCGCAATACCACCAGCCGCAATAACTGGAATGTTAACTGCTTCTACAACCTGACGAACCAGAGTCATGGTTGTTAACTTACCGATGTGACCACCGGCTTCCATTCCTTCAGCAATGACGGCATCTGCTCCGATTTTTTTCCATCCGTTTAGCCAAAGCCACACTTGGTACAACAGGAATCACAGTAATACCTGCTTCATGGAAACGAGCCATGTACTTGCTTGGATTGCCCGCACCAGTCGTTACCACTTTTACACCCTCTTCGATCACCAAATCCACGATGTCATCTACAAAAGGCGACAAAAGCATGATATTGACGCCGAAAGGACGATCCGTCAAAGACTTAATCTTGTCAATATTGGCTTTCACCACTTCCTTAGGCGCATTTCCACCACCGATGATCCCAAGACCACCAGCCTTTTGAAACAGCACCAGCCAAGTCACCATCTGCGACCCAAGCCATACCACCTTGGAAAAATAGGATATTTGATATCTAATAATTCTGTAATTCGTGTTTGCATAATACCTTCCTCTAATCATTGCTTAAGTAATAGCTTGAGCCCAAACCGCTAGATAGCAGACTTTTTACTTTGAAATTCAAACTATTACCTAAACAAGAGAGAATATCTTGCGATACTCTCAAATCTTTATTATTTTGTTTTTTCTTCTACGTAGGCAACCAAGTCACCAACTGTTTTCAAGCCTTCTTCAGTTTCGATTTGGATGTCAAATGCATCTTCGATTTCTGAAATTACTTGGAACAAATCCAATGAATCTGCTTCAAGATCATCGAAAGTTGACTCAAGTGTAACTTCTGATGGCTCTTTACCAAGTTCCTCAACGATAATTTCTTGTACTTTTTCAAATACTGCCATGGATAGACTCCTTTAAAAAATATATTTTTTATCTATGTGTTTCCACATGATTAACTAAATTGTAACAATAAGCGTGCCCCATGTCAAACCTCCACCGAAACCTGACAATAAAATAGTCTGATCTCCGTTTAGCTTAATCAAGTCCTGTTGGACACACTCAGATAATAAAATCGGGATGCTAGCTGCACTAGTATTGCCATATTCCATCATATTAGCAGGTAGTTTTTCCCGAGAAACTCCGAGTTTCTTAGCCATTTTATCTAAAATTCGGATATTGGCTTGATGCAAGAGCAGATAATCAAGCTCCTCCACTGAAAATGGACTCTCTTCAATGGTATTTTTGATAGACTGTGCCACATCGCGAATAGCAAAATCAAAGATTGCTCGGCCTTCCATTTTCAAATAGCGATCATCAACTTGCTTTTCCGAAAACGGAGAGGACAAACCAAGTCCACCACAAGTCAGACTCTGACCTCTCAAGCCATCAGTAAACTGACTTTCAGCCCAAAAATGCTGCTTTTCTGCCGCTTCAAGCAAGACTCCTCCAGCCCCATCACCAAACAAGACTGACGTCGCACGATCCGACCAATCAACGACTTTCGAAAGCGTTTCGCTACCGATGACCAAACCTCTTTGATAGCGACCAGAGGAAATGAACTTTTCTCCAGTTGATAAGGCAAAGATGAAGCCACTGCAAGCTGCCGTCAAGTCAAAAGCAAAAGCCTTGGCAGCTCCAATATTGGCCTGCACCCTAGCTGCAGTTGACGGCATCATAGAATCCGGAGTGATCGTCGCAACAATGATAAAATCAAGCTGATCAGCAGACAGTTGGGCCTTTCTAGCAATTGCTCAGCAACCTTTGTAGCTAAATCACTGGTTGACTCAGTCCGAGATAAATGTCGCTGTTTGATACCTGTTCGACTTGAGATCCATTCATCGCTTGTATCCATCATCTTTGGCCAGATCATCATTTGTGACAATCTGCTCTGGAGCATAATGAGCTACTTGAGTGATTCTTGCATAGTTCATTATTTCAACTCCTCTAAGAAATTATACAAGTTCTGCAAACCTTTTTGCATTGCATTTTTTTCTTCTGGGGACATTCCTTCCACTACTTGCATGACCATGCGATTGTGGAATCGTTTATGAAGGCGATACAAGAGTCTCCCCTTCTTAGTCAAACTCAGATGAACTACACGACGGTCAATGGATGAACGGCGACGCTCGATATACCCTTTACGCTCCAAGTTATTCAAGCTGGTTGTGACAGTCCCCAAAGTGACTAACAATTCCTTTGAAATATCGCTTGGAGTCGCATTAGGCATGGTACCAATAACATCAATAGTGTGCATTTCTTTAATGGAGACATCTTTAAATTGACTGCCTCGGAGGCTGGACTCTTCAATAACCAAAACATTATTAAAAATGGATGTTAAATAATCATTGACTAATTGATAATTCAAACCAACACCTCCTTCATAAATACTTTGACATTCAAATTTTATCAGATCTCAAAATAATTTGCAAGTCCTTTTGAAAATTTATTTGATTTTCAAACAATTTTCTTATCCTGCAAATCATTACTTACCTGTAAATTGTGGTCGACGCTTCTCAGTATAAGCTTGGACACCTTCTTTGAAGTCCTCAGTGAAAGCAAGAGACTTCTGTAAAGATAACTCCAACTCCGCATATTCTTTCCAACCGCTGAAAAGGCTCTTCCAAACCATTTCTTTCATAGCTCTGTAAGAATTCAGCGAACCGCGTTTTAGCTTCTTCAGCAACTGTTCCGTTGTTTTTTCTAGCTTCTCTGCTTCACAGACCTTATAGAGCAAACCATAATCCAGAGCCTTCTCCGCAGTCAAGGCCTCTCCCGTCATGACCAAATGAGTCGCCCGAGTCACACCAATTGCCCGAGTCAGAAGATACAGCCCGCCAGCATCTGGCGCTAAGCCCACTCCCACAAAAGCTTGAATGAAGCGAGATTTTTCTGTCGCAATACAGAAATCTGCAGCCACGACCATATTGGCAGCTGCACCAGCAACAGGGCCATCCACACTCATAATAACTGGCTTGGGTAGTCGTTTCATGGCAAAAGAAATGTCATTGACTAGCTCTGCAATTTTTACCAAGGATTGAATATCGTCAGCACTGACAGCTCTTTGCATCTCTGCTAGGTCGCCACCGACAGAAAAGTACCTTCCCATTGGCATTGATCACTAGAAAACTTCACTGCCTCATCATTTGCGGCCAGCTCAATCGCTTCTAAAATCTCCTCACACATGGGAATATTGAAACCATTTGAAACTTCAGGACGATTGAAGGTAATAGTTGCCACTTCATCAACTACCTTATAAAGAATACCATTAAAAGTCATTCTAACTCCATTCCAGACTGGGTAATTACAGTCATTTTATTTCATAATTAAATAATTTGATAGTCAAATTACATTTATTCTAGCATAAAAGATGTAAGAAAGAAAACAAAAACTGGAAAATTTGATTTTCATATTCGCTTTTTGCTTATTTTTGCAACAAAGTTACATAAAGCGGTGCTTCTGATAGATTTGCAAAATTTTCAGAATTTTGTTATAATTTTTCCTAAATCATGTTTAGGAGTTTCTATGAAAGTTGTAAAATTTGGCGGAAGTTCACTCGCTTCTGCTTCACAATTAGAAAAAGTCTTACATATTGTAAAAGTCTGATGCTGAGCGTCGCTTCGTTGTCGTTTCTGCACCAGGAAAAAGAGATGACCAGGATACAAAAGTCACCGATGCCCTGATTAAGTATTATCGCCAGTACATTGCAGGAAATGATGTCTCCAAGGAGCAAAATTGGATTATTAAACGCTACTCCGATATGGTCTCTGAGCTAGGCCTGAAATCTGCAATTATTGAAAAAATCTCTAAGAGCATCATCTCCCTAGCTACTCTGCCAATTGAAAATAATGAATTTCTTTACGATACTTTCCTAGCAGCTGGTGAAAACAACAATGCTAAGCTCATCGCAGCTTACTTTAACCACAATGACATTCCGGCTCGCTACGTCCATCCTAGAGAAGCTGGACTAGTGGTTTCAAGCGAACCAGGAAATGCTCGGATCCTTCCTTCAAGCTATGATAAATTGGAAGAACTAATCCATTCTGATGAAGTCCTTGTCATTCCCTGGCTTCTTCGGTGTCACTCAAGATGGACAGATCTGTACTTTTTCTCGTGGTGGCTCAGATATTACAGGATCAATTATTGCAGCTGGTGTCAAAGGCTGATGTCTATGAAAACTTCACTGATGTGGACGGCATCTTTGCTGCTCACCCTGGGATTATTCATAAGCCACGTTCCATCGCTGAGCTTACTTACCGTGAAATGCGAGAATTAGCCTATGCAGGTTTTACTGTCCTTCACGATGAAGCCCTGCTGCCAGCCTATCGCGGAAAAATTCCACTCGTTATCAAAAATACCAACAATCCAGAGCACCCCTGGTACACGCATTGTCCATAAACATAGCGAAGATCATCCTCCTGTTGTAGGAATCGCTGGTGATTCTGGCTTCGTAAGTATTAACATGTCCAAGTATCTCATGAACCGAGAAGTTGGATTCGGTCGAAAGGCACTTCAGATTTTGGAAGATCTAAATATCGGTTGGGAGCATATGCCAACAGGAATCGATGATCTTTCCATCATCCTTCGTGAACGTGAATTAACTCCAATTAAAGAAGAAGAGATTCTGCGCCAACTTGTACAAAAGGCAGAAGTAGACTACGCTGAGATTGAGCATGATCTTTCTATCATCATGATTGTCGGCGAAAAAATGAAAAGTCATATCGGGGTAACTGCTACTGCGACTAGAGCTCTTTCTGACAACAAAATCAATATCCAAATGATGTCACAAGGTTCCAGTGAAGTTTCTATCATGTTTGTTGTCAATAAGAACCAAGAAAAAGAGGCCATCCGTGCTCTGTACAAAGCATTCTTTGGCAGCTCAGAAAGCGATGAATAAACCGAATAAGTAAACAACAAAGACCTAGCTCTATATGGAGCCAGGTCTTTCCTTATTCTTTCTTGCTTATAATAAACCTTTTTTCTTTTCCAAGATTAGGTCCTTGACAGATATCAACAGGACAGCTAGCAAAATCATGCCCATACCTACAAAATCAAGCAAATAAAAGCGTTCATTCATAATGACAAAGGCAAAGAAGACCGCTGAAATTGGCTCAATCGAGGCTAAGAGACTAGATTTGACAGGGCCAACCAAGCTTGTTCCCTTCAAAAAGACGGTGTAAGCAAAGATTGTTCCGATGACAATGATGCCGACCAAGGCTAGAAGGATATCCAAACGGAATAGCCACTGATGCTGGAAAATACCGCTGAAAGGAAGGAGCAAGATACCTGCAATGGTCATCCCAATCCCGATGACCAGCATGCTTCCCCACCTTTTAATGAGCTCAATCGGCAACAGAATATATAGCGCGTATGTAAAGGCCGAAAAAACACCTAAAAATAAGCCTTTTGGCGTCATCGAGAGCTGATTGATCTGACCGTGGGTCGCAATCAGAAAGGTTCCTCCGATAGCCAAAATCATAGAGCAAACCTGAGCCACAGTCGGTGTTACTCTGTCTTTGATACAAGTGTATGCCAAAACTCCCACTGGACAGAGATATTGTAAGACCGTTGCTGTTCCTGCATTCGTCTCATGAATGGCCGCTAAATAAGCATATTGATTGATAAATAAGCCTAGAACTGCAAAAATTAAAATGTGTAACAGAGAGCTCTTGTCTTTCCAAATCTTTTTAAAGGATTCTTTATTTGTAGCATAAGCCAACATCATCAAAACCAACCCCGCTAGCAACAAGCGCACATTGGTTAAACTCAGCGCCGAAAAACCGTTCTCCATCAGATATTGACCACTTGTTCCCGATAAGCCCCAAGCAATTCCCGCAGCCAAGGTATAAAGGGTTCCCCTTAAAACTTTTGACATCCCAAACCTCTTTCTGTTAACTTTGATCATTATAACACAAACCATAAAGAAAAATCAGTCTGTTTTGACTGATTTTTTATGATTTAGCAGAGCCCAAAGATGTTTAATCCTCTATCTCAAGAAGTAAATAAGGAAAACCTAAGATATGCCCAATAATCCCTAGCATAGCCCGCATTCCAGAAGCTGTAACAAGTACCTTCTGGCCATCTTTCACTTGAATCTTATGCGATTTCATAAAGCTTTGTCCAACTTGTAGTTCAACACTGTCTCCCTCAAAAGTCAACGTTTTACTTTCATCATTCGCAAGTTTATCCACAAGTTCGCCACTTAGATATACTGCAACATTTTGAGCTACTCCGACCATACCCGTAGCACGTGTAATGGTAAATTTTGGCATCAAAAACTCCTTTATTTCAAGCTAACCTATCAACAAAAGCTCTTCAGTTTATTCTTCAATCCTAGCTGAGTAAAAAGGCAGAAGAAACATTAAAGCCATAGCAAGAAGTAATAAAATCACACGCACTAGGCCACCAAAGAACAAGCCGAGCAACAAAAGTCCTAGACAGCTAGAAAAATTAGTAAAATTTGTTTCAATCAACAAGGCTTGCCCTGCTTTAACGGTCACTGGCTTGGTTCTCATAGGAGCAGCTCCTACACGAACAACAGCTTCTTCTCCCTCAATAGGAAAGGACGCCTCATCGCCATTCTGGATCGTACCAACCTTTTGACCATTGATTAAAATTGGAAAATTCCCAATAATCCCTACAAAGCCTGTTCCACGTTTTACTTTAATTTCTGACATAAGAACTCCTTTATTTTTTATCTATTTTACCATAAGTTCCATTCAAATAAAAGGTGAAAACCAGCCTCACGACTGGTTTTCCACTTATTTCTAAAGTTTTTCCAACTCTTCATTGAGCAGTTTTTGTGCTACTTGCGGGTTGGCTTGACCCTTGGTAGCCTTCATGAGCTGGCCAATCAGGGACTTGGCCGCATTCTTGTTGCCGCCTTTATAGTCGTTGATAGCTTTTTCATTATCCGCAAAGACTTGCTGAATGATTGGCAATAACTGAGCAGGATCTGAGATTTGGATCAAGCCTGCTTTTTGTACATATTCCTTAGCAGATCCGCCATTTTTAGCCAGATGGACAAAGACCTTCTTAGCAATCTTAGAAGAAATCGTTCCGTCTGCAATCAGAGCAATCATCTCAGTCAGGTTCTCAGGTGTCAGCTCAATCTCAGAGATAGTCTTGCCTTCGGCATTGAGGTATTGAGCCACTTCTCCTTGGAGCCAGTTAGAGACAGACTTAGCGTCACCACCTGCGGCAACAGCTGCTTCAAAGAAGTCTGACACAGCCTTGGTCACGGTCAGCTGCTTAGCATCGTAGTCAGACAGACCGTAGTCGCCCACATACTTGGCACGGCGCTCTTTTGGAAAGGCTGGCAGGCTACTGCGCACTTGCTCAATCCAAGCATCTTCGATCTCAAAGATAGGCAAATCAGGCTCTGGGAAGTAACGATAGTCAGCCGAACCTTCCTTCACCCGCATGAGCAGAGTTTCGCCAGTCGCTTCATCATAACGACGGGTTTCCTGACGGATTTGACCGCCACTGCGTAGGATTTCTGCTTGGCGTTTTTCCTCAAATGCCAGACCCTTACGGACAAAGTTGAAGGAGTTAAGGTTTTTCAGCTCAGTCTTGGTACCAAATTCTTCCTGACCGTAAGGACGGATAGAAATATTAGCGTCGACCCGCATGGAACCCTCTTCCATCTTGACATCAGAAATGCCCGTGTACTGAATGATTTCCTTGAGGGCAGTCAGATAGGCATAAGCTTCTTCTGGACTGCGCATATCTGCTTCCGATACAATCTCAATCAGCGGTACCCCTTGGCGGTTGAGGTCCACATAAGAGTAGCCATCGCTGCCATGGGTATTCTTTCCGGCATCTTCTTCTAAGTGGGCCCGCTCGATACGGATTTTCTTGGTCGTGCCATCTTCTAGCTCAATCTCAATCCAGCCATTGTAGCCAATCGGCTCATCAAACTGAGAAATTTGATAGGCTTTGGGATTATCCGGATAGAAATAATTCTTGCGGTCAAAGTGCATCTTCTGATGAATATCCATGTTCAAAGCCAGAGCAGCCTTGATACCATAGTCAATGACACCCTTGTTCATAACAGGCAGCACACCTGGGAAAGACCAGTCAATGATATTGGTGTTGGCATTTGGATCTTCACCAAAGTGAGCTGGAGCCGGTGAGAAAATTTTTGAATTGGTCTTCAATTCAACATGGACTTCCAGTCCGATAACTGTTTCAAAGTTCATTATTTTTCACCTCCAAAGATAACTGGCTGCTGTTTGTGGTAGTCAGTCGTCGCTTCAAATGCTGCGGCTGCCTGATAGATGGTCGCTTCATCGAAAGTGGTTACCCAATCAGCTGCAAGCCGACAGGAAGACCATCTGCAAAAGCCAGCTGGGAATTGAAATACCAGGCAGGCCAGCCAGATTGACTGGAATGGTCAAAAGGTCAGCCAGATACATGGCCACTGGATCTTGGTTTTGGCTGCCCAAGTCATAAGCAACAGTCGGTGCAGTTGGGCCTAAGATCAAGTCGTATTTTTCAAAAACTTTAGCAAAATCCTGCATAATCAAGGTCCGAACCTGACCAGCTTTCTTGAAGTAGGCATCATAGTAACCAGATGACAGGCTGAAAGTACCCAGCATGATACGGCGTTTCACCTCTTCACCAAAGCCTTCACTACGAGATTTGACATAGACATCTTCTAGATTTGCAATGCCTTCTGCTCGGTAGCCATAGCGAATACCGTCAAAACGCTGCAGGTTAGAGCTAGCTTCAGAGGAAGCGATAATATAGTAAACAGCCACACCGTACTTACTGTGGGGCAGGCTAACTTCTTCAACAATCGCACCTAGGCTTTCCAAGTGCTTCGCTGCTGCCAGAAATCGTTTCCTTGACCTTGCTGTCAATTCCCTCACCCATGTATTCCTTAGGCAGGGCAATCTTCATGCCCTTGATATCTTGGCCAATCTTGCTAGTAAAGTCTGGCACTGCCTCTTGTGATGATGTAGAGTCCTTAGGATCATTACCAGAAATAACATTCAAAAGCTGAGCATTTTCCTTAACTGTCTGAGAGAAAGGCCCAATCTGGTCTAAAGGAAGAACCAAAAGCAATGAGACCAAAACGGAAACCCGTCCCGTAGGTTGGTTTGAGGCCGACTACACCGTTAAAGGAAGCAGGCTGACGAATGGAACCACCCGTATCTGAACCCAGTGACAGACGAACCTGACCAGAGGCAACAGCTGTCGCTGATCCACCAGATGATCCGCCAGGAACCTTGCTGCTGTCCCAAGCATTCTTAGTCGTCTTAAAGTAAGAGTTTTCGCTGGATCCACCCATGGCGAAACTCGTCCATGTTGGTCTTCCCGACGATAATCATGTCCTTACCGTAGAGCTTCTCTACGCTGGTCGCATCGAAAATCGGCTTGTAGTTGTAGAGCATTTTAGAGGCAGCTGTCGTCAAAGTCCCCTTGGTTGAGATATTGTCCTTGACTGCCAGCGGAATTCCGCTCATAAGATTATCAGCATCAATGCCCTTGGCATCTAGAGCCGCAGCCTGAGCCAAAGCCTCCTCTTCGCTGATAGTAATGAAACTGTCCACAGCTCCTTCACGTTCTTTGATGTCTGCCAAAGTCGCCTGAGTTAACTCTACTGCAGAAATTTCTTTCTTGACCAGCAAATCATGCAACTCTTCAATGGTCTTGTGATTAAAAGTCATTAGGCATCTCCTCCGTCATCTAGGATGGCAGGCACTTTGATGTAGCCCCGCTCTTTTTCAGGTACATTTTGGAAAAGCTCTTCCCGGTTCCAGCCTGGCTGAGCCACATCTTCTCGCATATAGTTGATATTGGCTGCCACATTGGAAGTGAAAGGCACACCCTCCGTATCCACTTCATTGAGCAATTCGACCATGTCGACAATTTTAGACAAGGTTGTCGCAAACTCAGCTGTCTCTTCTGGTGAAAAAGCCAGTTTTGACAGTTTTGCAACGTGACTTACTTCTTCTTGAGTAATCTTCATCTCTGATTCCTTTCATAAGATAGGCGAGCCTGAATACCGACCGAAAACGATAATTCTAAGAAAGATCTTTATTTTCGAGGTTTTAGCTCGCATTATTTTGCTAAGATAGGGGCGCCAAGCTCTCGTAGCTACGACCTCTTTCTTTGGCTTCTTCCTGATTTCTTCAGAAAATCGCATCATTTCATTTTACCATATTTCAGGCTAATTCTTCAATTCCAAATACAGTTCTTTAAGCTGTCTTTGGTCCACCAAACTCGGACTTTCCAACATAGGGTCAAAGCCAGTACCATTTTTCGGAAAAGCAATGACTTGGCGGATATTTTCTTCCCCAGCCAAAATCATAACCAAGCGATCTAGGCCCAGAGCCAAGCCACCGTGTGGTGGGAAGCCGTACTCCAAGGCTTCTAGAAAGAAGCCAAAGTCCCGCTCATAGTCTTCTGGGCTCATACCCAATAGTTCAAACATAGCTTCCTGAGCCTTCCGGTCATGGATCCGCAGACTCCCTCCGCCAATCTCATAGCCGTTCAAGACGATGTCGTAAGCGTGGCTACGGAATTGGTCTGGCTCCTGTCCCTCTTCAAAGATTCCCTGTGTAAAAGGATGGTGCATAGCTTGATAGCGGTTTTGGTCTTCATTCCACTCCAGCAATGGCCAATCCACAACCCAGAGGAAATGAAGCAGACTCGGATCGATCAAATCCAAAACTTTTGCGACTTCTATACGCAGATGTCCCAAAGCTTCCTGAGCTCGACGCTTCTTGGCCATGACTAGCAGAATGAGGTCTTCATCTTTGGCCTCAAAACGTTCCAGTAAACTCCTGACTTTCAGCTTCAAAGGTGCTAGCCAAATCTCCAACCAATTGGCCATTTTCAACCTTTAGACTGGCAAACGACTGCAGCCAAATTCCTTCATTTCTTGGTAAATAGTGACTTAGTTGTTTCTTGCTAAAAGTACTAGCCGCATCGGGCACACAGATTCCCATCACTTCCTCTTGGTTGTCCAAGGCTTTCTTGATAAGAAGCGAGTCATTGGACTGGCACAAATCTGTCAAACTCTTTCAGCTCTAAACCAAAGCGTGTATCTGGCTTATCAGAGCCGAAAGCGGCTCATAGCCTCTTCATAGCTGATGGTCTGAAAAAGCTTCCGTCAGCTCCAACCCATGGGTTTTCTTGACAACTGCTTTGAGCATAGCTTCAACCAGAGCTCGGATTTCTTCCTCGCTGGCAAAGCTCAGCTCCAAGTCCACCTGAGTAAACTCTGGCTGACGATCGCCCCGCAGGTCTTCGTCACGGAAGCAACGGACAATCTGATAATAACGCTCGAGGCCAGCTCCCATCAGCAACTGCTTGAGCATCTGCGGGCTCTGAGGCAGCGCGTAGAACTGATTTTTAAAGACCCGACTAGGCACCAAGAAGTCTCTAGCCCCTTCAGGTGTTGACTTAGTCAGATAAGGCGTCTCCACTTCCAAAAAGGCCAAACTGTTCAAATATTCTCGGATAGTTGATGTGACCTGATGGCGCAGTTTGAGGTTATGTGTCATCTTCTCACGGCGCAAGTCCAGGTAGCGGTATTTCTGACGCAGATCTTCCCCTGTATGGGCATGCTGATCCAACTCAAAAGGCAGAGGCTTACTGCTAGCAATGACCTCAATCTTCTCTGCCCTTAGCTCAACCTGACCAGACTTGATGGCCTTGTTGACAAAACGCTCTTCCCGCTGAACGACTTGTCCTGTCACTGCAATGACATCTTCTTTACCAATGTCTTCCAGCTTAGCAAAATCTTCAATATCACCGCCAACAAAGACCTGAAGCAAGCCCTCGCGATCCCGCAATTCAATAAAGGCCAGCTTACCGTGATTGCGGATATTGGCCACCCAGCCAGTTGCGGTCATGGTCTGTCCGACCTGCTCTAAACCGTAGTTTCCGATAAAAATTTCTTTCATATTCTTCCCTTTCAAATCCATTTGCAAGTTGCCCTGTCCTTAGGCATATTTGCAACTTTCTTCCAGCATATCCACTTTTCCTTTTGCAAAACAAAAAGCCTTCGTCTCTGAAACAGACGAAAGCCGTGGTACCACTGTTATTCGCTACCCTAAAAGGCAGCCTCTGAGCTCGTAACGTGAGCGACGTTTGTGCTTAATCACACAAAAGATTACGAAACATGTTCTTCGGTTTTTGCTTTCTTGGTACTGCTCTCAGCTATCAGTACTCTCTGTGCAAGTCAGCAAGCCTACTCTGCTTCTCTTTTACTCTTAAATTGTATCTATTATAGTCGAACCCAGGACATTTTGCAAGTGGTTTAAGGCAAATTTGTGATTTTCTTCTGACAGAGAAGCCACAGCTGGCTCTACCACTTGAATCTGATAACCAAGATTATAGGCATCAATCGCTGTATGCAGGACGCAAATATCCGTCAAGACTCCAGTCAAAATGACCGTATCTACCTTTCTTTCCCGCAACCGAATATCTAAATCCGTGCCAGAAAAAGCAGAATAATGGCGCTTATCCATCCAAAAGACCCGAGAATCCGCTTTATGCTTGTCATAAAAATCAGCCAAAGGACCATAAAGATTGCGACCACTGGTCCCTTTGATATTATGAGGTGGAAACAGCTTGCTCTCAGGATGAAAGGCATCATTTTCATCGTGGGCATCAATAGTAAAGAAGATATAGTCGCCTCGATCAAATGCCGCCTCGGTCACTTGAGCAATGGCTTCAGAAATTGCCTGAGCTGGCGCTCCTGCTGTTAATTTCCCCTCATCTGCGACAAAATCAAACGTATAATCAATGGAAATCAGCGCTTTTGCCATTAGTAGTCCCTCTTTTTAATTTCCTCAAAAACATCTGGAATCAGTACTTTCAGATAAGTTCCCTTCATCCCCAGCGAGCGGCTTTCAATAATCCCCGCACTTTCCAGCTTGCGCAGGCATTAACAATCACTGAGCGGGTAATCCCAATACGGTCAGCAATGACAGAAGCCGTCAGTTGCCCTTCATTGCCATTGAGTTCTCCCAGAATAGCTGAGACAGCTCTTAACTCTGAGTAAGACAGGGTATTGACTGCCATGGTCACAGCTGTCCGGCGGCGGATGTTCTTCTCATCCTCTTCGCGTTGGAAGTTAAGCAGCTGGATACCGACCACTGTGCTGGCAATCTCGACCAAAATCAAATCGTCATCCAAAAATTCTTTATCATTGCGCCAGATAATCAGCGAGCCCAAGCGAATACCGGAAACATGAATCGGTGCGATAGTAGTCAAGCCATCTGGAAATTCATCCTTGGTTTCCACTGGGAAAATGGTCAAATCGTGAGTTACAGGCAGATTAGCCTCCGTCTCATACACCATGTTTGCTTCTTGGACATATTCTTTGGGGAATGTCTTGTCTT